>VFQO010000424.1_pt1 | contig 46415 bp, 52 predicted proteins | sample 3512331 | NCBI WGS metagenome assembly VFQO01 (sample SAMN10412371, study PRJNA504923) | tailings metagenome | isolation source: Replicate 3 from Balatoc abandoned mine | place: Philippines: Itogon, Benguet | collected 2017-08-28 | reverse complement strand
GTTGCCGGTGCCCTTGAACTCTTCGAAGATCACTTCGTCCATGCGGCTGCCGGTGTCGATCAGCGCGGTGGCGATGATCGAGAGGCTGCCGCCTTCCTCGATGTTGCGCGCCGCGCCGAAGAAGCGCTTGGGCCGCTGGAGCGCGTTGGCATCCACACCGCCGGTCAGCACCTTGCCCGAGGACGGCACCACGGTGTTGTAGGCGCGGCCGAGGCGGGTGATCGAGTCGAGCAGGATCACCACGTCATGCTTGTGCTCGACCAGGCGCTTGGCCTTTTCGATCACCATTTCAGCGACTTGCACGTGACGGTTGGCGGGTTCGTCAAAGGTCGAGGAGATCACCTCGCCCTTCACCGAACGCTGCATGTCGGTGACTTCCTCGGGGCGTTCGTCGACCAGCAGGACGATCAGGAACACCTCGGGGTGATTGTCGGTGATCGCCTTGGCGATGTTCTGAAGCAGCACAGTCTTACCCGTGCGCGGCGGCGCGACGATCAGCGCGCGCTGGCCCTTGCCCTGCGGGGCGATGATGTCGATCACCCGCGCGCTCTTGTCCTTCACCGTCGGATCGAGCGTATCGAGGTTGAGCTTCTGATCCGGGTACAGCGGCGTCAGGTTGTCGAAATTGGTGCGCAGGCGAACCGCATCGGGATCGTCGAAATTGACCTTGGCGAGTGTCGTCAGCGCGAAGTAACGTTCGCCTTCGCGCGGGGCACGGATTTCGCCTTCAACCGTATCGCCGGTACGCAGGCCCCAGCGGCGGACCTGATTGGGCGAGACATAGATATCGTCTGGCCCGGCGAGGTAATTCGCTTCGGGCGAGCGCAGGAAACCGAAACCGTCCTGCAGCACCTCGATGGTGCCGATGCCCATGATCTTTTCTTCGTATTCCTCATCCTCGGCCAGTTCGCGCAGGATGCTGAACAGCAGATCCTGGCGGCGCATGGTCGAAGCGCCTTCGACGCCGAGTTCTTCCGCCATCGCGACCAACTCGGCCGGGGTCTTTCGCTTGAGGTCTTTAAGATGCATTTTTATTGTGTTCCGAAAGTCTTAGTGTGGCCGGATGGTCAGTGCCTCTGCGTGGCAGAGGTGCCCCGATTGATAAGGGCTGGGCTTGGAGAAAGCAGACCTGTGGGAGCGCGATTGACGCTCCGATACCGGATAGGTGTTCGCGAAATAGGAGCGCGCAGGGCGTAGGTCAATCAGCGATTGCCCTCACCCTTGTACCGCGACGGTTCAGTTCGGCCTAACGAGATAGACCAGCGCCAAAACAAGCACCAGCACCAATCCTGGCACTTCGCCTATCAGACGCAACTGCTTTTCGGAGAGCGGCCGCTCCCCCCGCGCCATCTTCTTCGTCTGCCCCACCAGCCAGCCGTGATATCCGGTCAGCACTAGCACCAGCGTCAGCTTGGCGTGGAGCCAGCCTTCACTGAAGAAACCCATGGTGTAGGCCATGCTCAGCCCCAGCACCCAGACGATGATCATCGCCGGCGTTAGGATGATGGCGCGCAGCTTGCCCATCCGGGTTGCCCACTTGGTCTCGCCTACCGATCCCGGTTCGTGATCGAGCATGTAGATGCACTGGCGCGGCAGCATGAACAGCCCCGCGAGCCAGAACACCATGAAGGTGACGTGCCCAGCGAGCAGAAACTTGTAAATCGAGGCAAGCAACTCGGCCATCGGATCAGCCCCTCAGCGCCACAAGCAATTCCTCGACGTGCGAAATCGGCGTAAATTGCCCGATCCCATGGCCAAGGTTGAAGACATGCGGACGGTCTTCGAAGGCGGCAATGATCGTCTTGACCCGCGCGGCGACCGCCGGGCCGCCGGCTTCTAGTAGCAGCGGGTCGAAGTTGCCCTGTACCGGCATGCCTTCCGGCAGGCTGGCATGGGCCCAGGCGGGATCGAGCGTCTCGTCGAGACCCACGGCATCCACACCTGTTTCACGCGCATAGGCAGGCAGCTTCGCACCCGAACCCTTGGGGAAACCGATCACCGGCGTATCGGGGTGGGTTTCCTTGAGCTTCGCGGTGATCGCGGCATTGGGCGCCACCACCCACTTTTCGAACTGGTCAGGTGCAAGGCTCCCCGCCCAGCTATCGAACAGCTGTACCGCTTCTGCGCCCGCATCAATCTGGCCGCGCAGGTAGGTAACCGAAACATCGATGATCGCATCGATAATCGCCTGCATGTGCGCCGGATCGCGATAGGCGAGCAGCCGGGCCGGACCCTGATCCTTGGAACCTTCGCCCGCAATCATGTAGGTCGCGACCGTCCAGGGGCTCCCCGCAAAGCCAAGCATGGTCACTTCAGGACCAATCATCGCGCGGGTGCGGCGGACGGTCTCGTACACCGGCTCAAACCGCTCGAACGCCGGCGTGAACGTATCGAGTCCAACTTCCAGCAGCGTCGGCGCCAGATGCGGGCCTTCACCGGCCGCAAAGGTCAGTCCCTGCCCCATCGCGTGCGGCACGATCAGGATATCTGAAAACAGGATCGCGCCATCAAACCCGAAGCGCCGGATCGGCTGCACGGTGATCTCCGCTGCAGCCTCGCTGTCGTAAACCAGTTCGAGGAACCCGCCCTTTTCGGCGCGAAGTTCCCGATATTCAGGAAGATAGCGCCCAGCTTGGCGCATCAGCCAGACGGGGGCGACGTCCTGACGGACACCTTTGAGCGTATCGAGAAGCGGACCGGGCATAAGGTTCCTATAAACAAATCAAAACAAATTATAAAAGGACTGATGGAGTCTGTTGGCCCTGTGGATAGCGGGAATTACCGGGCCCTGCCGGACTCTTCCCTTTTTCCTGTTGGCCCCAAACCCCCATCGAATCCGCATGGATTGGACGTCAAGCTGGCTTTATCCCCACTCTTCACAGACTGTCGACAAAACTTGTCCCGTGTGCGCAAATAGCCCTAGGAAAAGGCCGGGAGCGGGCATGAAAAATGCTCCCCAGCTTGTCCACTGCAACCTGCCGTGGTTTATGCGCCCATCTGTCCACAGGCACTCGTGATGAACCGACTCAACCTCCACCTTGTATCGGATTCGACTGGCGAGACGCTGGAAATGATCGCCAAGGCGGCGCTGGCGCAGTTCGATAACCCGAGCGTGAACCGCCACTTTTGGCCGATGGTGCGGTCGTTGCAGCATCTCGACCGGATCGTGCCCGATCTTGCCGCGCATCCGGGCCTCGTGCTCTACACACTGGTGAACCCCGAGACCCGCAAGCGGCTTGAAGAGCATTGCCGCCATCTGGGCCTGCCCGCCGTGCCGGTGCTTGATCAGGTGACCGCGGCGCTGGAGGCGCAGCTCGGGCAGGAAGCGCATGGCCGCCCCGGCCGTCAGCACATGATGGACGAAAGCTATTTCAAGCGCGTGGACGCGATCCAGTACACCATCGCCCATGATGACGGGCTGGCGCATGAGGATTGGGAGGAGGCGGATATCCTGCTTGTCGGCGTGTCGCGCTCGTCGAAAACGCCGACCTCGATCTATTTGGCGAACCGCGGGTACAAGGTCGCGAACATCCCGCTCGTCGTGGAAAGCCCACCGCCCAAAGCGCTGTACGGACTCAGGCACCCGCTGGTGGTAGGACTGACGACCTCGCCCGAACGGCTGGTGCAGATCCGCCGCAACCGCTTGTTATCGCTCAACGAAGCGACCGAGACTGCCTATGTCGATAATGACCGCGTGAAGGCCGAGCTACAATATGCCCGGCGGATGTTCGGCGATAATGGCTGGCCGGTGATCGACGTCACCCGCCGCTCAATCGAAGAGACGGCAGCGGCGATCATCCGGCTGGCGCAGGAGCGCGAGCGCAAGCCGGCGAGCGAAGGCGGGGTGGGGAAGCCGATATGAGCAAGCATCTGATTCTCGCCAGCAAATCCGCCTCGCGCCGGGCGATGCTCGATGCGGCGGGTGTGGCTTACCAAAGCATCCCCGCCGATATTGATGAACGCGCAGTCGAGGCGGGGTTGGCGGGTGCCGCGCCTGCCGAAGTGGCTGAAGCACTGGCAGTCGCCAAGGCAGCAGCCGTCGCGGCGTTGCATCCCGAGGCGTTGGTGCTGGGGTCGGACTCGCTGGTGGTCGCGGAAGGCCGCCGCTTCGACAAGCCGCGCTCGGCCGAGGAAGCGGCGGAGCATTTGCGGTACTTCTCGGGCAAGGTGATGGAACTTCACAGCGCTGCCGCGCTGGTTCGTGATGGGGGCTGCGAATGGAGCCATGCCAGCCTCGCCCGGCTGCATGTCCGCGATCTGTCGGATGAATTTATCGCGCATTATCTGAACCTTGAATGGCCCGCCATCGGCCACACCGTCGGCGCCTTCCGGATAGAAGGCCCCGGTGTGCAATTGTTCGACGCGATCGAGGGTGACCAGTTCACCGTGCTCGGGATGCCGCTGCTGCCGCTGCTGGCGGCGCTGCGGGAGGAAGGGGTTTTACTGGCATGACGAGGCCCCCCGAGACTCCCTATGCCGAGGTGATCGGCGATCCGATTTCGCAGTCCAAGTCCCCGGTAATCCACGGCTTCTGGCTCGCCAAGCTCGGGATCCAAGCGGACTATCGTGCGTGCCATGTCACGCCTGAGGGCCTCGCCGAATATCTCGTAAGCCGCCGCGCCGATCCGCTGTGGCGCGGGTGCAATGTCACCATGCCGCACAAGCAGGCCGTGATGCCGCTGCTGGACCGCATTGCGCCGCCCGCAGACGCCATCGGGGCGGTGAACACCGTGCTACCAACCGACAACCACCCCGCTATGACCGGCACCAACACCGACGCCAGCGGGTTCCTGGAGCCGCTCAAGGCTGATCTGGCCGAGACGCACTACTACCGCATGGCCCGCATCATGGGCACTGGCGGCGCGGCCCGCGCGATCATCACCGCGCTGGCGGGTCACGGCTTTACGTTGGTGGTGGCCGGGCGCGATCCGGGCAAGGCGCGCGCGCTGCTCGATGAACTGGCCCCCAAGGGCGAGCATCACGCCATCCCCCTGTCGCACTTCGCCGATCCGACCGACTTTGCGTTCGACGACCGCGAAGGGTGCCTCGATCTGGTGATCAATGCCTCATCGCTGGGGATGACCGGCCAGCCCCCCCTGCCCTTCGACTGGAGCCATGCCCCGCCCGGCAGCATCGCCTATGACATCGTCACCGCCCCGCTCGATACGCCCTTCCTGCAAGGTGCTCGCGCCAAGGGGCACCGCACCATCGACGGGCTGTCCATGTTGATCGGTCAGGCGGCGACCGCTTTCGAGCATTTCTTCGGCGCTCCGCCTCCGCGCGAACATGACGCCGAATTGCGCGCGCTCCTGACCCAATGACCCGCCCCAAGATCATCGGCCTCACCGGCAGCATCGGCATGGGCAAATCGACGGTCGCGGGGATGTTCGCCGAGGCGGGGATCCCGGTGTTCGACGCTGATGCCGAGGTGCGCGTGATGCAGGGGCCGGGCGGGGAGCTGGTCCCGGCGATTGAAGCTGCCTTCCCCGGATCGACCGGACCGCAGGGCGTTGACCGCGAACGGCTTGGCGCTCAGGTCTTCGCCGACAAGGCAGCGCTCGCGCGGCTGGAGGCCATCGTTCACCCCGCTGTCGCCGCCAAGCGTGCGGCCTTTCTTGAACAGCACCATGACAAACGTGCCGTCGTGTTCGACATCCCTCTGCTGTTCGAGAAGGGCGGGCACGAGGCGGTCGACACCATCGTCGTCGTCTCTGCGCCTGAAGCTGTCCAGCGCGCCCGCGTGCTTGCCCGACCGGGCATGACGCCGGAGAAATTTGCCCATATCTTCGGCCTGCAACTCCACGACACCCATAAACGCGACCGCGCCCATCATGTCATCGACACCGGCACCAGCCTTGATGACACCCGCGCCCAGGTCGCGGCGCTGATCGCCACGCTCTGATTGCTTCACTTTGATTGCAAGCACCCCTTGCAAGTGCCCGAACATGGGAGGATAGTCCGGCCAATGCGCGAGATTATCTTCGACACCGAAACCACCGGACTCGATCCCAAGACAGGGGACCGCATGGTGGAAATCGGCTGCATCGAGATGATCGGCCGGGTCGAAACAGGCCGCACATTTCACGCCTATTTCAACCCTGATCGCGATATGCCGCTCGAGGCCGAGCGGGTGCACGGCCTCAGCGCCGCGTTCCTCGCCACCAAGCCGCGCTTTGCCGAAACGGCGGACGCATTGCTCGAATTTCTCGGCGATTCCGATCTGGTCGCGCACAATGCCGGGTTCGACTTCGGCTTCCTCAACAACGAGCTGGAATTGCTGGGCCGTGCCCCGATCAGCCTTGACCGGATGGTCGATACCGTCGCCCTCGCCCGCAAGAAGCACCCTGGCGCGAAGCTCAGTCTGGATGCGCTGTGCACCCGTTATGGGATTGATCGCTCGCACCGGGTCAAGCACGGCGCGCTGCTCGATGCCGAATTGCTCGCGCAGGTCTATGTCGAACTCACCGGCGGGCGGCAGATCGGGCTCGGCCTCGCGCCGGTGGATTCTGTCGCCGACCTTGCGGCCCAACCCACAACCAATGCGCCCTGGCACCGGCCTTCTGCCGAGAAGCCCCGGCGCGAACCACGCCCTCATGTTGCCAGCCCGGAGGAGCTGGAACGTCACCGCGCCTTCATCGCCGGAATCGCTGAGGCGATCTGGACACGGTGAAGCCTAAGCGCGACTCATCGCCTTACATTGGGCTCCTCAACCTGGACGGGAGGACTACACTTCATGGATATTCGGATTTCGGGCCACCAGATGGACACCGGCGCAGCCTTGCAGGAACATGCGGCTGACCGCCTCGGCGCAGTCGTCGACAAGTATTTCGACCGTGCGATCTCCAGCCACGTGACCTTCGGCAAAGCCCCTGCGGGCGCCTTCAGCTGCGACATCGTCACCCACGTCATGCAGGGCCTGATCCTGAAGGCACAGGGCTCGGCCTATGATGCGCACGTCGCCTTCGACGATGCGATGGCCAAGATCGAAAAGCAGCTGCGCCGCTACAAGCGCCGCTTGACCGACCGCCATGAACAGGCCGACCACGCGCGCGGCGAGGAAGAAGCCGCCTACACCATCTTCGCTGTCGAGGAAGATGAGGAAGAGGAAGTGGTGGCGGATGCCCCGCTGGTGATCGCCGAAACCCGCGTCGATATCCCCACCGCCAGCGTTGCGGACGCGGTGATGATGCTCGACCTCAGGAACACCGGCGCGCTGTTCTTCAAAAACGCTGGCACCGGACGGCATAATATGGTTTACCGGCGCGCCGATGGCTCTATCGGATGGGTGGAGCCGAAATAGGGCCTGATGTGGCGGTTGCCGTAAGGGCGGAATCCGCGCTTTAAAGGCTCAGGCGGCGGAAGCAGGAGGGGTTTCGCCCCGATCCGGCGGTGCCTTGAAAAGCATGGTCGGCCCGGATTTTCGCCACCCACGCGCGCTCGCAATCGGGATTTGCACAAGCATGGACGTTAACCTGGCTCTCTCTCCGCAGGCGATTGCCTTCGCTCGGCTCGATACCAAGCCCAAGGTGCTAGCCCGTATGGCTGAGCTTCTCAGCTCGGCTTACGGGCTGGATGAAGGCGAGGTGCTGGAAAGTCTCGAAGCCCGTGAAGCCTTGGGCAGCACCGGCTTCGGGCGCGGGGTGGCGATCCCGCATTGCCGTTCGAAGGATATCCGCCGCCCGTCGCTCGCAGTGATCCGGCTTGAGACGCCGATCGACTTTGCGGCCGCTGACGCGCGCCCGGTGTCACTGGTGTGCGGGTTGGTCTCACCGGAGAACGCCGGGGCGACGCACCTGCACGCGTTGGCTGCGATCTCGCGCCTGACGCGGGATGAGACCATGCTCCAGATGCTCGCCGATGCGCCGGACACTGATGCGGCCTATGCGCTGCTGACCAACCAATTCCTGCGCACCGCGGCCTGATCCGCGCCGATTTCCCATGCCTGGCAGTGACGGATTTCCTTCGGCGAGTGGGGCCCAGCAGCACTACCGGGCGCTGGAGCGGCTCTATGCCTCGGCCCCGGTCAACGCAAAGTTCGCCAGCAGCCTGAACATCACGGGTGAGGGGCAGTCGCGGCTGCGCTTCACCGTGACGCCTGAGGATTACCACGCGGCCGGCGCGGCGCATGGCACGATCTATTTCAAGATGCTCGACGATGCGGCCTTCTATGCCGCCAATTCGCTGGTGACCGACCGCTTCCTGCTGACCACCAGCTTCAACCTGTTCTTTTCAAAGCCGGTGCGCGCCGGAACCGTCACTGCCGAAGGCCGCTGGGTCAGCGGCCGCCGCCGGGTGTTCGTGGCCGAGGCACGGCTGGTGGATGAGGAAGGTGACGAGATTGGCCGCGGCACCGGCACTTTCATGCGCAGCCGCATCGCGCTTTCCAGCCTGCCGGGTTACGCCGCTGACGGCCCATCCGGGTTGTGATGTGACAGGCCGGCTCCCCGCGCATCTCGAAGCCAGCGCGATCCTGCGCCTGGCCGAGTCGCAAGGTGGCTATGCCACGGTGCTCGCCAAGGGGGAGCATGATGCGGGGACGATCCTTTTGGTAATGCTGTGTCGCGGCGAGGCCGGTGTGCTTTACGAAAGGATGCCGCAACGGGATGGTTCGCGCCTTTTTGTTGCCGCAAAGCGGGAAAACTCTGATAATCAACAAGAATTTTCCGACTATCTGGCTCGCAGGCGGCATCAGGACCAGGATATGTGGCTTATCGAGGTGGACATCGCGGATCCCGAACGGTTCGTCGCAGGGTTGAACGATTCGCGTTGACGTAAAGGGCAAGGTGGCTATCGGCCCCGCTCAATTCCTCGCGCAGGCTGGCAGGGCGGCAATTCGGTCGTAACCTACAGCACGCAGACGGGGAGCGGCCGGCAGGCTTCTTTGAACCCCCACATCCCGATTTCATCCGGATAAGGTTCCCGCCTGCGACTGTGCGCGCTCACCGCCTAATTTGTAGATTGAATGCGCCGTAAGACTGCTACGATTGTCGCGATTGCCGGGCTGGCTTTCGCTACCACGATGTTTCCGAGCGGCCGCGATGCCGCCGCGCTGGCGCAAGCCGCCACGGATCAGCCCACTCTCCCCGCTTTGGCCGAACAGGTCGAGCTCGTCCCTGAAGTGATCAGCTTCGTCTCTGAGCCGGTCGTGCAACCCCTCCCCGCCGAGACGCAAGCGCCGACGCTGACCGAAGCCGGATCGCTCACTGAGCTGGTCGGCATGGTCGATACCGACGCTCCGATGAACGAACAGCTGCGCTGCCTTGCTGGCGCGGTCTATTTCGAAGCCCGCGGTGAGCCGCTGGCAGGCCAGCTGGCCGTTGCGCAGGTGATCATCAACCGCACCGAAGACGGCCGCTTCCCGCGTTCCTATTGCGGCGTTGTCGCCCAGCCGGGTCAATTCTCCTTCATGCGCGGAAGCCGGATGCCCTCCATCCGCACCAGCACCGCCGCATGGGATCGCGCCGTCGCGGTCGCGCAAATCGCGCATCAGGGCCTGTGGGAGTCGGAAGCGGGCAATGCCGTGTTCTTCCACGCCCGCTACGTCCGTCCGACCTGGAGCCGCACCAAGACGCGGCTGGCGCAGATCGACACGCATATTTTCTATAGATAATCCTCTCCGCGTTTCGCCCTTCGGGCGAGCGGCTGCGGGCGCGCGGTCGCCCTTGCGGCCCTGCGGGCCGGGGGCGACCTATTGGCTAGGTCAGCCGCGCAATTTCACCCAAAGAGGCGCGTGGTCGCTGGCCTTCTCCCGGCCGCGATGCGCTTTGTCGACGCCGCAGGCTTCCAGCCGGTCGGCGCATTCGGGTGACAGCAGGATGTGGTCGATCCGGAAGCCGTGGTCACGCTGCCACGCGCCCGCCTGATAGTCCCAATAAGTCCACACGCCCCCGCGCGGGTTGTGAGTGCGCAGCGCGTCTGTCCACCCGTCAGCGAGGAAGCGGGCATAGGCGGCGCGGCTTTCAGGCTGCATCAGTGCATCGCCCGCCATCGCCTGCACCGACCACACGTCGTCATCTTCCGGGATCACGTTGAAATCGCCGAGCACCACGGCAGGCACTTCCTCGGCCCAGATTTCGGCCATGCGCGCGCGCAGCCGCTCCATCCAGGCCAACTTGTAGGTGAATTTCGGTCCCGGATGCGGGTTACCGTTCGGCAGGTAGAGGCAGGCGACCCGCACACCGCTGACATCGGCTTCAAGATAGCGCGCCTGTTCCTCGTCGCCCTCGTTGGGCCCGGGGATGCCGAGACCGCGCTGCACTTCGGTGAGGGTGTAGCCCGCGTGCGTGTCGACCAGAATGGCAACCCCGTTGAAGCTCTTCTGCCCGTGCCAGATCGCAGAATAGCCCAGCGCCTCGATCTCATCGGCAGGGAAGCCATCGTCCTGCGACTTGATCTCCTGCAAGCAGGCGACCGCCGGGCGGGTTTCTTCCAGCCATTCGAGCAGACGCGGTAGTCGCGCTTTAATGCCATTGATGTTGAAGGTGGCGATTTTCATGGGGCTTCCTCGCAATGACGAGGCAAGAGATCAACTCAAATCCCGAAACTCGCCCCGCAGCCACAGCCGGCGGCGGCTTGCGGGTTTTCAACCTTGAACGCCGCGCCGCCGAGCGACTCGACGAAATCGACCGTGCTGCCTGCGATCAGATCCAGACTGACGGCATCAACCACCAGTTTTACGCCATCGGTTTCCGAGATCGAATCGTCCGCCTCGGGCCCATCGGCCAAGTCGAACTTGTACTGGAAGCCCGAACAGCCCCCGCCTTCCACGGCCAGCCGCAGGATCGCGGGGCGCGATTGCTTGCTGGCGATCAGCGCGACGCGCTTGGCGGCGGACGGGGTGAGGATCAGGGGCGCGGCGGTCATATCTCTCATTTAGGGCGCGCAGGCGCGTTCCTCAAGCGGTCACACCGCCTGAATGTAATTGCGCAGCGCTTCGGCCTCGTGCTGCACTTCGTCCATCTTGTGCTTCACCAGGTCGCCGATCGAGATGAAGGCGATCAATTGCCCACCCTCGACCACCGGAAAGTGGCGGAAGCGGCGGCGGGTCATCAGGCTCAGCGCATCGTCGATCGTCGTCGCTGGCTCTACGGTGATCGCGGGCGAGGTCATGATCTGCTCGACCGGCAGATCAAGGCACGCCCCGCCATGGTCGGCAAGCCGGTAGATCACGTCGCGTTCCGACACGATGCCAACCACCTTGCCATCGCGCAGCACCGGCAGCGCACCGATGCGCCGGGTAGCCAGAATGGCAACCGCATGGCTCACCGGGGTGGTGACGTCACAGGCGATGATGTCGGATGGGCCGCGATGGGCGATGATTCGAGCAATGGTCATAACGACTCCCTCTCTCTCAGACCGGGAAGGTGCCATGATCGCGGCCAAAAAGCGAATCCCTGTCTTGCACCTTACGTATCAGGCCTTGCAGCTTTCGCGCGTTGCCAAGCGGGCAGCGGCACGCCATGTCGGGCGCATGACGCGCAAATCCCCGCTCGATGATCCTGTGAACGCCGCCCATGCGTGGGCGCGCTATCGTCAGATCATGAAAGTTCTGCTCGCCGCAACCGTGTTGGTGGTGGCCATCGCGACCGGACTGCTATTTGCCTATAACGGCATGATTTCGGTGCATTTCTATATTGCTGTGGCGCTCGGGATCAGCCTCACCATGCTGCTGGGCGGCGGATTGATGGGGCTGGTGTTCCTGAGCAATGGCACGGGGCACGACGAATCGGTCGACAACCAGCTTCCGGGCAAGGACGAGTTCTGGTCGCCCAAGGATGATTAGGCAGGCGGGTTGAGGCGATAGTCCTCGACCGGCACTCCGCCCACCAGATGTTCCTGAATGATCCGTTCGAGCACCTTGGGGCTGCATGAATGATACCACACCCCGTCCGGCCACACGACCGCGACCGGCCCTGCCGCACAGATTTGCAGGCAATCGGCCTTGGAGCGCTGCACGCCCCCGCCCTCGCCCCGCTTGCTCTCATCGGTGCGCTGCGGGCCGACCAGCCCCAGCTCCTTCAGGCGCGACTTCAGGAAACCCCACGCCTCTTCGCCGTCCTTGCGCGAACAGCACTTCTGCTTGTCCGATACCGAACACAGCATAATGTGGCGGGTGATCTGCGTCCCCTTGGCCGGATCGCCATAATGCTTGGCGAGCGCGGTTTGCGCCGAGAGCAGTTCCTGGCGGCTCACTTCGCGGTCTCAGCCTTCAACCAGCGATCCAGCCACGCGAACACGGTGTTGTGCCATTGCAGCGAGTTCTTCGCGCCCAGCACCCAGTGATTTTCATCGGGGAAGACCAGCAATTGCGAAGGGATGCCGCGTTCCTGCAAGGCGGTGAAGCTCATCAGGCCCTGGCTGTAGGAAACGCGGAAGTCCTTTTCGCCGGTGACGACCAGCATCGGGGTTTTCCACTTGGCGACGTGGTTGGCGGGGTTCCACTTTTCGTAGGTGTCCCGCGCATCGTCATAGGAGCCGCCGAAGTCCCAGCGGGGAAACCAGAGTTCTTCGGTCGAATAATACATGCTGCGCATGTCGAAGAGGCCGTCATGCTGGACGATGCACTTGAAGCGATCGGGCCATTGTCCGGCGATCCAGTTGACCATGTAACCACCGTAGCTCGCGCCCATCGCGCAGGCGCTGTCCCCGTCGATCTGGGTGTCGAGCTTGAGCGCGGCGTCGAGGCCCTTCTGCAAGTCCTCCAGCGGTCCGCCGCCCCAGTCCTTGTTGATCGCGTCGGTGAAGGCCTGCCCGTATCCGGTGCTCCCGTGGAAATCGACCGAGATGACGGCGTAGCCCTGCGAGGCGGTGACGCGCGGGTTCCAGCGGTTGGACCAGCTGTCGTTAAAGCTGCCCTGCGGCCCGCCGTGGATATAGAGCAGCGCCGGGATCGGCCCGGTCTGATCTGCAAGGCGGGTGATCTGGCCCCAGACCGTGTCGCCATTGGCGCCTTTGAAGCTGAAGCGGCGGGTGACGATGCTGGCCAGACCGCCCATCCGGGTGGTCGCCACATCGGTCAGCGGACGGGCCTGACCCATGCCGTCCGACAGATAGAGCTCAGCCGGCTGCCCGAGCGAATCGCGGGTGAACAGCGCCCGGCCGCCCGGGAGCGGCACGAGATTGGCGATGTGCGCCTCGTTCCCGGCCATCAGGTTGAGTTCGGTGACCCTGCCGGTCTTGGGGTCGATGTTGAACGCCGGGGTGTCGAGCACCTTTTGCGCGGTGGCGATCAGGTGCTTACCATCCGCACTCCAAGCGAGGCTGGCAAAGCTGAGGTCGGTGTCCTTGGTCAGGTTGCGGCTCTCACCCGTGGACAGATCGAGCAACTGCACCGCGAGCTTGTCCGCCTCGTAAGTCGGGCGCGCCATCGCCAGCCAAGCAAGATAGCGGCCATCGGGCGAGACGACGGGGGTGGTATCGGTGGCGGCATTTCTCCGCGTCACCAGTGTCGGCGGCGCGCCGTCGCGTTCAGACACGTAGATGTCGAGATTGGTCGAGGTCGGCTCTGCCGCGTTCGAAAGGCGCGCCGTGAAATAGATCGCCTTGCCATCCGGGGTGAAGGCGATTTCCTCTGCCCCGCCAAACGGCATGGTGGGGGTGTCGGCGGTGATGCCGGTGGCGGGGTCGGTGCCGTCGACCGGAACACCCTCGCCCTGCGCCACGCCGTCCTTCAGCGGGAAGGTGAAGATGCGGTTGGGGGTGCCCGGCGTCGCCCAGCGGTCCCAGTGGCGTACGAAGCCATCCTTGGCGTCGTACAGCCGCCCGGTGCCGGGTCCGGGTAGGTGCTGCGGTTTGGCATCCGCGCATCCAAACGTCGGGCAATCCCGCGCGACTTCGGCCCACACGGCAATGGCGGTGCCATTGGGGGCGAGCTTGAACCCGGCAATGGTGGCATGGGGTGCGTCTGCGACCATTTGCGGGATGCCAACCGTGCCATCTTTCGCCAGCGTTACTCGCCACACACGGCTGCGCTGCGGCGCGCCTGCTTCGGGATGCGCGCTGCTGAGGAAATAGAGCTGCCCGTCAGAGCCGAAGGCGAGATCGCTGCCCTTGAGCGGGAGCGTCAGCGCAGTTGGCGTGGCGCCCGGCGTGCTCAGATCAAGCAGATAGTGGGCGGCGCTGCGCGACAGGCTTTCGGGATCGGTGATGGTGACACTGTAGACCGCCAGCGTGCCAGCGGCATTGACCACCGGCGCACCCAGACGCGGGAGGGTGACCAGATCCGCGGCGCTCATCGGCGGCGCGGTGACGCCCGGGATGGTGGAGGTGTCCTGCGCGGCAAGCGGCGTGGCGATAAGGGCGGCGGCGATGACAGCGCCGAAAGCAGTGAGGTTACGCATGGCGGCGGGATTAGCCCGCCTTTGCCGATCCGGCTAGCCTTTGGACACCAGTATCAGCGGCGCTTGCCGACGATCCGGGCGATTTCCGCCTGTACGAGGCTTTCGACCATCGTGGGCAGGTTGGCTTCGAGCCATTCGGCCAGCATCGGGCGCAGCAATTCGCGGGTCAGGCCTTCGAGCGAGGTTTCGCCCGAACGCACGATCTGCGGCCTTGCGCCGGGCTCCGCCAGCATCGCAAGCGCGGCGAGGTTTTCTTGCATCGCATCGCGCACCGTCGCGGCGATCAGCGGGGTTTCGTCCGTCTGCTCGAGTGGCAGCGCCGAAGGCTCGGCCTGATATTCCATCTCAGACAGGTCCAGCACTTCGTCGGTGGATTCAGCGGCATCGCGCACCTGATGGGTGCGGGCAAGCGGGGCGGGCTCAGCCTCGGACTCTTCGGACACCAGCATCCGCCGACGCCGGGCTTCCAGCGCACCGACGCGGTTATCGCGCGCGATCACTTTCTTGATCGATTCAAGGATTTCTTCGACCGAAGCTTCGTTATCCTGCGCCATCTATCGCCCCGTCGTCATACAGCCCAGCCCGTCCCGAATCGGGATCGCACTCACTCACCGGGCAGCAATTGCGGGCCGATTGTTGCGTTGGCGGGGGGAATGTCAACGGTTCTGGTCGATTTCGCTTCAGCCTTGGGGTCGCGGTCCCAGTCCCACATCTTGCTGCTGACCCGGTCCGCGTTGATCTGCGGATCGTAGAGCACACCGGCATCAAGGTTGAGATCGCGCGCTTCGGCCCGGCCCATCAGGGCGAGCAGGTTGAAGCCCGCGACATAGGCATTGCGCCGCGCGGTCACCAATTGCGCGCGGGCGTTCACCAACTCCTGTTCAGCGTTGAGCACGTCGAGAATCTGGCGGTTGCCGATCGAGTTTTCCGCGCGCACGCCTTCAAGGCTGAGCTCGGCGGCTTCGACGGCGGACTGCGCGCTCTTGATGATGGCGCCCGCAGCCAGCCAGTTGGAATAGGTCGCGCGGGTTTCGGCGATGATCTGGCGCTCGGCCGCGATCACATCTTCCAGCGCAGCGGATTCGCGCGCGCCGGCCTGGCGCTTTTGCGCGGCTGGCAGCCCGCCCTGGAACAGTGGGATTGTCACCCGCACACCGGCATTGGCGGTCTTTTCGCTTTGCGCGAAGTCGGCCGAAATCGGGCCGCCCAGCGTGCCGAAGAAGTCGCTGTAATCGCCGTTCACGAACACGCCGACCGTCGGCAAGCGCCCACTACCCGCGGCCTTGGTGTCGAACCCGGCGGCCTGTGCGCGCTGCTTGGCCGCATCGAGGTTGGGGTTGTTCTCCAGCGCCGCAACAATGGCGTCGCCGACGGTGTCGGGCAGGCCGGGTAGCGGCGGCGGGGCTTCCAGCTCACCCGGTTCATTGCCGACCAGACGGATATAGGTTTCCCGCGCGGCAATCAGATTGGCCTCGGCCCCTTGCAGATCACCTTCCGCCACCGCCAGGCGCGAGCGTGACTGGGCGACATCGGTGATGGTCAGATCGCCGATCTGGAACCGGTCACTGGTCGCTTCCAGATTGGTCCGCAGCACGGCGACATTGTTGCGCGCCAGCGCCACCAGCGCCTCGGTCCGCAGCACGTCCATGTAGGATGCGACGACCTGGCTGAAAATCGTGCTTTCGGTGTTGCGCAGATCGGCCTGCCCAGCCTCGACCCGCTCCTTGGCGGCAGCGATGCCGTTGCGCACCGCTCCGCCGGAATAGACTGGTACCAGCAGCTGCGCATTCACGCCCAAGTTACGCTCAGGCGCGGTGAACGAGTTTGCCGATTGCTGGATGAATTCGACATGCGTCGCTGTGACTGCGACCGAGGGCAGGCCCTGCGCACGGTTGATCGGCACGCCTTCGTCGATCGCACGCTGCGTGGCGCGGGCGGATTCGAGCGTCGGGTTGGTGGTGTAAGCCGCTGCCAGCGCGTCACGCAGGTTATCGGCCTGCGCGGGCGCCGCCATAGCAGCGAGCGCCAGCAGGCTGGCCGAACCGGCCCAGATCAGCGAGGCGGGCTTGCGGTTCACGCGAAGGTCCAGGTCTTGGGCGCGTCGAATGCGTGGAGCACCGGGATGCCGAGATCCTCGACCGGTTGGAGATTGACCTTGCCGGCGACCTTGCGGCCCGTGGCCAGCCGCGTGACCTGCCGCAGCACGAGGCCGGTGACGATCCGGCCTTCATCGGTAAGCTGAGCGGTGAGAGCATCGGGCAGATGCTCGATCGCGCCATCTATCACGATCAGCGAATAGGCGCCGGTGCCGCCTGCGTTTACCGCCTCGGCGGCGCTGATCACATGAAGTTCAGCCACCAGCGGGCGCAGCAGCGCGGCGAGGTAATCGGTGCCGCCGCCGACCACCAGCACGCGGTCATCCAGCATGGGGGCGGCTTCGAGCAGCAGCTTGCCATAGAACAGGGGGGCGGCGAGGTGGCCCGCCCCCTCTCCCTTGGCGCCCAGCATCACCGCGCGGTCGATATAGGCCTGCGCCGCCTTGTCTGCGGGGAGGAAATCCTCACGCGGGACAGCGATCATGCGCGCCAGCACATATTCCTCGTTCACCCCGCTGGTGCGCAGCTGGCTGTCGATCATGGCGCGGCGCGCAAGATGAGTATCGGGCAAAGTCATGGTCATGGTGTTCATCGTCTCTCGGGCTAACTGTATTAGTGACGCAATACAGTCCGTCAACCCTCTCCTTAAACGCGCGGGGGCCGTGTTCCAAGGCCTTTGACCTCGCTGGCGCGGAGTGCTTAGGGGAGCGCCGAACCCTTCGGGATTGTATTCGACTTAATGAGGGATGGCTTCGATGAGTGACATGACGGCAGATGGGCAGGACGTGCGGATCGAGACGGATTCGCTGGGCGAAGTGGCGGTTCCGGCGCATGTCCATTGGGGCGCGCAGACGCAGCGCTCGATCGTCAACTTCCCGATTGGCGGCGAAAAGATGCCGCCAGCGCTGGTGCGGGCGCTGGGAATCCAGAAGCTTGCTGCGGCCAAGGCGAACATGAAGCTCGGCGTGCTCGATGCCACACTGGGCGAAGCGATTGTCGCTGCTGCGCGCGAAGTGATCGATGGCACGCTCGCCGACCAGTTCCCGCTGGTGGTGTGGCAGACCGGGAGCGGCACCCAGTCGAACATGAACGCCAACGAGGTGATCGCCAGCCGCGCAAACGAGATGTTGACCGGCAACAAGGGCGGCAAAAGCCCGGTTCACCCCAATGATCATTGCAATATGGGCCAATCGTCGAACGACACCTTCCCCACCGCGATGCACATTGCTGCGGCAAGTGAAGCGCTCGATCACCTGATTCCGGCTTTGCAGAAGCTCCACGGCGCGCTCGACGCCAAGGCGCAGGAATTCGCCGACATCGTCAAGATCGGCCGTACCCACTTGCAGGACGCCACCCCGATGACGCTGGGGCAGGAATTCTCGGGCTACGCCAAGCAGGTCGAATACGGCATCGCCCGCGTGCGTGCGGCGCTGCCGCGCGTGCTGGAGCTGGCACAGGGCGGCACGGCGGTCGGCACCGGGATCAACGCCAAGGTCGGGTTCGACATTGCTTTCGCTGCCGAGGCTGCGGCCGAAACGGGCCATGCCTTCGTCACCGCCCCCAACAAGTTTGAAGCGCTCGCCGCGCATGATGCGATGGTGGAGATTTCGGGCGCATTGAACGTGCTCGCTGTCAGCCTGATGAAGATCGCCAACGACATCCGCCTGCTCGGCTCCGGCCCGCGTTCGGGCCTTGGCGAACTCTCCCTGCCCGCTAATGAGCCGGGTTCGTCCATCATGCCGGGCAAGGTGAACCCGACCCAGTGCGAAGCGATGACGATGGTCGCAGCCCAGGTGATGGGCAATCACATGACCGTGACCGTCGCCGGATCGCACGGGCATCTCGAACTCAACGTGTTCAAGCCGGTGATCATCTACAACGTGCTGCAATCGATGAAGCTGCTGGGCGACGCCAGCCACGCCTTCACCGACAATTGTGTGGTCGGGATCGAAGCGAACATGGACCGCATCACCCAACTGCTCAACGAAAGCCTGATGCTGGTGACCGCCCTGAACCCGCATATCGGGTACGACAACGCCGCCAAGATCGCGAAGAAGGCGCACGCCGAAGGCACCACGCTGAAGGCGGCGGCGCTGGCACTGGGCCTGCTCACCGAGGAGCAGTTCGCCGAGTGGGTGGTGCCGGCGGACATGATTCGTCCCCGGGATTGAGGATCGCAAGTCGTTCGGCGTGTCTGAACAGCCGTTCATAATTCGACCAAGACCTGACCCCGCCCGACAATAAGCGCCAGTGCCAGTGGCGCTGAGCGGGCGGGGGCGTTATCGCTGGCCGTCACAATGGCAACGAACCCGACCAGCGACGCATCCCTTGATCCACCCACCCCCACCGTGTCTTTCCGCACGGTGCTGTTTTCGATGGTGGTGCTGTGGGCGACCTATTTCGCGCTCACCACGGTCCGCGCGCTGGTGATGGATTTCGGCCTCCAGTTCGAACTCGGCTGGCGGCGGCTGTTGGTGACCGGCGTCGGCGTCCTGCTGACGCTGGTGCTGTGGTTGTTGTTGCGCCTGTTCGATAATCGGCCCTTGTGGCTCAAGATCTCGGGCGCGATTGTGCTCGCGATGCCTGTGGCCCTGGCAATCGGGCAGGTGAACTACATTGTCTTCAAAGACATGGAATTCGCCCAGCGGCAGGCCTATGCCGAGCGGTATAATCTCAATCTGCGCCGCGACGAATCCGGCAACTTGTTGATTGATGTGCCAGTACGCCGCGCCGATCCTGAGGCGGGCGCGGCCAATGATCAGCCCACCGATTCGCAGAGCGTATTGATCGAGGAAGCGGAAACCTATGCGGATTTCTGGCGCAAGCTGCTCGACGTCGCACTGGGGCGGTACTTCCTGCTGCTGGCTTGGGCTTCGACCTATTTTGCTTTGCTCGCTGGCGTACAGGCGCGCGCGGCGCAGCAGCGTGAAGATCAGTTCCGCTCTGCCGCCAAGGCCGCTGAATTGCTGAGCCTGCGCTATCAGGTGAACCCGCATTTCCTGTTCAACACGCTGAATTCGCTGTCTGCGCTGGTGATGACCGGCAAGGCCGACCGGGCCGAGCGGATGATCCAGACCATCAGCCGCTTCTACCGCCATAGCCTCGCCACTGAACCGACTGCCGATGTGGCCCTGCGCGACGAATTCGATCTGCAAAAGCTCTACCTTGATATCGAAGCGGTGCGCTTCCCGACCCGGCTCGTGTGCGTATTCGATCTGCCGCAGGAGCTTGAGGAAGCGCGCGTGCCGGGCATGATCCTGCAACCGCTGGTTGAAAACTCGGTGAAATACGCGGTCTCGCCGGTGTCGCGCCGGGTCACGATCACGCTCGCCGCGCGCGAGGAGTTTGACCGGTTGGTCATCACCGTCAGCGATGACGGCCCCGGCGTGCCGCAAGGAACACCGCACGGTTTCGGCATCGGCCTTGCCAATGTCCGCGACCGGTTGGAGGCCCGCTTCGGCCCCGATATCGGCTTTTCCTCCGCCCCTGTGCCGGGCGGTTACCGCACCGAAATCCGCATCCCCCTGACGAGAATGACAGCCCGCCATGCCTGAGACCGACACGGAAACCACTGCACTGCGCACCCTGATCGTCGATGACGAGCCTCTCGCGGTTGAGCGGGTGCAGGTCATCTGCGCCGAAATCCCCGCCGTCCGCGTGGTCGGCACCGCGAGCGATGGCGCCGCAGCGCTGCGCCTTGCCGAAAAGCTTGAGCCTGACCTGGTGCTGCTCGACATGACCATGCCCGAATTGGACGGGCTTGGCGTCGCGCGCCATTTCGCCAATCAGGCGCAATCGCCGGTCGTGATCTTCGTGACCGCGCATGATCACTTCGCGGTCGAGGCGTTCGATCTGGAAGCGGTCGATTACGTGCTGAAGCCCGTCTCGGCCGACCGGCTGGAACGCGCGATCGAACGTGCCGTCGCCCGCCGCGGCCAGCGCCGCCAGAAGGCGAGCCGCTATCTCGACGAGCTGTGGGTGCCGCACCGCTCCGAGCTGCTGCGCATCGCGGTAAGCGAGGTGCACCAGATCGATGCTGAGCGTGACTATGTCCGCCTGCACGTTGGCGGGCCGGAAGCGGGGCGGTCTTACTTGTTGCTACAGACCATCGCCGGGCTGGAAGAACGGCTCGATCCCGAACAGTTCATCCGAATCCACCGCTCCACCATCCTGCGCCGCGATCACATTCGCGGGCTGCGGCACGATGGCCTAGGCGTGTGGTCGGCAGAATTGGTGAATGGCGAGGCGCTGCGCATCGGCCGGACCTATCTCGCTCGCGTCAAGGCGATGGCTGGTCGTTGATTCGCGGTCGCGCTGAAGCGCGACGCAAACCACCAACGGTGCCCAAAAACAAAAAAACGGCCCGAACCCCAGGGACTGGAAGGGTTCGGGCCGTATCGACTGCGCCATCCGGCCTGCGGGGCGTTGGACAGCGCAGGATTGCAGCTGCGGTTAGCCGCCGCGCTGCTGTTCCAGAGTAAGCGCGGCGACCTGACGCTTGGCGTCGGTGCGGGCCTTGGCGAGGCAGGCGCGGGCGTCATGGCTCAGGATCCGCGAACCGTTGGTCAGGCTGGTGGTACGGCATACTTGGCGCACAGCTTTTTCCACGCGCTTGTCGAGGATCTTCTGACCCTTCGCCGTGCCGAGATCGATGTCCGTGGTGCTGACCCGGATAGTCGTCTTCTGAATTTCACCGGCCAGCGCCGGGCTGATCGCTGCGCCGGCAAGGCCAAGCGCCGCAAGGGCATGTGTGAGTGTTTTCGCAAGGGGTTTCATGTTTCATCTCCTCCATCTCGCAGGGGCCTGAGATCGGGCGGGGGTCCGATCCGGCGGGGTGCCAAGCGCCCTGCTGAAACCCTTGATACGCCCGACCCCTGCCGCCCGCATTCGACCTTCGATCAACCCGTGTACCGCTGTCGACAGACGCGGCGGCCTGATGACCAATGGTGCTGATGACGGGACAAATGGCGGTTCCCAATCGACCAGCGCAGCGCCATAGTGGCGCCATGGGTTGGTCCACCATCATCATCTTTCTGCTGGGAATCGGAAACTTCGCGATCAACCGCGCTGTGTTCAAAAGCGGCCACCCGCTGTTCGCGCGCCTCCCGCGGGTCAGCCAGACGCTGGGCAGCCGCGCTGCATTGGTGAGCGAATTTGCGGTGCTGTTCTTCGCGCTGCTGCTCTCGGTCGAGGGATGGCCGGGCTATGCCTGGGCCTATGCCGCCTACACTGTCTTCAATGCCGGTGCCGCTTGGTTGATCCTGAGCGGGCGGGTATAGCGCCCAAGCCGGGGGCGCCGGAGCACAAACGACAATGGATTCGCACACCCCCTGCTGGCTCGTGGTCAACCCTGCAAGCGGGAGCAATGACCAGACCTCCGCCGAAACGCTTACCGCCGCATTGACGGCGCGCGGCTGGCCGGTCGAGCGCGTGGTGGCCTTTCCCGATGATCCCCTGCCCGATGCCGCCACGCTGGATGCGGCCGGGATCGCGCATGTGGTGATCTACACCGGCGACGGCACCATGAATACGCTGATCATTCAGCTGTCGGGCTGGGGCGGCGCGGTGCTGGCGCTGCCGGGCGGAACGATGAATCTGCTCCCGCTGCGGCTTCATCGGACGACGGACCTCGACACGATCCTTGATATTGTGGCCGGCGGCGGTGCGCGGCCGCGGCGGCTGGATTGCGTGCGCTGTGAGGCCGGGCTGGCGCTTGCGGGCCTGCTGGTCGGGCCGGGCACCGCGTGGAGCCGAGTGCGCGAATCGATGCGCAAGGTCGACATCGCGAGCATGGCGAAGGAAACGGTCGAGGCGCTGCGCCACACCACCACCGGGGCAGGCGTCATGCTGGCCGATAGCCGCCTATCGCGCGACGGCGGCTATCCGCTCATCGAGCTGACCCCCGGCGAGCACGGTGTGCAGATCGACGGATACTTCGCCGAAGCCCCGCTCGACTATGCCGGGCAGGCCTGGGCCTTGCTGCGCCGCCGCTTCCGCGAAGGGCCGCACGACCGGCTCGGGATCGCTGACAGCATGACGCTTGTCAGCGTCGATGGTAGCCCGCTGGCCTGCCTTATCGACGGTGAGCCAAGCGAATGCCCCTCCGGTTCGCGCTTTTCGGTCGAACCATGCGGGGTGAATCTGCTGGCGACATCGCATGAGCTCTGACCGGCTGCGCCTGTTCCACCTGTCCGACATCCACTTCGGGCTGGAGGACCGCGGGGCGCTGGCATGGGTGCGCGAGGAGATCGCCGCGAAGCGCCCCGCTGCGGTAGTGATCACGGGCGATCACACGATGCGCGCGCGTCATCACGAATTCGCCGCCGCGACCCGCTGGATCACCGCGCTCGACGTTCCGGTGACGATCAGCATCGGCAATCACGACATGCCCTATTTCAACCTGATCGAGCGCTTTTTCGATCCCTACAAGCGGTTCGAGGGGATGAAGACGCTGGTCGAACGCGAGATCGACCTGCCGGGGTTGGCAATCGTGCCGCTCAAGACCGTGCGGCGCTGGCAGCCGCGCACGAACTGGTCAAAAGGCTGGGTGACCGCCCCGGCGCTGGCCGATTGCCTTGATGCGCTCGACCGGCTGCCTGCCGGAACGCGGGCGCTAGTGGCGGTGCACCACCCGCTGCGCGAAGCCGGGACGCACGGCACGGCGTTGACCCGCGGGGGCGAGAATGCGCTGCGTGAACTGGCGCGGCGCAATGTGCTCGGCGTGCTGTCGGGCCATGTCCATGACGCTTTCGACATCGCCGAGCCGACCAGCGAGGGCCCCGTCCGCATGATCGGTGCGGGCACCCTGTCGCAGCGCACCCGCTCAACCCCGCCCAGCTTTAACGAGTTGACGTGGGACGGCGTGCGTCTGGAGGTGGCAGTGCGCAATCTCGAAGGTGTGCCGACGCCCGATATGCTGATCGCGGATGTGCCTGAGGATGCGACCCCGCCGCGCACCCCGGGTGAGCCGGTCGCCCCGGTCGACCGTGTCCCCCCGATCGATCCGCCGGTGCATTGATCGGCGCGCATCGGTAATATTGCGGGCCTGCGTCTTAACCTTTTCCCTAGGATTGGCCTTAAGGTTTTGTTGGTCAAATCGCCCATGCAGGCTGGGACGGCATGCATGCGCTGGCCCTTTGCTGCCTGCCTTGTTCAACCGATGGCCGCTTGGGGCAAGTGTCCCCCCAGTGCGGTGGGTGCGACGAAGGGAATGGCGATGGATTTGATCAAGGCGATGACGTTCGGCGCGATCCTGTCTGCGATCATTGCGCTGGTGATCGGCTCGCAGGGAGCGAGCGCCGGTCCGCTGGCGATTCATGCGGTGCACTTCGCAGATGCCAAAATGTACTGGTCGTGGCCGATCTTCCTGTCGGCGAGCGGGCTGACCTTCGGGATCTCGCTGCTGCAACGTTGAGTGCCCGAGTCTCCAAAGCGGCAAAAGAAAAGGGCGGCTCCCTTGCGGGGCCGCCCTTTGTCTGTTCCGTGAGGAAGCGAATTAACGCTTGGAGAACTGGAAGCTGCGGCGGGCCTTGGCCTTGCCGTACTTCTTACGCTCCACCACGCGGCTGTCGCGGGTGAGGAAGCCTTCAGCCTTCACCGCGCTGCGCAGTTCGGGCTCGTACTTGCTGAGCGCCTGAGCGATGCCGTGCTTCACGGCGCCGGCCTGACCCGACAGACCGCCACCGCGCACGGTGCAGATCACATCGTACTGGCCGCTGCGGTCCGTGATGGTGAAGGGCTGGTTGATCACCAGACGCAGGGTCGGACGCGCGAAGTAGGTTTCCTGATCGCGGCCGTTGATGGTGATCTTGCCGGTGCCCGGCTTGACCCACACGCGGGCGACCGCATCCTTGCGGCGACCGGTGGCGTAAGAACGGCCCTGCGCGTCGATCTCGCGATCGCGCAGCGGCATGGCAACGCGAGCGATTTCGGCAGCGTCGCCCTGGGGCACGCCAGCGGCGATGTCCTTCAGATCGGCGAGATCCGAGACGGTGGTGGTTTCATCGGACATTATGCGGCCACCTTGTTCTTGCGGTTCATGGAAGCGACGTCGAGCACTTGCGGCTTCTGGCCGTCATGCGGGTGTTCTGTGCCGACATAGAGGTGCAGCGCACGCATCTGATCACGGCCGAGCGGGCCGCGCGGGATCATCCGCTCGATTGCCTTTTCAAGCACGCGCTCAGGGAAACGACCGCCGAGCACCTTGGCCGGGGTGGTTTCCTTGATGCCGCCGGGGTGACCGGTGTGCTTGTAATAGACCTTGTCGCCCATCTTGTTGCCGGTGAACTTCACCTTCTCGACGTTGATGATGATCACGTGATCACCGCAATCGACGTGCGGGGTGTAGCTCGGCTTGTGCTTGCCGCGCAGGATGTTGGCGACGATCGCGGCGAGACGGCCGACGACGAGGCCATCGGCATCGATGATGTGCCAGTTCTTTTCGACCTCGGCCGGTTTGATCGACCGGGTCTGCTTGCTGAGCGCCTTCATGGCATGTGTCCTTGGTTCGAAACTGTTCTGCCGGCAAATGTCCGGGAGAATCGCCCCCACGCGGCACGCGGCCATGCGGAGAAGTGGGACGCAAATGTCGCTGACACCCGTGAAAGTCAAGCAAAAGCGCCATTTCGCGATGCGGTAAAATAATACCGCTAGGTGGAAGCGGCTCCGGTTAGCCATGCGAGCGTTGCCGGATGGGCCTCATCGACACACCAACCGAGAATGGCGGGCGTATCGTAGGGATGCAGCTGGCCGACCCGCTCGACCACGTCATCCAGCCGCGCGGCGACGGTTTTGAACAGCACCGCGGTCTCGGTGCCCGAAGCGCGGGCGCCCTCCCACACGAAGCGGGATTCGATAGTGCCGAGGATATTGGCGCAGGCGATGAGCCCTTCATCGAGCAGCGTATCGGCAGCGCCGCGGGCGCTTTCAACGTCGGGGAAGGGGCACCACACAAGCGCGGCGGCCATCAGGCAGCAGCTCCGCCTTGCCGTGCGACTCCGTGGCTATGCATCGCCCACACGGTCGCGGCGACAGTCAGCGCGCCGACGAGCTGGTGTGCGGCTGCGATCCACAGAGACACCCCGCTCATCACGGTCGCAATCCCCAGTAGCACCATTGTGCCGAAGGCGCTGTGTACCGCGATGCTTGCGAACCGATCCGTCTTGCGCACCGCCCTTCCCAGCCAGACCAGCGCCGCGACCGCCACCCAAGCCCACCAGCGGTGGAGGAAATGGAGCAGGAAGGGATCATGCGTTACCGTCCACAGCGGGCCCTGCGACCAGTCAACCTCGGGCAGCAGCCGTCCGTTCATCAGCGGCCAGTCATTCGCGGCAAGACCGGCATTGAGCCCCGCCACCCACGCGCCGAGCAATAGCTGCACAAACAATGCCCCCGCCACCAGCGCCGCGCCCGCCGTCAGCGGCGCAGGGCGTGCAGCGGGATCAGCCGCCAGCTTGCGCAAATCGCGCGACGTCCACACCAGCCCCGCCAGCAGAAACAGCGCCGTCAGCAAATGCGCCGACAGGCGGAAATGGCTTACATCGGTCAGGTCGGTATTCCCGACGCCCGAGGACACCATGTACCAGCCCAGCGCCCCCTGCCCGAGGATCAGCGTGAACATCGCCGCCAGCCGCCAGCCATATCCCGCCGGGATCGCCCGCCGCGCCGCAAACACGATCAGCGGCAGCAGATAAGCAAGCCCGATCACCCGTCCGAGGATGCGGTGGAACCATTCCCAGAAGAAGATGAACTTGAACGCGGCCAGATCCATCCCGGCCGGGCCGCTTTCCATCCGGAATTCAGCGGTGAGCCGGTACTTGGCGAATTCGGCCTGCCACGCTGCCTCGTTCAAGGGGGGGAGGATGCCGCTGACCACGTTCCATTCGGTGATCGAAAGCCCGCTCTCCGTCAGCCGGGTAATCCCGCCGACAACCACGATGCCCACCACCAGCAGCGCAACCAGCTCCAGCCAGCGCGCAATCGCCAGGGGCCGGGCGCGGGTGTGCGGGGCGGGTTTGAACAGGTTCGACACGGAGGCGGAGGTGGCCATGATGGCTCGCTATTTGTGCCGCGCGCCGTGCCAGTGCAAGTCTGTTCGGCGCAAATGCAAATGCTCTGCGCGCAAGTCCGCCTTGCACAATGTAACAACATTACATATGTGCGGCTGAGATCATGCCCCACAATGCGCTTCCCCCTGCGAGTCGGACCTCGCTCCGTCGCCGACTCGATCAGCTCGGGATCGGATTGGCGGGCCTGTGCGCGATCCATTGCCTGGCGACGTTGTTTCTTGTCTCGGCGCTGGGTCTCGGCGGGCATTTCCTGCTGGAAGAGAACATCCACCGGATCGGCCTCGCCGTGGCGGTCGCGGTGGCGACAGCGGCGATCGGCTGGGGCCTGCTGCGCCACGGGCGGATGCTGCCGTTCTTCGTCGCGGTGGTCGGTCTGTTGCTGATGGCAGCCGCGCTGGTGGTGCCGCATGGGACCAACGAATTCCTGCTGACGCTGGTGGGAGTGGCGTTGGTTTCGGCCGGCCATGTGCTGAACCTGCGCGCCGCGCGCTGACGCTCCAATCCAAACGCAGCCTCTCAAAACACTTGGGTTGCAGGCTCGGCCTGAGCGCCTATGTCCCGTGCCATGACGAAGAGCATTACCCTGAACGGCGCGCCGCACCGTTCCGCCGCCGCCACCATCGCTGATCTGGTCCGCGAACTCGACCTTGCGCCCGAGAAGGTCGCGGTGGAACGCAACGGCGAAATCGTCCCGCGTTCGACGCTGGGTGACGCGTCGCTGGCGGATGGCGACAGGCTGGAAATCGTGCACTTCGTCGGCGGGGGCGATCACGTCGCGGATACCTGGACCGTGGCGGGCCGCACCTTCACCTCGCGGCTGATCGTCGGCACGGGCAAGTACAAGAGCTTCGAGCAGAACGCCGCGGCCGTTGCCGCTTCGGGCGCAGAGATCGTCACCGTGGCGGTGCGGCGCGTGAACGTCAGCGATCCCAAAGCGCCGATGCTCACCGACTATATCGACCCCAAGAAAATCACCTACCTCCCCAACACCGCCGGCTGTTTCACCGGCGAGGACGCGGTGCGCACGCTGCGGCTGGCGCGCGAGGCGGGGGGCTGGGATCTGGTGAAGCTCGAAGTGCTGGGCGAAGCGCGCACGCTCTACCCCGATATGCGCGAGACGCTGAAAGCGACCGAAGTGCTGGCCAAAGAGGGCTTCCTCCCGATGGTCTATTGCGCCGATGATCCGATTGCGGCGAAGCAGCTTGAGGATGCGGGCGCAGTGGCGATCATGCCGCTGGGCGCACCGATTGGTTCGGGCCTCGGCATCCAGAACCGGGTGATGATCCGGTTGATCGTTGAAGGCGCCAAGGTTCCGGTGCTGGTTGATGCAGGCGTCGGCACTGCGTCTGACGCAGCGGTCGGCATGGAGCTGGGCTGTGACGGCATTCTGATGAACACCGCCATCGCCGAGGCGAAAGACCCGATCCGCATGGCCCGCGCGATGAGACTGGCGGTCGAGGCTGGGCGCGAGGCTTATCTGGCGGGCCGTATGGCGCGGCGGATGTATGCTGATCCGTCCAGCCCGCTGGCGGGATTGATCTGAAGGGGTTCGCGCCAAGTCGCCAAGAGGCCAAGATGGGGCGCTGGCGGCGAAGCCGCACTTCTCATTGACTATGGCGCAAGTTGAAAGACTGCGCCTGCGGCGCGGGCTGCCCTCTTGGCCCCTTGGCGACTTGGCGCGAACCCACCTGACTACCTAACCATAAATTAACCATGGCGTGCGACGTTCTCCTTGTCTGAAGGAGACACGCGACATGATGATGCCGATTGCCGAGATGCGGGAATTTGCCGGGTTCGCCCCTGCCGAACAGCGTTACATCAAGCGTAGCCTCGACATCGGCCTCGCCCGCACTGACGCCTTTCGGCGCTGGGGCCGCAGCGAGCACGAAAACACCGCGATCCGCCGCCAATATGTCGCCTATCAGGATCTGAAGTCCCTGCGCGCGCTGATCCCGCACGAGGGCACGCCGCAGGAGGTCGAACGCTTCCTCGGCAAGCTGGTACGCGTCGCCGTATTCGATCTGGAGCAGGAGCGGCTGGGGTGCTTTTCCGCCTTTCGGTTCCTGTACGAACGTCTGCTCGGCGCACGCGCGCGGCCCTATCTGCCCGCCGCGTTTTGCGCCGCCGCCGCGTTGCCCTCGATCCGCCCTGAACGCCGCAAGCTGCTGCTGCAAAGCTTGAGCGAAGCCGCCGCAACAGCGCCGGGCTGGTCCGAGCGTGAGCCAGGGTTCCTCCCCGAATATGTGGACGACTTCGAAGCGGCCTGAGTGTTAAAGGACGGCGTATGACCTCCCCCTATCACCCCCCGGTCAAACGTTCGCTGAGCATTGCGGGCCACCAGACCTCGATCAGCTTGGAACCGCTGTTCTGGGACATGCTGCGCTCCGCTGCCAAAGCTGAAGGCATCGCCATCGCCGCGCTGGTTGCCCGCATAGATGCCGAGAGGATCAAATCGCCCACGCCCCCCGGGCTGGCGAGCGCGATCCGGGTGTGGCTGGTGGTAAACCGTTCAGAGCACCTCCCCTAGAGGAGGGGAGCGCCGCATCAATCGTCCACTCGCTCGATGTCCGCGCCGACCAGCTGCAACTTCTCCTCTAGGCGCTCGTATCCACGATCAAGGTGATACAGCCGCCGCACCGTCGTCTCCCCCTCGGCAGCGAGTGCAGCGATGACGAGGCTCATCGAGGCGCGCAGGTCGGTCGCCATGACTTCTGCGCCGGTCAGGCGGTCCACGCCCTTGACGATCGCGGTGCGGCCCTCGGTGGTAATGTCCGCGCCCATCCGCGCCAGTTCGGGCACGTGCATGAAGCGGTTTTCGAAGATCGTCTCCTTCAACACGCTCGCGCCTTCGGCCTTGCACAGCAGCGCCATCAGCTGGGCCTGCATATCGGTGGCGAGGCCGGGATAGGGCGCAGTCGTGAGGTTGGTCGCTTTCAGCGCGCCGTTCGCGCCCACGGTGATGCTCTTGGCGTCCCATGTCACGTCGCAGCCAATGGCCTGCAAGGCGTGGATCGTCGCCATCATGTCGTCAGCCTTGGCGCCTTCCAAGCGCACTTCGCCGCCGGTGATCGCGGCGGCGCAGGCGTAGGAGCCCGCCTCGATCCGGTCAGGCATGACGCGGTAGGTCGCGCCGTGCAGGCGCTTGACCCCGTGGATGGTGAGGTTGGAGGTACCGATCCCTTCGATCTCCGCCCCCATCGCCACGAGCATGTTGCACAGATCGACAATCTCCGGCTCGCGCGCGGCGTTGAACAACCGGCTGGTGCCGTTCGCCAGCACCGCGGCCATCAGGGCATTTTCGGTCGCGCCGACGCTCACCACCGGGAAGTCGAAGTCCCCGCCCGGCATCCCGCCATCAGGCTGGATCGCCCGCACGTATCCAGCCGCTAGCTCGATCTTGGCCCCGAATGCTTCCAGCGCCTTGAGGTGCAGGTCGATCGGGCGGTTGCCGATGGCGCAGCCGCCGGGCATCGACACGGTCGCCTCGCCGCTGCGGGCGAGCATCGGGCCGAGCACCAGGATCGAAGCCCGCATCTTGCGCACCAGATCATAGGGCGCGACGTTCGACGTGATGCGGGTTGCCTCAAGGCTCATCACCCGGCCGAAATCCTCCGGGCGCGTGCCCTGGATCACGGTCGTGACACCAAACTGGTTCATCAGGTGCTGGAACCCGTCGATATCCGCCAACCGTGGCAGGTTGCGCAGCGTCAAGGGTTCCTCGGTCAGCAGCGCGCAGGGGATCAGCGTCAACGCCGCATTCTTCGCGCCCGAGATCGGGATGGTGCCGGAAAGGCGGTTGCCGCCACGGATGATGAGTTTGTCCATGATTCCGCCTTAACGAAAAGTGCCTTTCGTGCAACTCGCCGGGCCCGGTTTCCGATCAATCATTGACCTCCGTTATGGCGCGAGGCACGGGGGCGGGGGACATAAGGCAACCAGAAGCAAGCAACGAGGGCAGTGCATGTCTCCCAAGCCGATCCGGAAAGCCGTTTTCCCCGTTGCCGGTCTTGGTACCCGCTTCCTGCCCGCGACCAAGGTGGTGCCCAAGGAGCTGCTCTGCGTCGTTGACCGTCCGCTGATCCAGTATGCCGTGGACGAAGCGCGCGAGGCGGGGATCGAGCAGATGATCTTCGTCACGGGGCGCGGAAAGACGGGGATTGTCGAGCATTTCGACATCGCCTTTGAACTCGAACAGACCATGACGGAGCGGGGCAAGGACCTGTCGGTGCTCGATTGCACCCGCGCCACGCCCGGCGATGTGATCGCGGTGCGCCAGCAGGTGCCGCTCGGCCTTGGGCACGCGATCTGGTGCGCCCGCGCGATTGTCGGGGACGAGCCGTTTGCGATCTTCCTTCCTGATGAGTTGATGGTCGCCCGCGAAGGCGGCACCGGCTGCATGAAGCAGATGGTGGAGGCCTATAGCGAAGTCGGCGGCAACCTCATCTCTGTGCTCGAAGTGCCGATGGCGCAGGTTTCCTCCTACGGCGTGATCGACCCCGGTGCCGCAAACGGCGCGCTGACCGAGGTGCGCGGGCTGGTGGAGAAGCCGGCGCAGGCCGACGCGCCATCGAACAAGATCGTCTCGGGCCGCTACATCCTCCAGCCCGAGGTGATGCGGGTGCTGGAGAACCAGGGCAAGGGCGCGGGCGGCGAGATCCAGCTGACCGACGCGATGGCCAAGATGATCGGCACCCAGCCGTTCCACGCGGTGACCTTCGACGGCGCACGCTATGACTGCGGCAGCAAGGTCGGCTTCGTCGAGGCGACCCTCGCCATCGCGCTCGCCCGCCCTGACATGGGCGCCGAGGTGCGGGCGATTGCGCTGGACTTGCTGAAGTAGCGTGCCTCTCCTGCCTCGTGTTGGAGACACATGAGACACTGTCCAAGAACAGAAAACCTGCCGCCATCCCCATCTCTCCGGACAATGGTACAGAGAGAGAGGGGCAAAAGCGGTCATCGGCGCAACAATGTCGCCCCGTAAGCGAGTAGGAAAGCGCGGGCTTACAGGACGAATGGCGTTAGAGGTTCGCCCTCTTACTCCGCCGCTTCGCCGGTCGGCGCGACATCTGCGTCATTGTCGCGGGCGATGGCCTTTTGCTTGGTAGCCTTCGCCGGGGGCGGGGTGGGGGCGGGCGTTTCGGCAACGGTTTCCGCCGCGCCCTTGACGAGCCCGGACAGCGACGATCCGTCCAACCCCAGCTCCTTCATCAACCCGTCGAGCACCGGCGCCTGCGCGCGGTAGGCGAGCGCGGCTGATACGGCATCGCTGGCAAGATTGCCGCTCCCACCGCCCGCGCCGCCACCCGATCCGTTCCCGTCGTTCGACGCGCGCCCGCCATTGGTAAGGCCATCGACCTGCACGATCTTGATCGAGTCGATTGCCTCCATCGGCTTGGCGCTTTCACGGATGACCTCAGGCAGCACCTTGAGCAGCGCCAACTTGGTTTGCAGGCTGATCTGATCGTTCGAGAGAATATTGGCCGCCTCGTTGATGGCGCGCTGGCCCGCGGCTTCCACTTCGAAGCGCACAGCCGCCGCCTCGGCGCGCAGCTTTTCCGCTTCGGCCTGACCTTGCGCTTCCAATCGCAACGCTTCGGCGCGGTTGGCCGCCGCGTCCTTTTCCGCCTCGGCCTGCACTTTCACGCCGATGGCATCCCGCTCCGCCTGCTTGGCGGCTTCGATCAACTCGATCTTTTTCTGACGCTCGGCAATTTCGCTTTCACGCGCGGTGGCGACGCGTTCCTCGGCCTCGACGGCCTTGGCGCGGGCGTCGTCAGCTTCGGCCTTGGCCTGACTTTCTTCGCGGGACTTGTTCTGCACCGCGATAGATTGCTCCTGCCGGGCGATTTCGAGCGCCCGGGTCTGGTCGATCCGCGCTTCCTCGACCAGGCGATCCGCTTCGATCTGCTGGGCATCGACCAGCTTCTTCGCTTCGATCCGCGCGGCATCTGCTTCGCGGTTGCGTTCGGCCTGTTCGCGTGCGATTTCAGCGGTCTGGGCAGCGCGCCGCACTTCGACTTCGCGCTCCTGTTCCAGCCGCGCATATTCCTGATCGCGCGCGATTTCGAAGCTCTTTTGGCTGGCTTCGAGGTTCTTGGTCTCGATCTGAACGCGGGTGTCCTGCTCGATATCGTTGCGCAGCTTCTTGCGCGCTTCGATCTGCTCGGTCAGCTTGGTCAGACCTTCCGCGTCGAAGGCGTTGTTGGCGTTGAAGTGTTCGATGCTGGTCTGGTCGAGCCCGGTGAGCGACACCGACTCCAGCTCCAGCCCATTCATGGCGAGGTCGTTGGAGCTGACCTGCTGCACCTTTTGCACGAAGTCGGCACGCTGTTCGTGCAGCTCGTTCATGGTCATCCCCGCCGCGACCGAGCGCAGCGCATCGACGAACTTACCTTCGACCAGATCCTTGAGCAGATCGGGCTGCATCGTGCGCTGGCCCAAGGTCTGCGCGGCCATCGCAATGGCGGCGGCATCGGGGCGTACGCGGACATAGAATTCCGCCTTCACGTCGATCCGCAGCCGGTCGAGCGTGATCAGCGCCTCGCTATCGCGGCGCACCACCGGCAGCACCAGCGTGTTCATGTTCACCGGCATGGTTTCGTGGAACACCGGGAACACCAAAGCGCCGCCGTTCATCACCACCCGCTCACCGCCCAGACCGGTTCGGACGAATGCGGTTTCCTTCGACGCGCGGCGATACAGCCTGACGAGAAACGCGAAGAAAATGATGGTGAAGAGCAAGCCGCCCCCGCCCATAACGGCGTAAGTGATCAAGTCTCCCGAAGAGCTTGCATCAGCGGTTGTGGTCAAAGCCATGTGCGTTCCCCTTTAGCGATCCAGCCCCAGAAGCGGGCTTTCATAGTGCACGCCGTAGAAGGTCTGCCCTTCGCGGCGTACCAGCAGGACGGTATCGCCTGCGTTCAATGCGAGTGTCTGGTCATGCGGTTCGACCATGACGAAATGCGCCTGTCCGTGGACGTCGATCACCTTGGCCCGCGCAGGGCTGCCGGCGCGGGCGGTGCCGATCTGGATTTCGGCATCGCGCCGCAGCAAATCATCGATGTCGATGGCCGTGGTCTCGTCCTTCGGGATAATGGCCCCGAGCGGCCGCATCGCCAGACTGTTGAGCGGTAGCGCAGCCCCGCCCGCTGCCAGCGCGGCCCATCCGGCGGAAAGCGGCGCGCCGAGCATGTTGACCAGCACCGATTGTCCGATCACGCCGACAGTGGCGAAGATGAAGAGCAGTGACGCCAGCCAGATCAACAATGGCACCCGCCCGAGCCCGAGCAGCGTCGTCAGCGCTTCGCCAAACCCGCCCATCTCAAGGCCATCAGCGGCATCAAACTCGCCCGCGCCCTCGATCGCTTCGGACACGCCCGTGATTTGCAGCAAGGCAATCACCGCGAGCGCACCGAATGCGATCAGGAACGGCAGGTTATGCGGCGCGAGCAAGCTCATGCCGCAAGCCCCGGACTTGGCTGGCGAAGGAGTAATCCCATGCCCTGAAAACTAGGGCAAATGTCGTAGAAACAATAGCAGAATCGGACAGCGCCCGACCGATTTGCGTCCAATTTTTTTAAGCCGCCGTCACCCGCAGCGGCAGAGTCTTCAGCCCACCCACGAACGTGCTGCTGGCGCGTTTGGCCTCGCCCGCCGGTTCCACGCTGGCAACCCGGTCGAGCAGGGCTTCGAACAGGATCTTCATCTCCAGCCGCGCCAGATGCAGGCCGAGGCATTGGTGCGCGCCTGCGCCAAAGGCGAGGTGGCGGTTGGGAGAGCGGGCGGCGTCGAAGCGGCGGGGGTCGGGGAATTGCGCGGGGTCATGGTTGGCGGCGACGTAGTTGATCATCAGCCAGTCGCCCTTGGCGACCCGCTGCCCGCCCAGCTCGCAATCCTCGGCCGCGGTGCGCATGAAGTGCTGCACGGGGGAGGTCCAGCGGATCGCTTCCTCGACGATGCCGGGCAGGAGCGAGCGGTCGGCCTTGACCCGCGCCCATTGCTCCGGGTCATTGGCCAGCGCCTGCATCGCGCCCGCCGTGCTGGCGCTGGTGGTGTCATGCCCGGCGGTGGCGACGATGATGTAATAGCCCGCCATGTCGCGCGGCGGGAGCGGCTGCCCGTCGACCAGCGCATTGGCGATGACGCTGGCGACGTCCTCGGTCGGATGCTTGCGGCGATCCTCGGCAATGCCGGCGAAGTAATCTTCGAAGGTCTTCACTGCGCCCGCGACAATCTGCACCACTTGCTCCGGCGTCATTTGGTCCATGCCGGAGCCCGACAGGTCCTTGTCCTGCCCGCCGAACAATTGCTGGGTGAGCATTTGCATCCGGAATTCATCCTCGGGCGGGACGCCGAGGATCTGCATGACGACGCGCAAGGGGTAGGGGCCGGAGACTTCCTTCACGAAGTCGACCTCGCCGCCCGAATCTTTCGAGTGTTCCAGCATCCGGTCCACCGTCCGCGCGGCCAGTGCGCGCAGCTCGTCCTCCAGCCGGGCGAGGTTCCTCGGCATGAACCATTCCTGCGTCAGCTTGCGGTACTTGGGATGGATCGGCGCGTCGAACACCACCAGCGAATCGACCAGCATGTTCGATCCGGTGGCGACGCGGGAGAATTCGATCGCCTGGTTGAAGCTGAAGACGACCGGGCGCGGGTTGTTGAGGAAGGCGGCGTTGTCCTTCGATATGCGCATTACATCGTCATAGCTGGTGACGAGCCAGAACGGATCGAACAGCCCCGGCGTATCGGGCTGCACCTTGGCCACCGGGGTGGCGGCGCGGATGTGATCGAAGGTGTCGAGCAGTCCGTCCCATTCGGCATAGGCGTGGGGGTCGATGACCTTGCGGGCGATGTCGCCGGGGAGGATCGCCTCCCCGCTCACGCTGCGGTTTCTTTCGCCTTGGCCGCATATTCATCCCGCAACTCGCGCTTGTAGAGCTTGCCGTTGGCTTCGCGCGGCAGTTCGGGGCGGAAGTCGAACAGCTTGGGCATCTTGATCTTGGAGAGGCTGGCGCTGAGGAAATCCCTGAGTTCCGCCTCCAGCCCCGGCCCGGCATCCGCCATATCCTTGGGCTGCACCACCGCCACCACCTTCTCCCCCAGATCAGGGCAGGGCGCGCCAATCACGGCAGCGTCCATCACCTTGGGGTGGGTGACGAGCAGGTTCTCGATCTCCTGCGGGTAGATGTTCACCCCGCCGGAGATGATCATGTGGCTCTTGCGGTCGGTCAGGAACAGGAAGCCGTCGGCATCAAGATGCCCGATATCGCCGAGCGTCATCCACCCGCTGGGGTGCATCGCCTCGGCGGTCTTGGCCGGGTCGTTGTGATAGGTGGGCAGATTGATATTCTCGAAGAAGATCAGCCCGTCCTGCCCCGCAGGAAGCTCCTCGCCCTCCGGCCCGCAGACGTGGACCTTGCCATGCACCGCGATGCCGACCGTGCCAGGCTTGGCGAGCCAATGTTCGGACTTCACCAGCGTCATCCCGATCATCTCGGAGCCGGCGTAATATTCGTTCACGATCGGGCCCCACCATTCGATCATCTCGCGCTTGATCGGCACCGGGCAGGGCGCGGCGGCGTGGAGCGCGCGTTTGTGGCTGGAAAGATCGTAACGGGTGCGCACTGCTGGATCGAGCTTGAGGAAGCGCACGAAATGGGTCGGCACCCACTGGCTGTCGGTCACCTTGTAGCGCTCAATGGCCTTCAGCGCCTCTTCCGGGTCGAACTTCTCCATCATGACCACGGTGCCGCCGAGGCGATGGACGATGGAGCACCAGCCGATGGGGGCCGCGTGGTAGAGCGGGGCGGGGGAGAGATAGACCATCGTTCCATCCGCAGGCATCCCCGCGCCCATGGTGGCGAGGCCGAGCAGCGGGACCGGCGCCATCGGGTCGGGATCTTCGGGCGGGGCTGGGCGGATGCCCTTGGGGCGGCCAGTGGTGCCCGAGGAATAGAGCATCACCATCCCGGCGCGCTGATCGGGGATCGGGGTGGTCGGCTGCGCGGCCAGTGCAGCGGCGAAATCCTCTGCATCGTCCGCGTCCATCATCAGCACTTCAAGGCCCGGACATTCCTTGCGGATATCGTCGAGGATCCCGGTGAAATAGCCGCTGGTGATCAGCAGCGACGCCTGCGCATCGCGGATGATATAGGCAGCCTCGGGCGCGGTCAGGCGCGAAGAGATCGGCACCAGCATCGTGCCCGCGCGCTGTGAGCCCCAGATGATCGTGAAATACTCGATCCGGTTTTCCAGCAGCACCGCAAAAGCATCGCCCTGATTGATGCCGCGAGCGCGCAGCAGGTGGGCAAAGCGGTTCGATTCCGCTTCCATTGCGCCATAGGTGATCTGCTGGCCCGACCCGGTCATGATGACAGCGGGATGATCAGGGCGGGTCGCGGCGTGCGCGATTGGATGCATCGACATGGTTTCTCTCTCCCTTGCCATTTGCATGGCTTGGAGAGGAAATTACGCGAGGCGCGCGGCCCCGCAAGCAAAATCGGTATGGAAAATGCTACTCATTGCGCTGGGAGCGAGGCGCAACGTTGGCGCTGATGAGGCGCACAAAAAAAGGCGGCGGGTAAACCCGCCGCCAATGATCGGACACCCTCTCCAATGTCCGGCCCACTTACAGCGGGCAATTCCGTGAAGCTTACTCGCCGGGGCCTATACTGAGGGTCGCTTATTCGCCACCCTGACCGGTCAGACGAGCATCGCGGGCATAAGCCAACTGTGCTTCGCTCTCTACCATATACGGAATCGGATTGACTGCAAGACCCTCGACACGGACTTCGTAATGAAGGTGCGGGCCGGTCGAACGGCCGGTCGAACCGACGTAGCCGATGAGCTCGCCCTTCTTCACATTGTCGCCCGCAGCCACTGCCAGACGCGAGAGGTGGGCATAGCGCGTTTCCATCGCAGCGCCGTGATTGATGCTGATGTAGAGGCCGTAGCTCGAATACCAGTCCGCGCGGCCGATGACGCCGTCGGCGGTGGCATAGACCGGAGTGCCGGTCGGCGCAGCGAGATCAATCCCGGCGTGGGCGCGGCGTCCGCCGAGCACCGGGTGCGTGCGCATTCCGAAGCCGCTGGTCAGCGATGCGCCTTCAAGCGGCATACGCGACGGCACCGAAACGGCGCGCTGCGGGATCGGGGAAGAATAGGCGGTCACCTCTGCGCTGCTGCCGAACGTGGGGCTGGTGCGCTCCATCGCGGTCCAGCTGGAGAAGATCGACTTGAAGCGCGCATCGCCCGTGTCGACCACTTCGGGCTGACCTTCGCGGAGCGGCTGGGTAACGTCGGCGCTGGTGGTAGTGGTGGCGGAATTGGCGGTGTTGGCGAGCGCCGGAGCGGCAGCGGAAACCAGAATTGCTGAAGCAGCTGATACAGCAAGCTTCAACATGTGGCGCACGGCAAATTTCATACTGACCCGGTTCCCGATAGCAGCTTTCGCCGTTGGATGCCCCAGCACGTCTGTTGCGCGCCTTTGTTGAAGCGTTGTTATCCGGGTGAGTCGTTAATGCGCAATCTCTGCATAGAAACCACGCGACAAACCGGCTGCAAGACGCGCTGAGTCGTTGAACGGTGGCTTAACCTGACCTTTGAAGTGCCGCTTTACGAGGCTCTGCCAAAGGGATTCGGGCTCGGACTGCGTTAGTTGGGCGCACCGCAAAAAGTGTTTTGTGCCTGCCGCGACGTGGCGAATTTCGTCGTCAAGTATCCGCGTAAGGATTTTGGCGCCGCCTTCATCGCCGCTCGCGCTCACCCGGTCGAGCGTAGCGGGTGTCACATCCAGCCCCCGCGCTTCGAGCACCATCGGCACCACGGCGAGCCGCGCGGCGACATCGTCGCGGGTGGCATGGGCCGCTTCCCACAGCCCCGCGTGCGCCGGTAGCGCGCCGTAATGGCTACCGAGCTGTTCGAGTTTCCGCGCCAACAGGGCGAAATGCATCGCTTCGTCCGCTGCCACATCGAGAAAATCGCTGACGAATTCGCGCCCCATCTCGTCCCCGAACCGCCCCGCCATGTCGAGCGCCAGATCAATCGCGACGAATTCGATATGGGCGAGGCTGTGCCACAGCGCGATTCGCCCGCGTTCGCTGCCGCCCTTGCGGCGCTTGGGCATCTGGCCGGGCGCCAGCAATTCGGGCGCGTCGGGCCAGGCAGGCTGGTCCGGCATCGCCACGTCGAACTCCCACGCCAGCGCGCCCTTGCGCCAGTCCCGCGCCACCCGCCGGGTGGCAAAGCACTTGGCGCGCGGGTCGGCGGTCAGCAGGGCTGAACGGATGGCGCGAGCAATGGTTGTCATATCGGTGCGTTAGAGCGCTTTAGCTGCCGCTAGAACTTCTTCGGCATGACCGGCGACCTTCACCTTGTCCCAGATGCGCGCGATTTTCCCGTCCGCGCCCACCAGATAGGTCGCGCGGACCATGCCCATGTAGGTCCTGCCGTACATCTGCTTTTCCGCCCACACGCCGAGCGCGTCGGACAGCCCGCCTTCTTCGGCGTCGGTTGCCAGCGGGGCGGTGAGGCCATGCTTGGCGATGAACTTGGCGTGCTTCTTGGCCGGGTCCTTGCTGACGCCGAGCAGCTTGGTGCCCGCCGCTTCGAAATCCGCCTTCAGCGCCGAGAAATCCTTGTTCTCGGTGGTGCAACCGGGGGTGTCGTCCTTGGGGTAGAAGAAGATCACCAGCTTCGATCCGGCGAAATCGGACGGCTTTACCGTGTCGCCTTCAGGGGTTTCCATGGCGATATCGGGGATGGCGTCGCCGACGCCGGGGAAGTTGCTCATGACGGGTTCTCCTGTTCGGTAACGAGAATGTCTGTGCCCAAGATTTGTTTCCATGCCTGCGCGACCTCTTGGCGCGCGGCGGCGAAGGCTTCGAGCAGCGCTTCGTAGCTGTCACACCCGCACGCCCGCGCCAGCGCCCGCGCGCCGCTCGGCGGAGGTTCGCGGCCATCGGGGGCAAGCAGGCGTCCGGCGACCAGCATCCGGCTCATCAGCGCATGGGGCGCGGCAAGGCTGGCGGGGAGCAGGCCGGCCGCAATCAGCCCCTCAAGCGCCGTGGCAAGATCGGGATCGAGCGCGCGGCGCGCGGCCTGGGCCAGCGGGGTGCCGTCGGCCGCTTCGCCCTTCAATTGCAGATAGTGGGCGAGGAATTCGATATCGACGAGGCCCCCGCGTGCCAGCTTGGCATCGACCGGACCGCTGGCGGGTTTGTGCTTCGCCATCTCGGCCCGCATTGCGAGCACGGCATCGCGCAGGGCCGCCCGGTCGCGCGGGGCGTGCAGGACTTCGGCGAGCACGTCCTCCAGCTCGGCGCGGGCTTGTGGGGACCCAAAGAGCACCCGCGCACGGGCGAGCGCCATATGCTCCCACGTCCACGCCGCTTCGCGCTGATACTTGCCGAACGCTGCGCAGCTGACCGCGAGTGGTCCCTGGTTGCCCTGTGGCCTGAGCCGCGTATCGACCTCGTACAGCGCGCCCTGCGCGGTCGGCACGGACAGTGCGGCGCTGACCCGGCTGGCAAGACGGTTGTAATAGACCGTCGCGCCCAAGGGCCGCGCGCCGTCCGATTGCGCGGCGAAATCGCCGGTGAACAGGTAAACGATGTCGAGGTCGGAGGCATGGGTCAGCGCCCCCCCGCCCAGCCGCCCGAGGCCGAGGATCAACAACTCGCTATCCGGCACGCGCCCATGCTTGGCCGCGAATTCCTGCACCGTCGCCTGCGCTGCGAGCTGCATCGCCGCTTCGGCGGTGCGCGACAGGGCGCGGGCGATATCGAGCGGATCGGCCAGCCCTTCGATCAGCTGGATGCCGAGCGCAAAGCGGATTTCCCCGGTGATGATGCGGATTGCATCGAGCAGCGCCTCGTAGTCCGACCGGATCACTGCCCCGCGCATCCGCGCCATGATCTGTGGCACGTCTCCCGGCAGGTCGAGCGCATCGCGATCGATCAGCGTGTCGAGCAGTTCGGGCTTGCGCGCCAATTCGTCCGACAACACGGGAGCGAGGGTGAGTGCGGCGACCAGCCGATGGGTCAGATCGGGCCGCGCGTCGAGCAGGCGGAAGGTCGTGATCGCCGAGGGCACGCTCTCGATGATCCGTTCCCACCGGGTGATTGCGCGCATCGGATCGTCGCTCGCCGCCATCGCCTGGAGTAACGCCGGGGCGAGCCGGTCCCATGCCGCCACCGCCTGCGGGCTGCGGATCGCCGCGTGCCGCCCATCGCGCCAGGTCTCGATCCGTTCGGCCAGGGTATCAGGCTCGGGATAGCCCCATTGCCCGAGCTGGTGGGTGAGCGCGCTGACCGGCATGGCGACCGGCACCGCCACGGCTTCGGGCTGACCGATCAGCTCTTCGTAAATGCGCGCGGTGCGGGCGGTGATCGCGGTCAGTTCCGCAACCAGCGCCGCGCCGTCCGCCAGCCCGTCAAGCTGCGCGACATTATCGAGCGCCGCGTTGTCAGGCAGCGCATGGGTCTGGCGGTCATTGACCATCTGGAGCCGGTGTTCGACCTGCCGCAGCCGGTCATAGGCCTCGCCCAGCGTGAGGGCGTTGTCGGACGTGATCCACCCGGCGCTCGCCAGCGCATCAAGCGCGGCGCGGGTGCCGCGTACCCTGAGCGAAGTGTCGCGCCCGCCGTGGATCAGCTGATGGGTCTGAGCGTAGAACTCAATCTCGCGAATGCCGCCGCGCCCGCGCTTCACGTCGAAGCCGGGGCCGGGGGCAGGCGGGCCTTCGTGGCTGTCACGGATGCGCTGGGTGAGCGCGCGAATCTCCTCGATCGCACCGAAATCCAGCTGGGCGCGCCATACGAAGGGGCGGATCTGGCTGAGGAAATCCTCGCCCGCCGCAATGTCCCCCGCCGCCGCACGGGCGCGGGTGAAGGCCGCCCGCTCCCACGCCAGCGCGTGCCCCTGATAATGGGTCATGGCCGAGCCGACAGGAACGCACAGCGGGCTGACCTCGCTGTTGGGCCGCAGCCGCAGATCGACCCGCAGCGCGTAGCCATCGGCGGTGCTGGACGAAAGCAACGCCACGATCCGCCGGGCGTAACGCTGCGCCGCGTCACCCGGGTCGTCATTGGCGCGGCGGGCCAGACGTTCGCGGTCGAACAGCAGGATCGGGTCGATGTCGGAGGAGTAGTTGAGCTCGCCTGCGCCCTGCTTGCCGAGGGCCAATGCGATGAAGCCATCGGCCGTGTCTGAATCGGTGCGTTCGGCAATCGCGGTGCGGATCGCGCGGTCCAGGGCGCGGTCGGCGAAGGCGGTGAGTTCGCCCACCACCTGCGCCAGCGGGAAGGCTCCGGCGAGATCGCCCACCGCCAGCGCCGCCGCCAGCGCCAGCCGCTCACGCCGGAGCGCGACTTCGGCGTCGCCCCCATCGCCCTGCGCCCGCGCCCATGCCAGCGCCGCCTCGCCCTCACCCTTGGCGAGCAACGCGGCCAGGTCCGGCTGGCGGTCCAGCGCCCGCGCCAGAAACGGCGCGTGATTGCGGGCACGGTGGAGCGCGTGCTCCCAGTCTGGCGTGTGGTTCTCTCCCATCATCCGCCTCTCTGGCCCCCCTGCGCTGCGGCTGCAAGAGGGGTGCTTGCATGGCGGCAACCGCTCTGCGATGGGGCGCGGCATGACCATGATCATGCCCCCCGAATGGGCCCCGCAGGACTGGCTGTGGATCGGCTTCCCGCATCTCGCCGAGGAATGGCCCGGCTGGCTCGAACCCGCGCAGGTGCAGATGGCGGCGTTCGCCAGTGCCGTCGCAGAGAGCGGGCAGCAGGTGCGCCTGTTGGTCCGCGACGAGGCGAACGAAGCCCGCGCTCGCTCGCTGGTCAGCAGTAAGGTGACGCTGGAGCGCCGCGTTTATGGCGATGTCTGGCTGCGCGACACCGGCCCGCTGGTGGTGTCGGACGGGGCCAAGCGCACCGCGCGCCGGTTCGGCTTCAACGGCTGGGGCGGCAAGTATCTGATGCCGGGCGATCAGGAGATCGGTGCGGAGCTGGCGCGGGATGCGGGGCTGGCGGTCACCTCGACCGCGATGATCCTCGAAGGCGGCGCGGTGGATGGCGACGGCACGGGCCTCGTCGCGACGACCGAGCAATGCCTGCTCAACCCCAACCGCAACCCGCACCTGCGGCGAGAGCAGATCGAGGCGGAATTCGCCGCACAGCTCGGCTTCACCCGCGTGCTGTGGCTGGGCGATGGTCTGATCAACGACCACACCGATGGCCATGTCGATAACCTTGCGCGATTCGTTGGCCCTAACCGGCTGGTGGTGCCGGAGGCGACCGGCGCAGACGATCCCAACGCAGCGATCTACGCGGATGCCGCTGCCCGCGCTCAAGCTGCCGGGGTCGAGGTCATCCGCATCCCCTCACCCGGCCTGCTGACCCGCGACGGCGTGATCGAGCCCGCCAGCTATGTGAACTTCGCGATCACCAGCCATCTGGTGGTGGTGCCGACCTTCGGCTCGCCGCATGACGCGGAGGGAGTCGCCGCCATCGCCGCACTGTTCCCCGACCGTGACACCATTGGCCTGCCGGGCGCGGCGGTGCTGGCGGGTGGCGGCGGATTTCACTGCGCCAGCCAGCAGATGCCGTCGCTGCCGGGGCCAAATTAACGCTTCGTTAGCACATTGGGGCGAAGGTGCGGCTCATGAACCGCGCACTCGCCCTTGCCCTGCCGCTCGCCACTGCGACCCGCATCGATTCGCTCGATCTGGTGCGGCGCGTGATCGTGCTGGGTTGCGCGGCGGCCCTGATCCTCGCCGGACAAGCGCTGCCGTTCTGACTTCTTCCGCGTAACCGGATCACGGTTTGACGCGAACCCATCCTCGCAACGTGACGAGGATGACCCCATGACCCGCCAACAGACCCTTACCGCTGCGCTCGGCAGTCTTGCCATGCTCGGTGCGGCTGCGCTTGTCTGGCCGCAGAGCGCGCCCGCTGTGGCAGGGGCCACGCCTGACGCGCCTACCATCGCCGCCACTGGCGAGCCGGTGCTGCTCGAACTGTTCACCAGTCAGGGCTGTTCTTCCTGCCCCCCGGCGGACCGGTTGGCGGAGAGGCTCGCGACCCATCCCGATCTGGTCGTGATCGCCCGGCCGGTGACCTATTGGGACCGGCTTGGCTGGAAGGACACCTTGGCGCGCGAGGATAACACGACGCTGCAACAGGACTACGCCCGCCGCGGCCTGGCCGGGCGCAACGGGGTCTATACCCCGCAGCTGGTGGTAGACGGCCGCTTCGGCGCGGTCGGATCGCGGTCCAAGGATATTGCCACCGGGGTCAAACGTTATGGCAGCGCGGGCGATGCGAAAATCCGGGTCGCGAAACGCGGCGCGGGTGGTTACGCGGTCAGCCTCTCTGGCACCGGGGAGGGTAAAGGCGAGCTGGTGCTGGTCGCCGTGACGCGCAAGGTCATGGTCGGGATCGGCAGCGGCGAGAATGGCGGGCGCAAGGTCAGCTACACCAATGTCCTGCGCGCCGAACGCAAGCTCGCCGATTGGTCGGGCGGCGCAGCGAGTGTTGCGATCGGTGCCGATCAGCTCAAGGTGGCCGGCGCCGATGCCTATGCGCTGGTGCTGCGGGCACCGGGCGGCGGCAAGGTCTACGCGGCGCGCTGGCTTGTTTAGATCAGGCGCGCGAACGCCGCCGCTGCTGCCCCGCCGAGGATGAGGCCCACCGTCACCCGCCACGCGGGATCGCTGACCCGCCCTGATACCCGCGCCCCCAGCCGGTTGCCCGCAATGATCATCGGCAGCATCACCAGCGCGAATAGAAGCAACTCCGGTCGCAAGATGCCGAGCCAGGTGGCGGACGCCAACCCCGCGCAGGCTGCGATGGTGAAGATCAGCCGCATCGATGCCTTGATGGTCGGGCGCGGCAGGTCTCGCCCGGCATAGTAAGGCACCACCGGCGGCCCGGGCATCCCGGCATAGCCTGTCATCAGCCCGCTCAGCACGCCGACGCCGCCCGTCACCAAGCGCCCCGGCACGGCCGCACCGCGCTTCGGCAGCAGGATCGCGACAAAGGCGCTGAGAGCGATCAGCGCGATGGCCAGCCGCGCGACATCCTTGCCGGTCAGCGACAGGGCATAGAGCCCCAGCGGCGTGGTCAGTACCACCAGGCCGCCAATCGCCCAGGCGGTCGGCTCGGCATCGCGGACAAGGCTGCGGATCTCGGTCGCGCCGATCATCAGCGACAGCGCGTTGGCGAGCACAACCGCCTCGACCGGAGGGAGCGCCAATGCCAGCACTGGCACCAGCAGGATCGCCATGCCAAACCCGGTCAGCCCGCGCACGAACGCAGACCCTAGCCCCGCTACCAGCGCGACCGCGATTTGCAGCGCGGTAAAGCCCCCGAAAACCTCCACCCGGCTACTGCGCGCCGCGCGCCTTGAGCCACGCCTGCATCTCGGCAATCTCGGCCTTTTGCGCTGCGATCACCCGGGTAGCGAGATCGCGGGCTTCCGCATCCTTGGCGTATTTCAGGGCAACTTCCGACATTTCGACCGCGCCTTGATGGTGGGCCAGCATCCCCCGCATGAAAGCGACATCCGCATCTGCCGGGATTTCGGCCATCCCGGCGTGCATCTTGTCGTTGACCGCCTTGTAGGCGGCCTGCGCCTCGGTCAGTTCCGGCTTGGCCCCATCTTCCGTAGCGCCGCCCATGTCGTGGCCGGAATGGTCCATGGTTGAATGGTCGACGGCAGCGGGCGTGTCGGCGGTGTCGGTGTCCGCCCCGCACGCAGCCAGCAACATAAGCGCCGCGGGGGCGAGGATGACAATCACCTTCATGGTCAGTCCTCCGCCTTGAGATCGGGCGGCGTGCCTTCGCCCTTCAGCATCGCGATAGCATCAGCAAGGCTCATCACCTTCTGATGCTCCGCGCCAAGCGTGCGAACCGCGACCGTGCCTTCCTCGGCCTCGCGTTTGCCGACCACCAGCAGGTGCGGGACCTTCGCAAGGCTGTGTTCGCGAACCTTGTAGTTGATCTTCTCGTTGCGGGTGTCGGTCTCGACCCGGATGCCCGCCGCCTTCAGCTGCGCCTCGACTTCATGGGCATAGCCGTCCGCATCCGAAACGATGGTCGCGACCACCGCCTGCACCGGCGCGAGCCATGCGGGCAGGCGACCGGCGAAGTGCTCGATCAGGATGCCGATGAAGCGTTCGTACGAGCCGAAGATCGCGCGGTGCAGCATCACCGGGCGGTGCTTTTCGCCGTCCTCGCCGATGTAGTTCGCGTCCAGACGCTCGGGCAGCACCCGGTCAGACTGGATCGTGCCGACCTGCCAGGTGCGTCCGATCGCGTCGGTCAGGTGCCATTCGAGCTTGGGCGCGTAGAATGCGCCCTCGCCGGGCAGTTCTTCCCATGCGAGGCCGTTGGCGGTCAGTGCGTCACGCAATTCCTGCTCGGCCTTGTCCCAGTCCGCCTCGCTGCCGAAGCGCTTCTCGGGGCGCAGGGCGAGCTTGATGTCATAGGTGAAGCCGAAGTCGCGGTAGACCGAATCTGCCAGCGCGAGGAAGCTCTGCACCTCGGCCACCACTTGCGCCTCGGTGCAGAAGATATGCGCATCGTCCTGCGTGAACTGGCGCACACGCATCAGTCCGTGGAGCGCGCCGTGCGGCTCGTTGCGGTGGCAGCAGCCCATCTCGCCGAGACGGATCGGCAGATCGCGGTAGGAGGTGATCCCCTGCTTGAACACCATCACGTGCGCCGGGCAGTTCATCGGCTTGATCGCCATCCACGCCGCATCGTCCGCGACCTTGGGGGAGGCAACGCCCGATTCCTCGTCCACGTCCGGCACGATGTCCGGCACGGCGAACATGTTCTGCGCGTACTTCCCCCAGTGGCCCGATTGCGTCCACTGGCGCACGTCCATCAGCTGCGGGGTCTTGATCTCGCGGTAGCCCG
>VFQO010000423.1_pt1 | contig 46449 bp, 42 predicted proteins | sample 3512331 | NCBI WGS metagenome assembly VFQO01 (sample SAMN10412371, study PRJNA504923) | tailings metagenome | isolation source: Replicate 3 from Balatoc abandoned mine | place: Philippines: Itogon, Benguet | collected 2017-08-28 | reverse complement strand
AACAATCAACGGCAACTATTGACATTATTAAACCCGCCAACAAAGCCTATATAGACCAGCAAATAAACCAGTATATTGGAAAGACATTACAAATTAAGATCAACGGGAAGCCGGTAAAATTCAACTATATTGGTTACGAAATCATTCGGGAAAGCGTTTGGTCTTATTTTGAAGTGGAACAGGTAAAAGAAATGAATACCGTAGACATTACTTGTTCAATTCTTCATGACTTCGAAAACAGTCAGATTAATCTTTTCCATGTAAAAAGTAAGGGGACCCAAAAAAGCTATAAACTGGATTATCCGCATAGAACCACTCAGTTCAGCTTCTAATCATTGGGTATCAGTGGCTCACTTGAGGTAACCAGGACTTTATCTATCCTGTGATTGTCCATGTCTACAATTTCAAAAGTGAAGGATTCCCATTCAAGGGTTTCACCCGTTTTAGGAATGCGCTCCAGATGATGAATGATAAATCCAGCCAAGGTATTGAAATCCTGCTCCCATTTTTCCATCCATTCTGTTTTGTCAAACTTACTCAGAAAGTCGTAGAATGGAATCTGGGCATCTATCAAGTAAGAGCCATCTGCTCTTTCAATAATTTCATATGCTTCATCTTCTTCCTGTGGAATATCCCCTACAATGGCTTCCAGAATATCGTTTAAAGTCATCAGCCCCTGCACACTGCCGTATTCGTCTACAATAAAACACTGATGAATTTTTGTTTGCTTGAATTTTTCCAATACCTGATAGGCCGAATTGTTTTCAGGTACATACATGGCAGGCTTCATAATTGAAAAAATAGTTGCATCCGCATCTGCTGCAAATAAGTCCTTGATAGATACGACACCTTTAATATGATCAATATCATCTTCGCAAACAGGATACACAGAGTGAATCATATCCTGCAGCAAACTCCTTACTTCTCCTACTTTCTTATCTCCCTCAATCCATTCAATATCGCTTCTGTGCGTCATTAATGAAGTAATATTCCGGTCACTTAAGTGAAATACCCTTTCAATAATTTCCTGCTCAGCCTCTTCAATGGTTCCCTGTTCAGTACCCTCACTGATGATGGCTTTAATCTCTTCTTCTGTTACCTGATTCTCATTGGCCTTTATGCGCATCAGCTTAACTATAATATTAGAAGACTTTGACAATAGCCAGATAAATGGGAAAGTTAGCCAGCCGGCAAAACGCATAGGGCCGGCAACAGATTTAGCGATTCCCTCAGGATTACTCAGTCCAATTCTTTTGGGTACCAACTCCCCTAAAACAAGGGACAAATAAGTGACAATTATAACAATGATGGTGGTTGCAATGGTACTTGCATAAGCAGTAAATAAAGGGAAGTTTGAAAGCCAATTGGCCAAAGGCTCCTTGAATTTATCACCGGAAAAAATACCAGTTAGAACACCTATTAAAGTAATCCCTATTTGAACTGTAGATAGAAATGCGTCCGGATGATTGGCCAGTTTCAATGCTTTAGCCGCATCTTCATCACCCTTAGATGCCTGAGCTTCCAATCGGGCTTTCCTTGCAGACACCAAGGCAATCTCTGCCATGGAGAACAATCCGTTCAGAATAATTAAGAAAAGAATTATAAAAAACTCAGTCATTTTGGTAAAATTAAGCAAAATTCACAAGTCTAAGGTTTCCCGTCTAAATCGATGATGATGTACCTGGGAGTTTCCTTCTCTCTTGTTGTCGGATTTAAAAAAGGCAGGGTTAATAAGGATACGGAAAACTGATTTCCTTCATGAATTACTTTAGCTTCTGAAAAAAGAGGAACAAAACTACTCAGACTATCCTTGCTGGTCAGCACTTTTTCTGAAGGAAGGAAATCAGATGGAGATTTCTTGAACGGAAAAATATGATTGGCATAAAAATGGAGTGCGTTGCTATTGTGAATCCCGTACAACTTTAGTTCAGATTTTTCGATTTGTTTTTGCTTAATAAAAGCAGCTGCATCATTTCCCATTTGGAACTGCAATAATTTAGGATAGAATGCAGTAGATAACAATAGATTCACCCCAATGCCTGTGATAAAAAAAGGGAGAAGAAATTGTACTCTTTTCTTTGTGATATTTTTATATGACAATACAAACAGGCTAACTCCATTAACTAGCAAAAGAATAAATACAAAAGGTTGCCCAGGAAAAACAAGGAGCACAATCATTCCAGCAGCTATCCATAATACTGAAAAGATAAATCCATGCCAAAACAACATCGGCTTAACCCATTTAGGGTATTTATTTAGTACTAAAATATCATAGAGAAATCTGGCTGTGATAATAGCAGCTAGTGGATAAACTAAAAAAATATAATGTGGCAGTTGTGCCTGACTCCTTGCTAATACCAGATAAGTTAATACAAATCCAGAAAAAGTAATCAGTTCTTCCTGCTCACTAATCTTAAAACGCTGCAACATAATTTTCCATGCAGCCGATAACAATGCCAGCAAGAAAATAAATATCCAGGGAAGAAAACTCCAGAACATGTTTTCAAGCAAAAAGCTAAAGTGTCCCATTTCCTTATAGAAATTCTCTCCGGTATATCTGCCAAAGCTTTGCGTCCAGAAATAAAATTTCAAGCCGGATTCAATAGGTCTTCCATTTATCAATTTACCAGGTTGTAAATCGTATTGTTGATATAAACCCATGCACATGGGTAATAGCAATATGCCAATGATTAAAATTCCCAACAAATACTCCCAACGATAAAACTGTTTCCAGTTGCGCTGTGCTAGAAAATGAGCCGCAAATGCCAAACCGGGAACCATTAATGCAACAGGACCTTTGGTCATCATGCCACAGGCAATAAAAACAAAAGCGCCTATGAAATTCCTCCATTGCTGAGTCCGAAACCATTCTGCCAGCTGCCAAATAGATAATATTACCCAGCCCATCAGCATTGTATCGGTTCTTATGTCATGGCTTATTAAGAAAAGGGCCTGAGAACTGGCAAGCACCATAACACTTATGCGGGCTATATCTTCATTATAAAAAATTCTTGCCAACTTTCCTGTTGCATACAATCCTGCCATTAAAACCAATATAGATGGTATTCTGTAAGCCCAGTCATATATGCCAAATACTTTCATTGACAAAGCGGATAACCAGAACAATAATGGAGGCTTATCCAGATAATCCTGTCCCTGATCAAATATTTGTAAAAAACTATTCCGTTCTAGCATCTCCCGGCTAATAGATGCGTACTGTGAAGCATCAATATCCATCAGAGGGATCATAGCCGCTCCAAGACAATAAACCACCACACAGGCAGCAAGAACCGAAAAATAAAAACGATTGCTGATCATTTAGTTTGTTTTATACATTTCTGCCAAACTGATTTTTCCGGAAGTTCGATTGTGCCAGTATCCGGTAATCCATCCAATCAAAGATCCCAGCAAAGCACCAAAGAAAATGTCTAATGGAAAATGTACTCCAACATATACTTGACCATAGGCAATGGTTGCCGCCCAGAACAACAATAGATACTTCCATCTTCCAATAAGTCCTCCTATTGTAACAAACAGGTATACGGCAAAACCAAAATGATTGGTTGCATGAGAAGATGTAAAGCTATATCCACCTGAACATCCGTTCAACAGCATCCTAATCTGATTCATGAGCAAAGGATCCCTGCAAGGCCTGGGCCGCTCAAAAAAGGGTTTTACTAAATTACTACTTATCTGGTCTGTCAAAACAATTGTTACAACAGCAAACAATATGAAAGGAAAAGCCTTTTTCCCAAAGTTCTGTATTGCAAATACCACCAAAAAAAGATAAAAAGGAACCCAAGTATTCCCTTCTCTGAACCATGGAAAAACTGCATCAAAAAATGAATTTGTATACCCTTTATTCAATAGTAGAAAAAGTTCCTGATCGGCACGTATGATTTTCTGAACCCAGTCTGCTGTAATGGTTGTCAACGGAATCATGCCGCAAAATAAGAAGAATATGGAGTTATATTTTTTTTTGAGGGTATGACTACAGTCATAAAACATCGGATTTGCTATAAATAGTTTTACATAAAATTTAGCATTATGAATATCAAACCAATTGCTTTTCTACTATTAGCTGCTACTACATTAGCAGTTATAGCTTGTGGAGGCGGAGGCCAAAAAGCTGACGAATCAGCCGGTTCAGCTCAGGAAGCCCCGGCAGCCACTGCGTCTTCTCCTTCCGATTACGACCCCAAAAGAGGGGAAGGTAAATTCGACGCTTCCAACGTAACGGTTGGTCCACTGGATCAGGCCATGGCCGCAAAAGGAGAATCTATTGCAGCAACCAAATGTAACTCCTGTCATAAAATGACTGATGAAAGATTAGTTGGTCCAGGTTGGAAAGGGGTAACAACCCGAAACACGCCTCATTGGATTATGAACTTTATTACCAATCCAGATCCGATGATTGAAAAAGACCCTAAAGTACAGGCTCAATTAGAACTTTGTTTGGTAAGAATGCCTAACCAAAGTTTAACTGATACCGATGCTAGAGAAATCTTAGAATTCATGCGCAAAAATGATGGCGCTAAATAAAATAAACAACTATGAAACTAATTCAATCAACCACAATTGCCGCTGTACTTGCAGCAACAGCCTTATTTTCCTGCAAGCCTAAAAATTCAGGAAGTGCCGTTAGCGGAGACGCTGCTGCCAAAGCTTATGTTGCACCTGGTAAATATGATGAATACTACAATTTTGTATCAGGTGGTTTCAGTGGTCAGATGAGTGTATATGGTTTGCCCAGTGGCAGACTATTAAGAGTCATTCCTGTCTTCTCTGTTGATCCTGAAAAAGGATGGGGATACAGTGAAGAAACCAAACCTATGCTAAACACATCCAATGGTTTTGTTCCATGGGACGATTTACACCATACAGAAATGAGCCAGACCAATGGCGAAATTGATGGTAAATGGGTATTTGCCAATGGTAATAATACCCCTCGTTTGGCAAGAATTGATTTAAAAACATTTAAAACTGCAGAAATTATTGAATTACCCAATTCTGCAGGTAACCACAGTTCTCCATTTGGAACAGAAAATTCTGAATACATTGTAGCGGGTACCCGTTTCAGTGTGCCTTCGGATGATGAGAATGGAGATGTTCCTATCAATTCTTATAAAAAGAATTTTAAAGGTCATATTTCTTTTGTGAGTGTTGCAAAGGAAACAGGAGAAATGAAGCTTGCTTTCCAGCTTAAAACACCAGGTGTAAACTTTGACCTGGCCAGAGCTGGTAAAGGCAAATCTCATGGATGGTTTTTCTTCAGCTGCTATAATACAGAACAGGCAAGTACTTTACTGGAAGTAAATGCTTCACAGAAAGATAAGGACTTTATTATGGCTGTAAACTGGAAGAAAGCAGAAGAATACATCAAAGCCGGAAAAGGCAAAAAAGTGAAAGCAAAATACGCTCACAACAAATGGAATGAATCAACCCATTCTGCTACTTCTAAAATGGAAGAAGAAGTATTGGTATTGGATGTAAAGGAACTTAAAGACATCGTATACTTTATTCCATGTCCTAAATCTCCTCATGGCTGCGATGTTGATCCTACCGGAGAATACATTGTTGGTTCTGGAAAATTAGCTGCATTGATTCCTGTATTTAGCTTTGACAAAATTCAGAAAGCGATTGCTGATAAATCTTATGATGGAGACTACGAAGGTATTCCTGTTATTAAATATGATGCAGCTTTATATGGCGAAGTGAAGAAGCCAGGTCTAGGACCTTTGCATACAGAGTTTGATGGAAAAGGTAATGCTTATACTTCTTTCTTCGTTTCTTCTGAAGTTGTTAAATGGAATATTAAGGACTTAACTGTTGTAGATCGTGTACCAACTTATTATTCTGTTGGTCACTTAAGCATCCCTGGTGGAAATACCAAGAAGCCTTCACCAAAATACTTAGTTGCCTATAACAAGATTACCAAAGACAGATATTTACCAACTGGTCCTGAATTGGCCCAAAGTGCTCAGATTTATGATATCAGTGGAGACAAAATGCAATTGATCCTTGACTTCCCAACTATTGGTGAGCCTCACTATGCACAATCTGCCCCAGCTGATGTTATCAGAAACAACGGACAATTGAAAATTTATAAAATTGGAGAAAACAAACATCCTTATGTTACCGCAGGGGAAGCCAATGCAAAAGTTGTTAGAGAGGGTAATAAGGTTCATGTTTACATGAGTTCTATCCGTTCACACTTTGCTCCGGATAATATTGAAGGTGTTAGAGTTGGCGATGAAGTGTATTTCCACGTAACCAATTTAGAGCAAGACTGGGATGTGCCGCATGGTTTTGCCATCAAAGGTGCAGATAATGCTGAACTATTAATCATGCCTGGCGAAACCACCACTTTAAAGTGGGTGCCTAAGAAAGCAGGTATGTACCCCATGTATTGTACTGACTTCTGTAGTGCATTGCACCAAGAAATGCAGGGTTATGTTAGGGTTTCCCCTGCAGGAAGCAATGTTCCGCTTAGCTTTAGTTTAGGCAAACCAGTTCCTGAATCTAAGTAAGCTGGATTCCATAAAAGGAGCAGGAAGTGAAAACCTACTGCTCCTTTTTCATTTAAAATTTTTGAAGATGAAGCAAGAAATAAGTAAACAGTCAAAAATGCTTTTGATTGTAAGTGCAATTTGTTTAGGTATATCCATCTTTGTCCCAATCTGGAGAATTGAACTGGATGCACCACAATATCCTGAAGGATTAGGTCTGCAGATTTTCTCTTATAAACTCGGAGGCGATGTTGACATTATCAATGGTCTGAACCATTATATTGGCATGCAAACCTTACATGCTGAAAACTTTATTGAATTTACACTTCTACCCTATATCATTTCATTTTATGCGCTTTTAATGCTAATAACTGGGATAAAAGGCGGAAAGAAAATGCTACTAACAACTTTTATTGCGTTTGTGGCATTCGGAATAGTAGCCATGATTGATTTTTGGAGATGGGAATACAATTATGGTCATAACCTAGATCCCAATGCGGCAATTATAGTTCCTGGTATGGCTTATCAGCCCCCATTAATTGGGTTTAAACAATTATTGAACTTTGGAGCATACTCTATACCCGATATTGGGGGATGGTTATTTATTGGTGCGGGCTTGTTGGCCTTAATAGCGGTTGCTGTTGAATATGGCTGGCTAAAAAAATGGATAAAGACAAAGCCTGCTATGTTTCTTATTACAATAGTGCTACTCTCCTCTTCCTGTGGTTCAAAAAATCCGGAACCACTGGTATTAAATAAAGACCTTTGTGAATCTTGTAAGATGACCTATGCTGATGTTAGATTTGGAGCAGAATATATAACCAGCAAAGGAAAAGTATATAAGTTTGATGACCTAAGCTGTATGCTGGCATTCAGCAGCAATAATAAAAATATGGTAATTGACAAATGGTATATCAACGATTATAATGGCAATAACGTATTGATTGATGCTACCAAAGCATGGTATGTTTTGCATGAAACCATCAAAAGTCCGATGAATGGCAATACTGCTGCATTTGCACAGCAACATGAAGCCGAAAAATTTGCCGCCAGTTTTGCTGGAAAAGTTTCAACCTGGGAAGAAATTAACTAATTAGCATGAAGTATGTTTTCATTTTACTGTTATTCTTACTGTCGGGAATTACGGGGCATACTACTAAACTACACGTAGGCCGCGATAAAAAATACAAACAGATTAAGCAAGCAATTACTGTTGCTAAAAACGGTGATACTATTATTGTATTCAAAGGTCTTTACAAGGAAGGAAATATCCTGATTAACAAGTCTGTTACATTAATTGGAATCAATCTTCCCATCATTGATGGTGATAGAAAATTTGAAGTCTTATCGGTTAAAGCCAACAATATAACTATCAGTGGATTCAGAATTCAACATTCCGGTTATGCCACATTGGATGACCCCGGCGGCATTAAAGTGTATGAATCCGAGAATGTAAAGATTATCAATAATGATTTGTATGACAACTTTTTTGGCATATATATACAGTTCAGCAAAAAATGTGTAATTAAAAACAACCGTATTATTTCTTTTGGCAAAGAAGAACAGACAATTGGGAATGGCATACACTGTTGGAAAAGCGATAGTCTCCAGATTATCGGGAATAGCATTAGCGGGTGCAGAGATGGCATTTATTTTGAGTTTGTGAACAATTCTACCATCTGGAAAAACAAAGCCTACAACAATATCCGTTATGGCCTGCATTTTATGAATTCCAACGATGATGCCTATTATTCAAACAATTTCAGTAAAAACGGAGCAGGTGTTGCTGTTATGTTCTCAAAGAAAATAACTATGCGCAACAATCATTTTGCTGATAACTGGGGAGATGCTGCTTTTGGAATATTATTTAAAGAAATTTCGGATTGTATTTTAACTGGCAATACATTCGATAGAAATACAGCTGCCGTTTTTATGGATGGCAGTAATAGAACTTTGGTTGAAAACAATCAGTTCACCAATAATGGATGGGGTCTTAAAATACAGGCCAACTGCATGGATAATATCATTCAAAAAAACAACTTCATCAAAAACACATTTGATGTGAGCACCAATGGAACCCTGTTATTAAACCAATTCAAAAATAATTACTGGGACAAATACAATGGCTACGATTTGAACAAAGATAAAATTGGGGATGTGCCTTATAGGCCACTTAGTCTTTATGCTGTTATTGTAGAATCAAACCCAATCAGCATGTTACTCTACCGTAGTTTTATTGTTTCTCTACTTGACCAGTCAGAAAAGAAAATACCCAGCTTAACACCTGAAAACTTTATTGACGAAAGTCCTTTGATGAAGGCGTTGAAATTATGATAGACATTAAAGACATATCAAAATCATTTGGCAAACTGTCAGTCTTAAGAGGAATTGATCTTAATTTAAACAGAGGCCAGTGTATTGCACTGATTGGACCCAATGGTTGTGGAAAAACCACCTTAATTAAAATTATTCTTAGTATGGTGATGGCCGACAAAGGTGAAGTAATTATTAATGGTCAATTAATCACCAAGGGTATCGCTTATAAAAAGATGATTGGATATATGCCACAAATTGGCCGCTATCCGCAAAACATGACGATTGGCCAGATTATTGAAATGGTTCAATCCATCAGAAATACCAGTGATAACCTGGATCTTTCTTTGTATCAATCCTTTGGAATGGATGGCCTACTTGATAAAAAAATGGGAACACTGAGCGGTGGTACTATGCAAAAAGTAAGTGCGGTGCTGGCTTTCATGTTCAATCCTCCCATACTTATACTGGATGAACCAACTGCGGGCCTGGATCCTATATCGGCAGAAATTCTGAAAGAAAAAATTATTGCAGAAAGAAACAATGGAAAGTTGATAATCATCACTTCTCACCTACTTAGTGAACTAGACAATATGGTTTCAGAAATCATTTTCATGCAGGAAGGAAAAGTAGCTTTCCATCAATCTGTTGAGAAATTGAAAACGTCTACAGGAACTACTAATATATCAGAAGCCATTCTAAGAATTTTAAAAAGCAAAGTAAATGAATAGAATTCTGAAATATATTTTATTGGATATTCTCAAAAACAAATTCGTTATTGCCTATACAATTATGCTGGCTGTAATAGGCTGGTCATCGTTTACGCTTGAAGACAATAGCGCAAAGGGAATATTAACATTACTGAATCTTATATTACTTACTGTTCCCTTGGTTTCCATACTATTTGCGGCCATTTATATTTACAATAGCGCTGAATTTATTGAACTACTGATCAGTCACCCTATAAAAAGAAAAGACATCTGGCTTAGCCTGTTTGGAGGATTAGCCGGCAGCATGGTACTCGCATTCATTTTAGGTGCAGGTATTCCCCTGCTAATTTACAGTGATTTTAGCCAGTCGATTCTTATGTTAGCCATCGGCATAATCATCACTGTCATTTTTGTTGCATTGGCAATGCTATGTACTATCATTTATAAAGACAAAGCAAAGGGCATAGGCCTAACCATCATTCTCTGGATTTACTTTGCATTACTTTTTGATGGCATTTTATTGTTTTTGATGTTTCAATTCTCTGACTACCCTATTGAAAAACCAATGGTTGCCTTAACAGCCTTAAGCCCAATTGACCTATCCAGAATTTTAATGCTGCTGCAATTGGATTCTGCCGCGTTACTAGGATATACGGGAGCCATATTCAATGAATTCTTTGGTAACACTAAGGGAATGATGATTTCATTTATGCTCTTGCTGGGATGGATTGTTTTGCCATTGATTATTTCATTGAAAAAATTTAATCGAAAAGACCTCTAAAATCATTAAATATGAAAACAGATATTACCAATAGAGGGGATATTGAAATATTAGTGAAAAGCTTTTATGAAAAAGTGCTTAAAGAACCTTCTATCGCATTTTTCTTTACGGAAATTGTTCCCGTAAATTGGGAAAAACATTTACCTGTTATGTACGATTTCTGGGAAAATGTACTCTTCTATACTGATAGTTACGATGGGAACCCAATGGCTAAGCATAAGGATATACATAAAAAATGCCCCATGAAGATGGAGCATTTTCAAAAATGGTTATCGTTATTTATTGAAACAGTAGATCAGTTATTTGAAGGGGAGAAGGCAGAACTGGCTAAACAACGTGCAACCAGTATTGCAACTGTTATGCAAATAAAGATGTTCAGTTAATTATTTAGGCAATAATACATCGTTAATAACATGGATAATTCCATTGGAAGTAACAATTGAGGCTACAATTTCAGAGCCATTTACTAAAATCTTATCACCATTTTTTGTGATTTTTACTTTACCGCCATTCGCTTGTTCAAATTCCTGTCCATCTTGCATATATTCGGCTTTTAACACCCCTACATAAGTGTGGTACTCCAGGATGTTCTTTAAATCTGCCTTTTTTTCCGGCTTTAAAAGCCCTTCAACTGTTCCGGCAGGTAATTTTTCAAAAGCGGCATTTGTGGGTGCAAATACAGTAAATGGTCCAGCATTACTAAGGGCATCCACCAGGCTTGCAGCTTTTACAGCAGCTACAAGTGTACTATGATCTTTACTTCCTACAGCTACCTGAACAATATTAGGACTGGACGTTTCATCCTTAACACCTGATTGTCCTACTGAAGTTTGTTCAGTACTGGCAGCATCTGCAGGGGCTTCAGCGCTTTCGCTTGCGCAACTTGCGCCCAATAAAACAAATAAGCAAGAATAGAGAATCGATTTTGTTTTCATGACCGTTAAAATTTATTTGCCTAAAGGTCACAAATGATAGATATTCATTTTATGATTACAATCACAACTACAAGCTATTTTTAGACGAAAAATATCGCATAAACCCTACTGCAGAAAGCAATAATAGCAAAGCAATCCCAAAAAGAATTTCATTGATAAAAGGCACTACTGTATAGCTCAAAGAAGCAATGCCCTGAATACCCAGAAAAAACTCATTTAAAAAAACCATCACTGCAAAGAATTTAATTGCCTGAGCCGACTTTATGTTCAAGGTGAAATAGGGTTGATCAATTAAATAGGCAAGTAAAAACAACAAGGTAAAAGCCAAAAGTACTAGGTGTAAATAGGCAATTACGATGGGCCTGAATCCAAAAGCCAGCTTACTGATACTTGGTATAGTAGAGCCTGCCTGCAATACAATTTTAAGCATCAGGGCTAACATAGACAATAACCCAACAAAAAACAATACTGGTTTCTGAATTGAGATTTTATTAAAACCACTAGTAAAAAAATGTCTGATTAAATAAAAAGCTCCAATGCATTGTGTAAGAGCAGACAAAACAACCAAAATATAAATCCAGCCAGGTAGTTTCAGCCACAAAACTGACAACCCATATGCTGGAATAACACTAATGGCAAATGCTTTGAAAAATATATCCCGATGAACAAATGCTATTTGATGCTGATGCATCCAGTTCATTAACAATCCCATACAAACAAAGAAAAACCAACCATTGTACTGGAAATGTAAAAACCAGTATGTGGCAGCCAGATAACTGTGTTGAGTCTTATTACCAGTGAACCACATTTCAATCAGCCATAAATGGGCAATCATCGAAACAAGAAATAATATCCCCCCCATTTTAAACCAGCGCATGGCTGGTCCCTTGTTCTTAGTCCATTTAAACAGGCCTAATACAACGAAAAGCAATACAGCCATAAAACTCATTAACTGCGCGATAACCGCAATCATCCCAAACCCTTGCCAGATAAAAGTAACACAGGCTACATAAGAGAAAAATAAGTTGGCTTGAATGGTTTGACTCAGAAATTTTACTTGACCAGCCTTCAATGAATCCTGGATGACAATAAAAATGAAAGTTAACAAAAAATGAGTTATCAATCCCGAAAAAGCAAAGCCCGAATGGGCAAGTTGCAAATGCTTCTGATTGACTATTGGAAGAGAAAATCCTATTTTATAGCGCATGATTACACCAAGCAATGCTACTATAATCAAACTGAGCACCCCTAGTGATAATAAACGTTTTGGATTCATTTGAAATACAATTTATGGTCGATAATTTTCACCTTGTTATTCTCAGACAACTTTGATAAGGTACGGATTACTGTTTCTACCCTTAGTCCTGTAAAATCAGCCAACTGTTGTCTGGTAAAAGGTACAAGACCCTGTTCGTTTAATTTTTCTTCATTTTTTATTTTTTGCAAAAAAGCAATTAATTTTTCTTCGGGTGAATTATTCACGAGAATATTCGCTGTTAAGGTTTTGCAGTATAATCTATCTGCAAATATCGCAAACAAACGCTTAAACAAAAGAGGATGATCGTCTAATAAATGTAAAAATTTATCTCTTGACAATCTGTAAATCAGAGAATCTGTAATGGCATAAGCACTGGCAGGATAGGGTTTCTGCAACCATAAAGCGGGCTCTCCAAAACTATGACCATCATGAAAAACACCCTGGATAAATTCTTTACCATCATTCGTTAAACTGGTCATCTTAACAGAACCTTCATCAATCTGATGAAAGTACCTTGCTTCATTTTCCTGAGCAAAAATCTGTTCCCCTTTATGCCATTTTTTGGGAGTGGCTCCATAGGCAAGCAATGTATCTGTATCAATTAGCATAATGAATGTTTCTTGTTTATGATCATCTTGAAATTACTAATTTTTTTAAGCATTAATTTAACAATTTCGGCAAAATCTTATGTTTCCAAATAATATACCCCAACCCATTCATGTGCAAACTGTCCTTCAAAAAAATTTCGGGTCTGGGCAAGCCCGATTCATTCAACATAGCTTCCCAGACATCTATATAAGAGGTATTTGCCTGACCTCCTAGGAATTCGCTGATAGACTTATTAGCCTGTTGCATTTTTTCCTTTAAATGCCACCTCGATGGGCTAGGCTTCATACTTACAAAACTGATATGTGTATTTGGCAACCGTTTCCGAATCATTCCAAACAAAGTTGAAAAACGTTTAACCACACTATCAACGGGCAAAATCTTATCAATTGCAAAGTCATTTTCACCGCAATAAATAACCACTTGCTTCGGCTGGTAGGGAAATAATATTTCTTCTGTATACCTAATAACATCAGGCAAAGCAGATCCCCCAAATCCTCTGTTGATTATAGTGAACCCTTTAAAATCATCTTTTATGTTATGCCAAAGTCTGAAAGTGGAACTGCCAGCAAAAAGAATGGCATTGGGCGCTGGCATTTCAAGACTATCTTGTTGCTTAAATGCATTAATTTCTTTGATAAATGGCTGTGCTTGAATCTTTGAGCCATATACAATAGAAAGACATAATAACAGAGAAAAATACTTCATTATTTTCCTTTACTAAATTCAAAAAATGCATCTACGTCTTTTTTAAACTGAACCAATGACGGTTTATGAATATAGTACATATGCCCAGATTCATAGAAATAGAACTGAATATTCTTTCTTTGTTCCGGTCTTAAAAACATATGCTCAATATCGTATTTGGCAGTAAAATACGGGGTGGCAAAATCGTAATAACCGGCTCCCATATATACTTTTAAATCTGGATTCTTACTCATTGCGTCACGAAGACTTTCTGCAACATTTAAAAATTGATTTTGAACATTACTGTAATTCCAGGGATACACATCTCCGAAAATATTGTAGCCATTTTCTTCTTTAAAATTCAATTCACGCTGAAAATAATCATTCATGGTTGCCGTGAACGGTCCGTCTATATTTGCAAATGAGGGATCAAAACTGTTCACTTCACCGGCATCATCCAAATCACGGCCAGTAAATCTGGCATCCAGTCTGCCGATAGTCAATCCGTCTTTTCTTCTTAGTTCTTTATAGAACCTGCTTTCTTCTACTCTTAAATTAGACTGTAAGCAGTATTCCTTTGAAAGGCCTGTGTAATAACTCATTTTTTCTGCAATAGCATTCTTTTCAGATTCACTGAGCCAACCTCCTTTAATAAGCGCTGATGCATAAGGTCCTATTGCAAAAGCTTCTGCTTCTTTTAAGGCATTCTCTAAATTGGCCTGTAAAGCAGGTGCCAGTTTCTTGTGGTACCAGGCAGCTGCTGTATATGAGGGAATATACAATGCTCTGGGTAAATCGTTTCCTACATAATAATCATTGGTACCGAAATTCAGTACGGCTGAAATCATGAAAATTCCGTTCAGATAAATCCGGTGTCTGTCTTGCAAGAACTTGGAAAGTCCTGCTGCACGGGTGGTGCCATAACTTTCACCCGCAAGGTATTTGGGAGAACCCCATCTTTCATACCTGGATAAAAAATGACGGATAAATGAACCCATGGCTGTGATGTCTTCATTAAACCCATGAAACTGCTTTGGATTCTCCCCGGGCGCTGGTCTGCTATAACCTGTAGAAACCGGATCAATAAAAACTAAATCCGTTTTATCGAGCCAGCAGTATTCATTGTTTACAAAAGTGTAGGGTGGCCCCTCTGAAAAACCATCTTCATTAAACTGAACCCTTTTAGGTCCTAATCCTCCCATATGCAGCCATACGGAAGAAGATCCTGGCCCACCATTAAAAGTAAACGTCACTGGACGCTTTGCCACATCATCGCCCTGTTTTTGATAATAAGTAAAAAAAACTTTTGCAATCAGCTTGCCCGTATCATTTTTCAAATGCAGGTAACCCGTATGCGCCGAATAATCGATTTTCTTACCAGCAATCATCATGGAGTGACGGGTAGTTACCACGGTAACGCCCGCAGGACTTCCCTGCGTATTTGCGGTAACCGTTTCTGCTGGTGCATTGGTGCGTTGTGCATCCAACAAATTAAACTGAGCCAGCATGCATAATCCGATAATTAGTTTTTTCATAAAATAAGAATGGATAAAATGAATGGTTAAGTTAAAGAATTTATCGTGCTTCCAGCACTTCAATATCAAAAACAAGGATACTGTTTACCGGAATATCCTTACTTCTTGTTCTGATTCCATAAGCTTGCCCTGAAGGAATATAGAGGGTAATTTTCCCACCCACATTAATTTTGGGAACCGCCAACTGCCAGCCTTTTATTAAACGGTTTAGAGGAAATGTAGCCGGTTTCTCTTTTGTCTGATCAAAAACAGCCCCATTGGAAAGCAAACTTCCCTTATAATGAACGGTTACTGTATCTGTGACTTTAATGTTTTTACCTGTTCCCTGACGCACAATATGGTAATATATATCTGAAATACTTCCAGTGGTATCTATCTCTTTTTTGCCAGCAGCATCCTTAATTAGGGCAAGATCTAATAAAGCCTGTGCTAGTGAATCATGATTTCTATTTAAATCAACTTGCGGTCTTGCACCTGATGCCTGCCTGAAAATGGTATTGCCGTAAGCAATATTCGACGGCTTAAATCCTCCATGTGATAAATGAAACTGTTTACCTTCTGCCCCTGCTCTATAATCTATCCGATGTCCTGCTCTGCCAGTTGCGTCATATGAAAATTTACTGGTCAGTATTTCTTCCCATCTGCCATTTGCTTTTTGTATCCATTGATTGCCCATGTATACTTTTCTTTCCAGCTGACCATTAACTCCCCAGAAATTTTCACTGAAGGAATACAAATTCGACAGATAATTCCCATCCTTTGGTGCACTGAAACTGGCTATCAGTTTCCAACGATTGGTTTCTGGCATGAAAAAGTAACCACTGTAAATGGTACTAGCCTTAGCTGAGTCAGTTAAAGCTGTAACCAGAAACTGGTACTTCTCTCCTGCTTTCCAGGGATACACAAAATGACTATGCCCACCTGTTCCTTCATTACCAAATTCATTGGTCACAACTCCATCACCTTTCCCCATTAATTTTACTTTGTTGGAATCAGGAACTTTTTTGGGATCAATTGCTTCATTACCTGCATCCCAAACTGAAAATATAATTCTTCTTTCAGAAGGGCTGTTTACCTGCATTCCAAAATATCCTCTTTTAAAGCCACATGCCATATAGTAACTATACAAAGGATCATATCCTTCTGGTACCATTAATTCGTTGTAAAATCCAATTACTTTTGCTGAATCTTCTGTGGGATATTTCAAGTGCACAGATGCCGCATTTCTTCTGGCAACAGGATTAAAGTGAATACCTTCTGTGGGTTTTCCCGAAAGTTCAAGAGACTGAATATTGGCAATTTGTTTGCCCGCTTTTTTAACACAGCTTATGGTTATCTGATAAAAGCCAGTATCGGTTATGGACACTTTACCAATTCGGATTTTCTTGGGAGCAACACCACTGATTAATTTTACCGGAAATTTCTTCCCTGCAATGGAAACTAAAATATCAGAACCAGCATTCATGGCCTTGGTATGAAAACTCAATTCTAGCTCTCCTGTTTGCTGTACTTTAAAAAACCAGTGAATACTTTGTTTGGTATCCGTCCATCCCCTAAGACCATTTTTCTCTGAAAATAATGACTGTTCATCTCCTTCTGAAGGTACTGCGTAGCCAGAAAATGCGGGCATTATTACAGACTGAGCTGGTAACAAATTGGAAAAAAGTAAAAGCAATAGATAAAAAGGAATCTTCTTCATAATGGTTGAATGATTCCTCAACTTAATAAAAACAAGGGAGAAATTATAATAGTAGGCCTTGTAAAAATAAATAAGCGAAACTAAAATAAATAATCAGCCCGGTTACGTCTACCAATGTAGCTACAAACGGAGCTGAAGATACGGCAGGATCGGCTCCCAATTTCTTCAGAAGAATTGGTAACATTGAGCCTGTTAATGTTCCCCAGAGTACCACACCAATTAATGAAAAACCTACCGTTGCACCAATCATTGCCCAGTGAGGACCATATATTTCCGGCATTATTGAATGCCAAATACCCACTCTTAAAAAACCAAGTATACCTAATACTGTCCCTAAGAGTATTCCACTGATGATTTCTCTTTTCAGCACTCTCCACCAGTCTGATAAATGGATTTCTCCAACGGCCATTGCCTGAATAATGAGCGTGGACGCCTGTGATCCGCTATTCCCCCCACTTGAGATAATTAAAGGCACAAAGAGCGCCAATACCAATGCCTTTGCAATTTCATCTTCAAAATGACCCATAGCAGTAGCTGTTAATAGTTCACCAATAAATAAAACAATTAACCAGCCCACTCTTTTTCTGAATAGCTTTAACAATGGTATATCCAGATACGGTTCATTTAATGCTTCAGTACCACCCATCTTTTGCATGTCTTCACTAAATTCCTCGTTAGCAACCCAGAGCATATCATCTATGGTTACAATACCCAATAAAATATTATTCTCATCCACAACTGGCAAAGCCACCCGGTTATTCATTTTAAAAACCTGACTAGCATTTTCCTGATCATCATTTACTTTTAATGAAACTACTCTACCATCAATTACGTCTTCGATTCTCTTATCGGGAGCAGCCAAAATAATATCACGGATTCTAACGTCATCAATTAACTGCCCATATTCATTGATTACATAAATCACATCAATAGTTTCACTGTTTCTAGCATATTTCCGAATGGTAGCAAAAACCTCCTCCATGGTATTCTGCAAAAACACATACACATAATCCGGGGTCATTAATCTACCAACACTATCTTCGGGGTATCCTAATAAAGACAGGGTAACTCTTCGTTCTTCGGGATCTAATAATTTAATCAGGTCTCTGATGGCTGCTTTTGGAAGTTCTTCTAGAAAGTCGGTACGGTCATCTGCTGGTAACTCATTCAGTAATTCTGCTGTCTTTGCAGAAGGCAATTCTTTCACAATATCCTTCTGTTGTGCAATGTCCAGAATTTTAAAAACACTAGCTGCTCTGTGAACCGCCATATTCGCAATGATTCTGGCTTCGTATTGAGGATATTCATTAATTAAATCAGCAACATCACTGATGTTTTGATCATTCAAAAACTCTCTGATCTCAAGCGGATCATCCACTTGAATTAATCTTTCAAATTGTTCAAACAAATCAGGATGTTCCAATTCAAGTGCCATTGTAATATTTAACTATTTTCTTGTTGCATCATTAAATAGGCTTTAATAAATCCATCAATTTCTCCATCCATTACAGGACCAATATTTCCTACTTCATGGTCTGTCCTATGATCCTTAATCATTTTGTAAGGATGGAAAACATAGGATCTTATCTGACTGCCCCATTCAATTTTTTTCTTGCCTGCATTCGTTGCATCAATAGCCTCCTGTCTCTTTCTCAGTTCTTCTTCATACAATCGACTCTTCAACATTTTCAATGCTAGCTCACGATTTTCTCCTTGTGTTCTTGCCTGCTGACATTCTACAATGATACCACTAGGAATATGCTTTAATCTTACCGCCGTTTCTACTTTGTTTACATTCTGACCGCCACTGCCTCCACTCCTGTAAAAAGCCCATTCCAGATCTCCCGCATTTACATTGATTTCAATGCTATCATCAATTAATGGATAAACAAAAACCGACGCAAAAGAAGTATGTCTTCTGGCATTGCTATCAAAGGGTGAAATTCTAACCAATCTATGCACTCCACTTTCTGCTTTTAAAAAGCCATAAGCAAAGTCGCCATCAAATTGTAATGTGGCACTTTTAATTCCGGCCCCATCTCCTTCCTGAAAATCCAGTTCCGTCACTTTCCACCCTTGTTTCTCTCCATACATTCGATACATTCTCAGCAACATTTCAGCCCAATCCTGGCTTTCTGTTCCACCTGCGCCCGGATTAATCTGGAGCACAGCAGGCAATTCATCTTCCGGCTTATTTAGTGTGCTTTTGAACTCGGCTTCTTCAATTTTAGAAATTGCTTCCTGAAAAGCAATTTTGGTTTCCTCTTCAGATGCATCACCCGATTTCCAAAAGTCAAACAGCAAGGCAAAATCTTCCACAGCATTCTCCAGCTGTTTGAATAATTTCAGCCAGTACTCATTTACTTTAATTTCCTTCATCACCGAAGTAGCCCGGGCATTATCATCCCAGAAACCCGGAGATAAGGATAGTTGTCGATCAGTTTCTACTTTATATAGTCGATTATCAACGTCAAAGAAACCTCCTCAGGACCTGAACGCGGTCCCTCATAAATTTAACTTGCTCCTGTGTCATGCCTCAAAAATACAAAAGAACAGGGAGGACTAGAGTTTTACGAATCGTTTTCTTGCAATGATTCTTCCGGCACCGGTTACTAGTTCTAAATTGTAGATTCCCTTTGGCAGTTGGGCCAGTTCCAGATCATATACAAAATTGCCAGTTGACCCTCCAGTAATGATTCGCTTGTTAATCATGACTATCCCTGAATTGGAAATGACTTTCAAGAATGTACTATTGTTAGGAATAGGCGTAAAAATTATTTTGGCATTATTCTGTACAGGATTCGGGAAAAAATACAATTGTTGTTCAGTGGTTAAATCTGCCCTAATATCAACTGAGTCTGAAACTGTTGTACAGAGATTCGTATCGGTTATGGCTACATTGTACCTGCCAATGGTAGAATAAAATACAAATAATTTATCCGTAGTATCGGGAATGGCATTTAAAAGATTTCCATTTCTGTACCAAAGAATTTTACTAACTACTTTCCCTGAATCTGCCGCTGCGAGTAAGCGAGTGGTATCACCGGGCAAAATATTTTGTTTACCCTGAATGGTAATCTTGGCTCCCGGCAAGGGTTTGATAGAAACGGTTACTTTTTGGCGAACGCTCTGACATCCGGTTGCAACATTGGCTCGGGAGACCCAATAGTTGGTTGTTCTGATGGCATTGGTTACGGGTACTGGAGCAGTTGCAGATCCAACTCCCCCATTGGCTGTTGTAAACCACAGTAAGCTGTCTCCTAAAGCACCCAATGGTCTTGGCGTTTCATTTAAACAATACTGAATATCAAATACGGTTGGTTTAAGGGGAACATAACCGCTATCCAAAGAAAACACATTCGATTCTGTGGTACAGCCAAAATAACTCGTAGCTACTGCCCTGTATTGGCCTTTGGTTCTGGGAGTAATAGCAAAACTCGTATCTGACGATGCAAATTTCTGAACACGGAAATTATTCATATCGGATATATAGAAATTCCCATCCACATCTATAAAAGCATTACCCGGAGCATCTAGTTGCTCAGCACTATTGCCTTTGTTGTTGATTCCTCCTGCAATAACAATTCCAGTATCAACACCCAATTGCCATCCTCTGATTCTGTTGGCTGTGCCGCCTTCTGTTATAATCATTCTATTAGTAGCATCTACAAAAACATTGAGTGGGGTTACCAGCTGATTGGCACCATTCCCCTTACCTCTTCCACCAGCTACTACTGTTCCGCGAACATCCCCTGCCCTCCATCGGACAATCCGGTCATTTTGAGAATCGGCTATATAAATATTTTGACGTTGATCAACAAAAATGCCAAGTGGCACACTAAGTTGATTGGTTGCTGAACCCGCAAAATTACCACCGGCAACCGTTTTGCCTGCAATGCTTCCTCTTACCCATAACTGAACCCTGGCATTTAAGGCATCTGCTATATAGACCGCACCATAGGCATCAACGAAAACACCGGTTGGATAAGAAAGCTGGTTGGCTTTCAAACCTCTTCCATTTCCACCTGCAACCACTCTTCCGGTTGTATCTCCTTCTTTCCAAACAACAACACGATCATTTTCTGTGTCTGCTATATATATTAAACCGTCTGCTGTAACAAAAATACCAGCAGGATTATTCAATTGACTCAAACGATTGCCCGCACCTCTGCCACCTGCAACTGTAACAGCAGCATTAGCTCCTGGTGACCATTTCTGAACTCGGTGATTCCACTGATCGCAAACAAATATATTTCTCTGCTCATCCACAAAAACAAAGCTGGGTCTTCCTAACTGTGTTGAGTCAGTACCACCGATAAGTTTGCCCGCAACTGTTTCGGCAGTTTTGGCATAAGAAGTTGTTATTCGTCTTAAGCTGTCACTATTTAAAGTCCAGAGTACGGTCCTTGCAAATGGACTTGCCTGAATCCGCATGGGTTCATTGCTTAAACAGGTTGGGCTAATGATACTGATTTCAGGTTTTTTTCGAACTGTAATTACCACTTCAGCTGTTGAATTACAGCCATTCCCTATAGATGACACAACCGTATATTTCGTGGTCACAGAAGGTCGAGCAATTACGGTGTCTCTGGTTGTAGTACTTAATCCTGCAGCAGGTGACCAACGATAATTGTTGGCACCCGAAACAATTAAATTAGCTTGTCCGCCTTCACAAATCGTAGTTGTATCATTTTTAATAATTAAATCTGGCGAAACAACCACATTCGCAATTCCTGATCCAGTAACACAACCAGAAAAAGATGCTGATAAAACAGTGTAGGCACCTGAAAGTCTTGTTTGAAGCACGGTATCGGCCTGAGCAGTAATTCCATACTTCTGTATGCGATAATTCCTGCTATCCGCAACATACATATTTCCACTTAAATCAAAACCTACTGCATTTGGCAATTGCAATTGATCTAAAGCAGAACCCGAACTCCCATTAGCCAAGCCTGCAACGGTAGTACCAATCGTATCATACAATGCCCAGCGATGAATTCTGTTATTTCCCCGATCTGCAATAAACATATTGCTGTTCCCATCCACAAAAATACCAGAAGGGAAATTCAGCTGAAAAGGCAATGTTCCTGCACCTCTGTTTCCTGCGGCAACAGCCCCAGCCAATCTGGTCTGATCGTAAAACATGATGCGATGATTCTCTGCATCGGCCACAAATAAATTATTCCGTTGATCCACAAAAACAGCCTGAGGATTATTTAATCGGATACTATCATTACCCGGGGTGCCGTTTCCTGCAACTGTTCTCACGATTGCACCACCATTCGACCATTTTTGTACCCGGTGATTCCCAGCATCAGCTATGTATAAATTGCCAAAGTTATCTACAAAAACACTGGCTGGGAAATTCAACTGATAAGTGCTGTTACCCAGTCCTAAACCTCCAGCAACAGTTGTTGCAGTTTTAGATCCTTTGGGGAAATATTGAATCCGGTGATTATTCTGGTCTGCTACGTATATATTTCCAGCAGCATCCACATAAACACCAGTTGGATAATTCAACTGATCATTCGCGCTTCCTTCTCCATTTCCACCAACAATAGTTGTCCCAACCAAATCACCCGGTTTCCATAATTGTATACGATGGTTTACTGCATCTGCCACATATACATTTCCCTTCTGATCTACAAATGCACCCATCGGCAACCCTAACTGACCTGGGGTATTTCCTATTCCATTTCCCCCTGCAAACACGGTTCCTACTTTACTCCATTCTGGGAAAAAGCTACCCGCTTTAATTCCATTTCCTCTAAAATAATTCAGACTTGCTGGCCTTTCCCCTAAAATGGTGGTAGTTACCTTAGTTGCATCCGGAGATAAACAAAGCGTTGGAGTAACCACAGGTACTGACCTGATTCCAACATTGATGGTGAGTGCCCTGTAAGAAACACAACCACTATCCGATACAGAATTGATTCCATAAAAGGTAGTTGAATCAGGCTTTATCAAAAAAGTACTATCGGTTATTTTATTTACACCCGTTGCAGGGAACCAGGTATAATTGGTATTCCCTGTTAATTTAATCTCCGTTACATCCCCAGCACATATAGCCGTTCTGCCGATAACATTTATTGCAGGACGAGCATTTACATTTATGAGATTAGACTGTTGCACACAGCCGTTAAAAGAAGTCACTTTTGCATAATACAAACCTCCTTCATAGGGTCTGAATTCAGGACTCATTGGCATAGCACTGTATTGTTGCACCCTTCCGTTTTGCTGATCTAACACAAATAAATTCCCAGAGGCGTCAAATGCCATACCGGTTGGATAATTGAATTGATTCTCTCCTGAACCCGAAATACCATTGTCGCTTCCAGCAATGGTAACCATTCCGATTCCGTTATTGTATAATTTGTGTATGCGATTGTTCCCTGCTTCCAGAACGTACACTTCCTCAAAGGCATCCACCAGAATATCAACAGGCTGAAACAAATACCCATAACCCGTTCCCTTGCCCAATTGACCCATGATGGTTTTGCCTGCATAATTTCCCAACTTGAATTTTTGCACCCGGTGATTAGCGGAATCAGCCACATAAATATTAAAGTCCTTATCTACTGCAACACCCTGAGGGCTATTTAATCTCATGGAATCAGCACCTGGGCCCAATCCACCTGCTACCGTTAGACCAGTGGAACCACCCTGTGCCCATCGCTGAATTCGGTGGTTTCCGGCATCAGCTATATAGACAAATCCCAATGCATCTACAAATACATCCCTAGGATCACTCAACTGATTTTGTCCGGAACCTTTTCCATTCCCTCCGGCAACCAGAAATCCATTGCTAGATCCAGGTGCAAAACGCAAGACCCGGTTATTATACTGATCTGTAACAAAGAGGTTGCCAAATCCATCGATGAATAAACCTGCTGGCTTATTCAATTGATTGGGCATATTCCCACCACCATTTCCTCCTGCAATGGTTACCCCATCAGGTGAATTTCTGTTGTAAGCAACTATTCGGTTATTAATGGTGTCGGAAATGTAAATATTTCCATTATTATCTAATGCAATTCCATGGGTACCGGATACCCTTGCCCTGGCTCCTACTGAACCAGAAACAACGGTTGTTGAAGAAGAACTAAGTGTAGCTTTTGTTTTTTGAACAACTGAATCATTTAATATCCATTCTATCTGATAAGGACTCCGGCTAAAATTCCCTAGAATGGTTCCTTCACCTGCACATTTTGGCCCGCTAATGCTCACAAATACACATTGTGCAGCTACCCAGTTTGTTGCCAGTAGCAACAACAAACTGAAAAACCCTTTTACACAATAGTTACATGTCTTACTCATCAACTTCATATCTGGTTATGGACAGAAAAATTGTTTCATCACTTTTACAGTAATGACAGGGTGCGGATAAAAAATACTATAAACCTCATAAGCCGGATTCTGTTTCAACTCCATCATTTATCTGGCCGCAACATTACTGTTACGATCTTGCTGCCTACCCTGGATTGCGTTTCAATTAAGAAATCGAGAACGAGCAGCTCTCAAACAATCCTATACATGGCATTACAGTACCCAAGGTTTACCCATAGCTGATGTTACCATTTGCTATCGTGAGCTCTTACCTCACATTTTCACCTTTTCCGTTTAAAACGGTAGTTATTTTCTGTGGCACTTTCTCTTTTCTGATTGCTCAGAAAGCCGGCGCTTAACCGGTGGGTTGCTCTATACTGTCCGGACTTTCCTCCCCGACAAGTCGGGGCGATGGCTCGGGTTTATAGTACTTACGAAGATACGTAATGCTATCCCAATGTGGTCTTAGTGGTCATTTTAAGGGGGACTCCCATGAAAAAATACCCAATACTTGGTATAAAATTAACGGCAATACTCGCGGATTATTTATAATGGAAGAAAACCTGGGTAGCTCCAAACCCAAAACGGGGGTCGTATTGATTTACAAAATGCTTGACTTCTCTTTTGGTTTTCAGGTAATCGTGTACTTCTTCCCGAAGCTTTCCAACGCCAACACCGTGGATAATAATCAACTCTTGCTGACGATGACTAATGGAAATATCCACCCACTTTTCCAATTCTGACAATTGAATGGAAAGAATTTCAAAATTGCTCAGCCGCTGATGATCATCGGTTAATTTTTCAATATGCAAATCAATCACTGACCTCGCAGGAGGTAGGTATTCCTTTATTTTTCCAGCATCATATACTTTATATCCCTTTGCCTTAAGGCTATCCAACGGCAGAGCATCTGCTTGTTTATCGGGATATTGTGTAAATAAGGTATAAGAGAAAGTTGGCTCATTTTTCTCCTTCAGCTGTTCAATTTTTTGAAAAACCTGTTTGGGTTTCAACTTTAGCTGTACTTCAAAATGATCAGCTTTCCCTTTTTGCTCTGGCAATAAACTAAAATCGATAGTGAAAGATGGAGTATCGTTTACTTGTTCAAATTTAATATCATGCAGATAAAAGTCATGGAAAGGCTGAATTTCATTCACCAGACTAAAATATTCCTCCCCATTAAAATATTGTTGATAGGTAAACTCAAACCCATCATTGGTTTTATTAACCAAATGAATTTTTAAGAGTTCAACCACTTCATCATTGAAATCATCTAACGCAAATTTGGGAATGAAAGAAAGCCAGACTCCTTCGGACACTTTAATCTGATTAGGTTTGGGAGCTTCCTTTGCAATCTGATCCACATATATTTTGGGTTCCAATTTTTTCTGTGGTATGAGTTTCTTCTCAGTAAATCTTTTAAAATAGGGAAAGTCAATTTGGTCCATATAGGCAGGGAACTTCACCCCCCTTACCTCAATCATCACCATTTTATCGTTGATGATTTCAATTACCTTTCCTTCTTCATTGCTATGCAACACTAATATATCATCCCCAACTTGGTATTTCATCAGTTCGCCAGTTTACTCTTGTTTTTACCGTATAAAAAATAAATAATCAATCCTAGTGACATCCAGCCAAAAAACCATAACCAGCTAATGGCGGGAATCTCAATCATCAGATACAAACAACACAACGCGCCTGCCACAGGAATAAAAGAAAAAGAATATTTGAAACTAAAAAATGCAGTAACCAATGCTATCAACATGAAGACCAAAAACAAAACTTCCTGAAAACCTTCGTGTCCCAGATTGGCGAATGCATCATTGATTCTGTCTTTAGAAAACCAAGTCATAGTTAAAACCAATAACGGAATAATAAATCTGCCATTGATATATGGCAACTTAAATCCCTTTCTGGCAACGTTTTCATTCATCTTTGGTAATAGCAGCACTCCAAAGCAAACCAATACAAAAGCAAACAAAGTACCAATGCTGGTTAAGTCTGTCATAAACCCACTGCTGATAAACAAAGAAGGTATTGCCACTATCAAACCAGTCAAAATAGTTGAAAATCCTGGTGTCTGGTATTTAGGATGTACTTCCGCAAATTTTTTAGGCAACAATCCATCTCTGCTCATGCTCATCCAGATTCTGGGCTGCCCCATCTGGAACACCAGCAATACACTGGTAGTAGCAACCACTGCACTGATAGAAATAATGTACCCGATTTTATTCATGTTCAGTTTGTCGAAAACATAGGCCAGCGGATCATCAACTTTCAACTCACTATAATGTACCATGCCCGTTAATACCAATGCAACCAATATGTATAAAACAGTACAGATTAACAAAGAGTATATCATGCCCTTGGGTAAATCACGTTGTGGATCCTTACATTCTTCAGCTGTAGTTGATATGGCATCAAACCCTATGTAGGCATAGAATACAGCTGACACTCCTGCCAGAACGCCACCAAATCCATTGGGTAGAAATGGAGTCCAATTATCCGTATCCACATAGAAAAATCCTAACACTATAATTCCAATGATTACAGCCAGTTTGAAGATAACCATCAGATTGGTACTCTTCTTACTCTCCTTAATTCCTATATATGCCAGACCAGTAATAATCATAACTATAAAAAACGCAGGCAAATTCAAAATCACTTTCCAGGATCCTATCATGGGTGCATTCATAATTGCATCATAACCCAATCTTGCATGTTTGGTCATCGTTTCTGGGGCTTCCCCGGCTGCAAGCGCTTTTAGAGCTTCTTCATATCCCAGTTGAGCATTGTTGGCATTGGTGGCCAGCCATCCAGGCAAGCTGATATTAAAGCCTTCCAACAGGTTATTGAAGTATCCGCTCCAGCTAATAGCCACTACAATATTTCCAATGGCATATTCTAAAATAAGTGCCCATCCAATAATCCATGCCACCAGTTCGCCAAAAGAAACATAGGCATAGGTATAAGCACTACCGGAAATGGGAATTCTGCTGGCAAATTCTGCGTAACACAATGCGCTGAAACCACAAGTAATTGCGGTAATTACAAATAGAAAAGCAATACCAGGTCCGCCATTATAAGCAGCCGAACCGATGGTGGAGAAAATGCCTGCACCAATAACAGCTGCAATCCCCATAAAAGTCAGGTCCTTTACGCCCAGTACTTTTTTTAATCCAGTTCCATGACCGTCGGTTTTACCAGCTGCTGCATCTGCAGTAATAATATCAATGGATTTCTTTCTAAACAAAGATGACATGTTACATGAATTTGGTAGGAAGGTAAGTAAATTAAACGTCTCGCTGAATCAGGAAGTCTGCCAATTCCTTGAGTGGTTTCTTTCTGCTCGACACAACGGCAATGGCTTCCAAATGCTCCATCGCCTTTTGCAAATATTGTTCTTTCAACGTATTGGCCCATGCGTCTACCCCACAGGCTTTGTAAATTGCCAGTACTTTCTGAACCTTATCGGCAGACTGACCCTGCATCAAAGCATGCAACTCAGCTCTTTGCTCCTGAGGCGCTACATCTAGTGTATGTAATAGTAAAAATGTTTTCTTATTCTGGCGGATATCCCCACCTACTTCTTTTCCAAATTTTGTAGGGTCTCCGAATGCATCTAGATAATCGTCCTGAATCTGGAAAGCAATCCCCAAGTTTTTACCAAATTCATACAAATGTTTGCAATTCCCTTCACTTGCACCACCAATAATGGCACCCATTTCTAAACTGGCTGCGAGTAATACTGAAGTTTTCAGCGTTATCATTTCAATATACGCTTCCAAAGAAACCTGTTCCTGATTTTCAAAGTCCATATCGTATTGCTGCCCTTCACAAACCTCCTTTGCCGTCTTGTTGAAAATCCTGAGAATTTTCTGGAGATAACTGCCATTGATTTTATTCAATTCTTCATAAGATTGAATCATCATAACATCACCAGATAAGATGGCAGTGCTTTGATTGTACTTGGTATGAATGGTTTCCATTCCTCTTCTGAGGGAAGCAGCATCCATGATATCGTCATGAATCAATGTGAAATTATGGAACAGTTCCACCGCAGCGGCCAGGTGATAGGCATCTTCATGAATTTCATTGAACAATTCATTGCCCATTAAACAGAGTATGGGGCGGATTCTTTTCCCGCCAATGGTTAAAAAATAATTACAGGGCTCATAAAGCGTTGTAGGGCTTGAAGGGAACCACGAATGATTGAATCGCTGATTGAATGTTGCGGATAAATCTTTGAATGAAAACATGCTACAAACCTAATTATAAAATAATGGAACTATTCAGGAGCTTAACATTTTTTTTAGCATTCGGTTGCAGATTGGCACGATTTTGTAAGGATAATGCTAAACAATGAATATGAGAAAAATGATGATGGTATTGGCATTAGCCTTTACAACAAGTTTAGTAAATGCACAAAACAATGGCAGCACTTATCAAACTGCGCTAGGTGTAAAAATGTATCCGGGAGCCGTATCCGTAAAACATTTCACACAAAAAGGAAGAGCATTGGAAGGTTTGGGATATATTTCCAACGATGGATTCAGACTAACGGGACTATATGAACTGCACTTCCCTATTGCAGGTGCCGAAGGGCTGCAATGGTATGTTGGAGGGGGCGGACATATTGGCGTATGGAGCGATAATTGGAAATCAAGATACCCCGGCAGAGCTGACGGTATCGCCATTGGGGTTGATGGTGTTTTGGGGCTAGATTATAAAATTAAAGGAGCTCCGCTCAATCTAAGTTTTGACTGGCAGCCCTCCTTTAACTTTATCGGATATAATTATTTTGAAGGTGGATGGGGTGGATTGGCCATTCGCTACACCTTCTAAAATAAAAACTCTTTAAAAAAATAATTGAGAAAGCACGTTGGCCGGATCGTTGGTAGCAGGTTTTAAACCCAAGAATTTATTCATTTGATTCTTTACCAATATTCCGGTCAACTTGGATTTCAACCCTTGAAAAATCCCCATTTGTCGCTGGGTATATTCTGCAGGATTTGTTTTTTGCTTGTCTACAAATTGAGCTTTTTGTTTCAGGTATTCTGCAACAGCATCCGCAACTTTGGGCTTCTGGGCAGCGGTTAACGACAATGCCGGTCCCAATTTACCCATAATACTACTGGATAAACTATTAACATCAAATCCAGCAGCAGCTCCTACTGCTTTTGCCTTGTCTAATACGTTCCCCAATTGTGCTTTGGAAGAAACAGAAGCAGCCAATAAAATGGCTGAAAACAGTACCAATTTTTTCATTGCATTTCTATTTTTGAATGGAAAATAAAGTATCTACAAAAGCTTCTTTATTAAATATGAGGAGATCTTCTACTTTCTCACCCACACCTATATATTTAACAGGGATATTGAATTGATTGGCTATGGCCAACACCACCCCACCTTTAGCGGTTCCATCCAGCTTGGTGATTGCCAGGGCACTCACATTGGTAGTGGCTGTAAAATGTCTTGCCTGCTCCACCGCATTCTGTCCAGTAGAGCCATCCAATACCAATAAAACCTCATGTGGACCCTCGGGTACAATTTTCTGAATTACCCTTTTTATTTTATTCAATTCATCCATCAGATGGGCTTTGTTGTGGAGCCGACCTGCTGTATCAATGATAACAACGTCTGCATTTTTGGCTACGGCACTGGCCACTGTATCATAAGCTACGGCACTTGGGTCCGAGCCCATTGCCTGTTTCACAATAGGCACTCCTACTCGTTCGCTCCAGATGGTTAGCTGGTCAACGGCAGCAGCCCTAAAAGTATCTGCAGCACCCAATACAACCGAATTACCTGCGGCCTTGAAACGGGAGGCCAGCTTTCCAATGGTCGTGGTTTTACCAACTCCGTTTACTCCTACTACCAAGATAATATAAGGCTTTTTCCCTTCGGGGATTTGGAATCCTTGCAAGGAATCCAGGGGCGCATCCACTAATACAGATGCAATTTCTTCTTGAAGTATCTTATTTAATTCGCTGGTATTAAGATATTTATCACTTTTAACTCTTAGCTCAATCTTACGAATAATTTGCAAAGTGGTATCCACTCCAACGTCGGCTCCTATTAAAGCTTCTTCCAAATTATCCAGTACTTCGTCATCAATAGTGGTTTTACCCGCTATGGCTTTGGTAATTTTAGACAAGAATCCTTCCTTGGTTTTTTGCAAACCCTGGTCCAGACTTTCTTTCTCTTTTTTCCCGAATAATTTATCAAAAAAGCCCATGGCCGATATTTATTGGTTTAATACAAAAAAGCCTCCGACGATGAAGAAGGAAGCTTTAACATTATTGACAACTAAAGACTACTTAGAAGCGATAAAATCGTTCACTTTGTCTTTGTGTATAATTTGCTCTTTGAAAGTGTAAGCACCAGTCTTAGGGCTACGAACGGCCTTAATTACTTTGGTCCAGTTCTTTGCTTCAGCTGCTGCTTTTAAGTCTTTTACTTTCGCGTTTTTGGAAGCTACTTTAGCCATGATTATTTGATTTCTTTATGAACGGTTACTTTTTTCAAAATTGGGTTGAATTTCTTCAATTCAATACGCTCAGGCGTATTCTTCTTGTTCTTGGTAGTAATATAGCGACTAGTACCCGGCTGACCGCTGGTCTTGTGCTCGGTACACTCTAGTATTACTTGAACCCTGTTACCTTTCTTTGCCATTTTATAGGTAGTTTACTGTGTTTAGTTAGATTTTAGCGCCGTTGGCTCTCATTTCTTTAATTACTGTACTTAGACCATTCTTATTAATGGTTCTCAAAGCGTCTGTAGACACTTTTAACGTTACCCAACGATCTTCTTCAGCAAAGAAGAAGCGCTTTTTTTGCAAATTAGGTAAGAAACGACGCTTGGTTTTAATGTTTGAGTGAGAAACACTGTTACCAACAATTGGCTTTTTACCGGTTATCTGACATACTCTTGCCATGACTCTAATATTTTTTTCCGATTTTTTCGGACGGCAAAGGTAGGAAAATTCACCAAATTAACAAACCTAACAAAGTATTTTTTCCATTTTTTTTAAAAAAAGCATCCATTTATCAAGTGTGAAAAACACTTTAACAATTTTCATCACAGGAAACCAGCCCTTAACTTTTTCTAAACAAAACTTTGCAATCCCTTATCTGAATTGAATTTGAGCAAATATAGCTCATTTCTGTTGACCGCCACTCCTACCATTCATCTAATAGGGCTACCTGACCATGTAACCTATCACAATCCCCTTCGTCTGATATATGCAAGCCAGTAGTTTTGACTTGTTAATCTTAAAAAACAAACAAAAAATAAAAACATGAAAAAGATTCTTATTGCAGCCACCATTTTAGTAAGCACTAGCAGTTTTGCTACCCCTTTTACCCAGGAATCAGACAAGGGAAACCTGAAAAGTCTGTTGGGCAAGGTAAACAGTGTACAATGGAAATCAGCAGCCAAATTTGAAAAAGCCAGTGTTCAGGTAGAAGAACAAAAAGTAGAAGTATTCTATAATACAGAGGGGGATTTAATTGGAACTACCCGATATCAGGATTTTGACAAGTTGCCTAAAAATGCATTAAAAACCATAACCAGCAAATACACTTTCCCAGAATATGCTTTACAGGAGTGCATTGCATTTACCAACGAATACAATGAAACAAGTTATTATGTATCCATGACTACCGAAAAAGAATACCTGGTGCTGGCTATTTCTGAATATGGCGAAGTGAGCATATTCTCTAATAGCAGAAAATAGTTGTAACTACTTCATGGCTCTCTAATAGTTATATGGTTGATGGAAGCTGCTCCAATTGGGGCAGCTTTTTTATTTGGGGAAGCTGATTTTACCCATCGTTACGGAAGGGATTCCGGCCTTTCCTCCTCCAATGGAAACGGATCCTCCGGCTACATTCTCATTGGCCAATACGGCAAATAGCACAGCTTCCTTCGCATCTGGATGAATATGTAAAGCATCGGTTGTATAAAAACGAGCGTCCGGCAAAGAAGATTTTATAAAGTCCATAATCATTGGATTGTGCATCCCGCCCCCGCTACTGTACACAGTGATCTCCTTATTTCCAATCATTTCCTGACCACGTTCGATTGCCGTAACAATGGTGGAAGCGGTTAACCTATTTAATGTTGCCATTATATCGTAAAGGCTGACATAATCTTGGTCGGAACGTTGAATGGCTTTTTCCAGATAAGCCAGATTAAATAGTTCGGGGCCAGTGGTTTTAGGAAAGGGTTCTGCAAAGAAAGGGTCAGACAATAACACATTTAACAAATCTTCATTTACTTCTCCCTGTTTGGCAATGGCTGCATCCATATCGAATGCACAATTAAAATGTTTTTGAACATACTGATCCATTAATGTATTCCCCGGACCGGTATCGGTACTGAAAATTTTGGCAGCATCTAAGTTCCCCGGCAAAAAAGTATAATTCGCAATTCCTCCAATGTTCAGCATAATCCGGTCTTCTCCCTTTTTGCTGAAAATGAAATAATCTCCATACACTGCCAATGGGGCCCCTTCCCCTCCTGCCGCAATATGTTTCTGCCTGAAATCACTCATGGTGATAATCCCTGTTTTTACTGCAATCTGATCCCCGTCTCCAATCTGAAGCGTCGCATTTCCGTATTGAGGTTTTCCGTGTAAAAGCTTCGGCGCATGGTAGACCGTTTGCCCGTGACTGGCAATCAGGTCAATTTCGGCAGGTTTAATCCCCCAGCCCTTTAACGCTTCCAATATCATAGCCGCATGCTGCTCACCCACCCAGGGATTTAAGAGACATAACAGTTCAAAATCGATTGTTCTTTTAGAAAAAATTTCCCTGATGGGTGCTTTAAAAGATTCATCGAAGGGAATGGTGGTGAAATTCTTTACAGCCACTTCAGTCTCCATGCCACTACCACTAATCTCACAAACAGCAATGTCCAATCCATCTAAGGAAGTACCGCTCATCAACCCAATTATGGTTCTTTTGGGAGCAGCCCCCATTCGGGCTAATTGAGCAATGTATTGGTTCATAGTCGATAATTTCACCTAAAATACGCAAATAACCGCAAGAAAGATGGAGCTTTACGCAATATTCTGCAAGCTACCCCCTTTGGCAAACAAACGATCAATACGTTTTTCAACCGCAGGATCCTTTTCTACTGGAGGTGCATGATGGGGTTTAATTCTGGCATCAATCACCAAAGGGCCTTCGCAGCCCCAATGTTTATTAATAACGCTTTCCTTAATTCCATGAATATCATGTGAAGGATTGCAACGGGTATAAGTAACCCACAAATAATTACGCAGATTAGCGGCTACAAAATTGGCATCATCACAAACCACTATCAATGCAACGCCATTTAGCTGATCCACTGATTCATGCAGTTGATAGTTCAACATTTTCATTTCTTCCTTTACGGTTTGATAATTGGTAAAAGCCTTCGTTTTGATTGCTATTACCCCTGGCATTACTATCCTGGGATTTTCAAACTGTGTCAATTCATTCAAAACCGATGGAACTTCGGTCGCCAAATTACGTATGGGTTCTCCATAGGCTGCAAAAACTACTTTGCTTCCGGAATTCAATCCCGTCCCTGAATAATCCAGGGTATCAATGGTGGTATTGGTATAAAAATGTACATCCCTTTGCAGGTTAATTCTTTCCAGAACATATTGCAGGAAAGGCTGAACAGGATGTGTACTTAATTGATTCTTATCATCTGCCGCAATAAACAAGAACTTGGCTAAACTAAGCTGACCGGTACCCAGCACATGATTAGCAATTGTCAAGAGCTCTGCAGGCTGTTTGGTGGGTGTATAAGGGGTATACCTTTCACTTCCTACTGCAAGTAACAGCGGATGCACTCCTGCTGCATCTACTGCATGTACTTCTTTCAGTCCGGGTATTTCCTGCGGGATTGCAGCCCCTGTTATTTCATGAATCAGTTCACCAAAACTGGTGTCTTCCTGAGGAGGACGACCTACCACTGTAAAAGGCCAGATGGCATTCTTTCTTGCATATACTTTGTGAACACGCATCAATGGGAATTCGTGTTGTAAACTATAATAACCTAAATGGTCTCCGAAAGGTCCTTCTGGTTTATTTTCTCCGGGATATACTTCTCCGGTAATCACAAAGTCTGCATCGGTACTGATACAAAATCCATCCTCATAGGTATAGCGGAATCTACGGCCACCAAGTACTCCGGCAAAAGTCATTTCACTGATTCCTTCAGGTAATGGCATTACTGCTGATAAAGTGTGGGAAGGAGGTCCTCCAACAAAACAACTTACTTTCAGCGGCCGCCCCTTCGCATTGGCCTTGGTTTGATGCACCCCAATTCCTCTGTGTAACTGATAATGCAAGCCAATTTCCTTGTCCTTTGCATAATTATTCCCAGTCAGTTGTATGCGATACATACCCAGATTGGCTTTCATGATTCCTGGCTGGTCAATGTCTTCTGTGTACACTTGAGGCAAGGTAACAAATGCCCCCCCGTCCATAGGCCAGTGATGAATTAATGGAAGATCACTGATCTTGATTTCTTCGTACATTACGGGTTTGGTCCAGGGATTTTTTAAAGGCAGAGCCTTAAGTGCTGCCAAACCTGCGGATGCATTTTGCAGGGGTGATTTGAGGGCTTTTACAGGGTCGTTTTTTAATTCTATTAGTTTTTGAACGCTTTCAATCGTATCTCGAAAAATAAACTTGGAACGGTCCAGGGTACCGAAAATATTAGAAGCAGCTCTGAAACGGGAACCTTTTACATTTTCGAATAATATAGCCGGACCCTTGGCTTCGTAAACCCTTAAGTGAATGGCTGCCATTTCCAAATAAGGGTCTACTTCTTCCTTCACGCGAACCAGGTGACCATTTTTCTCCAGGTCTATTAAACAGGCTTCTAAAGATGAATAATTCATATGCTATCAACAAAGCTAAAGCCTAAAAGGTTGATATGCGAATAGTTTAAAGTAATTTTGTCCTATGACGAAGCTGAGTGTAAACATCAATAAGCTGGCAACACTAAGAAACAGCAGAGGAGGCAATAACCCCAATCTGATTCAGTCTGCATTGGATATAGAAAGGTTTGGCGCGGATGGCATTACCGTTCACCCAAGACCAGACGAAAGACATATCCGTTATGCAGATGTATACGACTTAAAAAAAGTACTGCATACAGAATTTAATATTGAAGGAAATCCAACCGAACAAAAGTTTGTAGACCTGGTGCTTGCCACAAAGCCAGCTCAAGTAACATTGGTACCCGATGCATTGGGACAGTTGACCAGCAATCACGGCTGGAATACTATTGAACACCAATCCTATCTGCAATCTATTATTGGTGTTTTTAAATCAGCTGGTATTCGAGTTTCCATATTTGTAGACCCTGTAGTAGAAATGGTGGAAGCAGCTGCAACAACAGGCACTGATAGAATTGAATTGTATACAGAATCCTACGCAGTTCAATTTGCCATTGGCAATAAAGAAAAAGCGATTGCACCTTTTATTGCTGCTGCACAAGCCGCGAAGCGCTTAGGCTTGGGATTAAATGCCGGTCACGATTTAGACCGTTTCAATTTGGGTTATTTCAGTCAATCTATTCCGTGGCTGGATGAAGTAAGCATAGGACATGCCTTAATTTGTGATGCTCTTTATTTGGGATTGGAAAACACGGTTCAAATTTATAAAAGACAACTAACGCATTAATCAAATCATATGAACAATCATCCTCAAGTAGGTATCATCATGGGAAGCGACAGCGATTTATCCGTAATGGAAGCTGCTGCACAAGTGTTACAGGAAATGGGAATTACGTATGAATTAACTGTTGTGTCTGCACACAGAACGCCACAAAGAATGATGAACTATGCTTCTTCTGCTGCGAAAAGAGGATTGAAAGTAATTATTGCTGGTGCTGGCGGAGCTGCTCACTTACCTGGTATGGTTGCATCAGTTACTACCTTACCTGTAATTGGTGTGCCTATTAAATCTTCCAACTCCATTGATGGATGGGATTCTGTTCTATCTATTTTACAAATGCCAAATGGTGTTCCAGTTGCAACCGTAGCATTGAATGCTGCTAAAAATGCAGGCTTGTTGGCTTCACAAATCATCGGTGCTTTTGATGCTGCTGTTGCTGAGAAAATGGCGCATTATAAAACAGATATGAAACATGCTGTGGAAGAAAAAGCAGCTGGCTTAAAAGCAAAATGGCCGAATCAGTTTGATATGTAAACTCTAGAATCTTACCCAAAGCCTCTTCAACTCCTTCGGCGTTGAGGGCTTTTTTATTTGCTCACTTTCGAAAGCAAGCTTTCGTCGTTCACAAATAAAAAAAAGCCCCCCTGAAAATTCAGAGAGGCTTTGTGCCCCGGAACGGAGTTGAACCGTTACTCGCGTTGCGGCGAACAGGATTTTAAGTCCTGCGTGTCTACCAATTCCACCACCGGGGCTGCCATAAAAAATCCCGCAACTGTGAGCGGGATTTCTTGGAGCGGAAGACCGGGCTCGAACCGGCCACCCCGACCTTGGCAAGGTCGTGCTCTACCAAATGAGCTACTTCCGCGTTTTGTAAGAACTAAATTGGGAGTGCAAAAATAGCAATCTCTAGTTCATAACAAAATTTTTTTTCGATTATTTATATTCAGGTTTGTATTTTGAACTACTTTGAACTTCAACCTTCGGCTTTCCTTTGTAGCGTTGGTTGTACATACGATAACATCCACCCAATACAAAAGCTAAAATGCAAAATACCTGTAGATAAAACAAGAATCTGGAAGAATTCACCCAGTTTGTCTTAATGTCTTTAGCCTTGTGTTCTAATATTTCCTGTGACATAGTTAATAATTACGGTGCAAAAATAAGGTATGAAACCAAAATTATCATCTCCTTGTGGATATAATTTCCAGAAAACGTTTTTTATTCTCTACAAAATAATTCCAGACTACTGATCCCGTGTAAACTCCATTCAAGGTATGCATAGGTTTGGTTACTTTCCTAATTCCAGCATATCTGCTCAAAAACCACCAGCCAAAGGCAAAATGCGCTTTCATTATAGCTGAAAAAAAATAAATATCTCCGGTTAACAATCCCTTCCAAGCAGAAACTGCATCCAGAAAAAACCGCATAGGCAATTTCCAAACCAATTCCCCGAATGGAAGATTCTTCGCCAGCATGATCAGGTTATTTCGGAAATTCAAAAAAACCTTTCTCCCCCCCCTTGGTAAAGTACCTCCGCCAACATGGTACACTGCAGAATCTGGACAAGCCATAATGGTATATCCAGCCAGTTGCATGCGCCAGCACAAATCAATTTCTTCCTGATGGGCAAAAAAATAAGGATCGAATCCATTCATTTCATGAAAAACACTGGCTCGAACAAACATTGCCGCACCGGATGCCCAGAAAATGGGTTCGCAATGGTTGTACTGCCCCTCGTCTGTTTCACAAATGTCAAAAACCCTGCCCCTCGAAAAAGGATAACCCAATTGATCAATCCAGCCGCCAGCAGCACCGGCATATTCAAAAGAATCCTTTTGGTGAAAAGCCAGCATTTTGGGTTGTGCGGCAGCAATGCTTTTGTCTTTTTCCATCAACTCTATAACGGGAGTAACCCAATCATTGGTAACTTCTACATCAGAATTCAATAACACATAATATTCTGCTTCTACCCTTTTCAGGGCCCAGTTATATCCACCCGCAAAACCTTCATTAATATGATGGTCAAGAATTTTAATATGAGGAAAGTTTCGCTGTACAAAATCGATGGAATCATCGTTGGATCCATTATCCGCCACAAAAATCTGAAGATTTAAATAACTGGTAGCCATCACTGAAGGCAAAAATTGCTCCAGATGCTTTTTACCATTATAATTTAAAATGACTACTGCAACAGAGGGACTCAAAATCTTAGTTTTGGCGAAAGTACAATCAAATGTATTATAAACTCAGCCCCCAGTTAATTAAGGCCCTTACTTCGCTTGGAACCGTCTGAATCCTTTCTTTAGAAGCTTTATGAGCTAGCCTCACAATAATGATCTGTTTAGATGGTATCATAATAATATATTGACCCAAAATGCCGCGAGCGTAAAATATCTCAGGATGCTGAGGGTCTAACCACCACTGATATCCATAATAATTGCATGGCACCCCTTTGGTGTCTATAATATTGCAAGCTGTAATGGACTGTTTCCAATAACTACTGTCAATAACTGGTACACCGTTGATTTTGCCACTGTCTAACATAAATTTACCAATGCGCGCAAAATCCCTAGCATTGCTATTAAAGCAACAATAGGCTTTTGTACTGCCATTCTCATGATCGGTGCTCCATAAAGCATCGTGTGTTGCACCAAGCGGTTGCCACAATTTTTCTGCAGCGTACTCATTAAGTTTTTTCCCTGTTGCCTTTTCCAGAATCAATCCCAGTAACTGGGTATCTCCGCTTTTATAATAATGAATGGTTCCGGGTTTATTCTTCATTTTTACCTGAGTAGCTGTTTTTATTAAATCGTTACCATAGTAGGCTTCTGCGGTAACACTCAATGGATTCCAGTAACTTTCGTTCCAATCGGTTCCACTGCTCATCGTCAACAAATCTTTAATCTTAACAACCGCTTTTTCTCCTTTGGAAAATTCAGCAATAAAATCTCCCACAGGCTGTTCTACCGATTTTATTTTCCCTTCTTTAATAGCGGCTCCTATCAATATACTGGTTATACTTTTGGCAACTGAAAAAGAACCAGAAAGAGAACTATCGCTATACCCATCCCAATATTTTTCAAATTGAAGTGAATCCTTTCTTATCAGTAACACGCCCACCGTTTGTAATTCTTCCAATAACGCATTCAAACTATCCGGATAGTTTATTTTATTATAGTCCGCACTATACGCCCAGGGTTTATCTGTAGGCGCTGCCGTTACATTTTCATTTGTGAAGATTTTATAATCATCAATACCAGAAAAATTATGATAAGCTGCCTTAAACAGATAGGTTTTATCCCCCAATACTGCATAAGCAGAGAAAGCGCCTACCAGTACTACTAAAACAATAAATAGCCATTTTATAATCCGCATATCCTTAATTTTTGAATGAATATAATTAATTATCTTGCAGTTATGTTATTTATGCATTTTCTCCATTTTAATCTGGATTTCCTAGATCATCCTGCGGGTAAGTAATTGCCTATATCCCAATTTTAGTCTGCAGCATACCTTGCTGTTTTTACTCAACTTACTATTTATTAAATATAATGGAAAATGCAAATCTATCGCCTATTACGGCGTCGTATTTACAATTAGAAGAAAAATTTGGTGCACATAATTATCATCCCATTCCTGTAGTTCTGGAAAAAGGAGAAGGTATTTATTTATGGGACGTTGAAGGGAAAAAGTATCTTGATTTTCTTAGCGGATATTCTGCTGTGAATCAGGGACATTGTCATCCAAAAATTATTCAGGCACTAACCCAACAGGCTCAAAAACTAACGTTAACTTCCCGAGCATTTCACAATAATTTACTAGGCCAATACGAACAATACATTACCCGATATTTTCAATACGATAAGGTACTACCCATGAATACGGGCGTAGAGGGTGGAGAGACCGCCATTAAACTAGCCAGAAGATGGGCCTATGTAAAAAAAGGTGTTCTAGAAAATAAAGCCAAAATCATATTTGCAGAAGGCAATTTCTGGGGAAGAACGCTGGCCGCCATTTCATCGTCTACCGACCCAAGTAGTTACCACCAGTTCGGCCCCTTCATGCCGGGATTTGAATTGGTTCCTTACAATAATATCAATGCATTGGAAAAAGCACTACAGGACCCGAATGTTGCTGCATTTATGGTTGAACCTATACAAGGCGAAGCTGGCGTGGTAATTCCCGATGAAGGTTATTTAACAAAAGTAAGAGCACTCTGCACCCAATACAATGTGCTTTTTATTGCAGACGAAATCCAGACGGGATTAGCCAGAACGGGTAAAATGTTGGCGTGTGATCATGAAAATGTACGCCCCGATATTCTGATATTGGGCAAAGCACTAAGTGGTGGAGCGCTCCCCGTTTCAGCTGTTTTAGCTGACGACTTTATTATGATGAATATTAAACCAGGAGAACATGGCTCTACTTATGGAGGAAATCCGCTGGCTTGTGCCGTAGCCATGGCTGCATTGGATGTTCTAAAAGAAGAAAACCTGGCAGAGAATGCAGAAAAAATGGGACAGTTGTTGCGTGCAAAATTAGAACAGTTAGAATCCCCCCATATACAAACCATTCGAGGCAAAGGTTTGCTGAATGCCATCGTAATCAATCACCCGAACAAGGATGCTGCATGGGAACTTTGTTTGTTGCTAAAAGAAAGAGGATTATTAGCTAAACCTACCCATGGAGATAAAATAAGATTTGCGCCTCCGTTAATTATTAATGAAGAGCAGATTAACGAATCGGTTTCTATTATTGCGTCTGCTTTGGCAGCGCTATCTTAGGCAAAAAAGACATAATCATTGTAATGGCTGAAAAAGCAAGTAATAAAAATAAACCTACTTGCTTTTTCGGACATTCGCCCCCGTCACAGGTAGTTAGGATTATATAGTTTCTTACAGCCCATGCAAAGAACATAGCGGTCAGGAATACATTGATACGTTTTGCCCAGATCTTGGGAGTAAGAAATAAAACTGCTGCAATTGACCCCATATAAACAAGGAACATACCCGGTCTGCCGAATTTGGTTCCGGTTGCTTTAAAACCACTGATAGTAATATCTTTGCTTTCGATCACCACCCAGGGCATGAAACAAACCAATAAGGTAAGTACTACTGCAATAAATCCTATCGTTTGAGAGTGTTTCATGAATTAAAAATCTTTTAATAATTTGATTTCGTTTCGATACAATAAAATTCTGCCATCATTTTCCAATTGCTTTAATAAACGGGATATCACTACCCTTGAAGTAGCCAGTTCATCTGCAATTAAATAATGGGAAGCTTTGATAACGCTGGATCCTGTAATTTGTTTTTTCTCCTTTAAATAAGCAATCAGCCTCTCGTCTAATTTGTGAAAAGCAATGGATTCAATATTTTTTAAGAGTTCCAGAAATCGTTCATTAAAACTACGCATGATATAGTTTTTCCAGCTGGGATACTTACAAAGCCACTCTTCTAGTTTAACATGCGGGATAGCGAGCAATTCTACATCTTCTTCTGCAATTGCTTTTACTTCACTTTTCTTGGCTTCTACACAGCAGCTGTAGGCCATGGAACAACTTTCATTATTAGAGAGATAATACAATAAAAGCTCTTTACCATTTTCATCTTTTCGAAGGACTTTAATGGTGCCTTTTAAAATCAGAGGCATAGATCGGATGTATTTTCCGTAATCCATTATCAGGTCTCCTACACTGAAATGCCTTACTTCACCAAACTGGTACATTTCGGTAACCAAATCGGGTTCAAATATTGCATCAAAAGGAGTTACGTTTTTGGCCATGCTAAAAATGATAATTCAAAACAAAGTTATAGAGAACCATATTAACTTTATTGATTTCATTTTTAGGGTTGTTGTACAGATTACCTTGATTGATTTTACCTACAATCAGCAATTGCGCATCCATTCCTAGGAACAATCCTGCAAAGGAATATCTGATATCTGCATTCATTTGCCAATAAGAGGGCATTCCAAATTTATTAAGCTCGGCATTATTAACATCCGGCATATCGAAATATCCTGCAGACAAATTCAGTTTCATTCTTTTTTGGGGGATTGCATACGCCGCTTTAGCAACGATTGCGTGTACATCGCCAAAATCCTCATTTCTTTCTCTTGGCATAAAAGTAAAAAAAGGATCCCTACCCCATTCGCGCGGCATTAGATAGCGCCCTTCTTTGGTAATGCGATTGTAATTGATAGAATAATCCCATCTATTGTTTTTGTACCCCAATCTGGTACCGTAAGTAAATGAGCCGCTTCCCTTTTCAATAAACCGCTTAGCAGGATCATCATTGCCGCCATTGGACAAAGCATGTTGTTTTATAGCTTGTAATCCAGCATAATAGTTTTCATTTGAATTAGTAGAAGGGAACTCAAAGTCAAGTTGTAGCATGGCTGCATTAAAAACATGGGGCACCCAAATATCCCAAAGCTGCAATATCTTATTTTTACTGATATCCCTCTTTACACCCAGCATAGATACTTGTTTCACTTCCATATGACCAGGATATCCTGATTTTGTTCCATCCGTGTTTAATCCGGAAGGATATAATCCGAAAGACTCCCCTATTTTATACCAATTAACAGTACCTCTTGGAGATATTGCGTACAATATACCGCCTTCCCATCTGGTTTTTCTTTCCTTATTCGTTACCAGCCAAACACCTTCTACACCGGTTGGGCGCATCCTGCCATCCTGCAAATTGATAAATGGCGTATTGATCAATTGTCTTCCCCAGGTGATAGAAGTATTATTCAAATGATATTTCAGGTACAATTCTTCCAATCGGTCAAGATCCTTTTTATTGTTCGGGTCTTCAATATCAAACAAAGTAGTTTCGTAACGACTGCCGAGATTGGTTATAGGATCTTTTTTATTAAAGTCGGATGCGCCGATATTAAAACTATAAAATCCACTCACCGCAAATTGAAAACGCTTGAATTTAGCTGTTTCAAAACGTATTCCCCCGCCGGCAGCATTCGCATAAAAATCTGTGAGTCCTTTTCTATTGTCGGTTGCCATGAAAAAATAACGGAAGTGACCATTTACCGTTCCGTTCTTAAAGGCATGCAAAATAGAATTGGTATCCACCCCATTTCCCTTTACTCCTTTCCACATTTCAGGCTTGGTGGTAATTTCTTGGTGTTGAGAAAATAATTTTCCGCTCAACAGCATGAGAGCTGTCAATACATATATCAAACGCATACAAATTGCTTGTTTATTCGTTATCTAAATTCATAATCAACCCCTGTAACCTGAGACAATAAGGTTTCAGGTGCATCCAAAATGATGGCATTTTTTTCCGGAACAGGAGTAACCGGTGAATTATTTCTTAAATAGTCTGCCATAGTACTGTGCAGCGTAAATGCCGTATTCTGTGGATTACGTACATTCCTCATTCTACACAACATATCCGAAGGATCACCATCTCTTTCACAAGCACAGATTGAATAGGTTTTTGCTGAATCCAATAGTGCATTGCCTACCATTACTTCTTTTACCCTCTTTCCTTTTTCAGCAAAAGCCTCAAACTTCACTTTCATGCCTTTGAACTTAATTACCCAACCTCCAAATCTTTCCGAAGCTTCTTTGGCAAAAACATTATTGAGTTCTTTTTCCAGCCAATCTAAGATTTGTTTACCGGTTACTGTTCCTGTTCTTACTGTGCTGTCAACAGGTAACATATCATAAATAAACCCTTCCGTAATAGGGATATTACCGGTTGCATCCGGCGTTGTTCTGGGCGGGCAAAAACGAAATCCATTGGATAATACAATATCAACTTGCGGTAATTTCCAATGCAAGGCATTTAATATCATGGTATCAATTGGATTCTCAACAACGAAATACCGATATAAAGGAATATTACTGTAACCAACAACCTTCTGAATCTGACTAGCAAAAGGCCCTTCATATTGCTGTATTAAAGCGGCCATTTTTTTATCCGCTTTGTATTTCGTTGCATTTACTTCGTCTAAATGATACACATCTTCAATTAATTTACCTTCTTTAAAACGCATTTCTAGTTTTCCAACAAAAGAGCCGAAAGCACCTGGCTCAACCACTTTTGCATATTTGCAAATGATGGGTTTTCTTACTCTTTCGTGCGTATCTCCTCCTAGAATATAATCTACTCCGGCACAAACAGGCAAATTGGCCAGGTGAATTTGTTGCGATAAGCCCAAATGCGCAACAATCATAACAGCTGCGCACTGTTCCTGATTTCTTAATACATCAACATAATGAGCTAGATTTTCTTCGGGCTGGGTATATATAATTCCCTTACTGTAATTGGGAGATTGCCTTAAAGGCACCAATGGATCTGTATATCCAATAAAACCAATTTTGATTCCATTTACATTCCATATATAATAGGGAGGAAATATCAATTCGCCTTTTTTACCCTCACCTAAATCGTGGTACATATTTGCACAAACTTTAGGCGCATGTAATGCACCCAATAAAGTCTGCATGGCTTTTTTATAGTAAATCACTTCCCAGTTACCAGGCAAATACAAGTCATAATTCAATGCATTCAATATTGGAACCATTGCCTTACCCAGGGTTTTTACTGAAAGCTCACTCCCTTGAAACATATCCCCGGTATCAATTAAAAAACAATGAGGATTGGCTTTTCGCTCTTTTGACAGATAAGTGGCCAGATGGGCATAACCCCCTGTTTTTCTGAAAACAGCTTTCCCATTTTCCCAAAATAATTCATCATGCGGATGAACCTGACAATGAACATCGGTCGTTTGCAAGATGGTGAGCTCCGTTATCTCATCAGATTCTACGACTTCAGAAAAACTTTCTGAGTTCTCTTCCTGCCTTGTATCATCAGTAGACTTTGCATCCACAGCATTGCTGGCCACAACCAATCCCGCAGTACCTAACACACCAATTTGCTGCAGGAATTTTCTTCTGTTTTTTGACATGGGGTAAGTTTGTGGTTATTTTTTTACTTGATCAAGAATGGGTTTAAAAGGGCCATACTTGTGTTGCTTTGCACTAAAAGCATCCGCGTATGGACCAAAGGGATGATCAATGGGCTTTTTGGTGATATCCGGCCAGTCTTTAGGCACAGCAATATGTGGCCGCGATTGAGATAAAACATAGGCAGAGACATCCCAGGCTTCTTCATCGGTTAGCTGAGGACTTTCATGCGTTACGCCCAATGGCATATTGTATTTTACATATTTTGCGAAATTGATAATGCGATACAATCCAGCTCCATCATTGAAGCTATGCTTACCCCATAAGGGAGGGAAACTAAATTCTACTTTGTCAGGATTAAGAACACCCTCTCCATTCGCCTGATGACAGCTCTGACATTTGGTTTCATAAACCGTTTTGCCTTTCAACGGATCTGCTGCTCTGTCTAAAAATGCCAAATCTTTCAATCCTGAACCTGCAGCTTTCTCCCCCTTTTTAACATTTGACCCAATATGATTGATGTAAGCAACAATGGCCTGCATCTCTTTACTGCTTGTATCCAATGCTTTCCCGTTCAAACTTCTTTCAAAACAATCATTAACACGCTTATAAATATTTTCTGTGGTGCCACTTCTTACCCTGAATTTCGGATAAGTAGAGGCAACAGCTCCATAATTATTTCCAAAAGCTAAAGTGCCTGCCTGTAAATGACAATTCTGACAATTCTGCCCATTTGAAATTTGTATAACAGAACCATTAGGCCCCAAATACTTTGCAGTATGCGCAATTAAATCCCTTCCATAATACACCAATTCTTTTTCGGCTGCATCTGCAACCAAATCCAATGCAACGGGTTGCCAGTAAGTTTCAACTGTTGCCATTTTTTTGGCTTCCTCTTTAGCTGATTTAGAAACAGCAGGAGTAGTGACTTTTGTGCTATCTGCTTTGAACCACCCCTTAATTGAATCTACATTGTAAATCACCAGTGGTAATGATACAATAGATATAACCAACACGATAATCAAATTCAGCATACGCTGCATCATTTGAATTAGACCCTGCTCTTTTTCGTTTGGCTGATTGGTTTGCATAAATTGATTTTATTCTGAATGATGGGAAACCTTGAATTAGTGAGGTAATTTTTTCATAAAAACCCCATAGAGATAGGTTCCTACTATCGCAAAAAAGAAAACTACTATCATAGAAAGAAATCCATACCCAATATTCACTACCATCGGGCCTGGGCATGCGCCACTCAGGGCCCATCCTAATCCAAATATGGCACCACCAATTAAATACCTGGCAATTGACTTGTCCTTTGGAAAGAACAATATAGGGTTGCCGTGAAAATCTCTGATTTTAAACTTTTTAATTAAAGCAACACCGATCACTCCCAATGTTACCGCTGTTCCAATAATTCCATACATATGGAATGCCTGAAAGCGAAACATTTCCTGAATTCTGA
>VFQO010000422.1_pt1 | contig 46627 bp, 43 predicted proteins | sample 3512331 | NCBI WGS metagenome assembly VFQO01 (sample SAMN10412371, study PRJNA504923) | tailings metagenome | isolation source: Replicate 3 from Balatoc abandoned mine | place: Philippines: Itogon, Benguet | collected 2017-08-28 | reverse complement strand
CCCGCATGTCGTCCGCCCTCAGAAATATCGCGATCATTGCCCACGTTGACCACGGCAAGACCACGCTGGTCGACCAGCTCTTCCGCCAATCGGGCACCTTCCGCGAGAACCAGCGGGTCGAGGAACGCGCGATGGATTCGGGCGATCTCGAAAAGGAACGCGGCATCACCATTCTTGCGAAATGCACCAGCGTCGAATGGGAGCATGGCGGCGAGACCACCCGCATCAACATCGTCGACACCCCCGGCCACGCCGACTTCGGCGCCGAGGTGGAGCGCATCCTCTCGATGGTCGATGGCGTCATCCTGCTGGTCGATAGTGCGGAAGGCGCAATGCCGCAGACCAAGTTCGTCACCGGCAAGGCGCTCGCCCTCGGCCTCAAGCCGATCGTCGTCGTCAACAAGATCGACCGCCCCGATGGCCGCCCGCAGGAAGTGCTCGACGAGGTGTTCGACCTGTTCGTGAGCCTCGATGCCAATGACGAACAGCTCGATTTCCCCGTGCTCTACGCCTCGGGCCGCGAAGGTTACGCCAGTGACGACATGGAGGCGCGCAGCGGCACGCTGGCCCCGCTGTTCAACAAGGTGATCGAGCATGTGCCCGCCCCGGGCCTCGATCCCGACGCCAAGTTCGCCTTCCTCGCCACCCTGCTTGACCGCGACAACTTCATGGGCCGCGTGCTGACGGGCCGCGTGCAATCGGGCACGATCCGCGTCAACGATCCGATCCACGCCATCGACATGGACGGCAAGGTGATCGAAACCGGCCGCGCCACCAAGCTGATGAGCTTCGACGGGCTTGAGCGCGTTCCGGTGGAAATCGCCCGCGCGGGCGACATCATCGCACTCGCCGGCCTCGAAAAGGCGACCGTCGCCAACACCATCTGCGATCCCAGCGTCACCGATCCCATCGCCGCCCAGCCGATCGACCCGCCAACGCTGGCGATGCGTTTTGCGGTCAATGACAGCCCGCTTGCCGGGCGCGAGGGCAGCAAGGTCACCAGCCGCATGATCCGCGACCGCCTGCTGCGCGAAGCGGAAACCAATGTCGCCATCCGCGTCACCGAATCGGAAGACAAGGACAGCTTCGAAGTCGCCGGGCGCGGCGAATTGCAGTTGGGCGTGCTGATCGAAACCATGCGCCGCGAAGGCTTTGAACTGGGCATCAGCCGTCCGCGCGTGCTGTTCCGCGAGGAAGACGGCAAGCGCATGGAGCCCTATGAAACCGTCGTCATCGACGTCGATGACGAACATTCGGGCACGGTCGTCGAGAAGATGCAGCGCCGCAAGGCCGACCTCGTCGAAATGCGCCCCTCGGGGCAAGGCAAGACCCGCATCACCTTCTCGGCCCCCAGCCGGGGCCTGATCGGTTATCACGGCGAATTCCTGTCGGACACGCGCGGCACGGGCATCATGAACCGCCTGTTCGAAAAGTATGGCCCCTACAAGGGCCCGATCGAAGGCCGCATCAACGGCGTGCTGATCTCCAACGGCGATGGCGAGGCGGTGGCCTATGCGCTCAACTCGCTGGAAGAACGCGGCACCTTGTTCATCGGCCCGCAGATGAAGGTCTATGAAGGCATGGTGATCGGCGAGAACGCCAAGCCCGAAGACCTCGAAGTCAACCCGCTGAAGGCCAAGCAGCTCACCAACATCCGCTCGTCGGGCAAGGATGATGCGATCCGCCTCACCCCGCCGCGCCGCATGAGCCTTGAGCAGGCGATCGCCTATATCGACGATGATGAAATGGTCGAAGTCACCCCGCAGTCGATCCGTCTGCGCAAGGCGATCCTGTGCCCGCACGAACGCAAGAAGGCGCGCCGCAAGAAGGAGGATTGATCCCGGGTCGCCGGGGTCAATCCCACCAGAAATACCACCAGTCGCTCACCATATGAGACGCAGCCAGCGGCGCGAACGTGTCGCTCCCCTGCCAGACAATGTCGGGGCAGTATTCGAAATGTTCCCGCGCCAGCGCCAAAGCGTCCTCGCGGGTGGGGGGGCGCCGCCTTACGCGCACATCGAGCACGTCCGCGCTCATGCCGACCAGTTCGGCCCCAAAGCGTTCGTGCCATGATCTGAGCGCGGCGATGTGAAGTTCCGGCGGCGGGCATTCGTTCCATGCGCCCCATGACGCATAGGCCGGAACTTCCCAGCCGTGGCGGGCTGGCACCACCAGAATGTAGCACGGGTCGAAGGGCGCACCGTCCCACGGATCGAACGGCGTGGCCGGCTCTGTTGCGGCCTCGGGGCGGGCGGGCCAGAGGCCGAGTTCCGGCTGTGGCGCCTCCGCGATCTCACCAGAGGCATATTCCTCGGCCAGCGCCTCGCGCGTGCGGCGCTTCAGATCCATCAACGCTTGCGGCCATGCGAGGCTTTCCGCCTTGGCGAGTGTGGCGGCGATCTGCGGACTATCGTGATCGACGACCGCTTCCAGCACCGTGTTCAGCACCTCGGCATCGCCGACGATCACCGGATAGCCTTCCCCCGAAGCGCGCAATTCCTCCCACCGGGCCAGCGCCCGCGCGCCGGGCACGGCTTCGATCCGGTAGCCGGGCATGGCCTTGACGCGCGCATAATCTGGCGAAAGCGTCCTGATACGCGGGACGCGGATTTCCGGCGCGAGCGCCTGCGCCCTGCCCCGCCCAGCTCCCCACAGGCTGACCAGCCCCGCCAGCAATCCCTTAATCACGCTCCTGCGTTCCATGCGACCTGCTCCGGCTGATACGGCATCCTCCACGCAAAGGGCAGGCTAACGCCGCCGGGCGGCACTGTCACCTGTTGCCAAGTGGTCGGGCGCGGCTAGCCAAGCCGACGCGCGCTTGATACGCCCGCGCCCATGAACAGCTACACCCTTGCCAGTCTTGCCGCCTACTTCCTGCTGATGATCGCCATCGGGGTCTATGCCTGGGCCAAGACGCGGGCGGATTCTTCGGGGTATCTGCTGGCCGGACGGGGCCTCGGCCCGGCGGTGACCGCGCTTTCGGCGGGGGCATCGGACATGTCGGGGTGGCTGCTGCTGGGCCTGCCGGGGGCGCTGTTCGCCACCGGGCTGATCGAGGCGTGGATCGCCATCGGCCTCACGGTGGGTGCAGCGCTGAACTGGATCATCGTGGCGCCCCGCCTGCGTGAACAAACCGAGCGGCTGGGCGATGCGCTGACGATCCCGCAATTCCTCGCCAACCGCTTCCCCGAACAGGGCACCTTGCTGCGCGTGGTGGCGGCGGTGGTGATCGTCGGCTTCTTCACCGTTTACACCGCGTCCGGCATGGTCGGCGGCGGCAAGCTGTTTGCGACCGCCTTTGCCGGGACCCTGCCCACCGGGGGCCTTTCGGATTACATGTTCGGCATCCTGCTGACCGCCGGGATCGTGCTGATCTACACCACGATCGGCGGGTTTCTCGCCGTCAGCCTCACCGATTTCGTGCAAGGGGTGATCATGATGGTAGCGCTGGTGGTAATGCCGCTGGTGATCCTGTCGGACGGCGGCAATGCCATCGCGCTCTCTGCCGTGCCGCAGGCCGGGTTCCTGAGCCTGACCGAAGGCGCGAGCCTGGTGGGCGTCATCAGCGCGGTGACATGGGGATTGGGCTATTTCGGGCAGCCGCACATCATCGTGCGCTTCATGGCGATCGACCGGGTGGAAAACGTGCCGCGCGCCGGGATGATCGGCATGGGGTGGATGATCATTTCGCTGGCGGGTGCGGTCGCGGTGGGTCTGGCGGGGCGCGCCTATGCGGAAGGCAACGGGCTGGTGGTGGAGGACCCCGAAACGATCTTCATCATCCTGGCCCAGCTCTTGTTCCACCCGGCGGTGACGGGCTTCCTCTACGCCGCATTGCTGGCCGCGATCATGAGCACGATTGCCTCGCAGTTGCTGGTGTCCTCGTCCTCCCTGACCGAGGATTTCTATCGCCTGTTCCTGCGCCGCAACGCCTCTGAGCGCGAAGCGGTGAACATCGGGCGGCTGTCGGTCGCGCTGGTGGCGGCGGCGGCGCTGGTGATCGCGGCAGACCCGGAGAGCGAGGTGCTGGGCCTTGTCTCCAACGCATGGGCGGGCTTTGGCGCGGCGTTCGGCCCGCTGATCCTGCTGGCGCTGACATGGCGGCGGATGACTGGCTGGGGCGCGGCGGCGGGGCTGGTGACGGGCGCGGGCGTAGTCGCAGGGTGGATTGCGCTGGGGTGGAACAAGGCCTTTCTGGGCGGTCCCGGCCTTTATGAAATCGTCCCCGGCTTTGCCGCTGCGCTGGCCGCGATCGTGATCGTCAGCCTGATGACCGGGCGCAGCCACAAGCCTGCCTGACCGCCCTTCCCTGCGCGCAAAGGGCGTGATGATCCTCGGCGAAGCGGACGCGGGTTAGGGTAAATTTGCCTGGCTGCTCGATCCCGATGGGGTGAAGACCGCGTCGTGGGAACAGGTTGAAGGCAATCTGCCGTGACACCGGCGGCCAGCTGCCTCTGCGCCATCGCGTAGTTAACGTGAAAGGTTTTCTTAACCGAGTTTGTTGCCCGCCGCTTAAGTATGCCTGCGCAATAGTGCGTAGCTATGAAGCACGTGGCACATCTTTGCAGAGCAGGTTTGCTGGCCGCCGCCATGGCGCTGGCAGGGTGCGGTTCGCTGGTTCCCGGCGGCAGCAGCGGGGCTGCGCCCGGCATGGCGAGCAGCAGCAGCACGCCGCGCGCGTCGGCACGGCCGGCAACCCCGGTCGCCTCGGCCCCGCAAAGCTATGCCCCGCGGCCCGGCGATGCGCGCTGCCTTGCCGATCTCGGCGCAAGCGGGGCGCGGTTCAATCCCGTGCCCGATACCTATGCTGCGCCGGGCTGCAACCAGCTTGGCGCTGTGCAGCTGATGGCGCTGGCGGGCGACCGTGCGCCGTTGTCGATCGCCAATCTCGGGCCGGTGCAATGCAGCGTCGCCAAGGCGTTCGGCGATTGGGCGCGCTTCGGCGTTGACCGGGCGGCGCGCCAGATTCTCGGCAGCCCGGTGGCCAAGATCGAGACGATGGGTTCCTACAATTGCCGCAATGTCGCGGGGACAGAGGTCCGCTCGGCCCATTCCCGGGCCGAGGCGATTGATGTGTCGGCCTTTGTGCTCGCCGATGGTCGCAGGATCGTCTTGAAGCGTGACTGGCAGGGCGGCGATGCGGCCACGCGCGAGTTTCTGCGGGTGGTGCACAAAAGCGCCTGCAAGCGGTTCGGCACAGTGCTGGGGCCGGAATATAATGCGGCGCATCAGGATCACTTCCACCTTGAAGGGGTGGGCGCAAAGTTCTGTCGCTGAGACGCCTGACAGCGAGCCCGATCGGGCCGGCCCCGCGCAAACGCGTGGCGGCCCGGAGTAAGGGGGTCACTCCGGGCCGCTCTCGGGATAGGGATTGGGGTATCGGCAGGGCTGCCAGCCTCAGGCCCGCAGCTTGGGTTCCAGCTTCGCTTCCAGCTTCAGGCGCACCGCTTCGGCGGCATGACGTGCGCCCAGCTTGGTCATCATGTTGGCGCGGTGAATTTCCACAGTGCGCGGGCTGATGTCGAGTTCACGGGCAATCGCCTTGTTGCTGCTGCCTTCCGCCAGCCAATCGAGCACTTCGCGTTCCCGGGTCGACAGCGTCGAGATGCGATCCCGCGCTTCGATCATCCGGCGGCGCGCGGCGCCGAACTGTTCGGCTTCCTTCTCGATGCGCAGCAGGCAGCGCGTGAAACGTTCCGGATCGAGCGGGAGCGCCAGATAGTCCAGCGCACCGGCCTTGATCGCTTCGACGATGCGGCCGGGGCGCGGCTGCACATCAACTGCGATCATCGGCAGCCAGATGCCCAGTCGGCCGAGCCGGTCGAGGATCATGGCCACGCCGCCTTCTTCGGCTGTGTCGCGGGCAATGATGATCCCTTCGCGCGGCGGGTGGACCGCCAGTTCGGAGAGGTCACCGTAAACCTCGCAGTGGTGGCCCAACGCGAAGCCAACACGCGCCAATTCGGCGCGTTGACGGCTGCACGAGTCGATGAAGTGGAGAGAGGCTTTGCGTGTCATACGAGCCTGTCTGCGCTAACCTGGTATGGGATTCACGCAGGAGCATCCCCGTTCCGGAGGATTTACCATATCCGGAAGATGTAAACTCACTGTAAATTATGGATATTTTACGTCCGTATCGGACCGAGATCAGGTCAGTCCCTTACGCGTCATCGCTGAACCGATAGGGTGGGAGCGAATGAAACGCCGATCGCAGCGCATTGCCCCAACCCGATGAAATCGTGTCGAAATATTCGTCCTCAGCGGTCACACGGTGCTCGTGCAAAGGTTTGAAACTATCCTTTCCAATCACCAGCAGGTCGAGCGGCAATCCTACGGACAGGTTAGCCTTGAGAGTCGAATCAAAGCTGACCATCAGCAACTTGACCGCATCCTCGAAGCTCATGCCCGGTTCATAGCCACGGATCAGGATCGGGCGGCCATACTTGGTCTCTCCGATCTGGAAGAACGGCGTGTCCCAGCTCGCCTCGATGAAATTGCCTTCGGGGTAGATCATGAACAGCCGCGGCTGCATGCCCGCAATTTGCCCGGCAACGATCATCGTCGCGGTGAAGCGCCCCTTGCCGCCATCGCCGTTGACGCGCTGGACCTCTTCGATCGTGCTGCGCAGCAGGCGCCCGATTTCGGTGGCGACCTGAAACATGGTAGCGCCCTTGAGCAGGGTGTTCTCGCGTTCGGAGGGGGCCTTGGTGCGTTCTTCCAGCTGGCTGATCACCGCCTGCGTGGTGGCCAGATTGCCCGCCGTCATCACCGCGATGATGCGTTCGCCCGGCACGCTCCAGTGGAACAGCTTGCGGAAGGTCGAGATATTGTCGACGCCCGAATTGGTGCGCGTGTCGCTCATCAGGACGAGGCCCTTGTCGAGCACCATGCCAACGCAATAGGTCATCCGATCATCCTTGTGTCCGCGTGCCGGGGGCTGCCGCCCTTAGCCGCATCGCGGCGCCAGCGCAAAGCGCCTGCGCGCTCTGTATGATTACTGGTTCGCCTGCCCCTGTGCCTGCCCCTGCGCGGCGGGGGCGGCAGCCTGTCCCGGCGCCTGCGCTTCCACCGCGACGCCCACGGTCAGCACCTGATCGGCAGCGCCAAAACTGATGCCGGTGACAGGCGCCGCATCGCGGTAATCGCTGCCGGTGGCGACGCGCACGTAGCGCGGATCGGGGCAGATGCCGTTGGAGACATCGAAGCCCACCCAGCCCAGCCCTTCGACATGGGCTTCGGCCCAGGCGTGGGTGGCTTCCTGTTCGATCCGGTCGTTCATCAGCAGATAGCCGCTGACATAGCGCGCCGGAATGCCGCTGGCCCGGGCGGCGCCGATGAAGATGTGGGCGTGATCCTGACACACGCCCGCACCCTGCGCCGCCGCTTCTTCGGCGGTGGTGGCGGAATGGGTGCGCCCCGGTTCATAGGCCACCCGCTCGCGGATCAGGCCCGACAGCGCGTGCAGGAAATCGAGCGGCGCATCGCCCCCTGCGCCCTGTGCCTCGCGCAGCAGAGCACGCAGGCGGGCTGCGGGGCGGGTCAGCGGGGTCTGGCGCAGGAAGCTCCACAAGGGCAGGTGGCCCGAATGGCGGCCGATCACGCCGGCATTGTCCTCGGTCTCGACCACACCTTCGCAGGTCACCGTCACCTCGCGCGCGCCGGGCGACAGGCTGATCAGCGTGACGTGGTTGAAGTGCTGATCGTCATAGTGCAGCTCGGCCTGTGCGTTTTTGAAATGCATCTGCCAGTCGATGATGCGCTGGCCTTGCGTTTCCTTGGGCGTCAGCCGCAGCCGCTGGAGCGCGTGGATCACCGGCTCGCCAAAGGCATAGTGGGTGGTGTGGCGCACCCGGAGTTGGAGCTTGCTCATGCGTGGAACCGGTAATCGGCGGCAATCGCCTGAGCGATTGCGTTGTTGCGGGCAAGGAAATCGATCAGGAATTCGTGCAAGCCCCCCTCGAAGATCTGGTCGACGGTGAGGTGGCTGATGCGGGTATCGGCCTCGCGCATCAGGGCGACCGCGCTGCCTTCGCTGGAGTGGGTGCGAGCCAGCGCGGCAAGGCAATCGCGCAGGGCATTGCGGCAGAAGGCAAGGCTGCGCGGGAAGCGGTCGTCCAGCACCACGAATTCGACAATCCCCCGCGCCTCGATCTTCCCCGCGTTAAGCCAGCTGTAAACCCGCGCCCCTGCGACCGACCTGAGCACCTGTTCCCACTGCCCGGTATCAAGGCTCGACCCGACATAGGACAGCGAGGGAAGCAGGATGAAATACTTCATGTCGAGAATACGCGCCGTGCTGTCGGCGCGTTCGATGAAGGTGCCGGCGCGGGCGAAGTGATAGCCTTCGTCGCGCAGGATCGATCCGTCGAAGGCGCCGTGGACCTGCGTGCCCGCGCGGCGGATCGCGGCCAGCACCTCGCCCACCATCGCTTGCCCGACCGGCCGCGCCAGCAGCCGATCGATCCGCATCCAGTTCTCGTTGACCGCTTCCCACACATCCGAAGAGATGTTGGTGCGCGCCATCCGGGCATTGGATCGCACCGCGCCGAACATTGCGCGGACATTGCCGGGGTTCGAAGGGCCGCGCAGCACGAAGTTCCAGACCTGCGTGCCATCATAACTGTCATGCGCTGCCTGATAGGCCTGCGTCAGCCCGAGCGTTGCGATCACCGATCGCCATTCGGCCTCGGCGGTTATCACATCGCGGGTCAGCGCCATGCGCAGCGCCGCTTCCAGCAGGCGCGCCGTGTTCTCGGCCCGCTCAAGATAGCGGAACATCCAGAACAATCCGTTGGCAGTGCGGCCTAGCATACTCCCCCTCCCGCTCGCGGGAGGAGGCCGGGGAGTGGGCACGAAGCCGCACGCCATCCCTTGGCAGGCCCACCCCTAACCCCTCCCGCAAGCGGGAGGGGGACTTTGGCAAGGCGATCCATCTTCACCATCAATCCTTCAGCACCCAGGTGTCCTTGGTGCCGCCCCCTTGCGAGGAGTTGACCACCAGCGACCCCTTCTTGAGCGCCACCCGCGTCAGGCCGCCGGGCGTGATGTCGATCCCGTCCGGGCTGACCAGCACGAAGGGCCTGAGGTCCAGGTGCCGGGGCGACAGGCCCTTGGCGGTGTAAATCGGGCAGGTCGACAGGGCGAGCGTGGGCTGCGCGATGTAGTTTTCGGGCCGCGCCTTCAATTTCTCGCGGAAGGCCGCGATCTCGCGCTTTGACGAAGTCGGGCCGATCAGCATCCCGTAACCGCCAGACCCATGCACCTCCTTGACCACCAGTTCGGCAAGGTTGTCGAGCACATAGGCAAGGCTGTCCTTGTCGGCGCAGCGCCAGGTCTGGACGTTGGGCAGCAAGGGCCGCTCGCCGGTGTAGAACTCGACGATCTCGGGCATGAAGGAATAGATCGCCTTGTCGTCCGAAATGCCCGTCCCCGGCGCATTGGCGATGGTGATCCCGCCCGAGCGATAGACGTCCATGATCCCCGGCACGCCCAGCACGCTATCGGGATTGAAGGTCAGCGGATCGAGGAATTCATCGTCAACCCGGCGATAAAGCACATCGATCGGCTTGTAGCCGCGCGTGGTGCGCATCTGCACGCGCCCTTCGACCACGCGCAGATCGCTGCCTTCGACCAGTTCGGCCCCCATCTGATCGGCGAGGAAGGCGTGTTCGAAATAGGCCGAATTGTAGATCCCCGGCGTCAGCACCGCGACTGTGGGCTTGCCTCCGGTAAAGGCAGGCGGCACGCAGGCGGCAAGGCTGCGGGCAAGGCGGCGCGGGTAGTTCGACACGCTCTCCACCCCGATCCGGCTGAACAGATCGGGGAACATCCCCATCATCGTCTCGCGGTTTTCGAGCATGTAGGAGACGCCCGAAGGCGTGCGCGCATTGTCCTCAAGCACAAAGAACTCGTCCGGCCCGGTGCGCACCAGATCGATGCCGACGATATGGGTGTAGATGCCGCCCGGCGGAGTGAAGCCGACCATGTTGGCCAGCCACGCATCATTCCCGCGCAGCAAGCGTTCAGGCAGGCGGCCCGCGCGCACGATTTCCTGCCGGTGATAGAGGTCATACAGGAAGGAATTGAGCGCCCGCACCCGCTGCTCGATCCCGCGACTGAGCTTGCGCCATTCGGCGGCGGTAATGATGCGCGGCACGATATCGAAGGGAATCAGCCGCTCCTCGGCCTCGTTGTCGCCATAGACATTGAAGGTGATGCCCGTGCGGCGGAAGGTATCATCGGCCTCGCGGTTCTTGCGGCGCAGGAACTCGGGCGGCTGCTCGTTGTACCATTTGCAATATTCGGCATAGGCCGGCCGGGTGTTGCCCGCACCATCGACCATCTCGTCAAAAGTCCCGCCCGGCGCCTGCATCGACCCTCTGCATTATCCCCTAAGGTGAATAACGCAGATTAGCCGCGCTTTTGCAAAAGGAAAGCGGGTGGGGCATTTGACGTAGACGGGGTGCCAAAACAGGGGCGAAAGGCGCGCCTAGCTGGCCTGCACGCTCTCCAGCTCGGCCAGCACGGTCTCAACGACCTGGGGGTCATAGGTGAAGCCCATGTGCGTGCAGCGCAGCGGGATCGCACGGTCACGCTCTCCGGGGCGACCGGCCGCGCAGCGCGGGGCGATCACGCCGTCATTGGCGCTCCACAGCGCGACCGTTTCAACTGGCGGCTTCACCGGCAATTCTGCGGCGACGGGGGGCGCGTCCACGGAATGGCCGGTGATGAACTGATAGGCGCGCCACACATTATTGGCCCGCGGACTGCCCGAAAACGGCGAGCCCATCGTCACGACCTTGGCCACCGCCTGCGGCTGGCGCTTGGCGATCTCGCGCGCGTAAAGCCCGCCAAGGCTCCAGCCCACCAGCACCACCTTGCGGCCGTGGCGGGCAAGAAGTTCGAGCAACCGCGCCTCGACCGCATCGAAGGCCTGCTCGGTCGGGCCCCAGTTGAAGCCCAGCCCCCAGCGCTTGGCAATGTGCCCGGCCGCTTCCATCTGGCGGGCCAGATAGCGCATCCGCATCGGGTGCGCGCCAAAGCCGGGCAGCAGCATCACCACCTGCGGGTTGGCGGTCGGCGCAATCGCCAGCTTGCGGCGCTGACGGCGCACCGGTTCAAGCAGCACCTGCGCCTCGCCCAGCAGCCGCACGAGGCGCGGCTTGCCGCTTTGATATTCCTCGGGACAGGCTTCACGCGCCAGTGCGACCCGGCGGGCAAGTTCAGTCGCAGCATAGGCCTGCTGCGCGCGCCCGCCTGCCGCAATCAGCGGGGCGGGGATACGTGAACGGTCAAAGGCGAAGCGCGAAGCCATGGCGCGCACATGGTCACACCCGCCCTGAATGGTCAATTAATTGTAATGGGCGTAACAATTCCGACGCATTCTATTGTGCCGGGGCCTTCGCCGGGCAGTCCCCCACCCGTTCGTGGCGGGCGGCGACATTCATCGTTCCCTCCACGCCGCCGCCAAAACCCATTTGCGTGCTGGCGGTCAGGTCCGCGCCGGTGGCAGTGGCGGTGCCTTGCATGGTGGTCCGGGTCGAGGCCCCTTGCGCATCGCAGATCATCACCGCATCGAAAGCCCCGTCCTTCAGCACGAACTTCTCGAACCGGCAGGCCCCGTCCTGCCCCTTGGCGAGCAGGCTTTCGAAGCCCTTGTCGACCTCGGCCTGAGTGAGGCAGCTTTCAACCGTCCGCGCAAGGCCCGCGCCGTGCCCCTCCATCCCTTCGGGCAGGCCCGGAATTTCCAGACCGGTCATGGTTATGGTGGTCTTGTAAAGCCCCGGCTGCGGCTTCAGCCCCTGCGCCTCGGCGCGTTTGGCCGCGTCCTTGACGCTGACCGCCTCGCCCTCGCCCTGCTCCTTGCCCGAACAACCGGCAACCAGCGCGGTGGCGGCAATCACGGCGATAAAGGTGGGCTTCATGGGTGCATCTCCTGATTAAATCCCAACCGATAACGCCGTGCGCGTCAAACCGTGCCCCAAAAAGCGCCGCCCGGCCCCGGCCTGACCTTGCACGTGCCCGCTTTGTTCCCCATAGGTAGCGCATGGCCGAACTCGTGATCCGCCGCGGACTGGACGAGCCCGAAACGGGCGCCGATTTCACACCCCACCGCCCCGCCCGCCCCGACAAGTCGATGGGCGGCATCCCGTTCAAACTGGTGTCGGATTATGAACCGGCCGGCGACCAGCCGACCGCGATTGCTGAACTGACGCAAAGCGCGCTCGCGGGTGACAAGACACAGGTGCTGCTCGGCGTCACCGGTTCGGGCAAGACCTTCACCATGGCCAAGGTGATCGAAACGCTCCAGCGCCCCGCCCTGATCCTTGCCCCCAACAAGATCCTCGCCGCGCAATTATACGGGGAATTCAAAAGCTTCTTTCCCGAAAACGCAGTCGAATATTTCGTCAGCTATTACGATTACTACCAGCCCGAAGCCTATGTGCCGCGCTCGGATACCTATATCGAGAAGGAAAGCTCGGTAAACGAGGCGATCGACCGGATGCGCCATTCGGCCACCCGGGCGTTGCTGGAACGCGACGATGTGATCATCGTCGCCTCGGTCTCGTGCCTCTACGGGATCGGTTCGGTCGAAACCTATTCGGCGATGATCTTCGATATCAAGGTCGGCGAAGTGGTCGACCAGCGCGAGCTGATCCGCAAGCTGGTCGCCCTGCAATACAAGCGCAACGATGCCGCCTTTACCCGCGGGTGTTTCCGGGTGCGGGGGGATTCTCTGGAAATCTTCCCTTCGCACTATGAGGACATGGCCTGGCGCGTGTCGTTTTTCGGGGACGAGATCGAGGCGATCAGCGAATTCGATCCCCTCACCGGCACCAAGGGCGCGAGCCTTGAGAAGGTGCGGGTCTATGCCAATTCGCACTACGTCACGCCCGGCCCGACGATGAAGCAGGCGACGGCGGCGATCAAGTTCGAGCTGGAGGAGCGGCTCAAGGAGCTTGAGGCCGAGGGCAAGCTGCTGGAGCGGCAAAGGCTGGAACAGCGCACCAATTTCGACCTTGAGATGATCGCGGCGACCGGTAGCTGCGCGGGGATCGAGAACTACTCACGCTTCCTCACGGGCCGCCTCCCCGGCGAACCGCCGCCGACTTTGTTCGAATACCTGCCCGAAAACGCCCTGCTGTTCGTCGATGAAAGCCACCAGACCGTGCCGCAGATCGGCGCAATGGCGCGCGGGGACCACCGCCGCAAGCTGACGCTCGCCGAATATGGCTTCCGCCTGCCAAGCTGCATCGACAACCGGCCCTTGCGCTTCAACGAATGGGATGCGATGCGCCCGCAGACCTTTGCAGTCAGCGCCACGCCGGGCAGTTGGGAAATGGTGCAGACCGGCGGGGTCTTTGCCGAACAGGTGATCCGCCCCACTGGGCTGATCGATCCCCCGGTCGAAATCCGCCCGGTCGAAGATCAGGTGCAGGACTGCATCGCCGAGTGCAAGGCAACCGCGGCCAAGGGCTATCGCACGCTGGTGACCACGCTGACCAAGCGCATGGCCGAAGACCTCACCGAATTCATGCACGAGGCGGGGGTGCGGGTGCGTTACATGCACTCCGACGTCGAGACGCTGGAACGCATCGAACTGATCCGCGATCTGCGGCTCGGGGTCTATGATGTGCTGGTCGGCATCAACCTGCTGCGCGAGGGGCTGGACATCCCCGAATGCGGCCTCGTCTGCATTCTCGATGCGGACAAGGAGGGCTTCCTGCGCTCGGAAACCTCGCTGATCCAGACCATCGGCCGCGCCGCGCGCAATGTCGATGGCCGGGTGATCCTCTATGCCGACCGCATCACCGGCAGCATGGAGCGGGCGCTCGCCGAAACCGATCGCCGCCGCGCCAAGCAGCAGGCCTATAACGAAGAACACGGCATCACGCCGCAGACCATCAAGCGCAACATCCACGATATCGTCGCACACACCGCGGCGCAGGATAGCGTGCTGGTGGATACAGGCGACGAGGAACGCAACAACCTCGTCGGGCACAATCTGCGCAGCTATATCGAGGACCTCGAAAAGCGCATGCGCGATGCGGCGGCCAATCTGGAGTTCGAGGAAGCGGGACGCTTGCGCGACGAAATCCGGCGGCTGGAGGCGGATGAACTCGGCTTGCCCGATGACCAGAAACGCGCGCCGATCGTGGGCCGCAGCAACGAGGGCAAGCCGGGGACGCGCAAGACGCGGTTCGGCAAGACGCGGTATAAGAAGATGGGGGGGAAGCCGTGAGGCTATTTCTTCATGTTGCCGTCAATCAGCCAAATTACACCATTGGCCCAACGCCCAATGATCCTATATTCAGAAACAGCCGTCCAATCTTCCATGTCAAGAGTTATGGCTGCCCGAGAATTGCGCTCTAAAAGTATTTCAAGATCACTAAGCCAACCATCGGCACCAATCTTGATATCATTTCCTCCAATTTTCGCACTTAGTGGTTTGATGATTTCACCCGATTGGCCTCGAAGGAAAAAAGTTTCGATGTAAGCAGGCGGCAAAGCTCTCGTATCGATTGAAAAGACGCGCAAATTGGGGCGATATAGCTCCTCTCGAACCTCAAGGTTCGGACGCCTGCCTCGAAAATCTGACCATTTCTTTTCAAGCCAGCCGCCGAGGTGGGATGCTAGATAGTAGGCACCAAGAGACGATAAAAATACAACCGAAAAACCTTGAACCGTATCAACTTGCGAAGCGACACCGAGAGCAAACATACCAAGACATATCACCCTGGTAACCCCTCGATCCTGAAGGTAGCGCCCCGCCTGACCGTAAGAGCTTTTCTCCCAACCAAGCAGTATTCCCAAAAGTCCGCTTAGTGTGACAAATCCTAGCCACATGAATCCAATCCCGTTTTGCCGAGATTACGGCGTACGATTTAGAGGACAAGAGTCAATCACAGCAGTCAAAGGACAGCAGCGGTTAGTTGGCGAGATACCCCGAACGCTACAGGCGAATGGGTGGGAAGCCGTAGCTGCGCCCTTGAACAGTGGTCACATCCCTGTCACTCCCCTCGTCCCATGAACGCCCGATTCCTCGCGGCGCTGGCCGCTGTCAGCACCCTCGCCCTTACAGCTCCGACCACCGCGCAGGACGCGCCTGAGGCCAAGCCGGCCGCTGCCGCCCCCGCGCCGCAGGTCAAGAACCGCGACCTTGTGGGCACCTTCGGGGGGCAGCGCATCGCCTACCGCGCGACCATTGCCGACACGATCCTGACCGATGACGCGGGCAAACCCGAGGCGGTTATCGTCACCACCTCCTATGTGAAGACCCCCGCCGACCCCTCGCGCCCGGTGTTCTTTCTCTACAATGGCGGGCCGGGTTCGGGCTCGGTATGGCTCCAGATGGGGGCCTTCGGGCCCAAGCGCGTGGCGATCCCTTCGGATGCAAAGGACGATGGCGCCCCGCCCTATCCGCTGCTCGACAATCCGGACAGCCTGCTCGATGTCGCCGATCTGGTGTTCATCGACCCGCCCGGCACCGGCTTTAGCCACCTGACGCCCGGCACCGACCCCAAGAAGTATTACGGCCTCAGGCAAGATGGCCGCGCCGTCGCGCAAGTCATTCGCCGCTGGATCAATGAAAATGGCCGCTGGAACAGCCCCAAATATCTCGGCGGGGAAAGCTACGGCACCACCCGCACCGCGATGGTTGCCGATGAACTGGAAGGCAGCACCTACAATGACGTCGGCCTCAACGGGCTGATCCTGATCTCCACCATCCTCGACTTTGCGGGCCGCGAGCCGACGCCGGGGAACGAGCTGGCCTATATCGTCACCTTGCCCAACATGGCGGCAGCCGCGTGGTATCACGGCAAGGCACAGGCCCCTTCGGTCGAGGCGATCGTGGAAGAGGCGCGCAAGTTCGCCATCGGGCCGTTTGCCACAGCCCTGCTCAAGGGCGAGGAACTGCCCGCCGCGGAACGCGCCGCAGTGCGCAAGGACCTGGCCCGCCTCACCGGCCTGTCGGAAACCTATCTCGAAGCGGCCAATCTGCGCGTCACCGACCAGCGGTTCTACAAGGAACTGCTGCGCGACCGCGGGCAGACCATCGGGCGGCTGGATGCGCGCTACACCGGCATGGATTACGACAACGCGGGTGAGACGCCCGACGATGATCCCAGCTTCTACGGCATCGATGCAGGCTACACCGCCGCGATCAACAGCTGGGCGCGAGAGAGCCTGGGTTACCGCACCGACCGCGAATACCAGTCGATCGGGCGCGAGCCGGGGCGTTACTGGGACTGGACGCTGGGCGGGCCGGGGCGCAGCGCCTATCTCAATGTCGCGCCGCTGATCGGGCAGGCAATGCGCCAGAACACCGGTCTGCGGCTGTTCAATGCCCAAGGCTATTACGATTTCGCCACACCCTTCTTCGGCGCGGAATATTCGCTGAAGCGGCCCGGCATCCCGCAGGACCGGATCACCTGGGCCTATTATGGCGCGGGCCACATGATGTATGTGCGCGATGAAGACCGGGCGAAGCTTTCCGCCGATATCCGCGCCTTCATCCAGAACCGATGAGAGGCGCGTTCACGCTGGCGGCCGTGCTGGTGGCAACACTCGCAGGATGCAAGCCGCCGCCGACCGACAGTGCGGTGTCGCGCGTGTCGCTGGTGGCGCCCGCCAGCGGCCCCTCCGAGCCGCTGCCCTCGCCCGATGTGACCGGCGCGGTGTGGGCGGCAACGCCGAACCCGCTGCGGCTGGTTTACGGCGTGCCGGGCAAGCCGGTGCTGCTGGCGATCGAGTGCCTCGAACCTGCCGCCCCGACAGCGCGGATCAGGATCACCCGCCAGTCCCCCGCCGATCCGGGGGCATCGGCGCTGCTGGCGCTGATCGGCAACGGCTATATCGGGCGCTTCCCGGTCGATGCGGCCAGCATCAAGGGGCAGAGCCTGTGGCAGGGTGAGGCCCCCGCGATCGTCAAGGAATGGGATGCGCTGAAGCCCGAGCGGGAATCCACCGTCACCGTGCCGGGCGCAGGGCTGTTGAAGCTCAACCCCAGCCCGCTGCCGATGGCGCTGGTCACGATGTGCCGGGGGAGCCTTTCGCCTGAGCCTCCAGCAGCGCCGGGGTCAGCACCTGAGGAAGCTGCTGCGGCGCGCTAGAGCCGGGGGCGTACCACAGATACAGCGGCACGCCTGCCGCGCCCTGCTGGGTCAGGAACTGCGTGATCGCCGCATCGCGCAGCGTCCAATCGCCCACCAGCGTGATGACGCCCGCTGCCTCGAAGGCGGCGCGGGTGCTCTCCCGCTCGATCGCGGCGGCTTCATTGACCTTGCAGGTCACGCACCAATCGGCGGTGAAATAGAGGAACACCGGCTTGCCGCTGGCCCGGGCGGTTGCGAGGGCTTCAGGGCTGAAGGGCTGGCTGGCAAGCAGGCTTTCCTTCGCGTCGGTCCCCTTGGCCTCGTAAAGATGGGGCAGCGCGATCAGCGCAAAGGCAAGGAACGGCGCGGCCACCAGTCCGAAGGCGGGCCATGCCAGCTTGCCGCGGCGCTGGAGTTTGCCGGTCACGAACAGCCCGGCCAGCACGCCGACTACCAGCAGCAGGGCGACAGCACCAAAGGCCCGCCCGCCCAACTGCACCGTCAGCCACAGCAGCGCCAGCGCGGTCAGCGCCATCGGGATCGCCATGATCCGCCGGAACCGCTCCATCCACGCGCCGGGCTTGGGGAGCATCCGCCTGAGCGGCGGCACAAAGCCAAGCAGTAGGAACGGCAGCGCCAGCCCCAGCCCGAGACAGGCGAACAGCAGCAGCGCCTGCGGAACCGGCAGCAGCAGCGCCGCGCCTAGCGCCGCCGCCATGAACGGGCCGGTGCACGGCGTCGCCACAAAAGCCGCCAGCAGCCCGGTGGCGAACGCCCCGGTCTTCTCGCCCCCCATGCTCACCGACACGGCGGGCAGATCGAACAGTCCGGCAAAGTTCCCAGTGATCGCCGCCGCCAGCACCAGCAGCGCAACCACGACGCCCGGCTCCTGCAACTGGAACGCCCAGCCGACCTGCTCCCCGCCCGCGCGCAGAGCCAGCAGCAGTGCGCCAAGCGCCACACAGGCAATCACCACGCCTGCGGTATAGGCCAGCCCCTCAGCCCGGGCCTTGGCCTCGCTCTCGCCGACGCGGGCGAGCGTCAGCGCCTTGAGGCTGAGGATCGGGAAGACGCAGGGCATGACATTGAGCAGCAATCCGCCCGCCAGCGCGCCGAGGATCAGGGTCCACAGCATCGGCGCGGGCGCATCGTCCGGCCCGGCCACAACCTCGCCCCCGGTCGGCACCGTCCCGGGATCGGCAGCAAAGCGCACCCCCGCCCCGTCACCGAAGGCGAGGATACCCGTCACCGTCTCCGCCTTGCCCGTTCCATAAGGATCGAGCGGAATCTGAGCCACCAGCACATCGCCCTGCCGCCGGAAGGCCTGAGCTGCGGCATAGGCAACCAGCCGGTCATTGGCGATGAACACGTGCGGATCGTTCAGCGTGAGGGTCGCGGGCACGGGCACCGCCAGCCGCAGCACCTTGCCCGAAATGGCAAAGGTGCCACGCGCATCCAGCAGCGGCGCGATCTCGGCCCGCCAGCGCGGGAAATCGCCGCCACTGGGACGCGCTTCGAGCAGCTTGTCCTGCGGCACGCAGATCGAGTCGGTGCAGGCAAGGTATTCGACATGGCCCGTTATCCGCCCCAGCGCGGCCACGTCCGCGCCCGCAGGCACCGCCACCGGCACCAGCACCGTGTAGGGGCCTTCGTAGATGTGGTTCATCAGCCCGCTGATCGTCAGCCGCTGCGGCACCGGATAGCGCGGCTCGCCGATCTGCCAGCCATCGGGCAGATCGAGCCACAGCTTCATCCCCTGCCCTGCATCGCCGGGGTTCGACCAATAGCCGTGCCATTCGGATGCGCTGGGGGTAAAGCGCAGCGCCAGCAGCCATTCCTGCCCGGCCTTTGGCGCGCCATCGGCATAAAGGGCGACCGCAATCTTCCCATCGCCATAGCTTTCCCTGGTCGGCGGCGGGGGGACGGTCACCGCCTGCGCCGCCCCGGTCAGCATCACGCTTGCGAGCAGCGCAAGCCAGCATGCAAGCATTTGACGCATCGGGATGGTGAAGATTCTTGCGCGGGACACGGCCAACCCTCTAGGCTTCGTGCCACTTCTTCGCAATCGGAGCCGCCACGGTGACAGCAACTTCCAACGAAACCCGCGATCTTGTCATTCTCGGCGGGGGACTGGTGGGGATGACCCTCGCGCTGGCGGCAGCGAAAAAGGGCCTGTCGAGCCACGTCATCGACCGCGCCGATCCGGCCGAACTCACCGCCGAAGGCTTCGATGACCGCGCCACCGCCATTTCCACCGCAAGCTGGCACCTGTTCGAAAATATCGGCATCGCCGAGGGCCTCGAACAATTCGCCTGCGACATCGCCAGCATCGCCGTGACCGATCAGCAAAAACCCGGCCGCCTCGATTTCGTGCCGGGCGAAGGGGATGGCACGCTGGGCCGGATGTTCCCCAATCGCCGCCTGCGCCTTGCGCTGTTCGAGGCGGCGGCCAAGGAGCCGCTCGTCAACTGGGTCGCCAAGGCCAACGTCACCGAACGCCAGCGCAGCGAATATGGCGTTGCCGCCGTGCTGGCGGATGGGCGCAAGCTGAAGGGGCGGCTGATGGTCGCCGCGGAAGGGCGCCAGTCACCCACCCGCGACGCGGCGGGCATTTCCATCGCCAAGTGGGATTACCAGCACCGCGCAATCATCTGCGGACTGACCCATGAAAAGCCGCACGGCAATGTCGCGTGGGAAATCTTCTACCCCGCCGGGCCGTTCGCGCTGCTCCCCCTGAACGATGATGCCGATGGCACCCACCGCTGTTCGCTGGTGTGGACTGTCTCGGAAAGCGATGCGGCGGGCGTCACCAAGCTGGGCGACCGCGCGTTTCTGGCCGAAATCGAAAAGCGCATGGGCGGGGTCTTGGGCAAGGTGCTGAGCGTCGGGCAGCGGTCGTCCTACCCCTTGGGTTTCCACCACACCGCCAAGATCACTGCCGAGCGTCTCGCGCTGATCGGTGACAGCGCGCATGGCATCCACCCCATCGCCGGGCAGGGATTGAACCTCGGTCTGCGCGATGTGGGCGCGCTGGTCGAAGTGCTGGCCGATGGTGCGCGGCTGGGCCTTGATCCGGGTGATCCGGAAATCCTCAAGCGGTATGAAAACTGGCGCGGGCTCGACAGCTTCATGGTGGCGCTTGCCACCGATGGCCTTACCCGCCTGTTCGGGGTGCCGGGCAAGACCGCCAGTGCGGTGCGCCGCCTCGGCATGGCAGCGGTGCAGCGCACGCCGCTTTTGAAGCAGTTCTTCATGGATGAGGCACGGGGCGTGTCGGGGGACTTGCCCGAATTGCTGCGGGGATAACAGCATTTGTTTTCGGCGACCTTCGGTGGCGCAGACCCCCGCCCCGCCTCCCCACCCGGCCACCAATGATACCATCAGGATATGGTAGCGGGGTGGGAGGTCTGCATCGCGCCCCAGCGCGATCGCAGACTAAGGCCGCACCAGCGGGCTCAATTGGCGCACCGGATTGCCCGCCCCGTCGCGCAGGCCGCGCTGGTCGAGCACGGCGGCGGTCTCGATCACTTCCAGCGCGTCCATCGCCTTCTTGTAGCGGTCAGCATCCTTGATCCAGCTTTCCGCTCTGGCCGCGCCGGGCATGCCGCGCACTTCGTCGATCGCGGCCTGATACCGCCCCTGTTCCAGCGCCCAGCGCGCGCGTTCGAGGCGCTTTTGCGGCTGGGGCGAGGGGGTGGATTCGCGCCGGAACACGAACAACTGCTTCAACTCGCGCTTGAAGGCGCCCCATGAAGGCCCCTCGCTGCTCTGCTGCAATTGCGGCCCCAGCCCTTCGAGCCGCGCCACCAGTTGATCGAGCCGCACCGGATCGCGCGAGAAATCGATGATCGTTCCCACCGCATTGGGCCACTGGTCGCCAAACCGGATGCGCAACTGATCGGACAGGTAGCCAAGCTCTGCCCCGCGTTCGAGCGAGCGGCGGGTGGCAAAGGCGATCAGCAGGCTTTCGGCGCGCGCGGCATTGCCGGCGGCGGCCTGGGCTTGCAGGTCCAGCCGCGTCAGGCGCTGTTCGGCGGCGGCGAGGCGCTGATCGATGCCGCCCTGCTGTTCGGCGACGCGTTCGGCGGTCTGTTCGGCCTTGATCGCGGCGGCGGCGGGCGCGGGGGTGGCAGTCAGCGGCGGGACGGGCGCAGCGGCCGTGGGCGAGGCCTCAGCCACGGCGCCCGCAGGCCCGGCGGCGGGCGTTCCGGCGAGGTTGTACCACATCACCCAGCCCACCAGCCCGCCCCCTGCCACAAAGGCAAGACAGGTAGCCAGCAGCAGGCCCCGCATCGATCGGGGCGGGGCGGCGGTATCGTAAGGCGATGGTCCGGGCTCAGATGCCATGGCGATCCGTTCTTGCGACCTCTGCTTGTTCACGTGCCGGCGCCGCGTTCACGGCTGGCCGGGAATGGAGCGCGCCTGTGCGCACAAGTCAAATGCCAATTGCAGCAGCGCGGCCTCATCGGGCGTGGCGGCGGTGTGGACCGCGGCCCACCCTTCACCCGCAGCGCCTGCAATGCGCGGGCCAAGCGCGGCAAGGGTGATGGCGGCGCGCTCCAGCCCCAGCCGGTCGCATTCTCCGGCGAAATGGCGGGCGGTGGCAGCAGAATGGAGCAGCACCAGCGCCTCGCCCGATGCCAGCAGCGGCGCGGCGGGATCGAGCGGGAGGGTGACCGAGCGATAGGCGATCACCTCGGCAAAGGTCACCCCCGGCGGCGGGGTAAGCGGCACATGCTCCTCGCCCGCGATGCGCAGCAGGTGGCGGGGCGCGGGAATGGCATCGAGCACGCCTTGCAGCCCGCCGCTCCCCGTCATGGCGACTTCGAAGCCCGCCGCGCGGGCGGCAGCAGCGGTGGCCTCGCCCACGGCATAGACCGGCTTGTCGCGAAGCTGCGCAAGGTGTTGGCCGCCGTGGAGGATGGCGTTGGCGCTGCCGATGAGCAGGCCGCCGATCCCGGCAGGATCGGGGCAGTCCCAGCCCACGGCGCGGATGTCCGACAAGGCGCAGCCGCTGGCGTCAAGGCCGGCGGCGCGGGCCTTGTGCAGCGTCGCGGCAAGCCCCGGTTCGGGCCGCAGGACGAGGAGACGAGCCCTCAACCCGCCGCCCGGAAATGCGGCGCGATCCCCGGCGTTGCCCGCGCCAGCAGATCGGCGGCGAGCGCCCGGACCGGAGCATGATCGCCGGGCGCAAAGCTGGCACTGCCCTCGATCCGCTCGGCCCCATCGGGGGAAAACAGCGCAGCACGCATGGTGAGCACGCCGTCCGCCAGGGCGCACAGCACGGCGACCGGCGAGTGGCAGGTGCCGCCCAGTTCGGCGAGCAGCGCACGTTCCGCTTCCAGTTCGGCGCGGGTCGGTGCGTGGTCGATAGCGGCGAGCAGCGCCGTTGTCGCGCCGTCATCGGCGCGGCATTCGATGGCGATTACTCCTTGCGCGGCGGCCGGGATCCACTCATCTGCGCCCAGCGGCATCCCCACTTCGGCCTGATCGAGCCGTTCCAGCCCCGCGGCGGCGAGAAAGGTCACATCCGCCTCCCCATCCGCCAGCTTCTTCAGCCGCGTGGCGACATTGCCGCGGAAAGTGACAACCTGGCAATCGGGACGCAGGTTCAAAAGCTGCGCGGCCCGGCGCGGGGCGCTGGTGCCCACCACCGCGCCTTGCGGGATCGCGGCGATGCTCGCAGCGCCCACCAGGCAATCGCGCCGGTCGGCGCGGGGCAGGAAGGCAGGGAAATGGAATTCGCGCGGGCGGATTGTCTCGACATCCTTGGCCGAATGCACCGACAGGTCGATGCGCCCTTCGCCCAGCCACTGATCCAGCTCCTTGGTCCACAGCGCCTTGCCGCCGATTTCCGAGAGGGGCCGGTCAAGCACCTTGTCGCCGCTGGCCAGCACTGGCACGATCTCGATCGCGTCCTCGTCCCAACCATGCGCGGCGCACAGGCGGTCGCGGGTTTCGTAGGCCTGCGCCATGGCGAGCGGCGAGTTGCGGGTGCCAAGGCGAAGGCGCGGGCGCGATGTGGTGCTTGTCGTCATGCTGGCTTGCCCTACCCGTCATAGCGACTAGATGGAAGCCGGATGGGATCGTCAACGCACATCTTGGACAGGCCGCCGCTGGTTCTGGGTATCGAGTCCAGCTGCGATGAAACCGCGGTCGCGCTGGTGCGCGGCGACGGGACCATCGTGGCGCAGGCGATCGCCAGTCAGGAAGCCGAACACGCGCCCTATGGCGGGGTGGTGCCGGAAATCGCTGCGCGCGCCCATGCCGAACGGCTGGCCCCGATGCTCGAAAAGGTGATGAGCGAAGCTGGGATGACGCTTGCCGATATCGACGCCATCGCCGCCACCGCCGGCCCCGGGCTGATCGGCGGCGTGATGGTCGGCCTCGTCAGCGCCAAGGCGCTTGCCATGGCATCCGGCAAGCCGCTGCTGGCGGTCAACCATCTGGAAGGCCACGCGCTTTCGCCCCGGCTGGCGGATCGGGCGCTGGAATTTCCCTATCTGCTGCTGCTGGTGTCGGGCGGGCATTGCCAGATCCTCGCCGTCGAGGGCGTGGGGCGCTATCGCCGCCTTGCCACCACCATCGACGATGCGCTGGGCGAGGCGTTCGACAAGACCGCCAAGATCTTGCGGCTGGGCTACCCCGGCGGCCCGGCGGTGGAGCGGCTGGCGCTGACGGGCGATCCCAAGGCGGTGCCCCTGCCCCGCCCGCTGAAGGGCGCGAAGGAGCCGCATTTTTCCTTTGCGGGCCTCAAAAGTGCTGTGCTTCGGGCGGTGGAAAGCGGCGCGCATGGCGATGCCGATATCGCCGCCAGCTTCCAGCAGGCCGCCATCGAATGCCTGATCGACCGGCTGGAACACGCGCTCGCCGCTGCCGGCCCCTTCCCCGCGCTGGTCGTGGCCGGGGGCGTGGCCGCCAACAAGGCGGTGCGCGCCGCGCTGGAGGCGCTCGCCGCGAAGCACGCGATGCGCTTTGCCGCGCCGCCGCTCGCCCTGTGCACCGATAATGCCGCGATGATCGCATGGGCAGGGCTGGAACGCCTCGCGCTGGAGGGTGACGGTTTCACCGGCGATCCCCTCGATTTCGTCGCCCGGCCGCGCTGGCCGCTCGATCCGGCGGCAGAGGCCGTGCGCGGGGCGGGATATAAGGCATGACCCAGAAACAAACCATCGGTGTCATTGGCGCGGGCGCATGGGGCACGGCGCTCGCTCAGATGCTGGCCAGCGACGGGCGCGATGTGATCCTGTGGGCTTACGAGCCGGAGGTCGTGCAGGCGATCAACGCCGATCACCGCAACCCGCTCTACCTGCCATCCGCCGCCCTTGCCCCGACAATCCGCGCGACCGGGGATCTGGCGGGCCTTGCCGGGACAGACACAGTGCTGGTCGTCACCCCTGCGCAGGTGCTGGGGCGCGTGCTGGCGGGCCTTGCCTGCCCCCCACGCGATCTGGTGCTGTGTTCCAAGGGGATCGAAGCGGGCACCGGCCGCCTGATGAACGATGCCGCGCGCGAGGCATCCCCCGGCAGCGCCATCGCGGTGCTTTCCGGCCCTACGTTTGCGCATGAAGTCGCCGCCGGGCTGCCCACCGCCGTGACGCTGGCCTGCGAAGGCGGGCGGGCGCAGTGGGAACGCCTTGCCCCGGCCATCGCCCGGCCCGCGTTCCGCCCCTATTACTCCGATGATGTGACGGGGGCGGAAATCGGCGGGGCGGTCAAGAACGTGCTCGCGATTGCCTGCGGGGTGGTGGAGGGCCTCGCGCTCGGCCAGAACGCCCGCGCCGCGCTGATTGCGCGGGGCTATGCCGAAATGCTGCGCTTCGGTGAGGCGCTGGGGGCCGAGGCGGAAACCCTGAGCGGGCTGTGCGGGCTTGGCGATCTGGTGCTGACCTGTTCATCCACCTCCAGCCGCAATTTCAGCCTCGGCAAGGCGCTTGGCGAAGGCGCATCGGCTGCCGATCTCATGGCCGACCGGCGCACCGTGGCCGAAGGCGCGCATACCGCGCCCGTGCTGGCAGACCTTGCCGCCCGGCGCGGCATCGCCATGCCGATCGTCACGGCAGTGGACGCGATCCTCAAGGGCGAGGATGCGCGCAAGGTCGTGGCCGCGCTGCTCGCCCGTCCGCTGCGGGCCGAGCTGGAAAGCGATGCAAAGGACCTGAACGCGTGAGCGCCCCCGCCGCCGCGCCCGATGATACCGACGATATCGCGCAGCTCGCCAAGGGCGGGCGCACCAATTCGATGGGCTTCGTCGTCCGCCTGATCGCGCGCATCCCCTTCATCGTCATCGCCACCCGCCTTTACGGCGCGGAGGCGCTGGGGCGCTTTGCATCGGCGCTGGTGCTGATCGAAATCGTCGCGCTGATCTGCTCGCTGGGCGAAAAGCGCGGCCTTGCGCAGCGCCTGTCGGAAGGGGCGGGCGAAAACCGGGCCGCGGAAACCAATCTCGTTTATGACGGAATCCTGCTCGCGCTCGCCTATTCGGCGCTGGCGGCAGGCGTGCTGTGGGTGTTCCCCGAACCGATGTTCCCCAACGGGATGAGCTCCGCGCTGGACCTGTGGCTGATCGCCACCATTCCGGCCTTTGCCGTGACCGAAATCCTGCTCGCCGCGCAAGCCTACCGCTTCGATATCGCCACCACGGTGCGCGCGCGGGCGGTGGTGGAGCCGTGGACGATCTCGATCGGGGCGGGCGTGTTCTTCTTCCTTCCAGCGACGCGCGAAAGCGGGCTGGCGCTCGCTTATATCGCTTCGATCTTTGCCGGGCTGCTGACCGCGCTGTGGCCGTTCCTGCGCACCTATGGCCTGCCGCGCGCATGGAAGCCGCATCCGGGTGCGCTGGCGCGGATGTCGGCGCGGGCCTTCCCGATTGTCGGCGCGGACGCGATCGAGCGGGGGACGCGGCTGCTCGATATCTTCATCCTCGGCCTGTTCGCCCCGCCCTCGGCCGTCGGCATCTACTATGCCGCGCAGCAAATCGCCTCGTTGCCGCAGAAGCTGAAGACGTCGTTCGAGCCGATCCTTTCGCCGGTGATCACCAGGAACCTGCGCATCGGCAACATGGAAGCGATCGCCGCGCAGGTGCGGCAGGTGGGGTTCTGGATCATCGCCATCCAGCTCGGCATTGCGCTGGTGCTGGGCGTGCCGGGCGAGGCGGTGATGGGCCTTTGGGGGCCCGATTATGTCAAAGGCACCGCGGCCCTTGCCTTCCTGCTGGCCGCCGAGGTCGTCGCCTCGATGGCGGTCGTCTCGGAAAGCGTGCTGGTCTACATCGCGAGAAAGCGCAACCTTGCCATCTCGGTCGGGATCATCGCGCTGCAAGGCGTGCTGACCATCGTGCTGATCGAGGCGGCGGGACGCCTGGGGCTGGGTGACGGGTTCGAGGCGGCGGGCGCGGCGGGCGCGCTGATGATCGCGCTGGCGATCTCGAGCATCGTCAAGGCGCTGCTGCTGAGGCACCTGCTGGGCGCACCGGTATCGAACCTGCGCTGGACGCTGGTCTATGCCGCCGCGCCGGCCGTGGTGGTCGGCTATGCCTTCACCTGGACGCCGGAGTGGATGGAGGTGATTTTCGGCATTCCCGCGATGCTTGGCACCTATGCGCTGGTGATCTGGCGGCGCGGCTTTTCCGAAGAGGACAAGGTGCTGTTCCGCAAGCAAAGCGCCCCGGCCCCGGCCAGCGACCCGGCCTAGGCTGGGCACGTTCAGTCGCGGTTCACGGCCCGGCCCGGATTTTCGCCCTGTTGAAATTGCGGGGAGAATAGTGATGCGAGGGACCAGGCTGGCCGCAACGGCGGCACTGTGCGCGATTGTCGCAGGCTGCGCGAAGGAAGCGCCCAAACTGGCAGAAGCCCTCCCCGCTCCGCCGCCTGTGATGGCTCCGCCGCCCCCGCCCCCGCCGCCGCCGCCACCACCGCCACCGCCACCGCCCGCCCCCGGCATGGCAGCCAGCGCCCCGATCATGGTCACCGCGCAGCGCCGTGCGGCGCCATCCTATGACAGCGTCTCGCCGGTCACGGCTGTCAGCAACGGCACCTTCGTGCCTCCCGTGCAGGTCGCCACCGATCCGGGCAGCGAGAAGTATGACGGCAAGGACGTCTCTCCGGTCAAACTGGTCGCCGCAGAGCCGGTCTCGACCTTCGCGGTCGATGTCGACACCGGGGCCTATGCCAATGCCCGGCGCTTCCTGACGCAGGGCATGCTCCCCCCGCAGGACGCGGTGCGCACCGAGGAGATGATCAACTATTTCCGCTACGATTACGCCGCGCCCGAAGACCGCAGCCAGCCCTTCACTGTCACCACCGATGTGGCGAAAAGCCCGTGGAACCCGGATGCCTATCTGATGCGCGTGGGCCTGCGCGGTTATGATATCGCCGCGGCCGAACGCCCGCCGGCCAACCTCGTGTTCCTGATGGACGTTTCGGGTTCGATGAACAGCCCCGACAAGCTGCCCCTGGTCAAGACCGCGCTGGCCGGCCTTGCGGGCGAGCTGGGACCGAAGGACCGCGTTTCCATTGTCGTCTATGCGGGTGCGGCGGGCCTTGTGCTTGAACCCACCAACGATACCGCCGCCATCAAGCGCGCGCTCGACCAGCTTTCCGCAGGCGGATCGACCGCCGGGGGCGCGGGGATCGAACTGGCCTACCGGATCGCGGAAGGCAGCTTCATCAAGGGCGGCGTCAACCGCGTGATCCTGGCCACTGACGGTGATTTCAATGTCGGCGTCTCGGACACCAAGGCGCTGATCGACCTCATTGAAAAGAAGCGCGAAACCGGCATCACGCTGACCACGCTGGGCTTCGGGCAGGGCAATTACAACGAAGCGATGATGGAACAGGTCGCCAACAAGGGCAACGGCAACTACGCCTATATCGACACCGCCCTCGAAGCGAAAAAGGTGCTGGGCGAGGAAATGCAGTCAACGCTCTTCACGATCGCCAAGGATGTGAAGATCCAGGTCGAATTCAACCCCGCGGTGATCGCGCAATACCGCCTGATCGGCTATGAAAACCGGGCGCTTCGGGAAGAGGATTTCGATAACGACGCGGTCGATGCGGGCGAGATCGGGGCGGGCCATCAGGTCACCGCCATCTACGAGGTCATCCCCGCGGGCGCCAAAGGCTGGATCGGCCAGCGCAAATATGCCGACACGCCCCCCACCGCAGCGCGCGACCGGATCGCGGAAGCCGCCACGGTCAAGCTGCGCTACAAGCTGCCGGATGGCGACAGGTCGCGTCTGATCGAACAGGTCGTGGCGGCAAGCGCGCTGCGCGATGCTGCCGCCCCGCGCGGCGATTTCGCCTTTGCCGCAGCGGTCGCCGCTTACGGTCAGGTGCTGCGCGGCGACACGCTGATGCAGGGCTTCGGCTTCGAGGATATCGGCAGGCTCGCCGGGCAGCAGGACAATTTCTGGCGGCAGGAATTCCTGCAACTGAACGCGCTTGCTGCCAGCATGAAGGGTGGCTGACCCACAGACGCGCATGGGTGTTGGGCGCGGCGGGCGAAGGCTGCTATTGCCCCGCCCAACTGCCCGATTCCCCATGAAAGAGTGCCGCAATGATGCCCGCCGATCCCACCACCTTAATCCCCGTGATCCTCATCGCGCTTGTCGTGCTGGTGATCGCGGTGTGGGCCTTCAGCCGCGCCACCCGCAAGGCGCGCGTCATCGATGCAGACGGCGCGCCCAGCCTGGTCCGCGATGTGCTGGCCGAAGGCGCCGCCCCTGCCCCGCGCAATCAGGCGCTGATCGATGCCCCGCGCGCGGTAGAGGACGCTACGGCCGCTCCGGCAGCGCCGTCCGCCGCTCCACTCGGCGCGGATGAAGAACCCGCCCCCGACACCGCCCCGGCCCCTTCGGCCCCGCCCGCACCGCCCGCACCGCCCGCACCGCCCGCACCGCCCGCGGGTGCCGCCGCCGACGATCTCACCCGCATCAAGGGTCTTGGCCCCAAGATTGCCGCGCTGCTCGGCGAATTGGGCGTCACCACCTTTGCCCAGATCGCCGCATGGACCCCGGAAGAAGCCGCGCGGATCGATGCGAAAATGGGGCGTTTCAGCGGCCGGATCACCCGCGATCAATGGGTTGAACAGGCCCGTCTGCTGGCGGCGGGCGACGAGACCGCCTTCGCCGCGCAATTCGGCAACAACGGATAAGAAACCGCGCAGCCTGACGTCCAAACCGTGTTACAGTCCGTCCGGGATTCGAAAACACGCGGGAGAAGACCGATGGCTGTGCGAATCTTGGTGGCCGAAGACGAATTCATTACCGCCTTCGATCTGTGCGATACCTTCGAAGAAGCGGGTTACGAGATCGAAGGGCCCCACGCCGGGATTTCCTCGGCCATGCTCGCCTGCCAGAAGGCCAAGCCCGATCTGGCGCTGCTCGATATCGAACTGGCTGATGGGCCGAGCCTTGAACTGGCGCAGAAACTGCTGGACGATAACGTCCCGGTGATCCTGCATTCCGGCCCCGAAGACACCCGGGCGCTGGCCGCCCGCTTCCCGCAGGCGACGACGCTGGTGAAACCCTGCCCGCCTGCCCAGCTGCTGGGCGCGGTCAGCAAGGTTCTGGCGCCGACCTGAGAGCGGATCGCCTGATCGCTGACACATCGGCGCCCCCCTTGCCCCTGTGCGCCAAGCCTGCGATGGCTGGTGAATGAGCATGATGAAACTCTACGGCTACTTCCGCTCGTCCACATCCTACCGCCTGCGCATTGCCTTGGGTCTCAAGGGCCTCCCCTTCGAAAACGTGCCCGTCAATCTCGTGACGGGCGAAAACAAGGCGGATGCCTTCACGCAGCGCAACCCCTTCGGATCACTGCCCATGCTCGAAGCAGGCGGGCGTGACCGGGCGCAGTCGATGGCGCTGCTGGAATGGCTCGATGAAGCCTACCCCTCGCCCGCGTTCCTGCCCGCCGATATCGAAGCGCGCTACACGGTGCGCGAACTGGCCTACGCCATCGCGACCGAAATCCACGCAGTAAACAATCTGCCGGTGCTGAAATATCTCAAGGACCCGCTCGGCCACTCGCAGGACGAGATCGATGTGTGGTATCGCCACTGGCTGAAACGCACGCTCGACCCGGTCGAGGCGCGGCTGGCGCAATTGCAGACGGGCGATTTCCTGCACGGCGATGCGCCCGGCCTGTTCGAGATCGTGCTGATCCCCCAGCTCGCCAATGCGCGGCGCTTTGCCTATGACCTGTCGGCCAGCCCCCACATGACCCGCATTGAAGCCGCCTGCCTCGCCCTGCCCGCCTTTGCGGCGGCGCATCCCGACAGGCAGGCGGACGCACCCCAATAGAACACGTCTCGGGAGGACACATCAATGAAACTCGCAACCCTCGATAACGGCACGCGCGATGGCATGCTGGTGGTGGTCAGCAAGGACCTGACCCGCTGCTGCGCGGCCGGTTACATCGCGCCGACCATGCAGGCCGCGCTCGATAACTGGGACCGGGTCGCCCCCGAACTTGAAGTGCTGGCCCGCGATGTCGAACATGAAACCGTGCCGTGCGAACGCTTCCACGAACGGCAGGCCCATTCGCCCCTGCCGCGCGCCTATCAGTGGGCCGATGGCAGCGCCTACATCAACCATGTGGAACTGGTGCGGCAGGCGCGCGGGGCCAAGGTGCCGGACAGCTTCTATTCGGATCCGCTGATGTATCAGGGCGGATCGGACAGCTTCCTGCGCCCGCGTCAGGATATCCCGCTGGGCGATCCCGCATGGGGCTGCGACATGGAGGGCGAGATCGCCTGCATCACCGGCGATGTGCCGATGGGCTGCTCGGTCGAGGAAGCGGCGGGGCACATCCGGCTGCTGATGCTGGTGAACGATGTGTCCTTGCGCGGGTTGATCCCCGCCGAACTGGAAAAGGGCTTCGGCTTCTTCCAGTCCAAGCCCGCCAGTGCCTTTTCGCCCGTGGCGGTGACGCCGGACGAATTGGGCGATGCGTGGGCCGACGCGCTCATTCACCTGCCGCTGATGGTCGATCTGAACGGCGCGCCGTTCGGCCGGGCGAACGCCGGGGTGGATGCGACCTTCAACCTTGCGCAACTGGTGGCGCACGCGGCCAAGACGCGCAACCTTGCGGCCGGCACGATCATCGGCACCGGCACGGTTTCGAACAAGGGCGCGGATGGCGGTCCGGGCAAGCCCGTGGCCGAGGGCGGCGCGGGCTATTCCTGCATTGCCGAAATCCGCATGATCGAAACGATCACGGGCGGCGCGCCGGTGACGCCCTTCATGCAGCCGGGCGACACCGTGCGGATCGAGATGCGCGATGCCTCCAACCACTCGATCTTCGGCGCGATCGAGCAGCATGTGGTTGCCGTTTAGGGCGGCTTTGGGGCGGGTTTGGCCCTTGCCAGACCCCCCTTAGACCCCATCTAGACCCCCTCCAGACCCCTCCCGGCGGGCGTGTTTCGCGTGAAACATTCCCGTTGGTGCATCAATCGAAGGAACTACCCATGATCGCCTATCCGACCCTCAAGCTGTTCATCGGCGGCCAGTGGATCGCTGATGGCGAGGCCGGGACGATGCCGGTCGTGAACCCGGCGACCGGCGATGTGATCGGGCACTGCCCCAAGGCCGGGACCGGGCAGCTCGATGCGGCGCTGACAGCGGCAGGGGATGCATTCCCGGCATGGAGCGCGACCTCGGGCGCGGAACGTCACGCGATCCTGCGCCGGGCGGCCAATCTGATGCGGGAGCGGGCGGATGGTATGGCGCGGATCATCTCGGCCGAAATGGGCAAGCCCCATGTGCAAGCCGTGGGCGAGATTACCTCTGCCGCTGATGTGATTGATTTCCTTGGCGAAGAAGCCAAGCGCCGGGGCGGACGTCTGATCCCGGTCCGCGGCAACCAGCTGATCGCGCAAATGGTAACGCATGAACCGATCGGCCCTGCGGTGCTGCTGACGCCGTGGAATTTCCCGGTCAACCTGCCCGCCAAGAAGATCGGCGGCGCGCTGGCAGCAGGCTGCACCGCGATCTTCAAGCCCGCCGAAAACACCCCGGCCTCGGCGCAATTGCTGGTCGAATGTTTTGTCGATGCAGGGGTGCCCGAAGGCGTGCTCAACCTCGTCCACGGCGATCCGGGGCCGATTGCCGAACACCTCATCGCCTCGCCCGTGACGCGCAAGGTCAGTTTCACCGGATCGACCGCGGTGGGCAAGCAACTGGGCGCGCTGGCGGCCACTCACATGAAGCGGTTTGCCCCCGAATTGGGGGGACATGCTCCTGTAATCGTGAGCAAACATGCTGATCTGGCACGGGCCGTGGCGATGTGCGCGACGACCAAGTTCCGCAATGCCGGGCAGGTCTGCGTCTCGCCCACCCGCTTCCTTGTGGCGCGCGAAATCTACGAGCAATTCGTCGCCGAATTCGCTGCGCGGGCAAGCCGGATCAAGGTCGGCGATCCCGTTGCTGACGCGAGTGTCGAAATGGGCCCCCTTGCCCACGCCCGCCGGATTTCCGCAATGGAACAGGTGGTTGCCGACAGCGGCGGGAACCGCGGCGAAGTGGTGACCGGGGGCAAGGCGCTCGGCGGCAAGGGCTTCTTCTTCCCCCCCACTGTCATAGCCAACCCCGCACCCGACAGCCGTTTCATGACCGAAGAACCGTTCGGCCCGATCGCCGGGATCGTCCCCTTCGATCAGATCGAGGACGCCGTGCAGATCGCCAACAGCCTGCGCTATGGCCTTGCCGCCTATGCCTTTTCGGGCAACCTCGACGAAGCCCATTACCTTGGCCGGTCATTGCGGGCCGGGATGGTGGGGATCAACCAGCTGATCGTGTCATCGCCCGAAACCCCGTTCGGCGGGGTCGGCGACAGCGGCTTCGGATCAGAAGGCGGCGAGGAAGGCTATCTCGCCTTCACCGACACCAAGCTGGTCATGCTGGCAAAAGCGGGCGGATAGCGCCTGCTCACACGATCAGGCTGGCGATCCGCGCAAGGATAGACCGACGCGGCTGCATGGGCTGAATTCGCCCATAACGCGCGCGGCGGGAATGTTCGTCCTGAATGCACACGGTACGGCGCATGGGATCCGGTCCACTGGACCAGATGGTCGGTCTTGCCATCGATCGCGTCCCCGATTCGCTGGTTGTTATGCAAACGTTTTACCAGCAGGACTGTGGAAAACACAGATTAAATATGGTTAACATCCTTGCATCTCGCGATTTAGCGATCGGTGCGCCTCACCCCCGCCGCGCGGACATCGGCAAGGGTCGGGTAACCGTTAACGGCCATCAGCAGATCGGCTTCGGCAAGGATCGATCTTAACACCCATGCCGCGCCCTCCGCCCCGCCGAGCGCGAGGCCATAGGTATAGGGCCGCCCCACGCCGACAGCGCGCGCGCCCATCGCAAGCGCCTTGACCGCATCGCTGCCGGACCGCACCCCGCTGTCGAACAGCACCGGCGTATCGCCCGCCGCGGCCACGACATCGGCGAGCAGATCGATCGTCGCGATGCCGCCATTGGCCTGCCGCCCGCCGTGGTTTGAACAGTAGATCGCATCCGCTCCGGTATCGACGGCACGGCGGGCGTCGTCAGGGTGGCAGATGCCCTTGAGGACAATGGGGAGCTTCGTCACCGACTTGAACCACGCCATGTCGTCCCACGTCAGCACCTGTCCGAAAGTCGCCGCCCAGGTGAAGATCGCCGCTGCGGGGTCTTCCTCGGGCGGCTTGGCGAGCAGCGAGCGGAAGACGGGGTCGGTGAAGTAGTTTTGCAGCACTTTGCCGCGCAGCTGCGGAAAATTGGACGCGTTCAAGTCGCGCGGCCGCCAGCCGGTCACCCACGTATCGAGCGTCACCACCAGCGCCTTGTAGCTGGCGTCTTCGGCACGGCGAATCAGGCTTGTCGCCAGCTCGCGGTTCTTGGGGGTGTAGAGCTGGAACCACGCCGGGGTGTCCCCGCAGGCGGCCTTCACATCCTCCAGCGGATCATTAGCCAGCGTCGAGGCGCAGAACGGCACCCCCGTCAGCGCCGAGGCGCGGGCAGCGGCCAGATCGCCGTGGCGGTCCTGCGAGGCTTCGCCATTGAGGCCGATCGGGGCCATGAACAGCGGGGTGGGATAGGTATCCCCGAACAGCTCAATCGACAGGTCGCGCGACGAGCAATCGACCATCATGCGCGGCACCATGCCCCAGTGGTGGAAGGCAGCCGCGTTCTGATCCTGCGTGTGTTCGTCCCCGCACCCGCCGGCCACATAATTGGTAAGGCTCGGCCCCAGCGCCGCGTGGGCGCGCTGTTCGAGCGTGGCGAAATCGACCGGATAGGTCGGCAGGATGCCCTTGAGCCCCGCGTTGTAGATTTCGTTCTGCATCGCGCCGAAATTGCTCATGGCGTGGTGTCTCTCCCGTGTCTGTTTGCCGGGAATTCAGACCAAGGCGCGTCTCAGGGCAAGCGGTTTCTAGGCCAAGAAGCGTTGCAGGCGCGGGCGAAGCTTGAGGAAGCGGATATAGGCCGCCTCAAGCAGTCTGAGGAGGGCGGGGTTGCGGGCCGCCAACCCAAGCGGGCGCAGCAGCGGGATTGCGCGCCACATCGCCGCGAAGGCCGCAGCGCCGTTGTGGATCACGCCGTCTTCCTCAGCATGGAAGCGAGCGAGGAGCTTCGCACGGTCGATGGGGCAGGAAGGATCGGCGCCTGCGGCAACATCGACAAAGGTGATGCGCCCGCGCCGGTCAAGCCGCCGCATCAGCGCGATCTCCCGCAGACACAGCGGGCAGGCGCCATCATACCAGACCTTGACCATTATGGCGCGATCCACAGGCGGATGACATAAGCGACCGCCCCCAGCACCGCCACGCTCGCTGCCCAAATGCCCGCCATCCAGAGCAGGCGCTGCCACAGCGGGCCTTCGGGCGGTTCTGCCGGCGGCATCAGCATCAATGGTAACCTTCGTCGGCCACCTTCCCGCGGAACACCCAATAGGCCCACGCCGTATAGGCGAGGATCAGCGGTAGGGTCAGCGCCACGCCGACCAGCATGAAGGCCTGCGAGCGATAGGGCGCGGCAGCCTCCCAGATGGTGACGCTTTCGGGCACGGCATAGGGCCAGATCGTCACCCCAAGCCCGCTCATGCCGAGGAAGAACAAGGCGATCCCCAGCCAGAAGGGCTTGGAATTGCGGTCCTTGAGGATCGCGCGCAACATCGACAGCGCGACGATCGCCGTGAGGATCGGCACGGGTGCGACATAGTAAATCTCGGGCGCAGACAGCCAGCGTTGGGCGTAATCCGCATTGAGCGCGACGTTGTAGAGACTCACCGCCCCCATCAGCACAATGGTTGCCGCGCCCCAGCGGATCGCCAGTCTGCGGGCGTGGTCCTGTTCGGGGCCGTCCAGCTTCCAGATCAGCCAGGTGCTCCCCAGCAGGGCGTAACCTGCCACCGTGCCGAGGCCGGTGAGGAGGGTATAGGGCGTCAGCCAGTCCCACCAGCTGCCCGCATAGGCGCGGTCCACTACGTCAATCCCTTGGAGCAGCGCGCCCAGCGTCATGCCCTGCGCCAGCGCGGCCACAAAGCTGCCGCCGGTGAAGGCGCGGTCCCAGAACTTCTGATGCGCCGGATCGCGCCATCGGTATTCGAAGGCGACCCCGCGGAACACGAGGCCAAGCAGCATCGCGATGATCAGCGGATAGGTGGCAGGCAGGATCACCGCATAGGCCAGCGGGAAGGCGGCAAACAGCCCGCCCCCGCCCAGCACCAGCCAGGTCTCGTTCCCATCCCACACCGGCGCGATGGAATTCATCGCCCGGTCCCGCTCACGCCCGGCAGCAAAGGTGGGAAAGAGGATGCCGATACCCAGATCGAAGCCGTCCATCACCACATAGGCGAAGACCGCAAAGGCAATGATGAAGGCCCAGACGACGGTGAGATCCATCACACCGGCTCCTTTTCAGGACTGGACGATGGAAGCGTTTCGTCACCCCCTGGATTCTGGGTCGGCCCCGGCGTGATGCCGGCGGTGCGGATTGGCCCCACATCGCCGCGCTTGACGCCATACTCGCCCGGGTGCGGGGCCTTGCCCATCAGCTTGAGGATGTACCAGACCCCGATCCCGAACACCGTGAAGTAAACGAGAATGAAGGCCAGCAGCGAAGCGGCAACCGCGGGCGCATCGAGCGGGCTGGCCGCATCGGCTGTGCGCAACACGCCGTAGATCACGAAAGGCTGGCGCCCCACTTCAGTCGTGATCCATCCGGCCAGCACTGCGGCAAAACCGGAAGGCCCCATCAAAAGGGCCGCACGGTGCAGCCATGGCATATCGTAAAGCCTGCCCCGCAGACGTCCCCACAGGCTCCACAACCCGATGCCGAGCATGGCAAAGCCGATGCCGACCATGATGCGGAAGCTCCAGAACACCGTGCCGACCGGCGGTTCCTGATCGTCCGGAATGGTATCGAGCCCCGCCAGCGGCGCGTCGGGATCATGTTTGAGGATCAGCGAGGATGCCTTGGGGATTTCGATGGCATAACGCACCGTCTTCGCCTCGCTGTCCGGGATGCCGAACAGGATCAGCGGCGCGCCTTCGGGGTGGGACTGGTAGTGCCCCTCCATCGCCATCACCTTGGCGGGCTGGTGCTCGAGCGTGTTGAGGCCATGCATGTCGCCCGCGAAAATCTGCGCCGGCGTGACGATCGCGGCCATCCACATCGCCATCGAGAACATTTTGCGGGCATGCGGGTTGGCGCGATCCTTGAGCAGGTGCCATGCACCGACCGCGCCGACCACGAAGGCGGTCGTCAGATAGGCCGCCATCACCGTATGCACGAGGCGATAGGGGAAGCTCGGATTGAAGACGATGTCCCACCAGCTCGGCCCCGGCAGGAACTGGCCGTTCGCACCGATCTCGTAACCCGTGGGGGTCTGCATCCAGCTGTTCACGCTGAGAATCCAGAACGCCGAAACGAAGGTCCCCAGCGCCACCATCAGCGTGGCAGCGAAGTGCAGCCGCTTGCCGACCTTGTTCATCCCGAAGAGCATCACGCCCAGAAAGCCCGCTTCAAGGAAGAAGGCTGTCAGCACCTCATAAGCCATCAGCGGTCCGATGACCGGCCCCGCCTTGTCCGAGAACACCGACCAGTTCGTGCCGAACTGGTAGGACATGACGATCCCTGAGACGACGCCCATCGCAAAGGCGATCGCGAAGATCTTGAGCCAGTATTTGAACAGGTCGAGATAGACGCTCTTGCCCGTCTTCAGCCACAGGCCCTCAAGCACCGCAAGATAACTGGCGAGGCCAATCGAGAAGGCCGGGAAGAAGAAGTGGAAGCTCACCGTAAAGGCGAACTGGATCCGCGCGAGGAGCAAGGCGTCGAGGTTGTCGAACATGTCGAGGAGCTAATCCCTTGGCGGACGCGATCAATTGCAATCGCTGCACAAGATATACGGTTTGGAGCGGAAAGGGTTGCAATCTGCTGTCAGCCACGCCCTTCGATCAGGCGGACGAGCCCCATCCCGCCGAGCATCGCAACCACAAAGATTGCCGCCGCAGAAGGCGCGATGGCGAGTGCGGCAAAGCCGGGGCCGGGGCACAGGCCGGCGATCCCCCAGCCAATCCCGAACAGTGCCGACCCGCCGACAAGACGCGGGGTGATGTCGCTGCGGTCGGGCAGCGAGAAGCCTTCGGCAAAGGCCGGACGCTGCATCCGGCGCTGCATCGCCCAGGCGATCGCCATGACCATCACCGCTCCGCCCATCACGAAAGCCAGCGTCGGGTCCCACGCCCCGAACAGGTCGAGAAACCCGCGCACCCGCGCCGGTTCGGTCATCCCGCCGATGCTCAGCCCCGCACCGAACAATGTGCCCGAAATCAGCGATACCAGCAGCCCCCGGATCATGGCAGCACCGCAAGGCCAAGTGCATTCATCGCCGCAACCGTGGCAAATCCGGTCGCCATGAAAGTTGCGACCGCCACCAGCGAGCGCTGTGACAGGCGGCTCATCCCGCACACCCCATGCCCGCTGGTGCAGCCCGACCCGAGCCGGGTGCCGATCCCGACAACAAAGCCGGCAATGATCAGCAGCACCGGCTCGGCAAAGGCTGGCGTTGCTGCTCCGGTCACGTGCATCACGATCAGCGTGCCGAGCGGCAGACCGATCAGAAAGGCGAATGCCTGCAAGCGCGGCTGCGACCCACTGGCAAAACCGAAAGCACGCGCCGCAATGCCGGAAACCCCGGCGATCCGCCCCGCGCCCAGCAGCATGACCGCCGCCGCAAGCCCGATCAGCACGCCCCCGGTCAGGCCCGCCAGCGGCGCGGCATCGGGAAAGCCGGGCAAGGTCATACCGCGTTGACCGGGATCTTGAGGTAGGTCACGCCATTATCGTCAGGCGGAGGCAGGTGCCCGGCCCGCATGTTGACCTGCACGCTCGGCAAGATCAGCCGCGGCATGGCAAGCCCTGCATCACGGGCGGTGCGCATGGCAACGAATTCATCCTCGGTGATGCCGTCATGGGCGTGGACATTGCCCGCACGCTGATCCGCGACGGTCGTCTCCCACACATAGTCGCTGCGACTGGCAGGCAGGTAGTCGTGACACATGAACAGCCGCGTTTCCGGCGGCAACGCGAGAATGCGGCGCAGCGAGCGGAACAGCGTGCGCGCATCGCCTCCGGGAAAGTCGGCGCGCGCTGTCCCGTAATCCGGCATGAACATCGTGTCACCGACAAACACTGCCTCCCCAATGACATAGGCGACGCAGGCCGGCGTGTGCCCGGGCACGTGCATCACCGTCACCGGCAGCGCGCCGATAGCGAAGGTATCGCCGTCATGAAAAAGCCTGTCGAACTGCGATCCGTCCAGCGCGAATTCAGTGCCCGCGTTGAACAGTTTGCCGAACACCTGCTGCACCTTGGCAATATCCGCCCCGATCGCGATCTGCCCGCCAAGCCTGCCCTGAAGATAGGGCGCGGCAGAAAAATGGTCGGCGTGGGCATGGGTCTCAAGCAGCCAAGTCACTTTCAGATTTTGCGAAGTGACATAGGCGACAACGGCATCGGCCGAGGCTGTGGCGGTGCGCCCCGAGGCCGGGTCGAAGTCGAGAACGGAATCGATAATGGCCGCCTCGCGGGTTGTCGGATCGTGCACGACGTGAGTGACAGTGAAGGTCTCCTGGTCGAAAAAACTCGCGACCACAGGACGCAACGCCACATCGCGAGCCGCACGCAGGACCTGTGCGGTAGCGGATTGCAGCACGGAATCGGGATGCTCCATCGCACATTCTCCATTTAATTACATAAATCGTGTATATGTATTGCAATTGCGAAGTCAAGTGCTATCAAGCCGCCATGACCTCTGCTGACCTCATTCACCCGCCGTGCGCCGGTCTCAGGATCGGCGACCTCGCGCCCGATTTCGAAGCACGCAGCACCATGGGGCCGCAACGCCTGTCGAGCTATCGCGGGCGCTGGCTGGTGCTGTTCTCCCACCCGGCGGACTTCACGCCGGTCTGCACGACAGAATTCGTTGCGCTCGCCCGCGAGGCGTCAGCCTTTGGCGCGCGGGACTGTGCGCTGATGGCGCTGTCGGTCGATAGCCTCTTTGCCCACTTCGCCTGGATCCGGATGATCCGCGACCGGTTCGGCGTGGAAGTGCGCTTCCCGATCATCGAAGACCCGACGCTGGTGATCGGCCGCGCCTTCGGCATGGTCGGCCGTGAGGACGCCGACAGTGCAACCGTGCGAACCACCTTCTTCATCGATCCCAAGGGCGTGGTCAGGGCGATGACGTGCTATCCCGCCAATCTTGGCCGGTCAGTGCCCGAAATGCTGCGCATTCTCGATGGTCTTCAGGCGGTCGATGCCGCGGGCGCCCTCGCCCCGGCCAACTGGCAGCCAGGCGAACCGCTGCTGGAAGCGCCCCGCCATGATCTCGAAGCGGTTTTCGATGCAAAGGAGGCGACGGCCTGGTTCCTGCGTTACACCGGGGACACGCCGTGATGGCCGAAGATGATCTGGTCGAGGCATTGAAAGCCCTTGCCCACCCGCTTCGCTGGCGGATCCTGTCTTCGCTCGCCGGGGGCGAACGCAATGTCGGCGAGATCGAGCAGGCGACAGGCATCGGACAGCCCGCACTTTCCCAGCAGCTCGGCGTGCTGCGCAAGGCGGGGCTGGTGACGACGCGCAAGGCGGCGAAGCTGGTGTTCTATGCGCTCGCTCGCAGCGAAATCACGGCGATCCGCACGGCCATCGAAACGCTGGAACCCAGCGACCAAACTGTCCAGCAAGCGGCAATTGCAGCGCAGTCCGAGCGCACCCCCGCACCCGGTGTCGCCAATTTCGCGCGGCTGTCCTAGTCCGCGCACGGCCCCGCCAACGCGGCGCGAAACCGCCGCCGCACGAGGAACGGCTCCAGCCAGCGCCCGACCAGATAGACCAGAGCGAAGAAGCCAGCGAGATAATAGCCTTCGTCGGGCGAATGGCGGCCTTCGTCCTTCTTCTTGTCTTTCTTCTTGTTCGGGTCCTCAGGGGCCGGTGCGCCGAGAAATTCGTCCACCGGGTTCAGCTTCCTGACCGGCTTGGGCTTGTCGGCATTGTTCTTGTCGGCCTTTTCCGATGCTTCGAGGCCCGAAGCCTCCCATGCGTTGATCGTATTCGCCAGCTGCGCGAACCCCAGAAACAGCAGCGGGGCGAGAAAGCACAGCAGCAGCGCGTGGCTGAACAGATCGAAGCGCAACACCGCTCCGGCGCCCGACCGCTCGATCCACAGCCGGCCGCGGGTGAAGGTCGCCAGCTTATCCTGCGCTGAGGGGTTGTGCTTGGCATAAGCCAGCGCCTCACCCTCCGAAGACAGGCTGGAACCGGGGGTGTTCAACAGCGGCTCAAGTCGGGCGAAGGCCTCCCCGGCCGACAGCGCCGGGTCGATCGGCACCGCTCCGCGCACGCGCCAGATGTAGTCGATCAGCGGAAAGGTAAAGCCCGGCATGGCGGCACCCGCGGCAGAGGACAAAGACCCGCTCAGCCCGCTCACTCTGCCGGTTCCAGTTGGGCGCGCTCTATCTGCGGTTGGACCGCCGCGCCGCCGCCAAAGCGCCGCGCCAACGCCGCCTTGACCGAACGCCAGCCTTCACGGAAGGGAAACACCATCGTCTCGCCGATATCCATGCGGCGCCCCCCCTCCATGCCAAGCAGCTCTGCCTCGCCATCGACGCAGGTCCCGAAGATGCGGTCCCAGATGATCCACGTGCTCGAATAATTGCTGCGGGTCGCCTCGTAATCCTGAGAATGGTGCACCGAGTGATGTTCGGTGGTGTTGAAGATGAAGCGCCACCAGCGCGGCGTATTGAAGCGCACGTTGATGTGCTGATAGACCCCCACCGTCATCCCGATCGCGCCCGCCAGCAGGAACGCGCGCGGCAGAAAATCGAAGAACCCGCCAATCCCCAGCCCGATCAGGAACAGCTCGACCGGATTGCCGACCGCGCCCTTGTTGATGTTGAGCTGGGTGATGTAGTGATGCGGCGCGTGGGTCAGCCACAGCGGGTACCAGTTGTGCATGCCGCGGTGCATCCAGTACTGGCCGAAGTCGAAGATCATCGAGATCAGTACCGCTTGCACCAGCAGCGGCAGGCCGGTGAACCAGCTGAACTTGTCCCAATCGAATGCGCCCTGCACCGCGGCGATGATCGCACCATCGCCGATATAGGCATCGACCATCCGCAGAAAGGTCATGCCGAGCGCGACATAGAACGCGTCTGTCGCAAATTCCTTCCAGGTCAGCTGCCAGCTCTGGTAGCGCGGGTTGACCCATTCGAGCGCCAGCAGCAGCACTGTCCAGCCAAGGCGGATGGCGACCGCTGTCGATGCGACGGCAAGCCAATTGGGCGCATAATACCAGAAGCTGATCGCCAGCAGCAGCATCGCGGGTTGGAAATAGGTGAAGACAAACTGCTTGATCGGCCCGCCTTCGACCCTGCCGATGTTGTCCCAGCCGACGATCACCGGCGCATCTGCTCCAATGATCCGCTTGCCTACCTGAACTCCGGCCATGACACGCTCCGCTCGAGAGATATCGAATTCCCGCATCAGCAGCCTTGGCGTCCTCGCACGCGCGAGGAAGTGGGCAAATGACGTAGGCTTGCGCGATCCCGAGCTAAGCGACTGTTATTGCGTTATCGAAGCTATCAGTCGGTCATCAGTCGCACGGCGATCGCGGTGGCCGCAGCGCGGGTTTCCACCCCCAGTTTGCGGAACACCTGTTCGAGGTGCTTGTTGACCGTGCGCGGGCTTATGCCGAGAATTTCGCTGATGGTCTTGTTGGTTTTGCCATAGCTCACCCACAACAGGACTTCAGCCTCGCGGCGGGTGAGGCTGCCCTGCTTCTGGAGGGCGGCGATCTTGCCATCCTCGCGCACTTCAGTGAGCCGCAGGAGCACCTCGCCCGGGCGGTCGCTTTCAACGAGCGCGATGTCGATCTCAGTCCCCCGCACGCTGGCGCGCAGCACGGGGGCGGAGGCCGCCGGATCGCCGCTGATGAGCCCCTGCACAGCCTCGCTCAGCGCCGCCGGGAGGTTGGCAGCCTCGGCATTCCAGGAGGGGTCCACGGCGATGAACAGCGCCTCGGCCTGCGGGGTGCACCACACCAGCGCGCCATCCTCCCCAAGGGCGGCAAGGCTGCGCCCGGCCAGCCCGAGCGCGAGGCGCGAACGATAGGCCCCGCGCGCATTGGCAAGGTGGACACGGATCCGCGCGAGCAATTCCTCGACGACGATGGGCTTGCGCACATAATCGACGCCGCCCGTCCCCAGCGCGGCGACCACATGATCCGGATCGCCAAGGCCGGTGATGAAGATCACCGGGATATGCGCGGTTTTCGGCATGCGCTTGATTGCCTGTGTGGTGTCGATCCCGCTCATCCCGGGCATCACCGCGTCCATCAGTATGAGATCGGGCTGCACCTCGTCCAGCAGTGCCAGCGTCGCTTCGCCGCTGCGCGCAATCAGCACGGTCATGCCCGCCGCATCGAGGGTATCGACCAGAAACCGGAGCGAATCCGGATTGTCGTCGACTACGAGGATCGTGTCCTTATGCGCCATGAGGTGCCGCCGTTCTGGCGAGATGTGCCAGCGCTTTCAAGTCGAAGCTGTCGAGCGCTGAACGCATGCGATCGGCCAATGGCCCGGCTTCGGGCGCAAGGGCTGAAAGGGCATCGATCTCGGCCTCGATGGCGCGGACATGGCCGATCCGCACCAGCCGCTCGATTTCAGCGCAGTGGGCAATCGCTGCCGGGGCAATGGTGTAAGGGAGCGCTGCGTGGGCAGCGGGTGCAAGACCTGCCGTGCCAGCCGCTCCGGCGGCGCGCACCCATTCGATGCCCAGTTGGTCGGCAATCACATCGAGCAGCACAGTGAAATCGAAGGGCTTCATCACATAGGTGTCATTGGCCGGGCCCTGTGCCGGCGGCGTTCCCGCCGATTGCGGCGCCTCGCCCGAAAGCATCACGATCCGCAAGGCCGCACCATGGCGGGCGCGCAGCTGCGCAGCGAGGTCCCAGCCATTTTCAGCGCCCAGCATAACATCGCACAGCACCAGATCGGGTTGCACCTGCACGGCAAGGGCCAGCGCCGTGGCGGCATCGCTCGCGGTGTGCACCCGGAAGCCCAGCGGTTCGAGCAGGCCGCGCACCATCGTCAGATGCGCGGCATCGTCGTCCACCAGCAGCACCCACCGCTCGCGCCCGAGATAGCCGGTCACTGTGCCTGCCACCGGAGCAGGTTCGGTCGGCGGGGTGAGCGGCTGCGAGAGCATCAGGCGGACGATGAAGCGCGAACCTTCGCCCGGCGCGCTCTCGACCCGGATGTCACCCCCCATGATATGCACCAGCGCTTGCGTGATCGCGAGGCCCAGCCCGACACCCGGACGCTCGCCCGCCGGCCCGCCGGCGCGCTCGAAGGGCGCAAAGATGCGCTGGGCATCCTCCGGGGCGATGCCGATACCGGTATCGATGATGGTGAAGGTCGCCAGTTCGTTGCGGTAATCGACCTTCAGCGTGACGCCCCCGGCGTCGGTGAACTTGATCGCGTTGGTGACAAGGTTGATCAGCACCTGCCGCAACCGCTTGGGATCGGCGTGGACGAATTCGGGCAGGCGCTCGGGTCGCTCCAGCATCAGCACCAGTCCCTTCGCCTGCGCCTGAAGGTCGAGCATGGCGATGATCTGGTCGAGAAATTCGGGAAAGCGGATCGCCTCACGCGTCAGCCGCAGCGCCCCGCCTTCGACCTGCGCAATATCGAGCAGGCCTTCGACCAGATGCGCGAGGTGTTCGGCACTGCGACGGATCACCCGCGCAGGCCCGAGCGCATCCCCGCCCTCGCCGCGCTCGATCAGCTGGGCATAGCCATAGATCGCGTTGAGCGGTGAGCGGATTTCATGGGCGAGACTGGCGAGGAAACGGGTCTTGGCCTCGTTGGCAGCTTCGGCGGCCTCCTTTGCGGCTGTCAGACGGGCGAGCGCATCAGCATCGGCGGGCGGACCATCCGCCCCCTCGCGCTGTAGCCAACCCGGACGCCGCCCCGCCACCCGTTCACCGCGAAGCGATAAAGGCGCGCCAGCCGCCAAGGTGGGTGATATCTTCTGCGCCCATCAGCGCGCGCGGCTCGGCGACGAAACCCTTGACGCTGCTGCCGTCAGCCAGCGTCACCGTGCCGATGGCGAGCGGCGGGGGGACCTCGGCGGTGAAACTGCCGAAGCTGGCCATGTCGAGCTCGTAAACTTCAAGCGCAATGGTCCCGCCGTCCTCGGCGTGGACCAGTGCAGGCTTGGGCGGCACGGTGTCGGCCATCGCGTAGAGCCGGTAACAGGGCGCGGTGGTGAAAGCGCCGACAAAGGTCGCCCCCCGGCTGGTCAGCTGCCAGTGCAGCGGCATGCCTTCAAGATGCGCGCCGACAACGGCGAGTTTGACGGTGTCCATGCGGTCTCCCAGATCAAGCGGTGGTGGCGGAGCAAGGTCGGCGGCGGCGAGGTAATCCCCGGCAAGTGCGATCAGCGCCCTGTCGGTGTGGGCCGGGCCGATCAGAGTGATACCAAACCCGGTGGCGTTGCTCCGCGCGCCTGCGGGCAGGGCAATCGCGGCCATGTCGAGCAGGTTCACGAAGTTGGTGTAGAACCCGAGATTGCTGTTGAGCGCGACGGGCGCCTCCAGCAGCTCGGCGACGCGGTAGGTCGTGCCGGTGGTCGGAAAGGCGAGGACATCGACCTGCCTCCACATCATTTCGGCCACCCGCCCCAGTTCGGCGAGGCGGTAGATGCCGTTCCACAATTCGGTCGCCAGCATCGTGTGCCCGGGCGCAATCACCTCGCGCACCACCGGGTCGATGGCGAGCGGATTGCTTTCGAGCAGCGAAGCCACAGAAGCCGTGCGCTCGGCCACCCAGGGCCCGCCATAGAGCAGCCGTGCGGCCTCCAGCAGCGGCGCGATGTCGATTTCGACCAGCTCGCCCTCACCCGCCAGTCCTGCGAGCGCGCGCTCGTAAAGATATTCTGCCTGCACATCGCCGAAGAACTGGCGCTGGTCCTTGCGCGGCACGCCGATGCGCTTGCCCCCAAGCGGCACATCCGCGGGCGGGCGCGACCAGGCATCCTCGGCATCGAACCCGGCCAGCACCGTGTCGACCGCCTGCGCATCATCGAGCTGGTCGGTGAAAACGGTAATGCAATCGAGCGTGCGGCAGGCTGGCACCAGCCCGCGCGTGCTCCAGCGGCCCTTGCTCGGCTTCAGGCCGACAAGGTGGTTGAACGCAGCGGGCACGCGGCCCGATCCGGCGGTGTCGGTGCCGAGCGCGAAAGCCACCAGCCCCGCCGCCACCGCCACGGCCGAACCGGAGCTCGACCCGCCGCTCACATAGTCGCGGTTATAGGCGTTGCGCGGAATGCCATAGGGGCTGCGCGTGCCGACGAGGCCGGTGGCGAACTGGTCGAGATTGGTCTTGCCGACACAGATCGCGCCTGCCGCCTCCAGCCGCTCGATCACCGTGGCCGAACGCTCCGGCCGATAAGCGAACGCGGGGCAGGCAGCCGTCGTCTCCAGCCCGAGGACATCGATATTGTCCTTGGCCGCATAGGGCACGCCCGCCAGCGGCAGGTGCTCGCCAGCGGCAACCCGCGCATCGATGGCGCGGGCAGCGCCGCGCAAAGCGGCAGGATCGGCGCGGGCAATCCACACCTGCGGCTGGTGCGCATCATAGGCGGCAAGGCGCGCGAGGGTCTCTTCCATCACGGCAAGCGCGGTGGTGGTGCCGGCGTTGACGCCTTGTGCGATCTGCCTGGCGGAACGGCGGGAGAACCGGGTCACGATGCTCTCCGCAGGGCCAGCATCGGCGCGCCGGGGTGCACCGACTGGCTCTCGGCGATGTAGACCGCCTCGACCGTGCCGCTGGCCGGAGCCTCGAAGGGGCATTCCATCTTCATCGCCTCGATCACCGCGATCACCTCGCCTTCGGCCACGGTGTCGCCGGGACGGACGAGCAGCTTCCACACGCTCCCGCCGAAGGGCGCCTCGATCAGGTCCGCGCCCTCGGGCACC
>VFQO010000421.1_pt1 | contig 46669 bp, 44 predicted proteins | sample 3512331 | NCBI WGS metagenome assembly VFQO01 (sample SAMN10412371, study PRJNA504923) | tailings metagenome | isolation source: Replicate 3 from Balatoc abandoned mine | place: Philippines: Itogon, Benguet | collected 2017-08-28 | reverse complement strand
TCGCCGAGTGCGCGTTTTTTCGGCAAAAACAGATCCCGATGATCACTTCGCGAGCAGCTTGCTCAGAAAGCAATCAAAGCCCAGTCCGGCGGCATGCCACAACATCCCGCACGGGCCATTCCGCAAAATGCGGAACGCCGGCTGACGCCGGCGTTCTCTTGCTGCACGTGCCCCGCGAAAGCGGCACGACACGATCAGGCGCGAACAATCACCCCGCGCGCGACAACGTCACGCGCGCGATCGCCTTCTTGCCGGCCTGGATGACATGCACTGCACCCGCCGCCATGACAAAGCCGGCATCCACCACCTGACCATCGACATAGACAGCCCCGCGCGCAATGACGTCCTTGGCCGCGGCGGCATTGCGGGTGAGGCCGGCACGATTGAGCACCGCCACCAGATGCAGCGCCTCCTGACCGGCATCAAGCGTCAGCGTCACCTCAGGCACATCATCGGGGATCTCGCCCTTGCCGAGGATGTTGCCGGCCGCCTTGTGCGCGCCGGCAGCGGCTTCCGCGCCATGAAAGCGGGCAATGATCTCTTCCGCCAGCAGTCGCTTGACCTCCTGGGGATTGCGGCCGGCGGCAACCTCGGCCTGCAGCGCCTCGACCTCTTCCAGCGGACGGAAGCTGAGGAGCTCGAAGTAACGCCAGATCACCGTGTCCGGAATCGACAGCAGCTTCTGGTACATCTCGCCGGGGGCGTCGGCGACACCGACGTAATTGCCCAGCGACTTGGACATCTTCTGCACGCCATCCAGGCCTTCGAGGATGGGCAGCGTGATGCAGATCTGTGCCGGCTGGCCGTAGCGACCCTGCAGCGTGCGCCCCATGAGCAGATTAAACTTCTGGTCAGTGCCGCCGAGCTCGACGTCAGCCTCGAGCGCCACCGAGTCATAGCCCTGCAGCAGCGGATAGAGAAACTCGTGAATGGCAATCGGCTGCTGAGCGGCGAAACGCTTGGTGAAGTCATCACGCTCCATCATGCGCGTCACCGTGTACTGCGCCGCCAGCTGGATCATGTCGGCAGCCGACTTGGTGTTCATCCACTCCGAGTTGAACACCACGCGGGTACGCGCCGGATCGAGAATCTTGAACACCTGTTCGGCATAGGTACGGGCATTGGCGGCCACCTGCTCGGCGGTGAGCGGCTTGCGCGTGACGTTCTTGCCGGTGGGATCGCCGATCATGCCGGTGAAGTCGCCGATCAGGAAAATGACCTCATGACCCAGATCCTGGAATACCTTGAGCTTGTTGATCAGCACGGTGTGGCCTAGGTGCAGGTCAGGTGCCGTCGGATCAAAACCGGCCTTGACCCGAAGCGGTCGACCGCTCTGCAAACGAGTCAGCAACTCGTCGACCTGGATGATTTCCTCGGTACCGCGCTGGATGCGCGCCAACTGCTGTTCTGGCGTCATGAATCACTTCCTCATGCTGAGGCGCGCATAGTACCACTGCCTCGCGCGGCTGCAGCCCCCGCCGCCTTCACGTAGCCGCCGCATCCGGGCTCCAGTAAGCTTGCCGGCAATCATCACGAGCGGCGGACCGGGGGCATGGCGTGCAGGAACTCTTCATCGGCCTGATGTCAGGCACCAGTGTCGACGCCATTGATGCCGTGCTGGTGCATTTCGACGGACAGCGCGGCATGCATCTTCTGGCCAGTCACAGCCAGCCCTGGTCGGCAGCGCAGCGCGAGGAGCTGCTGGCCCTGGGCAGACCGGGCGCCGACGAGATCGAGCGTGCCGGGCGCGCCGATCGCTGGGTCGCGGAAGCCTTTGCCGATACGGCACGCGTGCTGCTGGCAACGGCAGGTGTGCCCGCCACGGCGGTGCGCGCCATCGGCAGCCACGGCCAGACCATCCGGCACCGGCCGGCCCAGCGCCATGCCTTCAGCTGGCAGATCGGCGACCCCAGCAGCATCGCCGAACAGACCGGCATTGCCGTGGTGGCCGACTTCCGCCGACGTGACATTGCCGCCGGCGGCCAGGGGGCACCGCTGGTACCGGCCTTTCATGATGCGGTGTTTCGTCACCACGACACGGCGACGGTCGTGCTCAACCTTGGCGGCATCGCCAACATTTCGGTGCTGCTCCCTGGTCAACCCACCCTGGGCTATGACACCGGACCGGCCAACATGCTGCTGGACGGCTGGTGTCTGCGGCACCAGGGCAGGCACTACGACGAAAACGGGGCCTGGGCGGCCACGGGGCGCAGCCAGCCTGCCCTGCTGGCACAGCTGCTGAGTCACCCCTATTTCGCACAGGCCTACCCCAAGAGCACCGGGCGCGAGGCCTTCGGCATGGACTGGCTGGACGCGGAGCTGGCACGTCACCCCCAGTCACTGGCGGCTGTCGACGTGCAGGCAACGCTGATCGAGCTGACCGCACGCAGCATTGCCGCCGCCGTGCTGGGGCATGCCCGCCAGGGCCGGTTGCTGGTCTGTGGTGGTGGCGCCTACAACGGCACGCTGCTGCTGGCACTGCAACAGGCCATGCCAGCCTGGCAGGTGGGGACCACGGCCAAGGCTGGCATCAGCCCGCTCTGGGTCGAGGCCTGCGCCTTTGCCTGGCTGGCACGCCAGACCTGTCACGGCCTGGCCGGCAACCTGCCGGACGTCACCGGGGCATCCGGCCTGCGTGTACTGGGGGGATACTACCCGGCCGGAACCGGCCGGGCGCTGCCGTGAGCCGGCTCAGAGAGAAAACGAGGAACCGCAGCCGCAGGTCGAGCTGGCATTCGGGTTGCGCACCACGAACTGCGAGCCGTTGAGCCCCTCGACGTAATCCACTTCGGAGCCGACCAGGTACTGGAAGCTCATCGGATCGACCAGCATGGTGACATCGCCATTGCTGAACACCGAGTCACCCTCCTTGAGGGCCTCGTCAAAGGTGAAGCCGTAGGAGAAGCCGGCACAGCCGCCCCCCGTGATGTAGACACGCAACTTGAGTCCATCGTTGCCCTCGCTTTCGCGCAACTTGCGTACCTTGGCGGCCGCCTGATCACTCAGGGTCAGCGCCGCGCCTGCTTCACTCATGACACATCCTCGACTTGTTCACCGCCATATTATGGCGCAAAGCCTAGCAAAGCAGTCAACTATTATGGGGTGGTCACGGCTGTTACAGACGCCTCGGCCGGCTGCAGCTGGCCATTGACCTGGGAGCCCAATGCCATTTCCATGCTGACGTAGGTGACCACGCCATGCACGCGCGCACCGGGCGCCAGCTCCAGATGCTGCAGGCAGGTGATGTTGCCGTGCACGACACCGTTGATGATGGCATGCGGCACGTCAATGTCGCCACGCACCTCGCCATGCAGGTTGAGACAGCCCTCGTCAGCACGAAGATTGCCCTCGATGCGGCCTTCGACATGGAGGGCACCGGAGAAGAATACGTCGCCGACCAGACGGGTCTGCGTGCCGATGAAGGAGTGATCCTTGTACGCGGACGGATCGTGCTTTTTCTTCTTGCCGAGCATGCTGTGTTTCCTCATGGCGTTTTCAGCTCCCACTTGAAGCGGCGATCCGCTGCGGCGGCACCGCTGCGCAGCTGGATGTCGATGCGCTCAGGCTGGAAGCTTGCAGGTACGGCCCATTCGCCGCTGAACTGCTGATAGTAACGAAACTGGAATCGGGGCTGGGCCAGGCTGAGATCCTGCTGGCGTCCGCCCCCGGAGACACGGACCCGGATCGCAGCAGTGGCCGGGGCATCGGAGCCCTGCGGCCGTGTCACCAGCAGACGGTAGCGGACATGGCCTGGCCGCGTCGATGGCAGCAGCTCGAAGTGCTCGATGTCGACACGCTGCCGGGTGGCTGCCGGGGCAGCCATGCGCTTGTAGAAGACCACGCGATCTTCCAGCGCGGACATGCTGGCCAGCAGCTCGCGGTTGTCTTCCTGCAAACGGCTGGAGGCCTGCTGGATGATGGCGTACTCGCCGGCACGAACCGCAGCTGCCTCCTGCTCGGCCTTGAGCTGCGAGGCCTGGGCACGCAAGGAGGTCAACGTGTCCTGGTCAACGATGGCCGGCGTGCTCAGACGCCCGAGCAGGAACATGCAGACCGACAGCAGGATGACTGCGGAGGCCGCCAGCAGCAGGGCGGGACGCGTCAGCCCGGCCTGCCACCGGGCACTCGAGGCAAGGCGGCGGAAGCGGGCTGGCGACCAGCGATCCGGATTCGGCATCAGGGCAGCAGCGCGATGTGCTGAAGGCCGGCCTGCTCGGGCAGTCCGAACATCAGGTTCATGTTCTGCACGGCCTGACCAGCCGCACCCTTGACCAGGTTGTCGATCACCGACAGCACCACCACGGTATCGGCACCCTGGGGCTGGAACACCGAGATGCGACAGGTGTTGGCGCCCTTGACGCTGCGCGTCTCGGGGTGGCTGCCGGCGGGCATCACATCAACGAAGGGCTCGTTGGCAAAGGTCTCCTCGTAGAGCGCCTGCAGGGAAGCGACCGACCCGGTGAGGCGGGCATAGAGGGTGGCGTGGATGCCACGGATCATCGGTGTCAGGTGCGGCACGAAGGTCAGGCCGACGGCCGCAGGCGTCATCTCGCGCAGGCCCTGGCGAATTTCCGGCAGGTGGCGGTGACCGGCGACGCCATAGGCCTTGAAGCTCTCGCTGGCCTCGCACAGCAGGCTGTGCACCTCGGCCTTGCGCCCGGCACCGGACACGCCGGACTTGGCATCGGCGATCAGATGGCCGGCATCGATCAGGCCGGCCTTGAGCAGCGGCAGGAAGCCAAGCTGCACCGCCGTCGGATAGCAGCCGGGGTTGGCCACCAGGCGCGCGCCACGAATGGCGTCACGGTTGATCTCGGGCAGACCGTAGACGGCTTCGGCAAGCAGCTCGGGACAGGCATGCGGCATGCCGTACCACGTCGCCCAGTCGGCAGGATCCTTGAGGCGGAAGTCTGCCGCCAGGTCGATGACCTTGACGCCGGCCGCTAGCAATTCGGGAACCTGCTGCATGGCAATGCCGTTGGGGGTGGCGTAGAACACGACGTCGCACCCCGTGAGCACCTCCAGCCTGGGCTCGCTGAACGCCAGGTTCACGCGACCGCGCAGGTTGGGGAACATCTGGGACACCGGCTGACCGGCCTCGCCCCGCGAGGTGATGGTGACGATCTCGACGTCCGGATGCTGCGCCAGCAGACGCAGTAGTTCGACACCGGTGTAGCCGGTCCCGCCGACAATGCCAACCTTGATCACGACACGCACTCCTGAACAGACCCGGACGGATTCCGATGCCGGGGATTATCCGGAAACCCTCCGGCCGGGGCAAACATTCCGGCGAGTGGCATTGCGTCCCCCTTCTTGGCAGACTGCAGCCATCCCGAGGAGGATGCAATGCTCTGGCTGAAAGCGCTACACATCATTGCGGTGGTCTGCTGGTTCGCCGCCCTGTTCTACCTGCCCCGCCTGTTCGTCTACCACGTCGACACCCGTGACGATGCCGGTCATGACCGCTTCGTGATCATGGAGCGCAAGCTCTATCGCGGCATCATGACGCCGTCGATGATCGCCACGCTGGTGTTCGGCTTCTGGATGATCAAGGACAATCCGGCGCTCTGGTTCAGCCAGGGCTGGCTGCATGCCAAGCTGAGCCTGGTCGCGCTGCTGGTTGTCTACCACTTCCTGTGCGACCACTACCGCCGGCAGCTGGCCGAACGCCGCTGCCAGCGCACGCACGTGTTCTTCCGCGTCTTCAACGAGCTGCCGGTGCTGGCGCTGGTCGCCATCGTCATTCTCGTCGTGGTGAAGCCGTTCTGATGCGCCCGGTCACGCTCTGCTTCTCGGGACTGGATCCGTCCGGCGGTGCCGGTCTGCAGGCCGACATCGAGGCCATTGCCGCTGCCGGTGGCCATGCCGCCGTGGTGGCCACCGCGCTGACCATCCAGGACAGCCAGCGGGTTCACGGCTTTCAGCTCGTCGATGTGGCGCTGATGCGCGCCCAGGCCGAGCGCGTGCTGGCTGACTTGCCGGTGGCCGCGGTCAAACTCGGCATGCTGGGCTCGGCCGAGGCCGTGGCCATGGTCTTCGACCTGCTGGCCGCGCATCCGCAGCTGCCGGTGGTCATGGATCCGGTGCTGGCTGCCAACTCCGGCGGCAGTCTGGCGCAGGACGACCTGGTCGCCGCCATGCGTGCCGTGCTGCCACGCGTCACCGTACTCACCCCCAACACGCCCGAGGCTCGCCGTCTGGGCGGCAGCGACGATCTCGCCGAAGCCGTGCGCAACCTGACCCGCGCCGGCGCACGCACGCTCTGGCTCAAGGGAGGGCACGAGGCTGGCAGGCTGCTGCGCAACGAGGTTCATGTCGACGGGGTACTGGCCGAATACAGTGAACAGCCACGACTGGCGGGCGAGTTCCACGGCTCCGGCTGCACCCTCGCCGCTGCACTGGCAGCCGGACTGGCGGCCGGGCAGCCCGTGCTGGAGGCCATGCGGGCCAGCGAGGCCTATCTGCGCAAGGCGCTGGAACAGGCGGACCGGCCACGCGACTCGGGCCAGTTCCTGCCTCGGCGCTGGATATTGCCGACATGAGGACACCCGCCATTCGCGGCCTCTATGCCGTCACGGACACGGTACTGCTGAAGGGTCGGCTGCTGCCGGCCGTGACCGCTGCCGTGGCCGGCGGCGCCGGCATCGTGCAGTATCGCGACAAGAGCAGCGAACATGCCCGGCGGCTGCAGGAGGCCTGCGCACTGCGCCGCCTGTGCCATGATCACGGAGCACTGCTGCTGATCAATGATGATGTCGAGCTGGCGCTGCAGAGCGGCGCTGACGGTGTGCATCTCGGGCAGTCTGACACTGCGCTGGCGCTGGCACGTCAGCACCTGGGCGCAGGCGCCGTCATCGGCATCACCTGTCATGACCGGCCCGATCTGGCCATGGCTGCCATCGCAGGAGGTGCCGACTACCTTGCCTTCGGCGCCATGTTCGCCTCCGCCACCAAGCCGCAGGCGCGTGTCTGCCCGCTCGGAATGCTCAGCACACCTCTGCCGGCCTCATTGCCACGAGTGGCGATTGGCGGCATTACACCGGATAATGTTCGCAGCATCATCGATGCCGGAGCCCATGCCGTGGCCGTCGTGGCCAGCCTCTGGAACGCCCCCGACATTCGTGCACGCGCACGCCAGTTTTCCCAGGAGTTCGACCCGCAATGACCAGCACCCGATCCAGCGCCCTGTTTGCCTCAGCCTGTGACGTGATTCCGGGCGGGGTGAATTCGCCGGTTCGCGCCTTTCGCGGCGTGGGCGGCACACCGGTGTTCTTCTCGCGCGCCCAGGGTGCCTATCTGTTCGATGCCGACGAGCGTTGCTACATCGACTATGTCGGCTCCTGGGGTCCGGCGATTCTCGGTCACGCGCATCCCGACGTGATTCGCGAGGTGCAGGAAGCCGCCACGTTGGGACTGTCCTTTGGTGCGCCCACCGAGGTGGAAGTGGCCATGGCCAGCCAGGTGCGTGAGCTGCTGCCGTCGATCGAGCTGGTGCGCATGACCAGCTCCGGCACCGAGGCCACCATGAGCGCGATCCGGCTGGCACGCGGTTACACCGGCCGTGACCTGCTGGTGAAGTTCGAAGGCTGCTACCACGGTCACTCCGATTCGCTGCTGGTCAAGGCCGGCTCCGGCGCACTGACCCTGGGAGTGCCCAGCTCGGCTGGCGTCCCTGCCAGCGTTGCCGCCCACACCATCACCCTGCCCTACAACGACCTGGCCGCCGTTGAAACCTTCTTTGCGGCGCGTGGCGAGGAGGTGGCCTGCGTCATCGTCGAGCCGGTTGCCGGCAACATGAACCTGATCCCGCCGCGCCCGGGCTTTCTCGAGGGCCTGCGCCGCGTCTGCGACCAGTACCGTGCCGTGCTTGTCTTCGATGAGGTGATGACCGGCTTCCGCGTTGCCCCCGGCAGCGCCCAGGGCCTGTACGGCGTCCGCCCGGACCTGACCACGCTGGGCAAGATCATCGGTGGCGGCATGCCGGTGGGCGCCTTCGGCGGCAAGCGCGAGATCATGGAATGCATCGCGCCGCTGGGGCCGGTCTACCAGGCAGGCACCCTGTCCGGCAATCCGATCGCCATGCGCGCCGGCCTCAAGACCCTGTCGCTGATCAACCAGCCGGGCTTCCATGACCAGCTCTCGGCGCGCACTCGTCAGCTCTGCGACGGCTTCGAAGCCGCCGGCCGGGCCGCCGGCGTGCCCATCAGCACCCACGCCGTGGGCGGCATGTTCGGCCTGTTCTTCAGCGCCACCGCACCCTGGAGCTACGAGGAAGCCACCGCCTGCGACACCGCCCACTTCCAGCGTTTCTTCCATGCCATGCTCGACGAGGGCATCTATCTCGCACCGTCGGCGTTCGAGGCCGGCTTCGTATCGATAGCCCATACGGCGGCCGACATCGACAACACCATCGCAGCCGCCGAGCGCGCGCTGCGCGCCACCCGGATGAGCTGATGCGCATCACCAGACCGCTGAAATGGGCGCTGCTGGCCTCGGCACTCGCCCATGTGGTCTGGTTTGTCGAGCCCGGTGAGTGGCGCCTGCCCTGGCAGGATGACGACGACACGGAAGTGCTGGAAAAGAAAGCCGCCAGCGACGTCAAGCGCGTGCGCCTGGCCATACGCAAGGCGGTGTCTGTTGCACCCGGCATTCCCACCGTGACGCTGCTGAAGCCGGCACTGCCGGAGCCTGCAGCCAGCCCGCAGGCTCCGGCTGCCGCCCCCGTGAAAAAACCGGCAGCGACAGCCGCTGCCGCTGGAAATTCCACCGCTGAGAAGAAGCCCGGCCAGACGGAAACGCCCGTTGCCAGTGACGACAACGCGGGTGCCAGTGCCGGCATGACGGCGAACGAACCGGTGGAACCGGCGCCCAGCTTCCCGGTGGCGGTCAAGGTGCTGCACCGTGCGAGCTACCAGGGCTTCACGCTGGACCTGAAGCAGCAATGGCTGATGGAGGGCGACAGCTACCTGATCAACAACGAGGCGCGCAAGTTCGGTTTCTCGGCCCGCATCAGCAGCAGCGGAAAGGTCAGTCCCGAAGGCCTGCAACCGGAGCAGTACCGGCTGCAGCTGAATCGCCAGCTCAAGCACTATGCCGACTTTGATCGCAGCCAGGGCGTGGTGGTGCATGGCAAGGCCGGGCAGCGCAAGACCACCCCCATTACTGCCGACTTCCAGGACATGGCCAGCCTGCCCTTCCATGTCGCGGTCAGCTACGAAGGCCAGAAGGCACACGCACTCAAGGTCACCACCGGCAGCGCCGTCTATGACATCGTGCTGCAGGTGGTGGCGGAGGAGACGCTGAAGCTGCCTGGCGGCACCCTGCGCACCCTGCATCTGACCGGCAGCCGCACGCGCAGCGACGGTCGCCACCAGCAGGGCTACGACATCTGGCTGGCACCTGACCTGCGCAACTTTCCGGTGAAGTTCCGCGGCCCGGACAGCAAGGGCAATCTGCTCGACATGGCCGTGATGAGCATGAGCTTCGACGGGCGCCGGGTCTTCGGCGAGGATGCCGAACGCATCGCCCTGCCCGAGGTCGACGAGCCGGTTCCCGAGAACCTGAAGAAGAACAGTGTCATCGAGCTGCCCGAGCCGGAACCGGCTGCCGCCGCCGAGCCCCAGCCGGATGTCATGCCGGCTGCCACCGCCATGCCTGAGCCGGAAGCGGCATCGCCGGCACCGGTGTCCGTCCCCGAATGATGACCGGCAGCTGATCGCTCAGGCCAGCCTCAGCGGAAGATGTCCAGCACGCCATTGACCATGTCGTCGATGAAGGCCGGCACGCCACCGCTGGCGCAGGGCGTCATCTCCTGCGGGCGGCCCTTGCTGCTGACCGGGATGCGCACCGCTCCGGCACACTGCTGGGCACTGAGGCGGCCGGTTTCGGCATCAATCCACTCCCAGGTCACCGTGGCCGGCATCGGCGGCGCCAGTGCCAGCGGCTGCAGGCTGGCCATCATGCCGGTCCATACCGGCAGCGCTCCGCTGCCACCGGACAATCCCACCGGCTTGTTGTCATCACGTCCGAGCCAGACGACCGCCACCAGATCCCCGGCCGAGCCGGCAAACCAGCTGTCGCGGGCATCGTTGGTGGTACCGGTCTTGCCCGCCAGCACGGCCGAGGATGGCAGACGCTGATAGGCCGCCGCACCGGTGCCTCGGCGCATGACCTGCTGCAGACCGTAATGCAGGACATAGGCATCGGCCGGATCAATGACCTGGCGACGCTCGATGGGGAACTGCTGCAATGACTTGCCGCGCGCATCCACCACGTCACGAATGCTGTGCAGGGGCGCACGCACGCCACCGGACAGCATGACCTGGTACAGCTGCAGGACCTCGAGCGGGCTCTGGTTCAGGGCACCCAGCAGGAGCGAGGGATACGGGCGCATTTCGGCGCTGACACCGAGCTGACGCAGGGTGTTGATCACCGCCGGCAGGCTCAGCGTCATGCCCAGGCGCACGGCAGCCTGGTTGTAGGAATTGGCCAGCGCGGTCTCGAGACTGACCACGCCATGACTGATCTGGTCATAGTTCTGCGGCTGCCAGACCGTGCCGGTGTCGCTGACGATGTCGACCGCGCTGTCATCCAGCGGCGACAGCCAGGTGTACTGGCCCGATGCCAGCGCCGTCAGGTAGATCGCCGGCTTGAGCAGGGAGCCGACCTGACGCGATGCATCCACGGCACGGTTGTAACCGGTGAAGGTACCGGTCCCGCCGACCAGGGCACGCAACTCGCCGGTGGTGCCATCGGCCGCCAGCACCACGCCTTCCAGGCCCTGCAGACGTCGCCCCTGGCGACGCAATTCGGCAACCGTGTTCTCGAGCGAGGACTCGGCGGCATTCTGCACGCGCGGGTCCAGCGTAGTGAAGATCTTCAGGCCCTGACTGGACAGGTCCTCGGCCTGGTACTGATCACGCAGCTGGCGGCGCACGACATCCAGAAAGTCCGGATACAGATTGGTTGCCGCCGTGGGCTTGTCGATCAGACCCAGTGGCTGGCGCAGCGCCGCATCACGCACCGGCGCGCTGATCCGCCCTTCGTTGTAAAGGTTGTGCAGAACGACATTACGCCGCTCCAGCGCGCGCTCGGGGTGGCGACGCGGATTGTAGTAGGACGGCCCCTTGACCAGGCCGACCAGCAGCGCGACTTGCGGCAGATCCAGCTCGGCCAGCGGCAGCCCGAAGTAGAACTGCGCCGCCAGACCGAAGCCGTTCACCGAGCGGCTGCCCTGCTGGCCGAGATTGACCTCGTTGAGATAGGCCTCGAGGATTTCCTGCTTCTCGTAGTGCCACTCCAGCAGCAAGGCCATGATGGCCTCGTTGGCCTTGCGGCGCATCGAGCGCTCGTCGCTGAGGTAGAAGTTCTTCACCAGCTGCTGGGTCAGCGTGCTGCCGCCCTGGCGCACCGAACCGCTGGTGGTGTTGACCCAGAGCGCACGCAGGATGCCGCGTGGCGACACGCCCCAGTGGTTGTGGAAGTTCTGGTCCTCGGTGGCCAGCAGGGCGTCGATCAGATGCGGCGGCGCCTCCTTGAGCTGGATCAGCACGCGGTCCTCGTTGTGGCTGGGATAGATGCCACCAATGACCATGGGCTCCAGACGCATGGAGCCGCTGCCGACACGCTCGGTGCTGGCGAGCTCGGCCAGGCGGCCGTCACGAAAGCGCAGGCGCAGCAGCTGGGCCGGCTCGTTGCGGTCACTGAAGGCAAAACCGCGCGTGTGCAGATAAAGGGTATCGCCCTGGTGATCGAAGGTGCCGGGATTGATCGCACCCGGCATGACCCGGTAATTCAGCAGTGCCAGCTCTTCCCGCAAGGCGCTCAGGCTCAGGCGCTGATCGGCACGCAACACCAGGGGCCGGGCATAGACCTTGGCCGGGATGGCCCAGCGACCACCTTCGAACTTCTCGCGCACGATGCCGTCAAGGCGCATCACGTAGGCACTGCCGGCCACGGCCACGACGAGGACGACAATCATCACGATCAGCAGCAACAGCACCTTGAGACGCTGCCGGAACGAGGGGGCGGGCTTGGTCACAGAAGAAACATCCAACGTCGGTCAATACGGCATTCTATATCACCCGCAGGATGGCGGGAGCGCACCGCGACACGCACATGCGGGATGGCGTTCAGGCACAGGCTCACTATAATCCGGGGCCTGTCCACAGCCGCACGAGAGCGCCACATGTCCCTCCGCTACGACGTCTTTGCCATCGGCAATGCCCTGGTCGACCTGGAATACCGGATCGAGGACAGCTTCCTGCAGGAGCATGGCATCGAGAAGGGCATCATGACCCTGACCGAGCCCGACCGGCAGCAGCGCCTGCTGGCGGCGCTCGACCAGCACCACGAGCGCATGAAGCAGGCCTGTGGCGGCTCGGCTGCCAACAGCATCATCGCCACCCAGGCCTTCGGAGCGCGCTGCTACTACACCTGCAAGGTGGCCAGTGACAGGCTTGGCGACTTCTACCGCAACGACCTGATCGCTGCCGGTGTCGCCACCAACCTGAGCGAGACGCGTCCGGACGGCGCCTCCGGCACCTGCGTGGTCATGGTGACACCGGACACCGAACGCACCATGAGCACCTTCCTCGGCATCACCGGCGAACTGTCGCAGGACGAACTGGATGTCGACGCCCTGCGCGCCAGTCGCTGGCTCTACATCGAGGGCTACCTCAGTACCTCGCCCAGCGCCCGGGCCGCGGTGGCGCTGGCCCGTCGCGAAGCCCGCGCGGCCGGCGTCAAGCTCGCCCTGACCTTCTCCGACCCGTCCATGGTGCAGTACTTCCTGCCGCAGCTGCGCGAACTCGCCGGCGAGGGCGTCGACCTCATCTTCTGCAACGAGGACGAGGCCATGGGCTATGCCGGTGTCGAGTCGCTGGAGCAGGCCCTGACCGCCCTGCGTGCGCTGGCGCCACAGGGCGTGATCACGCGCGGCGCCGACGGCTGCTGGGCCTGGACCCGTCATGCCGTCATCGAGCTGCCGGCACACAAGGTGGTGGCCGTCGACACCCTGGGCGCCGGCGACAGCTTTGCCGGTGCCGTGCTCTACGGCCTGAGCCAGGGCTGGTCGCTGGAGCAGAGCGCACGCCTGGGCCTGCGCACCGCCGCTGAAGTGGTCAGCCAGTTCGGTCCGCGCCTGCCGCTGCCGCGCTACCCGGAGCTGCTGCAGGAGCTGTCGGCATGAGTCACCGGTTCTGTCAGTTCAGCGACCTGGTCGAGAACCAGGCACGCGGCTTTCGCTCACCCGTCGGCGAGGTCGTGCTGGTGCAGCGTGATGGCCAGGTCTACGGTTACCAGAACAGCTGCCCGCACCTGGGCATCAATCTCGAGTTCAATCCCGACGAATTCATGGATGTCGAAAACCACTATCTGCTGTGCAGCAACCACGGTGCGCTTTTCCGGGTCGAGGACGGTCACTGCGTGGCCGGCCCCTGCCATGGCGAGTCGCTGCTGGCGGTTCCCCTGCAGGTGGTGAACGGCGAAATCCTGCTGGCGTCGGAACCCTGAGCATGAGCCCGCATGTCGTTTGCGCGGGCGCCAGCGCTCTGTTATAGATTCCCCTTATGTTTGCTTGAGAAACCGTCATGGCTACCCGTACTGCTGAAAAAACCCCTGCTAGCGAAAAATCCCGCAAGAAGACTCCTGCCGGCAGCGTGCTCATCCACGGCCTCGCTCCCTACCAGGAGAGCAAGGGCGAGGAGTACATGGGTCCGGCCCAGCTGCAGCACTTCCGCGACATCCTGCACGCCTGGAAGAAGGAGCTGATGGAGGAAGTCGACCGCACCGTGCACCACATGCAGGACGAGTCCGCCAACCTGCCCGACCCCAACGATCGCGCCACCATGGAAGAGGAGTTCTCGCTCGAGCTGCGCACCCGTGACCGCGAGCGCAAGCTGATCAAGAAGATCGACCAGACCCTGGAGCGCATCGAGAAGGACGACTACGGCTACTGCGACGACTGCGGCGTCGAAATCGGCATTCGTCGTCTTGAAGCCCGTCCCACCGCCACCCTCTGCATCGACTGCAAGAGCCTGCAGGAAATCAAGGAGAAGCAGCTGCTCGGCGGCTGAGCTTGTCTGTCGACCACGTGACCGGGCGCTTCGCGCCCTCTCCCACCGGCCCGTTGCATCTCGGTTCCCTGCTGGCTGCAACAGCCAGCTGGGTTGATGTGCGCCATCGTGGCGGCCGCTGGCTGCTGCGCATCGAAGACATCGATCCACCGCGCGAGCAACCCGGCGCTGCCGATGCCATCCTGCGCAGCCTCGACAGGCACGGGCTGACCTGGGACGGCCCCGTGCTCTGGCAGCACGATCGCCATGCGGCCTACGACGCCGCCTTGAAATCGTTGCAGACACGCGGCCTGGTCTATGCCTGCCGCTGCTCGCGCAGCGCCCTCGCGGCCGCCGGCGTACCCGACTGCCTGGGTCCCTGCCGCACGGCCGGTCATGCCAGCGGCGCCTGGCGACTGTCCGTGCAGGATGCCCCGCTCATGCACTGGCAGGATGCCCTGCACGGCCCGCAATGCGATGACCTGCGCCAGCAATGCGGCGACTTCGTGCTGATGCGACGTGACGGCCTGCCGGCCTACCAGCTCGCCGTGGTGGTCGATGATGCCGCCAGCGCGGTGACCACCGTGGCACGCGGCGCCGATCTCTTTGACAACACCGCGCGCCAGTGCAGGCTGCAGCAGCAGCTGGGCCTGCCACGCCCGGAATATCTGCACCTGCCGCTGCTGCTGCAGCCTGACGGACGCAAGCTGTCCAAGCAGAATCATGCTCCGGCCCTGACACCCGCCGTCTCTGCCAATCTCTGCCAGGTACTGCACTGGCTGGGGCAGGCTCCGCCCCCGGATCTGCAGCAGAGCACACCGGCCGAGATCCTGGACTGGGCCTGCACACACTGGTCACGCGCGCGCATTCCGCGCCGGGCCATTGCCCTGCCCGCCTGACTTTCAGGCGGACGGCAAATGGTGTTACCTTCCGTAACATCCACACCCGGAGTGCCTGATGTACGTCGATCGCCTGATTGCCCTCTTCGTCGTCGGCGCCTTTCTGCTTTCGCCACTGATCATCGACTGGTGGAGCGAAGGCGGCAGCGCCTGGTACCGCCCTTACACGATCTGGGCCATGCTGATCGGGATGGGCTTCTGGGTGGCACGGAGCCGCGACCTCAATGACCTTTAGTCCCGGCCTGCTGTTCTTCATCGGCGTCGGCTACCTGAGCCTGCTGTTCCTGGTGGCACATGCCACCGAGCAGCGCTGGATTCCGACGCGCTGGACTCGTCATCCGATGGTGCACGTGCTCTCGCTGGGCGTGTTTGTCAGCACCTGGGGCCTGTTCGGCGCCGTCCAGTTCACCCTCGAAAGCGGCTTCAACTTCCTCGCCTTCTACCTCGGCCTGTCCGGCGCCTTCCTGCTCGCACCCGTGCTGCTGCAGCCGCTGCTGCGTCTGGCACGCACCCATCAGCTCGACTCCCTGCCCGACCTGCTGGCCTTCCGCTTCCGCAGCCAGGCCGTCGGCACCCTGGCCACCGTGGCCACGCTGCTGGGCACCATGCCGCTGCTCACCACCCAGATCCAGACCGTGGCAGAAGTCGCCGTGCTGATGTCGGACGAGCGCGGATCACGCCTGCAGGGCCTGATCTTCTGCGCCATCCTGGTCAGCTTCCTGATGCTGTTCGGCGCCCGCTCACGACGTGCCCGCCACCAGACCAACGAGGGCCTGGTCGCTGCCATCGCCGCCGAGTCCCTGATCAAGCTTATCGCCATCGCCGCCATCGGGCTGTATGCCTACTTCAACGTACTCGGCGGATCCAGCGGCCTCGAGCGCTGGCTGGCCGAGAATCCGGAGGCGCTGGTCGGTCTGTACCAGCCGCTCAGATCCAACCACTGGCACAGCCTGCTCATCGTCTTCTTCTTCGCTGCCGTGGTCACGCCCTGCATGTACCAGCTGGCTTTCACCGAAAGCCGCGAACCGCGCCATCTGCTGGTCGCCAGCTGGGGGCTGCCGCTCTATCTTCTGCTGATGGCGCTGGGCATCCCGATCATCCTGTGGGCAGGCCAGGCACTGGCGCTGAACATGTCGCCCGAGTTCTACGCGCTGGGCATCGCCAATCACACCGGCGAGGCCTGGCTGCCGCTGCTGCTGTTCATCGGTGCGCTGGCCTCGTCCAGCGGCATCCTCATCGTGACCACGCTGGCGCTGGCCAACATGACCATGAACCACGTGGTGCTGCCCGTGCTCGGCTGGCAGGCAAACGATGCCCTCTACGAGCAGACGTTGCGGCAGCGCCGCCTGATCACCGCCTGCATTCCGCTCGCCGCCTTCATGCTGTCGTGGCTGCCGGACCTGAAGCCGGACAGCAGCGAAATGTCCATGCTGTCCTTCGTGGCGGTACTGCAGCTGGCGCCGGGCCTGGTGGCACTGCTGTTCTGGCCGCGCGCCACCCGCCAGGGCCTGCTGCTCGGCCTCAGCCTGGGCATGCTGACCTGGTTCGTCACGCTGGTGATCCCGGCCTTTCTCGACCGCGACTTCGACAGCGCCGAGCTGCTCGGCCTGCTGGTACGCGGCCGCCTGGACTACTGGCAGGCCATGGGGCTGATCAGCACCCTGGTCAACATCGCCGGCCTGCTCGCCGGTTCGCTGCTGAGCCGGCAGAGCGACAGCGATGTCGAAGCCGCGCAGGCCTGCTCGGTGGACAATCTGCGCAGCCCGGTGCGCTGGGGCCTGTCGGCGCAATCGCCGGAGGACTTCATCCAGGCACTGGCACCGGCACTGGGCCCGGTCACGGCCGAGCGCGAAGTCCGCATGGCCATGACCGACCTCGGCTTCGCGTTCGACGAACGCCGCCCCTATGCCCTGCGCCGGCTGCATGACCAGCTCCACGCCAACCTGTCCGGCCTGCTCGGCCCCAGCGTGGCGCAGGACCTGATGGACACCCAGCTGCCACAAACCGTGCACAGCCAGCGGCGCGGCGATGACATCCACTTCATCGAGTCTCGCCTCGAGGAGTACCGCGACCGCCTGTCCGGCCTCGCTGCCGAGCTTGACGTGTTGCGCCGCTTCCACCGCCAGACCCTGCACGACCTGCCGCTGGGCGTGTGCACGCTGGCCTCCGACCTCGAGATCCTGAGCTGGAACCGGGCCATGATGGAGATCACCCAGTGCAGCGACGACCAGGTCATCGGTGCGCGCCTGGACGCCCTGCCCCAGCCCTGGCGCGAGCTGCTGCTGAACTTCTTCCGGTCGCCCGACTCCCAGCATCTGCGCACCCAGGTCACCACCGACGGCCAGCCGCGCTGGTTCAACCTGCATCGCGCCATGATCGGCGATGCCAACGGCAACCATGTGCTGGTGATGGAAGATGTGTCCGCCCTGCAGCAGCTGGAGTCGCGCCTGCATCATGCCGAACGTCTCGCCGCCATCGGCCGGCTCGCTGCCGGTGTCGCGCACGAGATCGGCAATCCGGTCACCGGCATCGCCTGCCTGGCCCAGAACCTGAAGGCTGAACAGCCCGGCAACACGGATGTTCAGCAGGCCACGCAGGACATCCTCGAGCAGACCCAGCGCGTCAGCCGCATCGTGCAGTCCCTGGTCGGCTTTTCGCGCAGCGACTGGCAGGCACGCGGCCTGTTCGGTCCGGTCGACCTCGCCAGCACCGTGCATGAAGCCGTTCAGCTGCTGCAACTGGCACCGGAAGGACGGCAGCAACGCTTCCGCATCGACATTCCGGGCGAGCTGCGGGTGAACGGTGATGCCCAGCGCCTTTGCCAGGTCTTCATCAACCTGCTGTCGAATGCCCGCGATGCCAGCACGCAGCAGGGCGAGATCCATGTGCGCGGCGAACATCAGGGTCGCTACGTCAGCCTGGAGATCGAGGACTTCGGCCACGGCCTGCCGGACGGCAGCATTCGCGACACGCTGTTCGAGCCCTTCGTCACCACCAAGCCGGCGGGCAAGGGCACCGGCCTCGGCCTTGCCCTGGTGCACGGCATCATTTCCGCGCATCAGGGCCGGGTACAGCTGATCGACAAACGGGACTACGACCAGGGACAGGGCGTGATCGTGCAAGTGAAGCTGCTGGCGTGGCAGGATGCCGCGCCGGCAGATGCGGGAGCGATGACATGAACTATCTGCTGGTGGTCGATGACGAGGCCGTGATTCGCACCGGCCTGCGCCGCCTGCTCGAGCGCCACGGCTATCAGGTCGCCGAGGCCGGCAGCGTTGACGAGGCCCTGCAGCAGAGCCTGGACGGTTTCGACCTGATCATCTCCGATCTGCGCCTGCCCGGACTGCCCGGCACCGCCCTGATCGAGCACGCCGGACAGACGCCGGTGCTGATCATGACCAGCTTCGCCAGCATTCGCTCCGCCGTCGACGCCGTGCGCGCCGGAGCTGCCGACTACATTGCCAAGCCCTTCGATCACGACGACCTGCTGCTGACCGTCGAACGCATCCTGCGCGAGCGCCTGCTGCAGCGGCAGAACGCCGCCCTGCGCCAGGACATCTCGCGAGAGCGCCCGGCCACCGGCATCATCGGCAGCTCGCCGGCCATGCAGGAGCTGCACCGGCGCATCCAGCGCATGGCCTCGCTCAACACCACCGTGCTCATCCATGGCGAGTCCGGCACCGGCAAGGAGCTGGTCGCCCGCGCCTTGCACGAGCAGGGGCCACGCTCGCAGGCGCCGCTGATCTCGGTCAACTGCGCCGCCATTCCCGAGTCGCTGATCGAGTCCGAGCTCTTCGGTCACGAGAAAGGCGCCTTCACCGGAGCCCAGGGCATGCGCAAGGGCCTGGTCGAAGCCGCCGATGGCGGCTCGCTGTTTCTCGACGAGATCGGCGAGCTGCCACTGGAAGCCCAGGCACGCCTGCTGCGTCTGCTGCAGGAAAAGGAGGTACGCCGCCTCGGCGCCACCCAGTCGCGCAAGGTCGACGTGCGCCTGATCGCGGCCACCCACCGCAATCTGCGCCAGCTGGTCAGCGCCGGACTCTTTCGCGAGGACCTGTTCTTCCGGCTCAACGTGGTCGAACTGGTGCTGCCACCATTGCGCGAGCGCGGCGACGACATCATCGAGATCGCCCGCATCCTGCTTGAACGCACCATAGAGCGGGTTGGCAGCCACCCGCTGTCGTTCTCGCCCTGCGCGCTCGAGGCCATGCGCGAGTACCGCTGGCCGGGCAACATCCGCGAGCTGGAAAACGCCATCGAGCGAGCAGTCATTCTCTGCGACGACAGCGCGATCACACCGGAGCTGCTGGCCATCGATCTGCCTGCCTGTGCCGACGATGTGCGCCCGGAGCCCCTGGACCCGCCCACCGGCCTGTCACTGGAGGACTACTTCCAGCACTTCGTGCTCGAGCATCAGGACCAGATGTCCGAAACCGAGCTCGCGCAGAAGCTCGGCATCAGCCGCAAGACACTCTGGGAGCGGCGGCAGCGCCTGGGCATACCACGTCGGCGTGGCGCGGGGGATACGACTTGAGTCGTTACCCTTCTACACAAATTTGTTACCGAGGTTACGAATCCACAGTGCGCGCCATCACCACAACCCTGGTCAGAAATTCGCAAGTCACTGTTTTAGAACACACTTGATGAATAAAAGGAAGTTGGCACGCAATCTGCTATTACAACGCGTGGCTACAACAACAACTCGCCACGGCATGTGAATGCCACAACAAGAAACGCGCCCGCATGGACTCGGGTGACACGCGCCAGGATGCCGGGCAAAAAGAAAAATTCATGCCCCGAGACACAAGAAGACGATAAAAATCGCACAGCACCGTTCAGCGGTCGCGGGAGGTCAGCCTCCCGCCTTGCCGCCCTCCCCCGTTCCGACCACCATCACCCACTTCCGGCACAATCTTGCTATCATCGCGGCTTTCCACGTACCGGACGAGATGACACGATGCTGAAGGGATGGCTCAATCGATGGCGCTCGCGCGGCAAGCCGCTGACACGCCTCAAGCCGGTCATCATTCCTCGTGATCGCCACCCCGTCTCGCGCAAGAACATCAGCCCGGCAGCGGTAAGAACCCTGTATCGACTTCACGATGCCGGCCATCAGGCCTTCCTCATCGGCGGCGGCGTTCGCGACCTGCTGCTGGGCCTGGATCCCAAGGACTTCGACATCGCCACCAGCGCCACGCCCGAGCAGGTCAAGCACCTGTTTGGCGGCCAGTGCCAGATCATCGGTCGCCGTTTCCGGCTCGCCCATGTTCGCTGGGGCCGTGAAGTCATCGAGGTGGCCACCTTCCGCGCCCATCACAGCGATGGCGACGAGCAGACCGCGCGCACCAATGCCGACGGCCTCATCCTGCGTGACAATGTCTGGGGCGACATCGAGGAAGATGCCGCCCGCCGCGACTTCACCATCAACGCCATCTATTACAACATTGCCGACTTCTCGCTCTGGGATTTCGCCAACGGTCGCAAGGACCTCGAGCAGCGCGTGCTGCGCCTGATCGGCGACCCGGAAACCCGCTACCGCGAAGACCCGGTACGCATGCTGCGGGCCATACGTTTCGCTGCCAAGCTCGACTTCACGCTGGCGCCGGATACCGCCGCCCCCATTCCGGAACTGGCCGAGCTGCTTGAGGACATGTCCTCGCATCGCCTCTACGACGAGTGCCAGAAGCTCTTCGGTGGCGGCCATGCCGCACCGCTGCTGCCGCTGCTGGAAGAGTACGGCCTCTTCGAGCCGCTGTTCCCGGAGGCCATGCTGTATCCGCGCCACCAGCTCTGGCAGCTCACTGCCGAGAACACCGATGCGCGCATCGCCATCGGCAAGGGCATCAACCCGGCCTTCTTCTTTGCCGCCCTGCTCTGGGGCCCGATGCAGGCTCGCGTGCAGCAGCTGCTGGACGAGGGCGTGCCGCCGGTGCCTGCCTGGCAACAGGCCGGGCAGATGGTGCTGACCAGCCAGCAACGGCGCACAGCGATCCCGCGCCATGCCGCGCAGGTGATTCGCGACATCTGGGAAATGCAGCCCCGCCTCGAAGTGCCACGCCCGCGTCAGGTCGAGGCCATGGCGCAGAACGAGCGCTTCCGTGCCGGCTATGACTTCCTGGTGCTGCGCGAGCAGGCCGGAGAGGACACCCGGGGCATGGGTGCCTGGTGGACACGCTGGCAGGATGCCGATCCCGGCCTGCAGATTGAAATGCAGCGCGCGCTGGAAAATCGCCCCAAGGAGGGCGCTACCTCCAGCAAGCCGCGCCGGCGCCGCAAGCCGCGCGCCGACCAGAACGCCTGACCCGGCCATGCGCGGCAGACCCGGCACACGTGCCGCCATCGGCCTCGGCAGCAATCTGGGCGACTCCCCTGCCCTGCTCAGCCAGGCACTGCAGTCGCTGGACGCACACCCGGACATCCGTCTCGCGCAATGCTCGCGCCTGTATCGCAGCGCACCGCTGGGGCCGGCTGATCAGCCCGACTATGCCAATGCCGCCGCCGTGCTGCACACCGACCTGTCGCCGCTGGCGCTGCTCGACGTGCTGCAGGCCATCGAGCAGGACGCCGGCCGGGAGCGTCTGCTGCGCTGGGGGCCGCGCACCCTTGATCTGGATCTGCTGCTCTACGACGAGCAGGTGATCAACGAGCCTCGCCTGCAGGTGCCGCACCCGGAAATGACGCAGCGCGCCTTCGTGCTCACCCCCCTGGCCGAACTGGTACCGGACTGGCGACTGCCCGACGGTCGCTGCATCGCCGAGTTGGCTGCCCGTCTGCCCCAGGACGGTCTGCAGCCATGGCCGCTGCCGGACTGGCCGGCAAACGGGAACCGTCACCGGCACGATGCGCAGGCTTGACCCGTCCGGCATTAGCCACGACCATGCCCGCGTGATGTTGTCCTTCCCCCAGGAGCTGTCATGAAACCGGTGACCCTGCACACCCTCCGCGACCTCAAGCAGCAAGGCCGCCGCTTCAGCTGCCTGACCTGCTACGACGCCAGCTTTGCCCGCGCCATGGCCGACGCCGCCATCGACGTGATCCTGATCGGCGACTCGCTGGGCATGGTGGTGCAGGGGCATGGCTCGACCCTGCCTGTCACCGTCGCTGACATGGCCTATCACACCGCCGCCGTGGCACGCGGCAACCCGTATTCTCTGCTCATGGCCGACATGCCGTTCATGAGCTATGCCGACACCGGCACGGCACTGACCGCCGCCGCAGAACTGATGCGCGCCGGCGCACACCTGGTCAAGCTCGAAGGTGGTGCCTGGCTGGCCGACACCGTGCGTCAGCTCACCCGCGGCGGCATCCCGGTCTGCATCCATTTGGGTCTGACGCCGCAGTCGGTGAACGTGCTCGGCGGCTATCGCGTGCAGGGGCGTGACGAGGCGGCTGCGCAACAGCTGCTTGCCGATGCCGAGGCCGCTGTCGCCGCTGGCGCCGCCATGCTGCTGCTGGAGTGCGTGCCGACCTCGCTGGCGCAGCAGGTGCAGGCACGCTGCCCGGTGCCGCTGATCGGCATCGGCGCCGGACCGCACTGTGATGGCCAGGTCCTGGTCCTGCATGACATGCTCGGCATCCACCACGGCAAGCCGGCCCGCTTCGTGAAGAATTTCCTGGCTGCCGGCGACGGCAGCATCACCGGCGCCTTCCGCCAGTTCCACAACGAGGTTCAGGATGGACGCTATCCGGCTCCGGAACACGGCTTTGCCGGCTGACCCACTCCGTATCGGGAGCGCAACGCGATGAAGATTGAAAGCACCATCCAGGGCCTGCGTGCCGCCCTGCGTCAGGCCCGCCAGGCCGGCAAGTCGGTGGCGTTCGTGCCGACCATGGGCAATCTGCACCAGGGCCACATGGATCTGGTGCAGGCAGCGCGCCGGCGTGCCGACTTCGTGGTCGCCAGCATCTTCGTCAACCCTACCCAGTTCGGGGTCAACGAGGACTTCGATCGCTACCCGCGCACGCTGGAGGCTGATGCCAACCAGCTGGTCAACGCCGGCTGCGACCTGCTGTTCGCCCCCTCTGCCAGCGAGATGTATCCGGAAGGCCGCAGCCAGGCGACCACCGTGGCAGTCGCCGGCATCACCGACATCCTCTGCGGCGCTTCGCGTCCCGGTCATTTCACCGGGGTCGCCACCGTGGTCAGCAAGCTGCTCAACATCGTGCAGCCTGACATGGCGCTGTTCGGCGAAAAGGACTACCAGCAGCTGGCCGTGATCCGTCGCCTGGTGCAGGAGCTGTGCTTCCCGGTCAGCATCATCGGCGTACCGACCACGCGCGCCGAGGATGGTCTCGCGCTGAGTTCGCGCAACGGCTTCCTGACACCGGAGCAGCGGCAGCAGGCTCCGGTCATTTACCAGACCCTGCGCAATCTGCAACAGGCCATCCTGGGGGGAAGCCGCGACTACGCCATGCTCGTCACGGCGGCACAGGCGCATCTGGCGAAATGCGGTTTCGAGCCCGACTATGTCAGCATCCTGAGCCAGGACCTGAGTCCGGCCGGCCCGGACAGCCACGACCTGGTGATCCTGATCGCGGCACGACTGGGCACCACACGCCTCATCGACAACCTGGCGTTCAGCGTGACCGACGCGTCCCGCTGATCATTTAAGCGACAAATCGTGTGTTGAACCGTGGCGCGTCTTGCGGCAAAATGGCGCGCCCGTGGGGACGGTACGACGTTTGTCTGCCCGCCTTGCCACTCACCGCTGTTGTGCGGAGGAAAAAACTCATGCAATGCATCATGCTGAAAGCCAAGCTGCACCGCGCTTGCGTGACTCATGCCGAGCTCGACTACGAAGGCTCCTGCGCCATCGACAGTGATCTTCTGGACCTCGCTGGCATTCGTGAATACGAACAGATCCAGATCTACAACGTCGCCAATGGCGAGCGCTTCACCACCTACGCCATCCGCGCCGAAGCCGGCTCGCTGATGATCTCGGTCAACGGTGCTGCTGCGCACAAGGCCCAGCCCGGCGATCGCGTCATCATCTGCACTTATGCCCAGTTCAACCAGGAAGAGCTGGCCAGCTTCAAGCCGCGCCTGGTCTACTGCAACGCCGACAACACCGTCAGCCACAGCGCCAACGCCATTCCGGTACAGGTTGCCTGAGACGTCTCTGCTGTCATGAAAAACCGGCCATCTGGCCGGTTTTTTGTTGTCCGGAGAATACGCCGTCGCCCTGAACTGAGCCTCGCACCGGGCAGAAACGACAAGGCCGGCAAATGCCGGCCTTGTCGTGTCACGCATGCCCCATCCGGAGACGGGGCAGGTCAGGCGTTCAGAGCCCCAGTGCGGCAGTCCACCCCGCACCATGCTCCACGATCATCTGGCCACCGTAGGTCACCAGGATCAGACCAAGGGCCATGATCACCACCGGCATGATCCAGCGCTCGTAGCGGTAGTAGAAGGACTTGTGACGCACCTCGGCATCGGCCGCATCCATCTCCTGCTCGCCCACGACCAAGCGCGTCAGCAACTGGTTGAGTGCCACGGGTGGCGACAGATAGCCCAACTCGAAGGCGGTCAGCACGATCATCCAGAAGTGCACCGGGTGGATGCCGTTGCTGTAGGCGATGGGCGCAATGGTCGCCGACACCAGGATCACCGCACCGAACGGGTCCATGATCATGCCGATGAAGAACAGGATCAGCATCAGCACGGTCAGGGCGATCCAGATGCTGCCGAAGTCTTCCGGCACCGCTTCCATCATGCCCGAACGCTCGATCACGCCACCCACCGACACCGACAGCGCCATCAGCATGATCAGCGCGCCGATGTGACCGATGGTCTCGTTGGTGGCAAAGCGCACGGCGCCTTCCAGACCGACACGACGCTCGGCAGCCGGGTTGTGCTTGACCGCCTCGGCCTTGGGCTCGCGACGAATCTTGTCGAAGATCAGGATGAACATCATGATGATCGGCAGCATCACCGGCGCGGTGAACTCGTCGAGCTTGGTGTCGAGGAAGTAGCTGTAGCACCAGACCACACCGAGGGTGATGACGATGTACGGGGACACCGGCACCAGGGCACGCAGCGAGCCGCGCAGGGCGTCACCGAACACGACCTTCTCGCGTGCCGGCGCACCGCTCTCGCGGGTGGCCATGGCCATCAGCAGGAACAGCGTCGAGGTCAGCAGGAAGACGCCGACCCCCCAGCCGTAGAGCTCGTTGGTGGTGACCTGCTTGTTGAGCGCGGCAATCAGCACGATCAGCAGGCAGGGACGCAGCACCACACCCATGGAGCCGGACATCGCGGCGGCGGCAAGCGCCACCTGGCGACGGCCGCCGGCCATGAACACTTCCTTGTAGACGATGGCACCTGCCGCGATGACGAAGATGCCCGACGCACCGGTGTAGGCCGTCGGAATCGCTGCTGCGAGCAGGATGACCCAGGTCAGCACCTCAGGCGAGAACTTCCACGGGCGCACGATGTCGAGAAAGAGAGTCACCACGCGGGTCTGCTTCAGCAACATGCCGGCCCAGATGTAGAGCGCCAGGTTGAGGAAGATGTTCGAGTACTCGAACAGCTGACCCAGGTAGATCGCCAGACCGGCGAAGTGCTGCTCGCCGAAGAAGGTGATCGAGGAGCTGATGGCCATGAAGGCGTACAGCGGGATCGACAGCAGGGCCATGCCCGGGCTGCCACCCTCTTCCGCACCCGGGGCCGGCTTCACCAGACGCCAGGCACTGATCGCGGTCAGGCCGGCGAACAGGGCGATGGTCAGGTAGTTGAGAATTGGCTTCTCGACCTCGATGCCCGAGGTCAGCAGCACGTTGTTGTAGTAGAACCAGCACGAGTACAGGGCAAGCGCGTTGGCCACCACCATGGACACGCCATAGACCTTGAAGTCGATCTTGTAGCGCGGCGGACGCAGGCCGATGTGGTGCACGCCCAGCGTGGTGGTCACGGCAGCAATCGCGAACATCACCATCAGCAGCAGCGGACGGTTCTCGGTGCCGAACTTGAAGATGCTGAAGAAGCCGGTTTCCAGCGCGCGGAAGGCCTTCAGCTTGCCGTCGATGTTGGCCATGATGCCGTCATACATGACGTGCTTCTCGGCACACAGCGCCTTGGCCTGCTCGAGCGAGGCACGCACGGCATCCGGATCCTGCGGCTCGTCGGCGAAGAGCGCGTCCAGCGGGTCATCGGAGACCGCTGCCGGAGCCGCCGTCTGGGCCGCCACGGCAGCCTCGATGTCCTGGTTGGGGTCGCAATCCGGCTTCACCGGGTCGGCGCGGAGCATGAAATACTGGATGTTGCGGCTGGGGTCGCCGAACATGCGTTCGCCCATGCGCAGCAGCTGGCCATGGAACATTTCGCCAGTGCCGATGACGAGTGTCAGCAGCAGCAGCAGGAGAACCGGAAGACTGGACAGCCATTCCGAAAGCGTCCGGTTCATCAAGACAGGTTTATTGTTGTTCATGTGTCACTTCCCAGGTAGAAGACCGAGGCGGCGGCACCGCTTGCGCCGTGCCACCGCCGGGACATCAGATCACGCCAACATCACTCGAGGTTCTGCGAGCACTCAGCATTGCCGGCTTCCACCGAGCAACGGGTCTTCTTGAGTAGCTTCATCATGGTCTTGTCGTAGATGCCTTCGGCAGTCAGCGAGATGCGCGCTTCACGCAGCATGACGACATAGCCTTCCTTGTCCTTGGCGGGCAGGTCCATCCAGGCGCTTGCCGGGACATCGCGCTCTGCCTTCTTCACCAGCGCCATGGCGCGGTCGTACTGGCCATCCCAGTAGACGCGGGACTTCTGACCGAAGCCAGCCGGGAACTTGTCCTTGTTGATGACCAGCTGGAAGGTCAGCTGAATGATCGGGAAGCGGACGATGGCGCCTTCCTTGCCCAGGCCCTTGTGCAGTTCCAGCGGCTTGTAGGCCAGGGCCGGCGAGGCAATGATGTCCACCGCGTTGTTGTTGAACTTGGCGGCAAAGTTGGTGATGTCGGAAGACACCGGCTGGGCGCCGACCCTCTGCACCATCTTGGCCTGCGACTTGTCATAGTCGAAAATCGCGATCTTCTTGCCGGCCAGCTTGTCGACGTGGTTGATCGAGCGGCTCTTCACGAACAGGTAGGCAGCACCGGCCGGCGCGACACCAGCGATCTCGTACTTGCCTTGCACCATCTTGGATGCCAGTGCCGGATTGGCCAGGGTCGCCATGGTCTTTTCCATCACCTGGTAGCTGGGGATGGCGCCGATGGAGTCCAGCGCGCCGGTGAAGCTGTTGAACTGACGGCTGCGCAGGCCGGTAAGCATGACGCCGTCGCACTGGCCGGCCTTGAAGTCTTCGGCCGCGGTGCGCTCATCGGTGTAGGGCTTGAGTTCGACGCTGGCGCCCATGGACTTGGCGGCCAGCGCATAGTCCTTCATCATGCTGCTGACGTCACCCTGGGCACCCAGGATGTCGAACACGCAGATCTTGGCGGCGTGGGCCTGGACCGAAGCCAGCGACGCGGAGGCGGCCAGCAGGGCGGCAGCCAGTTGGGTTGTCTTGCGCATGTGTGTTACCTCTGAACATTGAGTGTCACGATTTTATTTTTGGAGAGACCCCTCCCCGTGACGATAAACGCCCGGGGAGGGTGTCCCGTTACAGCAAGTCGTCGATTTCGACAGCGGACTCGGACTTGTCTGCCTTTTCATCCCAGAACTTGCCCAGGCTGCCGATCGGCGTACGCGTGCCGGCACCTTCGGTCCACAGGCGGTCGGAGAGCACCTGGATGATCATGCCGGCCATGGCATCTGCCAGACGGTAGTCTGCATTGACCTTGAAGTCTTCCTTCACGTTGACATAACGACGAATGGCGTCGCGCAGACGCGGCTGATCGTCCTTGCCGAGTGCGGACAGCGCGTACATGGCGTGCGGCAGGCGCATGCCGACAGCCTCGCCCTTGGCCATGGAAGCCTCGAAGGTGCCCCAGACATCCTTGCCTTCGTCAGCGCCCGGCAACACGTTCCAGATCACAGCACGCGCTGCGACCGGCACACCCCACCACTTGTCGTTGTCGAGGCAGCTGAAGGCGCGCTCGGCCTTGGCGGCAACGTCCATCGGCACACCCACCACCTGCTGGGCGGTGATGTCGTTGAGCAGCGCCTGCAGGCCGGTGATCAGACCCAGCATGTAGACGAACTCGTCGAAGTCCTTGTAAAAGTCGGTGCATTCCTCGCCGATCTTGATTTCGTAGCGCTTCTCGTAATAGCGCACGAAACGCTCGTAGGCATTCAGCTGACGACGTGCAGCCAGCTCGGCGAAACGCTTCTGGGCGATGCGGGCGTCTTGGGCCTCCTCGACATTGCCGGCCTTGGAGGCACGCAGATAGCGCAGCTCGTGCTCGTTGGCCTCGATTTCCGCGCACAGGCCAGCGGTGGTGTAGAGCAGCGTGCCGAGTTGATCGGTATTGGCACCCAGATTCTCGGTGGCCATGATCAGCGGCGCAGTCGCCACCCCGGAATTGCAGGCCATGACAACGTCATTGTCCTTGAGCATCGGCGGGACAAGCTTCTTCTCGACGAAGCGCAGGGCCTGGTTACTGACGAATGCGATCGGATCGCAGGCAGAGAGCAGCACCGAACTACCGATGACAATGCCGGCAAAACCCTGACGGAGCAGGCGGGAGCCCCTCATGTCGTTCTCCTTGTGGTTGGATTCTTGTTTTAGCGCCAGTGATTCTTGTTGTCTGCTGGCGCACAAGGCGACTATGGCGATAACCATGGTTACCCGCGAACGATAACACCAAGAGCTGACACGATTAAAGCGCCTGCTGGCACGGTGCCGCAGTTTTTTTTCATGCCCCCTGAAATGCAGCGGGCGGCCCGAAGGCCGCCCGCTCTGGCGTCACATGCGTCCCGCGGGACGCTGTCAGACCTCGATCAGTTCCTTGATCGAGAGCTTGATGCGACCGCGCTGATCGACATCCAGCACCTTGACCTTGACCACTTGGCCTTCGCTGAGGTGATCGGACACGTTCTCGACACGCTCATGGGCGATCTGCGAGATGTGCACCAGACCGTCCGTACCCGGCAGGATGTTGACGAAGGCGCCGAAGTCGACGATGCGCGCCACCGTGCCTTCATAGACCGTGCCCACTTCCACTTCCGCGGTGATGGCCTGGATCTTGGCGAGGGCCGCCTGGGTGGCACCCTTGGTTTCGCCGTAGATGCGCACCAGACCGGAGTCGTCGATGTCGATCGAGGCCTTGGTCTCTTCGCAGATGCTGCGGATCATGGAACCGCCCTTGCCGATGACATCACGGATCTTGTCGGTGCTGATCTGGATGGTGGCGTAGGTCGGCGCGTTGGCATTGACTTCCGGACGCGAGGCGGCGAGCACCTGGTTCATCTGGCCGAGGATGTTCAGACGGGCTTCGTTGGCCTGGCTGAGCGCCACTTCCATGATCTCTTCGGTGATGCCTTCGATCTTGATGTCCATCTGCAGCGCGGTCACGCCATTGGCGGAGCCGGCCACCTTGAAGTCCATGTCGCCGAGGTGGTCTTCGTCACCCAGGATGTCGGTGAGCACGGCGAAGCGTTCGCCTTCCTTGACCAGACCCATGGCGATGCCGGCCACCGGTGCCTTCAGCGGCACGCCGGCATCCATCAGGGCGAGCGAGGCGCCGCAGATCGAGGCCATCGAGGAGGAGCCGTTGGACTCGGTGATGTCGGACACGACGCGGATGGCGTACGGGAACTTGTCGGCGCCCGGCAGCATCGGGTGCACGCCACGGCGTGCGAGACGGCCGTGACCGATTTCACGACGCTTGGGGCCGGATTCGCGGCCGGTTTCGCCGACCGAGTAGGCCGGGAAGTTGTAGTGCAGCATGAAGTGATCGGTGTAGCTGCCTTCGAGGGCGTCGATCATCATGGCATCGCGGCTGCCGCCGAGGGTGGCGGTGACCAGGGCCTGGGTCTCGCCACGGGTGAACAGGGCCGAGCCGTGGGCCTTGGCGAGCACGCCGGTCTGGATGTCGAGCGCGCGAACGGTGCGGGTGTCACGACCATCGATACGCGGCTTGCCGGACAGGATGTTGTCGCGCACGGTGCGGTACTTGAGGTCCTCGAACAGCTCTTCCAGCTCGTCGCTGTCGACGCCGCTGCCTTCCGGCGCGAAACGGGCGATGGCGGCCTTCTTGATCTCGCCGAGACGGGCGTAGCGATCCTGCTTGACGCGAATCGTGTAGGCCTCGGAGATGTCGGCCTCGAAGGCGGCCTTGAGGGCAGCCTGCAGCTCGGCATTCTTGACCGGAGCGGTCCACTCCCAGCGCGGGGTACCCACTTCGGCGGCGAAGGCCTTGATGGCCTCGATGGCAACCTGCATTTCGTCATGGCCGAAGAGCACGGCACCGAGCATCTGGTCTTCGCTCAGCTCCTTGGCTTCGGACTCGACCATCAGCACGGCGGCCTGGGTGCCGGCAACCACCAGATCGAGATCGGAGGTCTTGAGCTGTTCGTAGGTCGGGTTGAGCACGTACTCGTGATCGATGTAGGCGACACGGGCAGCAGCGATCGGGCCGTTGAACGGAATGCCCGAGATGGCCAGCGCGGCCGAGGTGCCGAGCATGGCGGCAATGTCCGGATCCTGCAGCTTGTCGGTGGAGATCACGGTGGCGGTGACCTGGACTTCATTCAGGAAGCCTTCCGGGAACAGCGGGCGGATCGGACGGTCGATCAGGCGCGAGGTCAGCGTTTCCTTCTCGGACGGACGACCTTCACGCTTGAAGTAGCCACCCGGGATGCGGCCGGCGGCGTAGGTCTTTTCCTGGTAGTTGACGGTCAGCGGGAAGAAGTCCTGACCTGGCTTGGCCGACTTGGCGCCGACCACGGCAACCAGCACCTGCAGACCGCCCATGGTGACGACGACAGCACCGGAAGCCTGGCGCGCGATGCGGCCGGTTTCGAGGCTGACGGTCTGGTTGCCGAACTGGAATTCCTTGCGAACGATATTGAACATGTCTTTCCTCTGAAGGCCGGCCCCCATGGCCCGCCTTGACCTTGCACTGACTGGCGTCACAGAAGGCCCCTAACAATTGCGCCGCCCCGGGCCGGCATCGGCTGACGGGTGTCGCAGGTGTTAGAAGCCTCTCCGGTGACTGCGTGGTGTCACATCCTGTGACCAGGCTCCGTCGTGACGGGGCCTGAAGCACACAGGGAGCGAAATTCGCTCCCTGTGTGGGTTCCGCTTAGCGACGCAGACCGAGGGTCTGGATCAGGGCGGTGTAACGGCTGACATCCTTGCGCTTCAGGTAATCCAGCAGCGTACGGCGCTGGTTCACCATGCGGATCAGACCGCGGCGCGAGTGATGGTCATGCTTGTGTTCCTTGAAGTGCGGTTGCAGATCGTCGATCTGCGCGCTCAGCAGAGCGACCTGCACTTCGGGGGAACCGGTGTCGCCGGCGGAACGTGCGAACTTGGCAACGATTGCCGCCTTGTCTTGGACCGTGAGGGCCATGGTGCTACTCCATATCGAGGGGCCAACGAACAGCGACAGACCGCGCCCCTCTGCAGTCTTCGCCAACCTGCCCGAAAGGGCCTGTAGGGTATCAGCCGCCACGCTCCGCCAGGGTGCGCAACAGGCGTTTCGGTGCCAGCAGGCCGTCGTCATCGACCACCCCCAGCCCCAGAAATTCCGCTTCTCCGCCGGCATTGTCACGCTGGAAAACCAGCACATGACCCCCGTCGCGAGGCAAGCCGGAAGCCCGTACCGGGTTTCCGTGGCGCAGATAATACGCCGAATTTTCACTCAGCTCCACCCGTGGCAGATGGGTCAGCCCCTGCCAGCTCGGCAGCAGAAAGGCATCCAGTGCCGTGAAGCCGGCCGGTTCGGCCTCGGCGATCTGCTCGCGCGTCACCGCCTGGTCCAGACTGAAACTGCCAGCTGCCAGCCGCCGCAGCGATACCACATGGGCTCCACAGCCCAGTGCCTCGCCGATATCCTCGACCAGGTTGCGGATGTAGGTGCCTTTGGAGCAGGACACGGTGAGCTCGGCAAACGGCGGCTCCAGCACATCCAGCACCAGCGAGTGGATGGTCACCGGACGCGCCTCGCGCGCCACCTCGATGCCCTGGCGAGCCAGCTCGTAAAGCGGCTTGCCGTCCTGCTTGAGGGCCGAGAACATGGACGGCACCTGCAGGATGTCGCCGCGAAAACCATCCAGCACCCGCTCCAGATCGACGGCAGCCAGTGCCGGCACCGGGCGCTCCTCGATGACCTCACCCTCGGCGTCCGCCGTGGTGGTCTTCTGCCCGAGACGCAGACGGGTGTGGTAGACCTTGTCGGCCTCGAGCAGGAAATGCGAGAACTTGGTGGCCTCGCCCAGGCAAATGGGCAGCACACCGGTTGCCAGCGGATCAAGGCTGCCGGTATGGCCAGCCTTGTCGGCCTGGTAGCGGTGCTTGACCCATTGCAGGATCTGGTTGGAGGTCACCCCGGCCGGCTTGTCGAGAATCAGCAGGCCGTCGACGGGACGACGCGGACGACGCGGCTTGCTCAACGCGCAGCGTCCTGCTCGCCGTCAGCCTCGTCGGCCCGGGCCGTGTCTTCGCGCTCGCGCACGGCTTCGCTGATTAGGGCCGCCATGCGGTTGCCGCGAGCCGTGACCTGGTCATGATGGAAGCGCAGATGCGGCACGATGCGGGTGCGCAGACCGCGCCCGAGTTCGCCACGCAGCACGCCGGCGGCGGCATTGAGAATGGCGATGCCCTCCTCCGGCGACTCATCCAGGGTCTTGCCCAGGATGGTCACGTAGAGGTCGGCATAGCCCATGTCCGGGCTGACCTTGACGGCGGAGATCGTCACCATGCCCAGGCGCGGATCACGCAGGCGCTGACGAATCAGGCCCGAGAGATCGCGCTGGATCTGGTCGGCAAGACGCTGCGTGCGCTGGCTCACAGGAACACCACCTCAGAGGCTGCGCTTGATGATCTGGACTTCATAGACTTCAATCTTGTCACCCGCCTTGATGTCCTTGTAGCCCTTGACCGCGAGGCCGCATTCCATGCCGTGACGCACTTCGGCGACGTCTTCCTTGAAGCGGCGCAGCGATTCGAGCTCGCCCTGGAACACCACCACGTCCTCGCGCAGCACGCGAATCGGCTTGTTCCGGAACAGGCTGCCCTCGAGCACCATGCAGCCGGCGGCCGCACCGAACTTCGAGGAATGGAAAACCTCGCGCACTTCGGCGATGCCGACGATGTTCTCGCGACGCTCCGGCGACAGCAGGCCGGACATCGCCGCCTTCACGTCATCGATCAGCTCGTAAATGATGCTGTAGTAGCGCAGATCGATGCCATCGTTCTGACACTTGCTGCGGGCAGCGCCATCGGCGCGCACGTTGAAGCCCAGAACCACGGAACCGGTCGACTCGGCCAGCGTGACATCGGATTCGGTGATGGCACCGACGCCGGAGCTGACGATCTTGACGCGCACTTCGTCGGTGCTGAGGTCGTTGAGCGCTGCCATGAGCGCTTCCAGCGAACCACGCACGTCGGTCTTGAGAATGATGTTGACCGATGCCGCTTCGGCCTTGCCCATGTTGGCAAACAGGTTTTCCAGCTTGGACGCCTGCTGGATGTCCATGCGCAGCTGACGATCACGGGCAACGCGGAACTCGGCGACTTCACGCGCCTTGCGCTCGTCGGCGACCACCAGGAACTCGTCGCCGGCACCCGGTGCGTCCGGCAGGCCGAGAATCTCGACCGGCATCGACGGACCCACCGACTTCACCAGCTTGCCGGTCTCGTCGACCAGGGCGCGGGCACGGCCGTAGAGCGTGCCGGCCAGCACCAGGTCACCCTTCTTCAGGGTGCCCTTCTGCACCAGCAGCGTGGCGACGGCGCCTCGGCCCTTGTCGATGCGGGACTCGATGACGACACCTTGTGCCGGGCCATCGGATACCGCCGTCAGTTCCAGCAGTTCGGCCTGGATCAGGATGGCCTCGAGCAGCTCGTCGATGCCCTGACCGGTCTTGGCCGAGACCTTGACGACCTGGACATCACCGCCCCACTCCTCGCACACGACCTGCTTGGCAGAGAGTTCGCTGAGCACGCGGTCGACGTCGACCGACTCCTTGTCGATCTTGTTCATGGCCACGATCAGCGGCACGCCGGAGGCACGGGCATGGTCGATGGCTTCTGCGGTCTGCGGCATCACGCCGTCATCGGCAGCCACCACCAGCACCACGATGTCGGTGGCCTTGGCGCCACGGGCACGCATGGCCGTGAAGGCGGCGTGACCCGGGGTGTCGAGGAAGGTGATCATGCCGCGCGGGGTTTCCACGTGGTAGGCACCGATGTGCTGGGTGATGCCGCCGGCTTCGCCAGCAGCCACCTTGGCACGACGGATGTAGTCGAGCAGCGAGGTCTTGCCGTGGTCGACGTGGCCCATGATGGTGACCACGGGAGCGCGGGTGGTGGCTTCGCCATGGTGCACCAGCGAATCCATCAGCGAGTCTTCCAGTGCGGTGTCGCTGACCAGCTTGGCGGTATGGCCGAGTTCCTCGACCACCAGAGCCGCCGTGGCCTGGTCGATGCGCTGGTTCTCGGTGACCACTTCGCCCATCTTCATGAGCACGCGAATGATTTCACGCGACTTCTTGGCCATCTTCTGGGCCAGGTCGCTGACCACGATGCTTTCACCGATGGTTACTTCGTACACCTGTTTCTCCACCGGCTTCTCGAAACCGTGCTGCCTGGACAATGCGCTGGTGAGCGTACGCTGCACCGGACGGAAATTCTGTTCCTCGCGCTTCTTCGGGCCCTTCTTGGCGCCACGGGCCGGCGTGCCGCCGCCACGCTTGATCTCGCGATCCTCGCGATCGAAGGAGTCCTCGTAGGCCTTGCCGACCAGACCACGCGCCAACGGCGTATCGGCTGCAGAAGGTGCGTCGTCCTTGCGACCGGCGAGCTCCTCGGCGATGCGGCGAGCCTGCTCCAGGGTCTTCTGGCGGGCCTTTTCCTCGGCCTCCTTGCGGTGCACTTCTTCCTGCTTGCGACGCGCCTCGTCAGCAGCACGCTCACGGGCCGACTCTTCCTCGCGGCGAGCACGCTCCTCGGGAGTTTCGTGACGCTTGATGTCAATCTTGGGAACGCTGAGCTTGCGTGCGTCCTTCTGCTCGCCACCGAGCTGGCGACGTGCCTCCTCGGCGGCCTTGCGGGCCTCTTCCTCGGCGGCAGCGATGCGTGCGTCCTCGATGGCGCGACGCTCGGCCTCGATGGCTGCCTGACGGGCGGCCTCGGCCTGCTGCTCGGCCTCTTCCTGGGCCTTGCGCGCCGCTTCAGCCGCTTCGCGCGCCTGCTCTTCCTGCTCTTCCAGCAGGGAGCGCTTGACGTAGGTACGGGTCTTGCGCACCTCGACGTTGACGGTCTTGGCCTTGCCGGCCACGACATTGGTCTTCAGCGTGCTGACGGTCTTGCGCTGCAGGGTGATCTTTTTCGGCTCACCCGCCTGTTCGCCATGCGTGCGCTTCAGATGCGCGAGCAGCTGCTGCTTCTCGATGTCGCTGACGACATCGCCTTCTGCCTTGTGCGACAAGCCGGCATCGCGCATTTGCGCGAGCAGGACATCGACGGAACGGCCGACGGTGTCGGCCAGTTGCTTGACGGTAACTTCTGCCATGGGGCGTGTTGCTCCGCTACAGGGGTGAGCCGGTTCAGTTGAACCAGGGCTCACGCGCCTTCATGATCAATTGGGCGGCCGACTCGGTCGTCAGGCCCTCGATGTCGACGATGTCGTCAATGGCTTGCTCGGCCAGATCTTCCATGGTGACCACACCACGAGCCGCGAGCGCAAACGCCACCCGACGATCCATGCCTTCCATGCCGAGCAGATCCTCTGCCGGCTCTTTCGCACCCTCTTCCGAAACCAGGGCCTTGGTCAGCAGAGCGTCCTTGGCACGCTGACGCAGCGCCTCGACCAGCTCCTCGTCGAAGTCCTCGATGGCGAGCAGCTCTTCCAGCGGCACATAGGCCACTTCCTCGAGCGTGGTGAAACCTTCGTTGACGAGAACGATGGCGATGTCCTCGTCGACACCCAGATCGGTCACGAAGCCGTCGACGAACTTCTGCGCCTCGGTCTCCTGCTTGGCCTGGGCATCCGCCACCGTCATCACGTTCAGGCGCCAGCCGGTGAGCTCGGAAGCCAGACGCACGTTCTGGCCGCCACGACCGATGGCCATGGCCAGCTGGTCTTCCTCGACGGCGACATCCATGCTGTGGCTGTCTTCATCGACAATGATCGAGGAGACTTCGGCCGGCTGCAGGGCGTTGATGACGAACTGGGCCGGATTGTCATCCCAGAGCACGATGTCGACGCGCTCGCCACCGAGTTCGCCTGACACCGCCTGAACGCGCGAACCGCGCATGCCGATGCAGGCACCCTGCGGGTCGATGCGGTGGTCGTTGCTCTTCACGGCGAGCTTGGCGCGCACGCCAGGATCACGCGCAGCGGCACGGATGGCGATGATTTCCTCACCGATTTCCGGCACTTCGATGCGGAACAGCTCGATGAGCATCTCGGCACGGGTGCGCGACAGCAGCAGCTGGGCGCCACGGCCTTCGTTGTTGACGGCGTAGAGCACGGCACGCAGGCGATCACCGATGCGGAAATTCTCGCGCGGCAGCATTTCCTCACGCGCCAGATAGGCTTCGGCATTGCCGCCGAGATCCATGATCAGGCCATCACGCGTGGTCTTCTTGACGGTGCCGGAAAGAATCTCGCCGACACGGTGACGGTAGGCGTCGACCACGAGGGCGCGCTCGGCCTCGCGGACCTTCTGCACGATCACCTGCTTGGCGGTCTGGGCGGCAATGCGTCCGAACTCTTCCGACGGAATCTGCTCCTCGACGATGTCGCCGAGCTTCAGGCCCTTTTCCTCGACATCGCTGATGGCGAGCTGCATGGCGGGGATCTCGTGATCCTCGTCGGCAACCACTTCCCAGAAGCGGAAGGTCTCGTACTCACCGGTCTTGCGATCAATGCTGACGCGAATGTTGATCTCGTCCGTGTCGAAGCGCTTTTTCGTGGCGGCGACCAGGGCCTGTTCCAGGGCCTGGAAAATCACCTCGCGGGCAACGCCTTTCTCGTTGCTGACGGAGTCCACCACCAACAGGATTTCTTTGCTCATGATTCGACCTGTGTGCTCTACCGTTCAATCAGAAATTGGGAACCACGTTTGCCTTGTCGATGCTGGCAAACGGAATGGAAATCGTCACGCCATCCGCGAGCAGGGTGACCTGCAGCTCGTCAGCCGACTGGATCACGCCCTTGTAGCGGCGACGGCCCTGCAACGGGGCATTGAGGCGCAGACTGACCTCTTCGCCAACAAAGCGGGCATAGTGCGAGGGCTTGAACAGGCCGCGATCCCAGCCCGGCGATGACACCTCGAGGGTGTACTCGCCAGCGATCGGATCCTCGACATCGAGCACGCCGCTGACCTGGTGGCTGACCGTCGAGCAGTCATCAACACCCACGCCAGACTCCGCCTCGGTATCAATGTAGAGACGCAGCACCGTGTGACGGCCCTGCTGGAAGAACTCGATGCCCCAGAGCTCGAAACCGCAAGCCTGCACGGCCGGCTCCAGCATCGCGGTCAGCTTGTCCACCTTGTGCGCGATCGCCATGACTGCCTTACTCCCGTGACCGGACAGATGCATGCCGGCCACCCAGCCCAGAAACAAAAAGTGGGCACTAGGCCCACTCCGTCGGCAGCCCGGCGACCGCATGCGGCCGCCTGCTGCAGGACCTGAAAAAAAACCCACACGAGGTGGGCTTTCTTCAAGTCCGAATGTGGTAGCGGGGGCTGGATTTGAACCAACGACCTTCGGGTTATGAGCCCGACGAGCTACCTGACTGCTCCACCCCGCATCAGAGGTTGCGAACTGTAGTGGGCCGACCTTGCAATGTCAAACCCTTTCGCTGCCGATAAAAACCGGCGTCTTGCAATCCATCCCGCCTCAGGTGAGCAGGATGGAAATTGGTGCGGAAGGGGGGACTTGAACCCCCACGCCGTTAGGCACAGCCACCTCAAGGCTGCGTGTATACCAATTTCACCACTTCCGCATGTTCGTTCCGCCGATTGCTCGGCGGGGGCAGATATTACTGGCCTACGGGCGCAACAGGAAGCCCTGTTGACGAATTTTCTTTGCCGGCTGCCGGAACAGGCAGTTCAGCCGGCGCGGCAGGCAGCGCTGCGGCACCCGGCAGCACCGGCAGACCCTGGGTGTCGGCCGGCGCCTCGAGGAACTCCGAGCCTGCCACGGTACGAGCCGCATCACGCGCGAACACCGCCAGACCCAGACTGGTGAGAAAGAAGATCAGCGCCAGAGCCGCCGTCAGCTTGGTCAGGAAGCCTGCCGAGCCGGCACTGCCAAACACCGTGCCGGAAGCACCCGCGCCAAAGGAGGCACCCATTTCAGCGCCCTTGCCTTGCTGCAGCATGATCAGTGCGATCATCACCACCGCGACCAGCACATGCGCCACCAGAACCAGCGTTTCCATACCTGTCACCCCGTAACGCGAGCCTGCGCCGCTGCGCAGATCGCCAAGAATTCGTTCGCGTCCAGTGACGCACCACCCACCAAGGCACCATCGATGTCAGGCATGGCAAACAGCCCCGCCGCATTCGCCGCCTTGACGCTGCCGCCATAGGCAATGCGCAGCGCCTCGGCACGCGACGCATCGAACGCCGCCACCACCGCACGCAGAGAAGCGTGAACCGCCTGCGCCTGTTCCGGCGTCGCCGTCAGGCCGGTGCCGATGGCCCAGACCGGCTCATAGGCCAGCACGGCATGGTCAAAGGCTTCCGGCCCCTGTGACTCGAGCACCGCCAGCAACTGCCGCGACACCACGGCCAGGGTTTCGCCAGCCTCGCGCTCCGCCAGCGTCTCGCCGACACAGAGTACCGGCTGCAGACCGGCTTCGCGCAAGGCACGGAACTGGGCTGCCACCACGGCATCGCCTTCCTGCTGGTACTGGCGTCGCTCGGAATGCCCGACCAGCGCACCGGCAACACCGCAGTCCTGCAGCATGGCTGCCGACCACTCACCGGTGTAGGCACCTGCGGCATGACCCGACACGGTCTGCGCCAGCACGCGCAGCGAGCTGCCGGCCAGCTGCGCGGAAATTTCCGCCAGGTACGGTGCCGGCGGCACCACGGCCAGATCCACGGCCGTCATTTGCGCCAGCGGCTGCAAGCCCGCCAGCAGGGCCTCATGATCGGCACGCAGGCCGTTCATCTTCCAGTTGCCACCCACCCAGGGACGACGCATGACAGAATCTCCGCAAGGCCGCCACACAAGGGCGGCAATACTAGCCAACCAGCCCCCTGCTTACAAGCTGCCGCGAACCGCCTCGGCCAGCTCCTCAGCCAGCGTCTGCACCAGTACCGCATCCTGACCTTCGACCATGACCCGGATCACCGGCTCGGTGCCCGATGCCCGCAGCAGCACCCGTCCCTGGTCGCCGAGGCGCTGTTCGGCAGCACGCACGGCGGTCTGTACGGCGGTTGACGCCGCCAGATCGATCTTCTCGGCCAGACGCACGTTGATCAGCACCTGCGGGTATTTGCTCATGCCGCCCTTGAGCTCGGCCAGCGACCGGTCACTCGCCACCATGGCTGCCAGCACCTGCAATGCCGCCACGATGGCGTCACCGGTGGTAGCCTTGTCGAGGCAGACAATGTGTCCGGACGCCTCGCCGCCCAGATTCCAGCCGCGCGACTCCAGCTCGGCCATGACATAGCGGTCGCCGACGGCGGCACGCACAAAGTCCAGCCCCATGTCGCGAATCGCCCGCTCCATGCCGAAATTGCTCATCAGCGTGCCCACCACGCCCAGGATGGGACGTCCGGCACGCACCCGCTCGCGCGCCATCAGGCAGATCAGCTCGTCGCCGTCGACCAGCTCGCCACGGTGATCCACCATGACAATGCGATCGCCGTCACCATCAAAGGCAATGCCCAGATCCGCCTTCTCGGCCAGCACCCGACGCTGCAGACCCTCCGGATGCGTGGAGCCGACCTGGTGATTGATGTTGGTGCCGTTGGGGGTGCAGGCATGGCTGATGACATCGGCACCGAGCTCGCTGAACACCGCCGGGCCGACCTGATAGGTGGCGCCATGGGCGCAATCGACGACGATCTTCAGGCCGCGCAGCGACAGGTGGAACGGAAAGCTGGACTTGCAGAACTCGATGTAGCGACCGCGCGCATCCTCCTGGCGAGTGACCTTGCCGAGCTGGTCCGGGTTGTCGATGACCATGTCGCGATCCAGCCAGGCCTCGATCTCGTGCTCGACGGCATCGGCCAGCTTCTTGCCATCCGGCCCGAAGAACTTGATGCCGTTGTCATGATAGGGATTGTGCGACGCCGAAATGACAATGCCTGCACTGGCATGGAACGCACGCGTCAGATGCGCGACCGCCGGCGTGGGGATGGGCCCGAGCAGACGCACGCTGACACCGGCAGCCGACAGACCGGCCTCGAGTGCCGACTCGAACAGGTAGCCGGACAACCGGGTGTCCTTGCCAACCACCACCGATGCACGCCCCTTCGAGGCCATGACGCGGCCGGCAGCCCAGCCCAGCTTGAGCGCGAAGTCCGGGGTGATGGGGTACTGGCCGACCAGGCCACGGACACCGTCGGTGCCGAAATACTTTCTGCTCATGTGCTTTCCTCGTGTTCTTGTGCCTGCCACAACGCCAGCGCCTCGACAGTCGGCCCGACATCATGGGTACGGATGATTCGTGCGCCGCGTTCGACGGACAGCACCGCAGCGGCCAGCCCGGCATGCAGGCGCCGATCCACGGGGGCGCCACCAAGCACGGCTCCCAGCATGGACTTGCGCGACACCCCGACCAGCACCGGACGTCCCAGCGCCTGCAGCGCCTGCAGCTCACGCAGCAGGCGCAGATTATGCGCCAGGGTTTTCGCAAAACCGAAGCCTGGATCGAGCACGATCCGATCGACGGAAATGCCGGCCTGTTCACAGGCCAGCATACGTTCACGCAGAAAATCCACCACCTCGGACGCGACATCCTGGTAGACCGGGTTGCGCTGCATGGTGCCGGGCTCGCCCTGCATGTGCATCAGCGCCACCGGCAGCCCGGTTGCTGCCGCCGCCTCCAGCGCACCGGGACGACGCAGGGCACGGACGTCGTTGATCAGTCCGGCACCCCGCGCGGCGCAGGCCGTCATCGCCTCGGGCGTGGAGGTATCGATGGAGACAATGGTGTCAAAACGACTGGCCACCGCCTCGACGATCGGCAGCAGACGATCCAGCTCCTCGCCGACGGACACCGGCAATGCGCCGGGCCGGGTGCTCTCGGCACCAATGTCGATCAGCGCCGCCCCCTCCTCCAGCATCTGCTCGACCTGGCGCAGGGCGGCATCCAGGGCGGTGTAGCGACCGCCATCGGAGAACGAGTCAGGGGTGACATTGAGAATGCCCATGACCACCGGGCGCGACAGATCAAGCAGGCGTGACCCGCAGTGCAGTTTCATGATGAATGGTCCGTTGCCCTGGAATACCGGAAAGCATCAGGGCCGCCTGAGCGACCCTGAGCAACCGGCAATGGCGAGATCAGATGGCGTCGGGGGCAGGCTGGCTGCCGGCCTCGGGCCTGGCTTCAGCGGTGGCGGCGACACTGCCCGAGCCACCGGAGGAACCGTCATTGCTCCAGCCACGTGGCGGACGCACGGCGCGACGAGCCATCAGATCATCGATCTGTTCGGCATCAATGGTCTCGTAGGTCATCAAGGCGTCAGCCATGGCGTCCAGGATGTCGCGGTTGTCCTCGAGAATCTGCCGCGCCTTGGCGTAGCAGCGGTCGATGACCGAGCGGATCTCGTTGTCGATGTCGATGGCCGTCTGCGACGACACGCTCTTGCGCTGGGTCACGGAACGGCCAAGGAACACCTCGCCCTCGTCCTCTTCGTAGAGCAGCGGCCCGAGCTTTTCGGACAGGCCCCACTTGGTGACCATGCTGCGGGCCAGCTCGGTGGCACGCTGGATGTCGTTGCTGGCGCCCGTGGTGACACCATCGAAGCCCAGCGTCAGCTCCTCGGCGATGCGGCCGCCGAACAGCGAGCAGATGTTGCCTTCGATGCCGCGCTTGGACATCGAGTAGCGATCCTCTTCCGGCAGGAACATGGTGACGCCGAGGGCGCGACCACGCGGAATGATGGATACCTTGTAGACCGGGTCGTGCTCAGGCACCAGGCGGCCGACGATGGCGTGTCCGGCCTCGTGGAAGGCGGTATTGAGCTTTTCCTTGTCGGACATGACCATGGACTTGCGCTCGGCGCCCATCATGATCTTGTCCTTGGCCTTCTCGAACTCGTTCATGCCGACCTGCTTGAGGTTGCTGCGCGCGGCGAACAGCGCGGCCTCGTTGACCAGGTTGGCGAGATCGGCACCGGAGAAGCCCGGCGTGCTGCGTGCCAGCGTCTCGGCATTGACGTCGGCCGCCATCGGGATCTTGCGCATGTGCACGCGCAGGATCTGCTCACGGCCACGGATGTCGGGCAGACCGACCACCACCTGGCGGTCGAAGCGGCCCGGACGCAGCAGCGCTGAATCCAGCACGTCAGGACGGTTGGTGGCGGCGATGACGATGACGCCCTCGCTGCCCTCGAAACCGTCCATTTCCACCAGCAGCTGGTTCAGGGTCTGTTCGCGCTCGTCATGACCACCGCCCATGCCGGCACCACGGTGACGGCCGACGGCATCGATTTCGTCGATGAAGATGATGCATGGCGCCTGCTTCTTGGCCTGCTCGAACATGTCGCGCACACGGCTTGCGCCGACGCCGACGAACATTTCCACGAAGTCGGAACCGGAAATCGAGAAGAACGGCACCTTGGCCTCGCCGGCAATGGCCTTGGCCAGCAGCGTCTTGCCGGTACCCGGCTGACCGACCATGAGGATGCCGCGCGGAATGCGTCCGCCAAGCTGCTGGAACTTGCCCGGATCACGCAGGAAGTCGACGACCTCCTTGACCTCTTCCTTGGCCTCGTCGCAACCGGCGACATCGGCGAAGGTGACCTTGATCTGGTCTTCGGTGAGCTGGCGTGCGCGCGACTTGCCGAAGGTCATGGGATTGCCGCGACCGCCACCGCCACCCATGCCGCCACCCATCTTGCGTGACAGGAACATGAACAGGGCGACCATGAGCAGGATGGGGAAGGCCGCCACCAGCAGCTGCGACAGCACGCCCTGCTGCTCCGGCGGGGCACCGACGATCTGCACCTTCTGCTTCAGCAGCTGGTTGATCAGGTCAGGATCCTGGGCCGGCGGACGCACGGTCTCGAAGGCCTGGCCGTTGGCGCGCTCGCCGGTGATGACATCGGGCTGGATCTTCACCGACTTGATCTCGCCGGCATCGATGGCAGCCACGAAGGCGCTGTAGTCCATGCTGCGAGACGGCGCCGGCTGATTGAAGTTGCCGAAGACAAAGGTCAGCGCCCCGGCAATCATCAACCAGACCAGCAGATTTTTGGCAAGATCGTTCACGGTGTCGAACCTCCGGGTTCATGACTTGAACCAAGCTTGCTCCACCCGGGCACGCTCGGCAATGATTCTGCAGCGGTCACCGCGACATCTGTCACGGCTTGAAGCCGGTGGCCACCAGATACACCTCGCGCGACCGCGCTCGCGACGAATCCGGCTTGCGCGCCTTGAGCACCGGAAAATGCTCGCGGATCTGTGCCCGGTACGCCTCGTAGCCCTCACCCAAGAAGACCTTCACGACAAACGCCCCGCCCGGCTTGAGCACGCGCACGGCCATGTCCAGCGCCAGCTCGCAGAGATACATCGCGCGCGGCTGGTCAACGGCATTGTTACCAGACATATTGGGGGCCATGTCGCAGATTACAAGGTCCACCGGCTGACCATCGAGCGCCGACAGGATCTCGTCCAGCACGCTCTGCTCGCGAAAGTCGCCCTGCACGAAGGTCACGTCGGGCAAGGCATCCATGGGCAGGATGTCCGTCGCCACCACGCGGCCACGATCACCGATCAGCCGTCCGGCAACCTGGCACCAGCCGCCAGGCGCAGCGCCAAGGTCAAGGATGTGCATGCCGGGCTTGATCAGCTTGTCCTTGTCCTGGATTTCCAGCAGCTTGTAGCTGGCGCGCGAGCGATAGCCATCCTTCCAGGCGCGCTGGACATAGGGATCGTCCAGATGCTCCTTCATCCAGGTCTTGCTGCTGCCGCTGAGTTTGTGATTGGTGATGCGTGTGGCCATGGCCGAGGTCGTTCCGAAAAAATGCACCCCGGACACAGGGACGCGCTAAACTAGAGAGATATTTTTACCAGAAACCGCCGCCTCGTGCCTGACTTGTCAGTCAGCACCGGCCAGCATCAGATGACACATCGAGGTACACCCGTGAGCCTGTCCACCGCCGAGAAGAAACGCCTGCGCCAGATCGGCCACCACCTGAACCCGCTGGTCCAGCTGGGCGGCAACGGCCTGACCGACGCCGTCCTGGCCGAAATCGACGCCCGCCTCGAAGACCATGAGCTGATCAAGGTGCGGGTTGGAGGCGAAGATCGCGAAGAGCGCCAGGCCACCATCGAGGCCATCGCGGAAGGCACCGGTGCCGAAATCGCGCAACGCATCGGCAAGCTGGTGCTGCTTTATCGCGCCGCACGCCGCCCCGATCCCAAGCTGTCCAATCTGCTGCGCGCCCTCGCCTGAGCGCGCGCAACGCTGCAGCGCCTCAGACAGTCGTCTGACGCTGCCACTTCTGCTGCACGAACAGCGGTCCGATGAGCAGGAAAACCAGATCGTCAGCAAATGACGGCTTCATGCCCTCGACCTTGTGCCCCCAGAACTGGCCGGCCCAGGCCACCAGCCACAGCGCCAGCAGCGGCGCGAACAGGGCCATGCCCAGCTGCTGCATGAGCAGGATGACCACGAAGCTGGCTGCCAGCCAGATGACGCCGGTACGCAGCGCCCAGCCCGACAGGCGAGCATAGAACCAGAGCACCGGCAGCACCGACACGGTGGCCAGATTGACCCAGCTTGCGGCCGTCCCGGAAAGCCCCAGCCAGGCGCCCACCGGCACCAGCCAGAACAGGCCCAGCGTGGCCATGAAGATGGCCGGCACGCAAATCATGTGCATGCGCTGATTGAACGAATTGCGATGGCTGCGGGCGTATTCGGCCAGAAATTCCTGTTCGGAACGCATGTTTCCTCTCCTCTGCGTGATGCGCTGTCGTTACCGTCGCCTCAGCGACCGGCACCCAGCTTCAACCCGATGATACCTGCAGTGATGAGCGCCAGGCTGAACAGACGCCAGAAGTCCGCCGACTCCTGAAACAGCCAGATGCCCGCCAGCACCGTGCCGACCGCGCCAATACCGACCCAGATCGCGTAGGCCGTGCCCAGCGGCAGGCCGCGCATGGCCAGCGCCAGCAGCCCGACACTGACCGCCATCGCCGCCAGCGTGATGACGCTGGGCCAGAGGCGGGAAAAGCCTTCGGTGTACTTGAGACCGACCGCCCAGACCACCTCGAACACCCCGGCCAGCACCAGCAGCAGCCATGCCATGCCACACCTCCAAGTCACTGACGCACCAGCAATCGACCGCTATGGTTGCACATCGGGTTGTGCTTGTCCTGATGCCCAACCTCGCGCATGGTCGGGCGCATGGACAAGGACATAGCCACACTTCTGATGAGCTTCCCGACCCTGGCTGCGCTGCCAGAAACGGTGCGTGAGCGCCTGATCGACTGCGCCCGCCCGGTACGGGTCAACAGCGGCGACTACCTCTATCGTGAAGGCGAGGACGGTGACGCGCTCTTCCTGCTGCTGGGCGGACGCCTCAGCGTGCTTCGTGACGGCAGCCTGCTGGGCTACATCACCCGAGGCGAACCGGTCGGCGAGGTCGGGCTGCTCACCGACGGACCGCACCTGACCACGGTGCTGGCGGTGCGCGACAGCTGGCTGGCACGTTTCAACAAGACGGACCTGCTGCCACTGCTGAATACCGAGGCCTCGCTGCTGATGGCACTGACGCGGGTCTCGCTTACCCGCCTGACCTGCGACAGTCACCAGCCACGCGCCGCCAGCACGCTCGGTGGCGGGACCATCGCGGTAATTCCGGTCAGCCCCGGCGCCGAAAGCGCACACCTCGCGCGTGCCCTCTGCAAGACCTGGGGAGACTGGCCCGGCACCCGACTGATCACGGCTCGCCACATGGAGGCCGAGCTCGGCCCCGGCCCCATCACCGGCGAGCGCGAGCAGACCCTGGGACGCTGGCTGCACACCCTGTAGCGACGTCATCGCTACGTGGTCTACGCTGCCGATCGCTGCGACGATGACTGGGCGCGCGAGTGCCTGTGCCATGCCGACTGCGTGCTGCTGGTGACCGAGGCCGGCGCACCTCCGCAGCTGCCCGCCATCCTTGCACAACGCCCCGCCAGCCAGCCGCTGCCCCCGATGGAGCTGGTGTTCATGCGTCCTGAGGGCGATCCCTCGCCGTATACCCGTGCCTGGCTGGAGCTGACTGGCGCACGCGCGCACTACTTCCTGCATCCCGGGTCACATCGCGATCTGCAATCGCTGGCACTGCAGGTCAGCGGCCGCGGCATGGGACTGGTGCTGGGCGGCGGTGGTGCGCGCGGGTTCGCCCACATCGGCCTGATCCGCGCCATGGAACAGCTGCAGCTCGGCCTCGGAGCGTTGCTCAAGGACCGGAAGACTGCCCACCGGCAG
>VFQO010000419.1_pt1 | contig 46694 bp, 47 predicted proteins | sample 3512331 | NCBI WGS metagenome assembly VFQO01 (sample SAMN10412371, study PRJNA504923) | tailings metagenome | isolation source: Replicate 3 from Balatoc abandoned mine | place: Philippines: Itogon, Benguet | collected 2017-08-28 | reverse complement strand
GAAGCCCACCACATCACCGAATGGTCCCACGGCGGCCGCACCGACATCAACGACGCGACGAGACTCACGTAAAGTGCCCGCGAAACGCCCTCGGTGCCTCATTTAGGAATGCCCGCGAAACGGCGAATGTCGTGGCATGGGAAGAGAGTTGTCAATGCGCGCGCGGGCGGAGATCACGGCGAAGTACGCGAGGGCGTATGCGAAGGTGTCGAAGAAGGATCAGGGCAGGCTGCTGGACGAGGTTGTCGCGGTCACGGGCTGGTCGCGGGACAATGCGAGACGTCGGCTGGCGCAGGCGGCGAAACCGCGTCCTCGCGCAGCGAAGCCGGGCACGCGGCAGCGGGCGAGGAAGTACTCGTATGACGCAACGAAGGTGCTGCAGCGGGTGTGGGCGTTCTCGGGGTTCGAGTGCGGCAAGTACCTCGCCGTCGCGATGCCAGCGCTGCTGGACGCGCTGGAGCGTCACGGCGAGCTCGTTGATAGCCAAGCCCGGTACTGCCCCGAGGTGAGGGTTGAACTGCTGGCGATGAGCGCGGCGACGATCGACCGGTATCTGAAGCCTGCTCGGGACCGCAATCCGCTGCGTGGCACGTCGACGACACGACCGGGCCCGCTGCTGCGCACCTCGATCCAGGTGCGTAAAGCCGGCGACGAGGTCGAGGACGTTCCCGGGTTCTTCGAGGGCGACACCGTCGCCCACTGCGGTCCGACCCTGAAGGGCGAGTTCTGCCGGACACTGAATTTGACCTGCATGCGCACCGGGTGGGTGTTCACCCGCTCGATCCGCAACAACGCCCACATCCACGTCCTGGCAGCCCTGCAAGCGGCAGTCGAGGTCATCCCGTTCGAGGTCACGGGCCTGGATTTCGACAACGGATCCGAGTTCATCAACCATGACGTGATCGGCTGGGCCGCGGACCGGAAGATCTTCTTCACCCGATCCCGCCCTTACAAGAAGAACGACCAAGCGACCATCGAGTCCAAGAACAATCACCTTGTGCGCCGCTACGGGTTCTACTGGCGCTACGACACCCCCGAAGCGTTGACGCTGCTCAACCAGTTGTGGCCGCTGGTGAGCGACCGGCTGAACTACCTCACCCCGACGAAGAAACCGATCGGGTGGACCGTCGATCCCGCCGGTCGGCGACGACGCGTCTACGACCAGCCCAAAACACCACTGGACCGGCTCCTGGCCGCCGGAGTGCTCTCACCGGCCCAGGAAGCGCAGCTGCGTGCGCGACGCGACACACTCAACCCCGCCGACCTCGCCCGACGCATCCAGTCCATTCAGGACAGGCTCACCGGACTGGCCCGCGCTACCACCCTCGAGCTTCAAGCAGCCATCGTCAAACCCCTCCCCGACACCAGCCGCAGCATCCAACTCCAGCCCGCGAGCTGAACCCCACTTCGCGGGCATTCCTACATGAGGCACCGAACAGATTTCGCGGGCATATTGACATGAGGCACCACGCGACGGAGTGCTGCTGTGCAGGTTCCACCACATGATGGTCCACAACCAACACTGGACCATCACCCGCACCGGCAACCAATACCAGGCCCACCCACCACCAGGCTCAGATCGCGAACCCATCACCTTGCACAGCAAGAACCGAGCACGAAGCGGCGACGTACAGCGCCAATGAACGGCGCAGTAGCGGCGGTCGACGTCGTCCAGGCAGCACGTCGGGCAACCGCGTCGGGCAGCCGCGTCGTCACCGCACCGGTTCAATCCCGAACGCTTGACAACACGCCAGCGGTGACACCTGCGCAACCTCATCAAGGTGGCGCGTGACAACAGCAGCGCCGGAACCCGTTCCGGGCGGAAACAGCGACGAGGTCGACGTGGGCCGTGGCATCCACGCCGGGCTCGGGTCGGCGGTCGCGATGCGCAAGTCGAACGACGTCCCGCCCGCACCACTGCGGTCCACACCGTGCGGCACGATGTCACGAGCTGTCGCGTTCCAGCCAGCACCCACGAGCTTCAGGTGATGCGCCTGAGTTGCGCGGGGACGCGTCGCTGGCGCGCGAGCTGCTCGGGTGGGAGGCCACTGTCGGGTTCGAGGGGATCGTGCACGCGATGGTGGCTGCGGATCTGGGTGAGCGGTTCCACGTACCGCACCCACACCAGCGCAGAGATGCACACCGTCGCCAGTGCGAGACCGGCGGCGGTGACCGGCAACACGGGGAACGTCGTACCCCCGCCGAACACCACACCGGCGAGTAACGCCGAAGGGAGCGCGGCGGCCACCCACGCGGGCCGCGACCAGTCCCAGATGGCGCGCCCTGGCATCCGTCCGACCGGGATGAGCAGCACGGCGGCTGAGCTGAGCGCGGCGATGCACAGCGCGGCGAGCGTCTCGCTCGCCAGCGATTGCCACAGCCCGTCGACCGGGCCGATGACGCTGTGCGCGATCCAGGCGAACAGGCCGAGCAGGGTGATGGTGCCGACCTCGGCGATGGCGAGGATGCCGCGCGGCCGGGGCGCCGCGATCGCGGTCGCGGCGAGCACGACGCCGACGATGACCGGCGGTTGCACACCGCCGATGCGGGAGACGATCGCGGCGATCGCCCCGATGCCGAGCAACACCGGCGCGAGTCGCAGACCGGTCTGCACGGCGAGCACCCACCCGGCGACACGTGAGGCAATCAGCACGCCGATCAGGTTGAGGGTCAGCAGCGCGATGCCGATCGAGATCGCCAGCCGCAGATAGCGCACCTCCGCCTGGATGCCGCCGGCCAGCGCCGCGAGCACCACAGCGCCGGCGAGCGCCAGCGCGGCGGTCACCCAGGGCCGTAGCAGCGGTGGCTCGTCGGATTGTGGACGGGCGCGGAACCGCCCGTGCAGCGCCGAGCGGAGCATGCGCAACGGCACCGCGACCAGCGCGAGGTAGCCGATGCCGATGAGCACGCCGAGCGCCCACGGCGCACTTCGAATGCTCGGGATGCTTGCCCCGTAGTCGGTCGGCGTGCCCCACGTCTGCAGCGGTGGAAGCCCGGAGACGCCGCCCACCGGGGGCGGGAAGAACGGCACTCCCGGCGCCACGCGCGGCGGAGCGGCCACGTCCGGGGCCGGTTCCGACGGTGGTGGCGGCGGCAGGTCCGGGGTCGGGGGAGCCGGACGAACCGGTGCCACCGGAGCGGGTTGATCAGGCGCCGGGCGCGCGGCGATCGAGAATGCCGCGCTCGCACGACTCGGGTTGCCTGCGGCGTCCCGCGCAACGGCCTGCACGCTCCAGTCCCCGACCGGGACCGCGCCGCTACACGACCACGAGCCGCCGAGCACCGCAGCGGAGCACACGATGGTGCCTCCGAGCAGCACGTCCACTCGTCCGCCCGGTTCCCCGGTGCCCGAGAACGTCACCGTCCCGGGGTCGACGCGCTGTCCGGCGTTCGGGGACGCGAAGAGTGGTGCCGCAGGTGCGTCCCGGTCGAGCGTCACCGACCGGGCAGCCGAGACGCCGGCCGCCTCATCGGTATCGGGCCAGCGATGCTGCACCGTCACCGAGTAGTCGCCGGACACCGACGGGGTCAACTCGCAGGTCCAGAACCCGCTCGGCTGCACGACGGCGCAGAACCCCGACGGGTTCTGGGGGCCTGAGCCGACGATGGCGATCCCGGCGCCGGGAAATCCTCTGCCCGAAATCCGTCCCGCGGTCAGCAGGGGGTCGGGGCCGTCGATCGTCGGTGCGCCCAGCACCCGCACCGCAATGGTGGTCGTGGACTGGACGCCGCCGAGGGACTGCACGGCCGTGACATCCCACCGCCCGTCGGGCAGGTTCAGCTCGCAGCTCCAGCTCTGTTCGCCGGTGGGGATGGAGCACAGCGCATCGCCGGCCTGTACCTCGACGGTGCCCGCGGCATCCTTCGTTCCCTCGACCGTGACGAGCCCGGTGAAGAGTGAGTTCACGGCCGGCGCGGTGATGGCGAACGCCGCCGCCCGCTCTTCCGCCGGCGCTGCCGCGACCGGAGTGGGGACCGTGACGGCGCCGAGCAGTGCGAGGGCACCGACGGCAAAGTGAAGCGCGGAGCGGGAGGTCACTGCTTCGATCCTAAGCGGGCTCGGCGCGCGCGTTGCATCGCCATCGGATGTCTGGGACGGTTGACCCAGATTGGAGCACGCCATGCCCCGCGTCCCCGCACAGCAGCGCCGCGACCAACTCGTGCAGGGCGCACTCCGCGCGGTCGTCGGGGGGCAGTCATCGCCCGACCGCGGAGCACGTCGCGATCCAGGCTGTCGAGGTGACCCGACTGCGCATCACCGCGAGCGACGGCGTCATCCTCGGTCGGCTCGCCGACCGGGATGATGCGACCGCCACCCTCGATCGCGCCGCTGATGCCATCGCGGCGCCCGCCACCGTCTCAGAGAGAACCCGATGAAGCTCCTGACCCCGCCCGCCGCGCAACCCTGGCGCGATGACCCGGCCTCGTACTGGGGTGGTCTGTCGGCCGCCACCGCCGACCTCGACACCCCGGTCGGCGCGATCTCCCTGCCCGCCCTGACGCACAACGCGCACGACATGCTGCGGCGCGCCGGTGGCGTCCCGATCCGGGTCGCGACGAAATCGGTGCGGGTGCGCGGCGTCATCGACGCGGTGCTGGCGCTGCCGGGCTTCCGCGGGGTGCTCGCGTACACGCTGGCGGAGGGGCTCTGGCTGGCCGAGTCCGTCGACGACGTGGTGGTGGGCTATCCGACCGCCGATCGGGCGAGCATCCGCACCCTGGTCACCGATCCGGAGCTGGCGAGCCGCGTGACCCTCATGGTCGATTCGCTCGACCAGGTCGAGCTGATCGACGCGGTGGTGCCGCCCGCTCAGCGCGAGGTGGTGCGTGTCGCGCTGGAACTGGATGCCTCGTGGCGGTCACGCACGCTCGGTCACCTGGGTGTGTACCGTTCTCCGGTGCGATCGGTCGCTCAGGCCGTGAAGCTGGCGCAGTCGATCACGGCCAGAGCCGGTTTCCGCCTCGTCGGGATGATGGCCTACGAGGCGCAGATCGCGGGCGTGGTGAACCGCCCGAAGGGCAGGCGGATGCTCGCTCGCACGGTCGACTACGTACAGCAGCACTCGGGCGCCGAACTGCTCGCACGGCGCGGGACAGTCGTCGCAGCCTTGCGAGAGCTCACCGAGCTCGAGTTCGTCAACGGCGGCGGCACCGGATCGCTCGAGCGCACCGCCGCCGACCCCAGCGTCACCGAGGTCGCCGCCGGCAGCGGTCTGTTCGGCCCGCACCTCTTCGACGACTACGGGCACTTCACCCCGGCCCCGGCCGCGGCGTTCGCCCTCTCGGTGGTGCGCAAGCCGAAGCCGGGCATGGCAACCCTGCACGGTGGGGGCTGGATCGCGTCCGGCCCGCCGAGGCCCGACCGGCTGCCGAGTCTGGCCTGGCCAGAGGGGCTGCGCTACGTCGATCGCGAGACTGCGGGTGAGGTGCAGACCCCGTTGCGCGGTCCTGCCGCGGCCGCACTGCGCCCCGGCGACCGGGTCTGGTTGCGACACGCCAAAGCAGGAGAGTTGAGCGAGCACCTCGATGGCTTTGCCATAGTCGACTGCGACCGGATCGTGCACTTCGTGCCGACCTACCGCGGAGAGGGCAGAGTATTCCTGTGAGCGTGATCGGGCCCGGGCGACGGTGGCGCAACTGGGGTCGGTCGCAGTCGGCGTCTCCGGCGTTCGTGGCGCACGCGGCATCCATCGATGATGTCGTCGAGGCTGTGCGGTTCGCCGCCGACAGAGAACTGACCGTCAAGCCGATCGGCACCGGTCACAGCTTCAGCGCCGTCGCGGTCACCGACGGCGTGCACCTCGACCTCGCTGCGCTCGATGGTGTACTCGCCGTCGACGGCGACCTGGTGACACTGGGGGCGGGCACGAATCTGCGCCAGCTGCCGACGTTGCTGCGCCCGCACAAGTTGGCCCTCGAGAACATGGGCGACATCGACCGGCAGACCATCGGCGGCGCGATCTCGACCGGCACGCACGGCACCGGCGCTGCGTTCGGCGGTATGGCCACGCGCGTCCGGGCGGCAACGCTGGTGACGGCCGCTGGCGAGCTGCTGCGCGTCAGCGAGACCGAGAATGCCGAGCTGCTGCCCGCGGTCGCGCTCGGCCTCGGCGCCTTGGGCGTGCTGGTGGATGTCACGATCCAGACCGTTCCGGAATTCGTGCTGCACGCGCTCGAGCGCCCGATGCCCGTGACCGAGGTGCTCGAGCAGTTCGAGCAGCGCACCGCCACCTCCGACCACTTCGAGTTCTACGTCTGGCCGCACTCCGATCGCGCGCTCACCAAGACGAACACCCGCCTGCCTGCTGACGCGCCGCTCAAGCCGCTCGGGCGGGTGCGCGAAGTGCTCGAAGACGGATTCACCGACAACGAGGTGTTCCGCGCGATGCTGGACGTGGGTCGGGCCTTTCCGGGTGCCGTGCCGCGCCTGAATCGGCTGGCCACGAATGTCAGCGGCGACCGCGAGTTCACCGACCACTGGCAGTCGGTGTTCACCAGCCCGCGCCGGGTGCGCTTCCGCGAGATGGAGTACGCCATCCCGCTGGAGGCGATTCCGTCCGCAGTGGCAGCGGTGCGCACGCTGATCGACGATCGCGGGTGGCGTATCGAGTTCCCGATCGAGGTGCGCTCTGCGGCCGCGGACGGTCTCTGGCTGTCGACCGCCTTCGAACGGCCGAGCGGATACGTCGCGGTGCACCGCTACGCCCGCAACGATCCCACCGAGTACTTCGCCGCCGTCGAGGCCATCATGATCGAACACGCCGGTCGGCCGCACTGGGGCAAGATGCACACCCGCGACGCGGAGTACGTTCGAAGCATGTATCCACGGTTGCCCGACTTCGCTGCGGTTCGCGACCGTCTCGACCCCGACCGGCGCTTCGCCAACGCCTACCTGGATCGGGTGCTGGGTCGGTGACCGACCCAGCTGAACTCGCTGCCGCTCTGCCGCCCGGTTTCGTCGTCGGCGCCGCCACTGCCGCGTTTCAAATCGAAGGAGCGGTGGATGTCGGGGGCCGCGGCCGTTCGACCTGGGACGAGTTCACGCAGCGACCGGGTGCCATCGCCGACGGCTCGAACGCGACGGTCGCCACCGACCACTACCACCGTTATCCCGAAGACATCGCCCTCATGCGCGAACTCGGCCTCGACGCCTACCGCTTCTCGCTCGCCTGGCCACGCATCCAGCCCGGCGGCAAAGGGCCCGCGAACCCGGAGGGCGTCGCCTTCTACGACCGGCTCATCGACGCGCTGCTCGAGGCCGGCATCTCGCCGATGGCGACGTTGTTCCACTGGGACACGCCGCTCGAGCTGGAGCGGGCGGGCGGCTGGCGCAAACGCGAGACAGCGCTGCGTTTCGCCGAGTACGCGGAGATCGTAGGTCATGCCTTCGGCGACCGAATAGCCTCCTGGGTCACGCTGAACGAACCGGCAACGCTCACCCTGCAGGGCTACGGCCTCGACGTGCACGCGCCGGGGCTCGGCAAGACCCTCTCGGTGATCCCGGTGGCGCGCAATCTGCTCGTCGGGCACGGGCTCGCAGTGCAGGCGCTGCGGGCGGTACCCGTCAAGGGCCGAATCGGCATCACCAACGTGCACACGGCGGTCGTGCCATCCACTGATTCGAGAATCGATGCGGCCTACGCGGACCTGTTCGACTTTCTGCACAACCGGATCTTCGCCGACCCCGTGCTGCTCGGCCGCACGCCGAGGGGACCGAAAGCGGTGGGCGCGCTCGGCGTCGCGCTGCGGGTGCTCTCGAGCACCAGCGCGCGCGATCTGGCGCTCATGTCGCAGCCGCTGGACTTCTACGGGCTCAACTACTACTTCCCGAGCCGCATCGGCGCGGGGCCCGCCCCGGCCGGAGTGGGAACACCCGACGGGCTGTCCGACGCGATGGACGCGACGCCCTTCCATCTGCAGGAATGGCCGGAGTTTCCCAAGACCGGGTTCGGATGGCCGATCGCGCCCGAGTACCTGCGACTGGTGCTCGAACAGCTGGCGCACCGCTACGGGGAGAAGCTCCCGCCGGTGGTCGTCACCGAGGGTGGTGCGAGTTTCCCCGATGCGGTCGGCCCCGATGGGCAGATCGACGATCAGGACCGAATCGACTACCTGGCGCAGCACATCGCGGTCGCCGCGACCGGGGCGCCGGGGGTCGACGTGCAGGGCTACTTCGTGTGGACGCTCACAGACAACTTCGAGTGGGCGGCCGGCTACCAGCAGCGCTTCGGACTCATCCGAGTGGATTTCGACACACTGAAGCGCACCCCGAAGGCGTCGTACCGCTGGTTGCAGCGAGTTCTCAGCGCCCGGCAGACGTGAGGCCAGCATGGCTCGCTTATAGTTGGCGCCATGGAAATCCTCATCGTCATCGGCGTCATCGTGCTGCTCGCCGTCATCGTGGGCATCTACCTGTGGGCGACCTACAATTCGCTCGTCACCCTGAACGTGCGCGTCGATGAGGCATGGAGCGACATCACCGTGCAACTCAAGCGCCGTGCCGACCTCATCCCGAACCTTATCGAGGCGGTCAAGGGATACGCGGCGCACGAGAAGGCCGTGTTCGAGAACGTCACGAGAGCCCGCGCCGAGACGCTGTCCGCGCAGGGTCCGGCAGACGCAGCCGTCGCCGAGAACCACATGCAGTCCGCGCTCAAGTCGATCTTCGCGGTGGCCGAGGCCTACCCCCAGTTGCAGGCGAGCCAGAACTTCCTGCAGTTGCAGGGCGAGCTCGTCGACACCGAGGACAAGATCCAGGCCTCCCGGCGCTTCTACAACGGCGGGGTGCGCGAGCTGAACACCAAGATCAAGGTGTTCCCGAACACGCTGTTCGTGCGCGGCCTCGGTTTCACCGAGCGCGAGTTCTTCGAGGTCGCCGACGCCGCCGCGATCGCCGAGCCGCCCCGCGTGCAATTTTGAACCGAAGGGTGACGCCGCCGCAGGCGGCATCGACCGCAGGTTCAAGGTCGAGTAGCCGACGCAGTCGGCGTATCGAGACCCCTCGTCCCACTCACGAACGGACTCCCTAGGTGTACCGCGCCATCGCGAAGAACAAGCGCAATACGGTTCTCATCATCATCCTGTTCATCCTCATCATCGGTGGGCTCGGCGCGCTCGCCGCGGTGATCTACGGCGATATCACGATCGTGATCCTCACGGTCGCCATCTCGATCGGGTACGCGTTGTTCCAGTACTTCGCCGCGAGTTCCCTCGCGCTGGGGCTCAGCGGCGCCCAACAGATACAGAAGGCCGACAACCCGCGCCTGTACCGCATCGTCGAGAACCTCGCGATCACCGAGGGGCTGCCGATGCCGAAGGTCTACATCGTCAACGACCCGGCACCGAACGCGTTCGCAACCGGCCGCGACCCGCAGCACGCGTCCGTCGCCGCGACCACCGGCATCCTCGATCTCCTCACCGACGACGAACTCGAGGGTGTGATGGCGCACGAGCTGGGGCACGTGAAGAACTACGACATCCGGGTCTCGATGATCGTGTTCGGCCTGGTCGTCGCCGTCGGCTTCATCGCCGACCTGCTGCTGCGGCTGGCATTCTTCGGCGGCAACCGCAACAACAACGGCAACCCGATCGTGCTGGTACTCGGGCTGGCCGCTTTCATCATCGCGCCGCTGGTGGCCGCCGTGGTGCAGGCGGCGGTGTCACGCCAGCGGGAGTACCTGGCCGACGCGACGGGAGCGCTGACCACGAGGCATCCGGATGCCCTCGCCTCCGCCCTCGGCAAACTCGCCGAATACGGCCGGCCGATGGTGCGCCAGAACTCGACGATGGCGCACATGTGGTTCGCCGACCCCACCAAGCCCGGCCTGATGGACCGCCTGTTCGCCACCCACCCCCCGATCGCGGAGCGCATCGCGCGGCTGCGCGAGATCGGCGGCACATTCTGAGGTGATTCCGCGCCGCCGCTACTGCGGCGCGCGAGCCCGTAGTGCATCGCGCAAGGCGCCGGCGAGGTCGCCCCGATCGGCCACGGTGATCCCGCCGAGCCCCTGCCACGCGGCCGTCTCCCGCAGCAGCGCGACCACCCGGTGAAGATCGATGGATGCCTCGCCCTCACGCCACGCGGACTGCACCCGCAGCACGCCCGCTCGCCGGTCCGACTTGAGGTCGATGCGGCCCACGAGAGCCTCGTCGATGAGCAGCGGGAGGGTGTAGTACCCGTACAGCCGCCGCGGCGCCGGGGTGTAGATCTCGATGCGGTAGTGGAATCCGAACATCCGCAGCGCGCGATCGCGTTCCCACACGATCGGGTCGAACGGGGACAGCAGTGCGGCGGCCTCGATGCGCCGTGGGATCCGCGCGTCGCGATGCAGGTACGCCGGGCGGTCCCACCCGCGCACGGTCACCGGCAGCAGGTCACCGGCCTCGACCAGGTCGCGGATCGCCGACTTCGTCGGTGCCTGCAGCAGGCGGTAGTAGTCCGCGATGTCGCTGACGGTGCCGATGCCGAGCGCCCTCGCACTGATGCCGACCAGCTCGCGCACGGCGTCACCCTCGTCGACCTCCCGCTGGAGTACGTCGGCGGGGATCCTGCGCTCGGGCAGGTCGTAGTACCGCTCGAATCCGGTGCGATGCGATGCGACCACCTCCCCGCGGTCGAAGAGCACCTCGAGCCCGGTCTTCACATCCGACCAGCCCCACCACGGTCCGCGGCGCTCGTTGCGTTCGTGCTCGACCTGCCCGGCACTCAGCGGCCCCTTCGCGGCGAGTTCGCGCGTGAGAAAGTCCAGCATCGATGCGTGCGCGCGGGCCCATTCGAGGTGGCTGGGTTTGATCTCGCGGTAGAACCGGCGGCGCCAGCCGAACAGCGACCAGTGCTCGACCGGGATGAGCGAGGCCTGGTGCGCCCAATACTCGATGTAGGGCGACTTGCGCGTGAACGTCAGCCGGTCGAGGAGGGTCTTGTGGTACGGACCCAGTCGCGACAGCAGCGGCAGATAGTGACTGCGCTCGAAGACGTTCACCGAGTCGAGTTGCAGCACGCCCAGTCGCTGAAGCGCGAGGTTCAGCTGCCGGGTGCCGACCGAGGCCGGTCGCGAGCCGAACCCCTGAGCGGCCAGTGCGATCCTTCGAGCCTGCGCAGCTGACACCGACTCGACCACCCTCCGACCCTACCGAGCCGTGCAGACACCGCAGCGTCACGCGATGTTCACCCGTGCGGTGCCGTACCGTTGCGCGACGGCCTTACGTTACACTTCAGGCCCGAACCCGGTTCCGCTGCCCGCACACAGCGCGGGCGACCACGGGCCCCCCAGAGAGGACATCCCTTGACCAGAACCCGAACCCTCGGCGGCCTCGCCCTCGTAGCGGCCACCGCGATCGCGCTCGGCGGCTGCGCAGCCGCGAGCACGCCGGCAGCCGCAGTCGACGCTGCCACCGCCACCAGCGCCGCGGACTTCGGCGGCATGGAGGGTCTCATCGCGGCCGCGCAGGCAGAGGGCCAGCTCAACGTCATCGCGCTGCCAGACAACTGGGCGAACTACGGCGAGATCAAGGCGCTGTTCGAGGAGAAGTACGGCATCGTCGTCAACTCCGCCGACCCGGACATCTCCAGCGCCGAGGAGATCGCCGCGGCCGACAACCTGCGCGGCCAGGACACCGCGCCCGACGTCTTCGACCTCGGCACCGCGGTGACCCTCGACAGCCTGGACTACTTCGCACCGTACAAGGTCGCGAACTGGGACGAGATCCCCGACGCGAACAAGGATGCCGACGGCCTGTGGGTCAACGACTACACCGGCAGCATGTCGATCGGCTACCAGAGCAACGACGTGCCCGCGCCCACCAGCCTCGACGACCTGCTCGGCGACGCCTACCGCGGGGCGGTCGCGATCAACGGCGACCCCACCCAGGCTGGAGCGGCATTCGCGGCGGTCGGTCTGGCCACGGTGCAGTCCGGCGGGACGCTGGATGACTTCACACCCGGCATCGAGTTCTTCCAGAAGCTCAACGACGCCGGCAACTTCCTTCCGGTGAACGTGACCGAGGCGGCCATCGCCTCCGGTGAGATCAAGGTCGCCTTCGACTGGAGCTACAACAACCTGGCGGTGGCGTCCACGGTCGACGGCTGGAAGGTCACCACCCTCCCGGGCGCGATTTACACCAGCTTCTACAACCAGGCGATCAACAAGGATGCTCCGAACCCCGCCGCCGCGCGCCTGTGGCAGGAGTTCCTGTACAGCGCCGAGGCGCAGAACCTGTTCATCGTCGGTGGCGCCTACCCGGTGACGATCCAGGCCCTGCAAGATGCCGGCACCGTCGACACTGCAGCCCTCGAGGCCCTCGGAAAGCTGGACGGCGAGCTCGTGACCCCCACCTCGAAGCAGGCGGAGGCCGCCGCGGCTCTGCTCGCCGCGAAGTGGGCTGCGGCGATCAGCTGAGCGTGACCACGATCGCCGAACCGACGGCGGCGCACGGCGCCGGGGGTGCTCCCCGGCGCCGTGCCCGCGTGGGCCCGATGCTCGGGCTCACGCCGTTCGCGCTCTACGTGCTGCTGTTCCTGGCCGTCCCCACCGCGCTGGCGGTGGGCACCGGGTTCTTCACCGAGGGCGGCGCGCTGACGTTCGAGAACGTGCTCGGGCTGTTCAGCCCGACCGTGCTGACCACCTTCGTCAGTTCGTTCTGGGTTTCGGCGGTCACGGCGATCGTCGGCGCCGTCGTCGGCGCGCTGGTCTGCTACGCGCTGCTGGGCACCCGCGCTGAAGGCGCCCTCCGCACTCTGATCGATTCGGCATCCAGTGTGCTCGCCCAGTTCGGCGGCGTGATGCTCGCGTTCGCGTTCATCGCCGCGATCGGCAACCAGGGGCTGATCACGGTGTGGCTGCGCGACGCGCTCGGGATCGACATTTTCGCCGACGGTGTCTGGCTCTACCAGGTGCCGGGGCTGCTGCCGGTGTACCTCTACTTTCAGGTGCCGCTCATGATCATCACCTTCATGCCGGCGCTGTCCGGCCTCAAGCAGCAGTGGGCGGAGGCGAATGCCACCCTCGGCGGCACGCGACTGACCTACTGGTCGCGCATCGCGATCCCGGTGCTCGCCCCGTCGTTCCTCGGCAGCCTGCTGTTGCTGTTCGCCAACGCGTTCTCGTCGTACGCCACCGCGGCCGCACTCATCAGCCAGGGTTCGCAGATCGTGCCGCTGCAGATCCGCTCAGCACTGGTCAGTGAGACGGTGCTCGGTCGCGAGAACATGGCCGGCGCCCTCGCGCTCGGCATGGTCGTCGTTATGGTGGTGGTGATGTGGGGCTACTCGGCGCTGCAGACGCGCACCTCGAGGTGGCAACGATGAGCGGCCGCGTCGGCGCCGAGCCCAGCGCCCTGACCCGCTCCGTCATCCTCGGCGTCGTCGGCCTGATCTTCGCCATCCCGATCATCGCGATGCTGGAGTTCAGCCTGAGCACCCGGGATGGCTCCGGCTACAGCCTGGAGCACTGGATCGGGTTGTTCTCGCCCGAGAACGCCCGAACCTACCGAGGCCTGTTCCAGGCGATCGGCAACTCGTTCCTGCTCGCCGCGGTCACCGTCGGGATCGTGCTGGTGGTGCTGCTGCCGACGATGATCCTGGTGCACATCCGCTTTCCGTCTCTCAAGCGCGTGCTCGAGTTCATCTGCATCATCCCGATCACCGTTCCGGCGATCGTGCTCGTGGTCGGCCTTGCGCCGGTGTACGGCGTCGTGGTGCGGGTGTTCGGCGGCTCGATCTGGACCCTCGCGTTCGCGTACGGCATCATCGTGCTGCCCTACGCCTACCGCGCCATCCAGTCGAACCTCGACGCCATCCCGGTGATCACCCTCAGCGAGGCCGCCCGATCGCTGGGGGCGAGCTGGCCGGTCATCGTCTGGCGGGTGCTGCTGCCGAACCTGCGCACCGGCGTGCTCGCCGCCGCGTTCATCTCGGTCGCGGTCGTGCTCGGCGAGTTCACCATCGCGAGCCTGCTCAACCGCGTGAACCTCCAGACCGCGCTGCTGCAGATCGGTCAGTCCGACCCGTGGATCGCCGTGATCCTGTCGCTGCTGTCGCTGGCCTTCGCGTTCCTGCTCCTGCTCGTCATCGGCCGACTCGGGCCGGCCCGCACCCGGAGGTCGTCATGACGTACACCATCCCCGTCGCCACCGCCGTCACCGCCCCGGTGCAGGGCACCACCGTCGAACTGCTCGGCGTGGTCAAGGACTACGGCGGCCATCGCGCCCTCGACGGCATCGACCTGCGCATCGAGCCGGGCGAGTTCGTCGCACTCCTCGGCCCGTCCGGCTGCGGCAAGACGACCGCGCTGCGCGCGCTGTCGGGCCTGGAGACCATCGACGCCGGTCGCATCCTCATCGACGGCGACGACGTCGCACCGGTGCCGACGAACCGACGCGACATGGGCATGGTGTTCCAGTCGTACTCGCTGTTCCCGCACATGACGACCCTGCAGAACGTCGAGTTCGGACTCCGGATGCGCAAGGTGACCGGCGATGACCGGCACCAGCGAGCGACGGACGCACTCGACATGGTCGGGTTGGGCCGCCTCGCGGGTCGCTACGCGCACCAGCTGTCCGGCGGGCAGCAGCAGCGGGTCGCACTCGCCCGGGCGCTCGTCACCCGCCCGCGCGTGCTCCTGCTCGATGAGCCGCTGAGCGCGCTCGACGCCAAGGTGCGGGTGCAGTTGCGGGATGAGATCCGCCGCATCCAGACCGAGCTCGGCATCACCACGGTGTTCGTCACCCACGACCAGGAGGAGGCGCTCGCCGTCGCCGACCGGGTCGCCGTGATGAACAACGGCGTGATCGAGCAGATCGGCACTCCCGAGCAGCTGTACGCGACCCCGGCGACGCCGTTCGTCGCCGACTTCGTGGGGTTGAGCAATCGCGTGGCCGGCCAGGTGCGCGACGGGCGCATCCTGGTGCACGGCACCGAGCTCGAACTGCTCGGGGACCGGCTGCCCGACGGCGCCGCGACGGCGTACGTGCGGCCGGAGGACATCACGATCCACGGCGCTGAGGCCGGAGGCATCCCGGCCATCGTCGTCGCCTCGAGCTTTCTCGGCTCGCTGCGTCGCACCCGGGTGCGGCTGTCCGACGACTCGCTGCTATCGATCCAGCACGATGTCGGACTGCGATTGCCGCCCGGGGCGCCGGTCACGCTCAAGCTGCGGGGTGCACCGGTGAGCGCGGTGCCGATCCCGTAGCGATCTAGACTGGCGCGATGGCTCTGGTTCGGCGCGGCAAGCCGGTCGGCCCGCGCGAGGACGCGGTCGACGAGCGCGTGCCTGCCGATCAGACGGTGCCGTACCCGCTGCGGGTGGCCGGCGCGTACTCGTGGCGGATCCTGCTGGTGCTCGGCGTGCTCGCGGTGTTCGTGTTCCTGTTCATCCAGTTCCGGTTCATCGCGATCCCGTTCATGATCGCGATCCTGCTCGGTGCGCTGCTGGTGCCGCTCGTGCAGGCTCTGATGAGGCATCGCTGGCCCAAGCCGCTCGCGGTCACCGTCGCGCTCGTCGGCACGCTCGCGATCGTCTCGGCGTTGGTGTTCGTCGTCGTCCAGCAGGTACGCAGCGGCATCCCCGACCTGCGCACGCGTTCGGTGGTCGCCTACGCCGACTTCCGCACCTGGCTGGAGATCGGTCCGTTCGGCATCGACGCGAACGAGTTCGACGGTTACCTGGCTCAGCTGCTCGGGGCCATTCAGCGCGACAGTCAGTCGTTGATCAACGGGGCACTGTCGGTCGGAGTGACCGCTGGTCACGTGCTCGCCGGTCTGCTGTTGACGATCTTCGCGACCATCTTCGTGCTCATCGACGGGCGCGGCATCTGGGCCTGGATCGTGCGGCTGTTCCCGGCACGGGCCCGCACAGCCGTCGACGGTTCGGGTCGCGCCGGCTGGATCACCCTGACCACGTTCGTCAAGGTGCAGATCTTCGTCGCCTTCGTCGACGCCGTCGGCATCGGGCTCGGTGCCTGGATCGTCGGGCTCGCGTTCGGCTCGAGCTTTCCGCTGCTCATCCCGATCACCATCGCGGTCTTCCTGGGCTCGTTCATCCCGTTCGTCGGCGCGATCTTCACCGGCGCCCTCGCTGCCTTCGTCGCGCTGGTCTACCTCGGCCCGATCCCCGCCTTGATCATGCTTGGCGTCGTGATCCTGGTGCAGCAGATCGAGGGTCACGTGCTGCAGCCGCTGGTGATGGGCACCGCGGTGAGAGTGCACCCGCTGGCGGTGGTGTTCGCGGTCACGTCGGGCTCGTTCATCGGAGGCATCCCGGGTGCGCTGTTCGCCGTGCCCGTCGTCGCCGTGCTCAACGTGATGGTGAAGTACCTCGCCGCGGGTCGTTGGCGCACCTCCCCCGACCCAGAACCGAGCGAGGTGCTGACCGGTGCGTGATCGGGTGCGCGTCGGGCCGACCCTGGTCGACTTCCATGAGGCGAGGGATCGGGTAGCCGCGACGGTGCATGTCACCCCGATGGAGAACTCCAACTCGCTGTCTGCGGTGCTCGGCTCGCCGGTCTACCTCAAGTGCGAGAACCTGCAGCGCACCGGCTCGTACAAGATTCGGGGTGCAGTGAACCGGCTCGCTCGGCTGACCGACGACGAGAAGACCCGCGGGGTGGTCGCTGCGTCCGCCGGCAATCACGCTCAGGGTGTCGCGTACGCGGCACGGGAGCTGGGCATCCCGGCGACGATCTTCATGCCGATCGGTGCCGCGCTGCCGAAACTGCAAGCGACGCGCCACTACGGCGCGCACGTCGAGCTCGTCGGGGTGACCGTCGCGGAGTCGCTCGCAGCCGCCGCGGCCTTCTCAGAGCGCACGGGCGCCGTTCGCATCCACCCCTTCGATCACATCGATATCGTCGCCGGTCAGGGCACGCTGGGACTGGACATCTACGACCAGCGCCCCGACCTCGACAGCGTGCTGGTGCCGATCGGCGGGGGCGGGCTGATCTCCGGGGTCGCCAGTGCCATCAAGCAGCGCGCGGCGCTTGACGGGCGTCGCGTGCGCGTGGTGGGCGTCCAGGCTGCGAACGCCGCGTCGTATCCGCCGTCGTTGGCCGCCGGGGTGCCGACCGAGATCCCCACGCTGCCCACGATCGCCGACGGCATCCTGGTCAACAAGCCGGGTGAGCTCAACTTCGAGATGGTGCGCGAGTACGTCGACGACATCGTCGCCGTCACCGACGACGAGACCGCCCAGGCGCTGCTGGTGCTGCTGGAGCGCGCCAAGCTCGTCGTCGAACCTGCTGGCGCGGTTGGAGCGGCCGCGATCCTGGCGGGCCGGGTGTCCGACCTGGGCTCGACCGTGGTGCTGCTGTCGGGCGGCAACATCGACCCGATGATGATGGAGCGGGTGATCAGCCACGGCCTGGCCGCATCCGAGCGTTACCTCAAGCTGCGCATCCCGCTGCCAGACCGTCCGGGTCAGCTCGCGCGGGTGTCGGCCATCGTGGCCGAGGCCAACGCGAACGTGCTCGAGGTGCTGCACACCCGACACAACGGCGGGCTGCAGATCAGTCAGGTCGAGCTCGAGCTGCACATCGAGACCCGCGGGCCCGAACACGCCGACGCCGTGCTCGCGGCGCTCCGGGCAGAGGGCTTCATGCCTCGCGTCGACTTCTAGCCGCGGCGATCCGCGCGGAGATCGCATCGGCGACCAGCCCCAGCGAGATGGCCACGACGATGGACACGCCGACGGCCAGCAGCGGCCACTGCCGGAACACCGCGCCGAACACCGCGCCGACCGCGATGTTGTAGACCGCCCAGCACACGCCCGCGATCGCGGTGAGCGCCAGAAACCTCGGGTAGCGGAACCCCGTCATCCCAGCCGTCAGGTTCACGGCGATGCGGCCGAACGGCACGAAGCGCGCGGTCAGCAGCACCACGACGGTGCGGCGATCCAGGGCGCGACCTGCCCAGTCGAGTGCTGCGGCGATGCGGCCACGTGACATCCACCCTGGTCGGTGCGTGCCGATCGCCCGACCGACGGCGAAGGTGAGGGTGTCGCCGAGTACCGCCGCAGCGGCGGCGACCGGCGCGAGCACCGCCAGGTTCGGGTTGCCGGACGACGCAGCCAGAGCGCCGAGGGCCACGACGACGGTCTCGCTGGGCACGATCACCAGGAACGCGTCGAACACGGTCAGTGCGAAGACCAGCGGAAAGATCCAGGGCGAACTCGCCAAGCCGATCGCGAACGCGGTGATCGCGTTCAGCACCTCGCCCATGCCCTAGTGTTACCGCATCCGGGTGAACGGGCAGTGACCTCAGGACACGAAGGTTTCGACCTTCAAGATCTTCACCGGGATGGATCTGCCGCTGGGTGCGGTGTAGCTCGTCTCGTCCCCGACGCTCAGACCGATGATCGCCGTGCCGAGGGGGCTGCCCTCGCTGTAGACGTCGAGGTCGCTGTCGCCGACGATCTCACGGCTGCCGATAAGAAAGGTTTCCTCGTCCCCGAGGATCGTCGCGGTGATGACGGTGCCCGGCTCGACGACCCCGGTGGACTCGGGCGCTTCGCCGACGTTTGCGTTACGAAGCAGTTCGGTGAGCACCCGGATGCGGGCCTCGATCTTGCCCTGCTCCTCTTTGGCGGCGTGATACCCGCCGTTCTCCTTCAGGTCGCCCTCCTCGCGAGCGGCCTCGATGCGCTTGGCGATTTCGATGCGGCCCTCGCCCGTCAGCTGCTCGAGCTCGGCCTTGCGGCGGTCGTAGGCCTCCTGGGTCAGCCAGGTGGCCGCGGTCTCGTTGCCGGCCACGAGTACCTCCTCACAACAGTGAAACCGGCCGCGCGGGCCGGTTTCAGTCGAACGGCAAGTCTAGGTGAGCCAGCAGCGGTAGATCAACCCGGTGGTGGCAAGCTCGGTGGTGAGCACGGTTTCGCTGAATTCTCGAGTGCGTTGCTCCGAGGCCGCGACATCCACCACCTTCCAACCGACGATGCCGAAGCTGGGGTTCAGCGCCTGCACTGCGCACTGCATCGGCGTGCCCGGTTCGACGGTGAGCGTCCAACGCACCTCGACCGCACGGTCGTCCGCGATCACGAACCCGGTATCCAGCACCTGGAACTGCGCGGACAGACTGCCGAACCCAGCCCAGATCAGCCAGGCCGCGAGTGCGACGAAGGAGGTCCCCGCGGTGCCGATCGCGAACCAGCGTCTGCGGCGCGCACCCGCCGGAGAACGCCCGTACCGGGCGTCGAGTTCGCTCAGCTTCGTCATGATGCTCCCGTAGTCTTGATTCCAGGCTATTGGCTGAACCGAGGACAAACGATGTTCCACCTGCTGTGGTCGGCTATCGAGCCGACCCCGACCCCACCGCCGGCGTTCGAGGGCGACCCGAACACGGTCACGCCCGGCGTGATCGGCTTCGTCATCACCTTTCTGCTGGCCGCGGCCACGGTGCTCCTCGTGATCGACATGGTGCGGCGCGTGCGCCGCGTGCGGTACCGGGAGCAGGTGCGCGAAGAGATCACCGCCGAGACGAGCACTGCGCCAGTCAGAGAAGCATCGGGGGATTGAGCGCGACGAGGAAGATGCCCACCCAGTGGCACAGGAACGCCAGCAGGGTGCAGGTGTGGAACAGTTCGTGGAACCCGAAGCGCCCGGGGAACGGGTTCGGGCGCTTCAGGCCGTAGAAGACCGCGCCGAGCGTGTAGAGCAGCCCGCCGATGATGATCAGCGTCATCGTCGCGGGTGCGTTCTGGAAGAAGTCGACGACGAACATCATCGCCGCCCAGCCCAGCAGCACGTAGAGCGGCACATACAACCAGCGCGGTGCGCCCACCCAGAACACCCGGAAGCCGATGCCGAGCGCCGCTCCGCCCCAGACCAGGCTCAGCAGCAGCGTCGCCTTGTCCGACGGCAGTGCGAGCACCGAGATGGGCGTGTACGAGCCGGCGATGAGCACGAAGATGTTGGCGTGATCGATCCGCTTGAAGATCGCCTTGACGTTCGGGCTCCAGCTGAGACGGTGGTACAGCGCGCTGATGCCAAACAGCAGCAGCGAGCTGGTGAAGAAGATCGCCGAGCTGACCTTCGCGGCCGCGCCATCCGCCATCACGACCAGGATGATCCCGAGCGCGATGGCGACCGGGAACGTCGCGGCGTGGATCCAGCCGCGCCAGGTCGGCTTGGTGTCGGCGGGGGAGTGCTGGAGTTCGTCTGCCAGCAGTGGCAGGTTCGGCAACTGCGCCCCGCGATCCCAATCGGTTTCCGACTCCGGGCTCGCCGACGGCTGGGTCATGTTCGCCAGTGTATGGGAGCCACGGTCACGGCAAGCTGGAAGGACCGGTGGACTAGCGTAGCCCCGTGAACGAGCGGCAGGAGAGCCTCGGCCGAGGTTTGCTCTATCGGCTCTACCAGGGCAGGTTGCGGCGTCGGCTTGCCGGGGCTCCCATGCCGCACCACGTGGGAATGATCATCGACGGCAACCGTCGCTGGGCGCGATTGCGCGAGCTGGAGACCGCTGCGCACGGGCACCGGGCCGGGGCCGCCAAGTACCGCGAGTTCCTGCAGTGGTGCGACGACATGGGCATCGGAGTGGCCACGCTGTACCTGCTGTCGACCGACAACCTGGCCAACCGCAACCAGGCAGAACTGGATGGGCTGTTCGAGATCATCGGCGACCTCGCCGCCGAGCTGTCGCGATTCCGTGACTGGCGCGTGCAGCACGTCGGTTCGCCCGAGGGGCTCCCGCCACGACTGAGGGAGCAACTGCGCGACGCCCAGGAGCGCACGCGGGAGCACACCGGGCTGCACATCAACCTGGCGATCGGCTACGGCGGCCGACGCGAAATCGCGGATGCCATGCGCAGCATCGTGCGCAGCCACGGCGAGACGGGCGGCACGCTCGATGCCCTCGCCGACATCCTCACGCCCGAGCTGATCGCCGACCATCTGTACACGGGCGGTCAGCCGGACCCCGACCTGATCATCCGCACCTCTGGTGAGCAGCGCATCAGCGACTTTATGCTGTGGCAGAGCGCTCACAGCGAGTTCTACTTCATGGAGGCCCTCGGGCCTGATCTTCGCGAGGTCGACTTTCTCCGCGCGCTGCGCGTGTTCTCCCGACGACAGCGGAGGTTCGGCCAGTGACGAGTATCGACGAGTTCCGTGCCGGCTTCGACGAAGACCCCGGCTACCTCGACTTCGCCAGGTTCGGCCCCATCGGTCGCGCCGTCATGGAGGAGGACACCGCGCTGAACGCGCTGATCGCCCGCTCGCGGTTCGGTTCCCTCGCCGAGCTCAAAGCGCAGGGGCAGCGCGCCCACGAGGCGGTCGCCGACCTGACCGGGCTGCCGAGCGACCACATCGTCTCGCAGCCCAACACCAGTCAGGGCCTCATGCAGGCGGCGTTCGGTGTCTCGGGCGACGTGCTCGCTTCACTCGGCGAGTTCCCCGGCATCACCTTCGCGCTGACCCGCACCGCCGAATCGACCGGTCGCGTCGCGCCCCGCTGGCTGGAGACCGAGCACGGGCAGGTCACGCCCGGCATGATCCGCGATCAGCTCACCGACGACATCGTGGCGGTCGCCGTCAGCCTGGTCGACTTCCGCACCGGATTCGTCGCCGACCTCGACGGCATCCGTCAGGTGATCGGCGACCGGCTGCTCATCGTCGACGCGATTCAGGGCTTCACCGTCGTGGATGCGCCCTACCAGGTGGCGGATGTCGTGGTGGCCGGCGGGCAGACCTGGGTGCGGGCGGGCTGGGGCACCGGTTTCCTCGCCCTCAGCGACCGGGCGATCGAGCGCATCGCTCCCGTGCTGTCCGGCTTCAGCGCGACCGACGATGACGACGTCCCGCTCGATGAAGTCCCTCCACCCACGCACGGTGCTGCGGCCTTCCAGATCAGTCAGGCCGACCCACTCGCGCAGGCTCGATTCGCCACGGCGCTCGAGGGCATCGCCGACGTCGGCGTCCCCGCGATTGCGGGGGCCCTCGCCGAGTGCACGACGCGCATCATCGACCTCGCGGACGAGTTCGCGATCCCGGTGTCGTCGTCGCGTGAGCCCGGCCAGCGCGCCGGCAGCGTGATCATCACGCCCGACCCGGATCAGCTCACCGTGCTGACGGCGTCGCTGCACAACCACGGGGTCACGGCGACCGCGCGTGGGGGTTCGGTGCGCCTGAGCCCGCACGTGACCACCGACGAGGAGACCTTCACGATGCTGCGCGATTCGTTCATCTCGTTCGCGTCGGCCATCAACCCTTAACCTCCCCGACACGCAATGCGGTGTGTCGGACACGTGCCAGACGCACGCAGCGCCTAGCGTCGAGACATCGGGCACGTCGCCCGATCGGAGCGGCCACCCACGTTCGTTCCGCAACGCACCACGGCCGTTCCGGGTACCAGAGATCCGGGGGCGCCCGCGCTTCCCGGGGATGGAGCGCACGTGACCGAGCCCGCCAAGCCCACACTCCAGCAGCACACCGGAACGGGGGCGAGGCAGACCGAGCGCACGTTCGTGCTCGACACCTCGGTGCTCCTGTCCGATCCGAGAGCGCTGCTGCGGTTCGCCGAGCACCACGTGGTGCTGCCGGTGGTCGTGATCACCGAGCTCGAGTCCAAACGCAACGACCCGGAGATCGGATACTTCGCGCGCCAGTCCCTTCGCAACCTCGATGAACTGCGCATCAAGCACGAGCGTCTCGACTTCCCGATCGCGATCGGCGACGACGGTGGTTCCCTGCGCGTCGAGCTGAACCACTCGAACATGTCGGTGCTGCCCTCTGGGCTGCAACTCGGGGACAACGATTCGCGCATCCTCGCCGTCGCGCTCAACCTCGCCAATGACGGCTTCGATGTCACCGTCGTCTCGAAAGATCTCCCGCTTCGGGTGAAGGCGGCATCCATCGGCCTCGCCGCCGAGGAGTACCGTGCCGAGCTGGCCGTCGACTCGGGATTCACCGGGCAGGCGGAGCTGACCCTCGGGTCGGATCAGATGGCCAAGCTCTACGATGAGGAGCAGCTGCAGACGCGACTGGTCGAGAATCTGCCGGTCAACACCGGTCTCGTCATCCACTCGGACCGTGGTTCTGCACTGGGCCGGGTCACGGGGCGAGGACAGCTGCGGCTGGTGCGTGGCGACCGCGACATCTTCGGCCTGCACGGTCGGTCCGCCGAACAGCGACTGGCGATCGACCTGCTGCTCGATCCTGAGGTCGGCATCGTGTCGCTCGGCGGTCGCGCCGGCACCGGCAAGTCGGCGCTCGCGCTGTGCGCCGGGCTCGAGGCCGTGCTCGAGAAGCAGCAGCACCGCAAGATCATGGTCTTCCGCCCGCTGTATGCAGTCGGCGGTCAGGAACTCGGGTTCCTCCCGGGCGATGCCGTCGAGAAGATGAACCCCTGGGCGCAGGCCGTGTTCGACACGCTCGGGTCTGTCGTCTCGGAGAACGTGCTCGACGAGGTGCTCGAACGCGGGTTGCTCGAGGTGTTGCCGCTGACGCACATCCGCGGTCGGTCGCTGCACGACGCGTTCGTGATCGTCGACGAGGCTCAATCGCTGGAGCGCAACGTGCTGCTGACCGTGCTCAGCCGTATCGGTCAGAACTCGAGGGTGGTGCTCACGCACGATGTCGCCCAGCGCGACAATCTGCGGGTGGGCCGACACGACGGGGTGGCCAGCGTCATCGAAACCCTGAAGGGTCACGCGCTGTTCGGCCACATCACGCTGACCCGGTCGGAGCGCTCCGCCATCGCGGCACTCGTTACCGAGATGTTGGAGTCCAACGAGCTGACATGATCCCGAGCCCGCTGACTAGACCATAGGGTCTATACGTGGGCTGGGTGTTCGGAACGATCGCGGTGACGCTCGGCATCCTGGCCGTCTGGGGACTCCTCTCGCCGCGGAGCCAGTGGCGCGTTCTGCACAGCTGGGCCGCTGCCGACCCGCACCGTTCGGAACCGGGCGGTGCTGCGTACGCGTTCCTCAGACTGGGCTCGGCCCTCGGGGTGCTCGGGCTCGGGGTCGTCGGCGTCATGGCCGCGGTAGCTGCCATGCAGAACCTGCCCGACCCGCCGGCTCCGCCGAGCGCCGTCGAGCGTATGTGGGGCAAGCCGGTGCCGCAACTGCTGAACCGGGTGTTCTTGAACACGGCCACGCCGCCCGAGGGGCTGGCCGAGGCACCGGTGCTCGGGTATCAGACCTTCGACGACGGGATCGACAATTACCTGCTCGACATACCGCGATACACCAGGCTCGGCGATCCCGAGCCGCCGGGGCTCATCGGCACCGATCCGGTGGAAGGCACGTCAGCCCTCGGCTCGTCGAATCTGCTGTTGCATGTCCGCGCACCGATCCTGTGCATCCCGCGTGCCGTGCTCGTCGTCGAAACCGAGGAGTCTGTGCAGGTCGCGGTGTACTACGGACTGCCGGATGACCCCGCTGGCGCCCCGATCGACCATCGTGCCGCGTGCGCAGCGGGCGACCCGCTGACCGGCTCGATGCTCATCCCGGTGCAGCTGTCCGGACCGGTGCTGGATCGCACGGTGATCGACCTGGCGGGTAATGAGATCCCCTTCGTCGAAACGGTGGGGTAGGCCGCTCAGCCCGGTCGGGTCATCGACATGACGTCGAGCGCCGCGTCGAGCTGCTCGAGAGTCACCTCGCCGCGCTCGACGAAGCCGAGGTCGACGACAGCGTCGCGCACGGTCATCTTGTGCGTCACCGAGTGCTTGGCGATCCTGGCCGCCGCCTCGTAGCCGACGATCGTGTTCAGCGGGGTGACGATCGAGGGGGATGATTCGGCCAGCGCCAGCGCCCGCACCAGGTTCGCCTCCAGACCGTCGACCGTCTTATCGGCCAGCGTCACCGACGCGTTGGCGAGCAGCCGGATCGACTCCAGCAGGGCGGTGCCCATCACCGGGATCGCCACGTTCAACTCGAAGTTGCCAGACGCCCCGGCCCACGCGATCGTCGCGTCGTTGCCGATCACGCGAGCACACACCATCAGCACCGCTTCGGGCACGACCGGGTTCACCTTGCCCGGCATGATGGATGACCCGGGCTGCAGGTCGGGGATGTGCAGTTCCCCGAGCCCCGTGTTGGGCCCCGATCCCATCCAGCGCAGGTCGTTGCAGATCTTCGTGAGCGAGACGGCGATGACCCGCAGCGCCCCGGACGCCTCGACGAGCGCATCCCTCGCTCCCTGCGCCTCGAAGTGGTCTCGCGCCTCGGTGATCGGCAGGCCGGAGTCGTTGGCCAGCTCCTCGATCACCCGCTGCGGGAACCCGGGTGGCGTGTTGATGCCGGTGCCGACCGCCGTGCCGCCGAGCGGTACCTCTGCGACGCGGGGGATGGTGGCCTGAACCCGCTCGACGCCGAGACGGATCTGCCGCGCGTACCCGGCGAACTCCTGCCCGAGCGTGACGGGCGTGGCATCCATCAGGTGGGTGCGTCCCGCCTTCACGACGTTCCTCCAGAGCTCCGCTTTGGCCTCGAGGGCGTGCGCCAGGTGATCCAGCGCCGGGACGAGATCGCGCAGCAGCGCCGCTGTCGCCGCGACGTGCACCGAGGTCGGGAACACGTCGTTCGAGGACTGCGACGCGTTGACGTGATCGTTGGGATGCACCGGCGAGCCGAGCGCGGCGGTGGCGAGGGTTGCGAGCACCTCGTTCATGTTCATGTTCGACGAGGTGCCCGACCCGGTCTGGTACGTGTCCACCGGGAAGTGCTCGTGATGCGCGCCGCCGATGATGGCGTCGGCGGCAGCGACGATGGCGTCCGCGATGCGGCGATCCACGATGCCCATGTCGCCGTTGACCCGCGCCGCGGCCCGCTTGATGCGGGCGAGCGCGATGATCTGTGCGGACTCCAGTCCCGACCCCGAGATCGGGAAATTCTCGACCGCCCGCTGGGTCTGCGCTGCGTACAGGGCATTGACGGGAACCCGCACCTCGCCCATGGTGTCGTGCTCGATGCGGTAGTCGGTGTCGCTCACGGCGTCGTGGTCCTTCTGTTCCGGTGGGCTGTGTCTGTCAGTCAGGACGAGTCAGCGGGCGACCGTGCCCACGATCGCATCGGGAACGGCTCGGCCTTCGATCAGGCGGTAGTTCGCGCCGACCACAGCCAGCGTACCCGCGGCGACCGCCTCGCTGATGAGCTCGGATTCCTCCAGCAGCGCAGCGACGGTGTCGCGCAGGTGTTGACGGCCGACCGCCGGCGGGTCGGCGTCGGGTAGTTTGCGCACGGCGGGCACGATCCGCTCGATGATGTGCTGGATGTGCACCGGCAGCGGTGTCGCACCCGGCTTGACCGAGTCGATGGCCGCCTTCACCGCGCCGCAGTTGTCGTGCCCGAGCACGACGATCAAGGGAACACCGAGCACGCTCACCGCGTACTCGAGCGATCCGATCACCGAACCCGAGATGACCTGTCCGGCGTTCCGTATCACGAACAGGTCGCCCAGGCCTCTGTCGAAGATGATCTCGGCGGCAAGGCGCGAGTCGCTGCAGCCGAACAGCGCGGCGTGCGGCGTCTGCTGCGGGGCAACCTCGGCTCTGCGATCCGAATCCTGGCGGGGATGCCTCGGCTCACCCGCCACGAAGCGCTCATTGCCGCGCACCATGGCGTCCCAGGCCTCGGCCGGCGTGATCCGCGCGGTCATCGTCGCCCGACCGCGGACGCCACGGCGGAAGCCAGCGCCTCGAACTCTGCGTCGCTCGCCGTGCCGTTCAGCACGATCGTGTCGTCCCCGAACTGTGTCGACATGACGAACGCGTAATTGCCGACGTCCCCGTCGTCGCGGCGGTCGTAGGTGATCCAGTCCAGACCGCCGATACTGATCGAGCCGGTGGCCGACGCGCCCTTGATCGCGTTCGCGAGCCAGGTCTCGTTGGCTGCAATGCCCTGATTCAGTGCGATGAACTGCACATCAGCGGTGATCAGACCGATCCTCCAGGTTCGCACGCCACCGACCGTCTGGATCTGAGCGAGATTGGCGGTCCAGCCGTCCGGCAGCTCGGGTGCGACCACGTCAGCACCGGACTGGGCGGCGAGCGCCTGCACATCGATTGGCGGTGCCGGTTCGGGCGCGGGCCGGACCACGACCAGCACCAGGAGGAGCACGATGCCCAGCGACGCGATCGTGGCGATCAGCAGATTGAACGAGGTCTGGTTCGAGCGCCGACGCGCCGACGCCGCGGCCTTGCGGTCGGCGGCCTCCTGGGGGGTCTCCGGTCGTCCCAGCTCGGCGACGATGGGCGGTGGTTTGCTCGCCATCAGGCGCCCGGTTGCGCGGCCCGGGCGGCATCGAGTCTGGCGCGCGCCCCGATGAGCCATTCCTCACAGCGCTGGGCGAGCGCTTCGCCGCGCTCCCACAGTCGCAGCGAGTCTTCCAGGGTCGCCGACCCCTGCTCCAGCTCGCCGACCACCTTGATGAGTTCGTCGCGTGCCTGCTCGTAGCTCAGGTCGCTCACGTTCGCGGTCACGGCTGCGATCCTACCGAAGCGGCATCGACGGTCGCCGACAGCGTCCCCACCGCCACGGTGACGCGCAGGGCAGTGCCGCCCGGAGCATCCGACGCGTCTCGAAGCGCCGACCCGTCGGGCAGTTGCGCGATGGCGTAGCCCCGGTCCAGGGTGCGCTGCGGCGAGAGCGCCCGCAACTGGCCGGTGTGCTCGAGCAGCGTGGTGTGGGCGCGCTCGATGCATCGGTGCACGAGTTCGCGGCTGCGAGCGACGGTGCGCGTCAGATCGTCGGCGCGCGAGTCGATCCCGGCGGCCGGGTTCGCCAGCACCGGCCGCGATCGCAGCGCCTGGATGCGGTCGACCTCGACCGCGATGCGCTGGGTGACGCGGGTTCGCATGCCGGCTCGGGCCTGCTGCATCCGCGCGAGTTCTTCTGCGACATCGGGCACCACTCGCTTGGCGGCATCGGTCGGGGTGGATGCGCGCAGGTCGGCGACCTCGTCGAGCAGTGGCCGGTCGGCCTCGTGCCCGATCGCCGACACCAGCGGAGTGCGGCAGGCCGCGGCAGCTCGGACCAGCGTCTCATCGCTGAAGACGAGCAGGTTCTGAAAGTCGCCGCCGCCTCGCGCCACGATGATCACGTCCACCTCGGGGTCGGCATCCAGGGTTCGCATCGCGCGTGTCACCTCGGCGGCGGCGCGATCGCCCTGCACCGCGGCGTGCACCACGCGGAACTCGACAGAGGGCCAGCGCAGTTGCGCGTTCCGCAGCACGTCTTTCTCGGCATCGGAGTCCTTGCCGGTGACGAGCCCGATGAGGCCGGGAAGGAACGGCAGCGGTTTCTTGCGGTCGCGGTCGAACAGCCCCTCGGCACGCAGCGTCTGCCGCAGTCGTTCCAGGCGTTCGAGCAGGTCGCCGAGACCGACGTGCCGCATGTCGAACACCTGCATGGTGATCGACCCGCCCTTGAGCCAGTAGTTCGGCTTGACCAGCGCGACGACCCGGTCGCCGGCCTTCAGGTCGTCGGGCAGCTTGGCGCGCACCGACGACCAGATGGTGAACGAGATCGTCACATCGTCGTCGAGGTCTTTGAGCTTGCCGTAGACGTTGCCGCCCGACATCCCCCACTGGGTGACCTCGCCCTCGACCCACGCCGTGCCGAGCCGCTCGATCCAGCCCTTCAGCTTGCCGGCGAACACGGCGACGCCCCAGGGTGCCTCACGGGTGGGCGGAGCGGTCTCGATCGTCATCGAAGAAAGGGTACGGGATGCCTCGGACTCAGGCTCGGTCGAGTCCCGATCGGTAGAATCCTGAGCGTGACTACGGCAATCGGCAACGGGGGAGCGGCCGCGCTGCAGATGCCGCGCGTCCCGGCCCAGCGTCGGCGTCTGGAGAACCGCCCGGTAGCGGGCGTGAAGCGCGTGCTGCTCGCGGCCCCGCGCGGGTACTGCGCCGGCGTCGACCGTGCCGTGGTGGCGGTCGAGAAGGCACTCGAGCGCTACGGCGCACCCGTGTACGTGCGCAAGCAGATCGTGCACAACATCCATGTCGTCTCCACGCTGGAGCGGCGCGGGGCCATCTTCGTCGACGATGTCGACGAGGTGCCGGTCGGTTCGCACGTCGTGTTCAGCGCGCACGGCGTCTCGCCGGCCGTCGTCGCCGGCGCGGCCGGCCGCAACTTGCAGGCCATCGACGCCACCTGCCCGCTGGTGACCAAGGTGCACCGGGAGGCGACCCGGTTCGCGCGCAGCGACCACCACATCCTGCTCATCGGTCACGCCGGGCACGAAGAGGTCGAGGGCACGATGGGGCACGCCCCAGACCGCACCACCCTGGTCAACTCGCCAGCCGAGGCCGACACGATCGAGGTGCCAGAGGGCGCCAAGCTCGTGTGGTTGTCGCAGACCACCCTCAGCGTCGACGAGACGATGGAGACGGTCCGGCGCCTGCGCGAGCGGTTCCCGCACCTGCAAGACCCGCCGAGCGACGACATCTGCTACGCCACCCAGAACCGCCAGGTCGCGATCAAGAAGGTGGCGGTCGGCGCCGACCTGGTGATCGTGGTGGGCAGCGCGAACAGCTCGAACACGGTGAGGCTGATGGATGTCGCGCTCGAGCACGGCGCGAGAGCTGCGCACCGGGTGGACTACGCCAGCGAGATCCGGCAGGAGTGGCTCGACGGTGTGGCGACCGTCGGCGTCACCAGCGGAGCCTCCGTGCCCGAGGTGCTCGTGCAGGAGGTGCTCGCCGACCTGGCCGACGCCGGGTACGACGAGGTCGAGACCGTCGTCACCGCCGAGGAGGACCTGATGTTCTCGCTGCCCAAGGAGCTGCGCGTCGACGCCGAGGGCAACCCCGACGAGCGCGGGCTCGGCGGACGCACGAAGCGGCTGGACTGGCAGGGATGAACGAACCGCGACCGCGGCCGGAGTACGGCGAGTACGCGGATGTCCCACCGTCCGTCCCGGTGCAGTCGGCACCGGCGCCACCCCGTCGCAGACGCACCTGGGATGTCGTGCTCACCACCGCGCTGCTGCTGTGGGGGGTACTGGATGTCGTCAACGGCTGGGCGGGATTCTCGAATCTAGGAGCCTCGTTGCGCGCCGCGTTCGAGTTTCAGGGGCTGCCGCCGTTCGCCTCGGGCGAGGCGGCGGACCAGCTCGGTGCCGTGCTCAACATCGTTCGCGCCGTGCTGTTGGTCGTGGGCATCGCGCTGGCGCTGCTGCTGCTGTCGCGCAACCGGGTCGCGTTCTGGGCACCGCTCGGCGCTGGCGTGATCGCCGGACTCGTCGTCGCGATCAGCGTGATGGTGCTCATGATCGGCGATCCAGGATTCGCCGAGTACCTCGCACAACAGACCCCCTGATCGTGGCGCTGCTGCACTGATCGGTCTGGCGGTGCGACAATCCGCCCAACCGCGTGCAACAATCGGCCCAGCCGCGCGGCACCGTCGCATGCAGGGCGGCGGATCGAGGGGAGACTGCTCGTGGGCGTCGCGGTGCTGCCGCGCGAGGTCGCGGCCCTCGTCATCACGAGCGGGGTCGCGCGCGCTGCCTGGGCGGTGAGCGCGACGAGTCTCGCCCTGACCATCCCGATGCTCACCGAGTACCTGACCTCGCGCGGCGTCGGAGCCGCCCTCCCGATGCCGCTCGGGATACTCGCTGCGATGCTCGCACTCGCGGTCGCGGGCGCGATCAATCCCACTCCGGCGATGGCCTCGGTGTTCCTGTTGGTGGGAGCCGTCGGCGCGGTGCTCTACGAGGTGACGCTGATCGCGCAGCATCCGCCGATCGCCGACGAGGCGTTCGTGCTGCTCAATCGACCGGCCGTCTCGCTGGTACTGGTCGGGGTCGGCTCGAGCAGCACGCTGATCGGACTGTCCTGGACGCTGGTCGGATTCCTCTTCTCCTCCGGCGTCAGTTTCACGGTGGCAGGAATCACCGACGCCCCCATCCGCACCGGGTGGGGACCGCTGCTGATGCTGGGACTCATGTCGACTGCCTACGCCGCCCTCGGGCTGATCCAGGCCCGTCAGCGTCGGCTGATTCCCGACTTCGAGAAGCTCGACCGCGAGACGAGGCGCCTGAACCTCGAGGAGAACTACCGCGCCCGCCTCACCGCGGCCATGCACGACACGCTGCTCAACGATCTGAACCTCGTGATCAACAGTCCCGACGAGCTCGATCCCCGGGTCAGAGAACGACTGCGAGCGGATGTCGCGAAGCTCACCAGCACGGAGTGGCTCCGCACCGCAGCCGACGTGTCCGTCAACGACTCCCAGGACGTCGAACTGCGCAACCGGATCATGCTGATGATCAGCGACCTGCAGTGGCGTGGGCTGACGGTGCGGGTGACGGGCAGCGGATCGGGTATCTACCGGCTCGAGCCGGAGGTCGCCGACGCGCTCCTCGACGCGGTGGGCGCCGCTCTCGAGAACGTGCTGCGGCACTCGGGCGCCGATGTCGCCGAACTCGACCTGGCATACACCGCGACGGAGATCACGGCCATCGTGAGCGACGCCGGCGTCGGCTTCGACCGAAGCGCCGTGGCTTCGGATCGACTCGGGGTACGCACGTCGATCGAGGACCGGATCACGGATGCCGGTGGCACAGTCCGCATCTGGTCGTCGCCCGACGCGGGCACCTCCGTGATGATGACGGTGCCCGTGCTCGAACTGATCCGCGAGCACGAGGACTCGACGCACCGGGAGTCGGGCGATGGCCATGCGTAGCCGCTTCACCGGCATGTCGGCGCAGCAGGTGGACCCGCTGAGCTGGTTCATCGGCCCCTACGTTCCGATGTCGTTCTCGGTACTGTCGCTGATCTACGGTGTCACCGGAATCGCAGCGACGTGGAGCGCAGGCGGGCTGCCGTGGCTGCAGCCGGTCGCCCTGCTGTTGTGCGCCGGTGCCGGGGTGGCGGTGCACGTCGCGACTCGGCCCTTCCAGCGCGAATTGGGGTGGCCGCTCGCGGCGCTCGCGCTCGCCGTCTCGGCGTGCGGTCTCGTGCTGTCGGCGATCGGCTACCGCGGCACCGACCTGGATCTCAGCCTGTGGTGGGGCTCGGCCGCCCTCGCGTTGACGATCGCCAGCCTCGGTCCGTACCTGCCGGTACGGCAGTTGCTGGCCATGGGGATGCCGATCACGAGCGCGGCCGTGGTGATCGCTGTCGCGATCCTGTATCCCATCTCGCACTGGGGGCCGCTGGCGACGGCCCTGCTGGTGGCCTACTCGTCCGCGGCGGCGCTCGCGGCGACATCCGTCTTCTCCTACTCCATCGTCAGCCAGACGCTGCCGCTGCTGGAGTCGCCGTCGCGCATCCTGGTGCCAGGGCAGCGCGTGCGCGACGAGGTGGCGCAGCAGCTCGAGGAGGTCGAGGTCGCGCGGCTGACGGCACGGGCCGCGCCCTTTCTGCAGCGCATCGCCGAGGCGGGGCGCATCTCGGCCGCCGACCGGGCCCTCGCCGGTCAGCTGGCACGTCGGATGCGCGACGACCTGGTCACCCAGTCGAACCTGACCTGGCTCGACTCGGTGGCCGCCGGATCGCGGCTGGTCGTGGTGGACCCCGACCGGCGGGCCCGGCAGATGAACGCCGCGCAACGCACCGCGCTGCGGGCGATGCTTCGGGCCATCCTCGACAGACCGGGCACCGACAGCGGTTCACTGATGATCGAGCTACGGCAGGCGCCGGACGGCGCAACCGCGGTCGCGATCAGCCTCGACGTCGCGCTGCCCGAGGGCCGGCGCATCCTGCACCTGGCACCGTACTACCTGACCCTCGAGACCGCGGTCGATGACCTGCGCGTCGAGCTCGAGGGCACCCTGCTGTCGTTCCGCGTGCCCTGACGGCGCTCTCAGCTACCCGAGTGCCCCGCTGAGCCGAGTTGCTGGGTGGCCTCGACGACGCGCTGCGCCATGGCGGACTCTGCGATCTTGCCCCAGGCGCGCGGGTCGTAGACCTTCTTGTTGCCCACCTCGCCGTCGACCTTGAGCACGCCGTCGTAGTTGGTGAACATCGTGCCGGCAATCGAGCGGGTGAAGGCGTACTGGGTGTCGGTGTCGATGTTCATCTTCACGACGCCGTTGGCGACCGCCGTGGCGATCTCCTCGTCGCTCGAGCCGGAGCCGCCGTGGAAGACGAGATCGAGCGGCTTCGGGTTGGTGCCGTACTTCGCGGCTAAGCCTTCCTGAATGTCCCTGAGCAGTTCGGGCTTGAGCTTCACGTTGCCCGGCTTGTACACCCCGTGCACATTGCCGAAGGTCAGTGCTGCCATGTAACGGCCGTTCTCGCCCAGGCCGAGCGCTTCGACGGTCTGGATCGCATCATCCAGGGTGGTGTACAGACGCTCGTTGATGTCATGGCTGACGCCGTCCTCCTCGCCGCCGACGACGCCGATCTCGACTTCGAGAATCGCGTGGATCGCCTTCATGCGAGGCAGGATGTCGCGGGCGATCTGAAGATTCTCGCCCAGCGGCACCGCCGATCCGTCCCACATGTGCGACTGGAAGATCGGGTTGCGGCCGGCCTTCACCTCAGCCTCGGATGCCGCGATGAGCGGGTACACGAAACCGTCGAGCGCGTCCTTCGGGCAGTGGTCGGTGTGCAACGCCACGGTGATCGGGTAGTTCTTGGCGACCTCGGTCGCGAATGAGGCGAAGGCCAGGGCCCCGGATGCCCGCGCTTTGACGGTCTGACCCGCGAAGTAGTCCGCACCACCGGTCGTCACCTGCAGGATGCCGTCGGAGCCGGCCTCGGACAGCCCCTGCAGCACGGCGTTGATCGTCGACGACGACGACACGTTGATCGCGGGGTAGGCGAACCCGCGGCTCTTGGCCTTATCGAGCATCTCGGCGTACTGGTCGGGGGTGGCCACGGGCATGACGGTCTCCTTCGAGAATTCGGGCGGCATCTCGCAGTCTATCGACGCCGCTATGCTGATCGGGCGTCGGCCCCGCACCGGGCCCCACCACCACGGCGCGAGCGCAAAGGATCACCGTGGCGACCGCGAATCCCGGAACCCTCTACCAGCATCCCGATCGCAACCTCGCGATGGAACTCGTCCGAGCCACCGAGGCCGCGGCCATCCGGGCCGTGCCGTTCATCGGCAAGGGCGACAAGCTCGGTGCCGACGGTGCGGCCGTCGATGCCATGCGCAAGTTCCTCGGCACCGTCGAGTTCGACGGGCTCGTCGTCATCGGCGAGGGCGAGAAGGACAACGCGCCGATGCTCTACAACGGTGAGCACGTCGGCACCGGTGAGGGGCCGGCGTGCGACATCGCCGTCGACCCGATCGACGGCACCTCGCTGACGGCGGCCGGGCGGCAGAACGCGATCTCGATGATCGCCGTCTCCGACCGGGGAACCATGCTGGATGCCTCGAGCGTGTTCTACATGGACAAGATCGTCACCGGCGCAGAGGGGATCGGCGTCGTCGACATCACGCAGAGCGTGGGCGACAACATTCGCGAACTCGCTCGCGCGAAGGGCAAGCCGGCCTCAGAGCTCGTCGTCGCCGTGCTCGACCGCCCTCGGCACGAGGTACTGATCGACGAGATCCGCACGGCTGGCGCCGGCACGCGTCTCATGCTCGACGGCGACGTGGCCGGCGGCATCAATGCCGCCATGTACGGCACCCGCATCGATCTGTGCATCGGCATCGGCGGCAGCCCGGAGGGGGTCGCAACCGCGTGCGCCATCAAGGCGCTCGGCGGTTTCATCCAGGGGCGTCTCGCGCCGAGAACCGACGAGGAACGTCTGAGGGGCGCCGCGGCCGGTCTCCTCTTCGATCACGTCTACACCGCCGACGAACTGGTGCGCAGCGACAACACCTTCTTCGTCGCGACCGGTGTCACCGACGGCGGACTCGTCGCCGGCGTGCGGCGGCTCGGGCCGGTCATCCGCACCGAGTCGATCGTGCTGCGGTCACGCTCGGGCACGATCCGCCGCGTGTCGGCCGACCATCTCGCCCAGAAGTGGCTCGATTGACGCGGTCGCATGGTCGCGTGCGCCGCATCCCGTCCGGGCCGCTTCGGACACACCGGGCTGGCATATCGGCCCGGAATGCGGCGAAGCGGCCCGAGCCGGTAAGGTGTCATCCGGGCACGCCACGCCACCTCGGCCGGATACCGCGGTATGAGGCGTTATCCCAGCTTTACACCTTCGGTACCAGTACTCTGAGGCCCAACGAACGATGGCGACCCCGAGACCGCGTCTGCCGGGCTACCCCGGTCGACGGTGCGCTGGTGTCGGCAGCAAGAGCACGAGAGAAACGTCGGTCGCAGGCCGTCGCGTAAGGAATGTATGACCTTCCCTGAGCCGCCGCGCGCTGAATTCAGTGGGATCACCCGCCGACAGCTGCGCGACCGCGAGAACCAGCAGAAGCGCTCGCAGGGCCTCAAACTGACGCGCCCGACGCCGAACGTGGCCCCCCCGGCGCGACGCTCACGCCGATCGCTACGAGCCCGCGCCAAGAGCGTCGGCGGAGTCATGGCCGTCGCTTCGCTGCTGGCCACCACGGTGCTGCCGGGGTACGCCATCGCCCAATCCTCGGCGTTCGGTGCGCAGGCGCCCGTGGCTGCCGCGGCGGTCATGAATCAGTCGCTGACCGTGCCGCTGGGTGCTGCATCGGTGGAGACGCCGCTGGCCCGGGATACGTTCAACGTGACGAAGACCGTTCCGGGAGCCGCGCCGTACTCGCGCGTGGCCGACACGTTCGTCAACAATCCCAATTCGCCCATCCAATGGCCGCTGCTGGTCGGCGCGCCGATCAGCAGCGGCTTCGGTTGGCGCAGTTGCGCGGGCTGCCCCGCCTACCACAAGGGGATCGACATCACGCCCGGGATGGGCACGCCGATTCAGGCGATCGCCGACGGCGTGGTTCTCGAGGTTCGTGACAACGACCCGGAGTATGGCAGCTATGTGCTCATCCAGCACCAGATCGATGGTCAGACCATCTCGAGTCGCTATGCCCACATGATCGAAGGGTCGTCGCCGCTGGCGGTCGGGGATGTCGTGTCCGTCGGCGCATTGGTTGGACAGGTGGGCAACACCGGTCTCAGCACCGGAGCCCATGTGCACTTCGAGATCCTGCTCGACGGCGTCACCCCCACCGATCCGTACGCCTGGCTGAAGGCGAAAGTCGGGTCGTAACGGTCGCGGCGGAACGCCGCTCGTGCCGCCAGTCGCGGCGGAACGCCGCTCGTGTCACTCAGGCGTGGACGTTCACCACAGGTCGATGCCCTGCTCCAGCATGAAGGTCGCAGGGTTGGTGATCTGGCCGTTGATACGTACCTCGTAGTGCAGATGGCAGCCGGTCGAGATGCCTGAGCTTCCCGCCCGCCCAATGTTCTGACCCACCCCGACCGCCTGGCCAGGGGACACGAGCACACCGCCCTCGATCAGGTGCGCGTAGACGGTCACGATGCCACCGCCGTTGTCGACCATGATGTAGTTGCCGTAGCCGCCATTCCACCCTTCGCTGGCGACGATCACCGTACCGCTGGCGGCAGCGAAGACGTTCTGTCCGCAGCCGGCCCGCATATCCACGCCCTTGTGCGGGTTGGGCCCGTACTCGGGGCTGTAGCCGTAGATGTAGCTGATCCGGCCTGCGACTGGGCGCGCCCAACCGGTGGGGCTGATCTCGCCGGCGTCAAGGCTGGCATCGGCCGCGATCCGTTCCCGGACGCCGGCGAGATAGTCCGCCTCGGTTGCAGCGCGCCGCTCCGAGAGCACCGCGAGTTGCTGCTGCAGTGTCGCTTGGTTCGCTCGCTGCTCTTCCAGAGCGGCGCCAGCCGCGGCTGCTGCTTCGCGCGACTGGGCAAATGCGGCCTCGGCTGCGATCCGGATCTTGTCCAGCTCCCGCTCCGCGACGTTTGCCTGGTCCGTGAGAGCCTGCGCGGTGTTCTGATCCGCAAGAGCTCGCTCGTAGATCGAGTTGGCCTGCACGGCGACCTTCTGCAACATGCCAAGCCCGTAGAGCAGCTCGTCCGCGTTGCCCGCGTCTGTCAGCAGTCGTGCGGTGGGATCCTGACCACCGCGTACCAGCTGTGCGGCCAGCCGACCGGCGCGCTGTTGTGATGCTGCGGCCGCATTTCTGGCCTCGAGCGCTTGTGCCTGCAGGGCATCGGTTCGTGCGGCCGCCTGCTGATACTTGGTGTCTGCGGCATTCCAGACCGCCGCTTTGGCCTCGGCGTCCGCGACTGTGCGATCCACCTCCGCCTGGAGGCCGACGAGCAGGTTCTGGATATCCGCTATGCGCGCCTGGGTTGCCGCCTCATCGTTACGCACCGCGGCGACGTCGTCCCACGTCGGATACTCCGCCGCGGCGGCTGGCGCGGCTGGTACTGCGACGGCGACAACCAGCACGATCGCGAGGCCCAGACGCGTCCAGGCATCAGCACCACGCGAGCCGAGTCGCGTGAGGTTGTCTGGCCGATGGACACGTCTGTGCACGACACGATGGTAACCGTGCAGCGACTACTCCGCACGCATCACTCGCTGACCAGCGCGATCGGGTTTCAGCACGACGTTCACGCGGACTTGCTGCTCACGCCCGTCGGCAGGTCGGGAATCTTCAGCTCCGGGCGTGCGACGCCGTCGAGCTCGTCGAGCGACGCCAGCTCGAGTTCGATCGCGGTCAACTGCTTCGGCGACTGCTCGATCGTCGTCGCGTGGCCGATGATCTTCGACTCATCGAGCACGTTGAGCCTGCGCGCGGTGACGAGCACTCGCGACTCGAGGGAGTTGGCGAACTGGTTGTAGCTGCTGACCGTCGAGTCGATCGAGCGACGCAGCTTGTCGGCATGCTCGGCGAGGGTGGTGAGGCGGCCGTACAGCTCCTTACCGAGATCGAACAGCACCTTCGCCTGGTCGGTGAGCACGTCTTGCTGCCATGAGAACGCGACGGTTTTGAGCACCGACCAGAGGGTGACGGGGGAGGCCAGCGCCACCCGCTTGCCGAACGCGTAGTCCATGATGCCCGGGTCGGCTTCCATCGCCGACGACACGAGCGACTCGCTCGGAATGAACGCGATCACCAGTTCGGGGGAGGCCTGCAGCCCCGACCAGTAGGCCTTACTCGCGAGTGCGTCGATGTGACCGCGCATCACCTTGACGTGCTGCTTGATGAGCCCCTCGCGCCTCGCGCCCTCCTCGCCGGTGGCGGTCACCGAGATCTGGCTGGCCTCGAGGTAGGCGTTGAACGGCACCTTCGCGTCGACGGCGATGTTCTTGCCGCCGGGCAGGTGGATGACCATGTCGGGCCGGCCCGCCCCGACATCCGATCGGATGCTCGCCTGTACATCGAAGTCGACGCGCTCGATGAGCCCTGCTGCTTGCACGACGTTGCGCAGCTGCGTCTCACCCCAGACCCCCCGGGTGGCGTTGCTGCGCAGGGCCGACGCGAGGGACTCGGTCGTCGCGCGGATCTGCTCGCCCGACGCCTGCGTCGCCTTGAGCTGCTCGGCGATCGCCCCGTACTGCTGGCTGCGCTGCTGCTCGAGGTCGGTGACCTTCAGTTGCATGGTGCGCAGCGTCTCCTGCACCGGGCTCAGTGCCTGAAGCACCTTGCTCTCGGTGCGGTCGCGTTCCGCTGCCTCCGCCTGCTGCCGTGCCAGGGCGTCGAGTTGTTCGCGCAGCCCGTCGGCGGTGGCCTGGATGCTCGCGCGCTCGGCGACCAGCTGCGTCTGCACGGCCTGCTCCTGCATCCTCAGCTCGGCAAGGGCACTGGCGTGCCGCGCCTCGATCAATGCCGGATCCTGGGCAGTGGTGCGCGAGCGGGCGACGAACAGGGCGACGACGGCACCGAGCGCGGCGCCGACGAGAAGACCGATGAGAAGGAAGAGCAGTTCCATGCCAGCCAGTGTGACAGCGGGGTCCGACATTCAGTACGAGCGGCTCGCGAGTCTACAGTTGTGCCATGCAGACACTCGAGCACTGGGTCGGCGGCACGGTCTTCGCCGGCGATTCCACCCGAACCGGCCCCGTGTACAACCCCGCAGAGGGCATCGTCGCGCGCGAGGTCAGGCTCGCGACCACCGCAGACGTTGCAGCCGCGGTGGCTGCCGCGAGCGCCGCGTTTCCAGGCTGGGCCGAGACCTCGCTGGCGAAGCGGCAGCAGATCATGTTCGCGTTCCGCGAGCTGCTGAACGCGCGCAAGGACGAGCTGGCGGCGATCCTCACCAACGAGCACGGCAAGGTGCTCAGCGACGCGGCGGGCGAGATCGCCCGCGGTCTCGAGGTGGTGGAGTGGGCGACATCCATTCCTCATCTTCTCAAGGGCGAGATCGCGCAGAACGTCTCGACCGGCGTCGACGTGTACTCGGTGCGCGAGCCGCTCGGGGTGGTGGGCATCATCAGCCCGTTCAACTTTCCGGCGATGGTGCCGCTGTGGTTCTTCCCGACCGCGATCGCGGCGGGCAACACGGTGGTGCTGAAGCCGAGCGAGAAGGATCCGTCGTCGGCGCTGTGGCTGGCGCGGCTGTTCCAGGAGGCTGGGCTGCCCGACGGCGTTCTCAACGTGATCAACGGCGACAAGGAGTCGGTGGATGCGCTGCTGGACCACCCCGACATCCAGTCCATCTCCTTCGTGGGATCGACCCCGATCGCGCAGTACATCTATGAGAACGGCACCAGGGCCGGCAAGCGCGTGCAGGCCCTCGGCGGGGCGAAGAACCACATGCTCGTGCTGCCCGACGCCGATCTCGACCTGGTCGCCGACTCCGCGGTCAACGCCGGGTTCGGCTCGGCGGGGGAACGCTGTATGGCGATCTCTGTGGTCGTCGCGGTCGAGCCCGTCGCCGATGAGCTCATCGCCAAGATCACCGACCGGATGTCCCGGCTCACGGTCGGCGACGGCACCCGCGGCTGCGACATGGGTCCGCTGATCACGCGAGAGCACCGCGACAAGGTGGCGGGATACCTCGACATCGCGATCGCGGACGGCGCCGAGATCGTCGTCGACGGCCGCGGCGTGCAACCGGATGGCGCGGCCGACGGATTCTGGCTCGGCCCGACCCTCATCGACCGGGTGTCCACCAGCTCGGACGTGTACCAGCACGAGATCTTCGGTCCGGTGCTCTCGGTGCTGCGGGTGGCCTCGTACGACGAGGGCGTCGGGCTGATCAATGCGTCGCGCTACGGAAACGGCACCGCGATCTTCACCAACGACGGCGGAGCGGCCCGGCGCTTCCAGCGCGAGGTGAACGTCGGCATGGTGGGCATCAACGTGCCCATCCCGGTGCCGGTCGGGTACTTCTCGTTCGGCGGATTCAAGGACTCGCTGTTCGGCGACACGAAGGCGTACGGCCCGCACGCTGTGCACTTCTTCACCCGCGAGAAGGCGGTCACCGCACGCTGGCTCGACCCGTCGCACGGCGGGATCAACCTCGGGTTCCCGAGCAACGGCTGATGCTTGAGCGTTTGGTACGGTGATCGCCCATGTCACCGATCTCCGACGTGGATGCTGCACTCGACTTCCGCCGCACCATTGCCGACCGCGCCGACATTCGTACCGGAGTTCGACGCCCGAGCGGATGGGACCTCGTGGGTGGGGTCCTCCGGAATACGACAGCGAACTTCTTCGAGGTCGTCGCCGGCGAGGACGGACTCGGTCACGAGAGTCTCCTGCTGCGTCAGTCGGAGACCGCGCTCGTCGGTCTCGCGATCGCCCGTGCCGACAACGGTCGCTACTTCCTCCTGAACGCCAGGAGCGAACCCGGCCTGCACGGCCTCTGCCAGTTCAGCTCGACGGTGCAGTCCACGCCGAGCAATTACGAACGTCGACACGGCGGTGCGGCGACCTTCTTCATCGACCACTTCGTGGGGTCGAGGTCGGACGTGACCGTGCTTCACGACTCGCTCGAGTATGACTGGGGTCAGTACTACGACCGGAAGACGAAGCGGTTCCTTATCATCGAGGTCGACGAGATGGTCACACCCGTTGACCCATGTGTGTGGGTGTCCGAGGACGTGCTCAGAGATCTGCTGGGCTTGGACTACCTCGTCACAGCCGACCTTCGAGCGGCGATCACTCTGCTCGACGCGCGCGAGAGCCTCGGTGCAAGGTACGACCCAACGGCGCCGGAGAAGCACGACGACAGCAGCACATCTCGAGCACTTCACGAGAGAGCTCTTGGGCAACTCTCCGACTGGGCGCTGGACGATCTCGGAATCCGCGAGAACTCTCCGCGCCAGGGCGTGTCGGTGGAGTACGTCGAGATGCGCAGCTCGACCAGGGAGGTCTCGGCGTGGACGCAACCGCTGATGCGCGTGGCCGAACCCGTGGAGGTGACGCTCGCATACGCGCGAGTCGGCGCAGAAACCGTCGTGGCGGTGGCGAAAGCGACCCAGCTCGGACTCGGCGGTCGTGAACTGTACTTTCCGGCGCAGTTCGAGCTCGCCGACGCGGCAATCGTTCGCTCGATCAGAACGAGTGCTGAGGGCGGGCGGTTCTTCCAGCACGAGGTGCTTCTGCGGCTCGTCGAGATCGACCCTGAGGATCGTTCGGCGGACCCGCAGGTGATGCGGCTCAGTGGCGACGACGTCAGGCGCCTGATCCTGCAACCTGGCTCGACGTCCGTCGAGCTCCGTCTGGCCGCCTCGATGCTGTGGTCGATCGGTGACCGGGATGCCTGACCCGGTCGCCAGCATCCTGATCCCGGCGTTCAGGGCCGCCACGACCCTTCCGCTGGCCATCGGCAGCGCGCTTCGTCAGACGGTCGGCGATGTCGAAATCATCGTGATCGGTGACGGTGTGGACGACGCGACGCGATCCGCAGCCCAGGATGCTCTCGGTGGCGATGATCGCGTGCGTTTCCTCGATCTGCCCAAGGGTGACAACCGCGGGGAGGTGCACCGGCACACCGGAGTGCTGGAGGCGAGATCGAACGCCATCCTGTACCTGGCTGACGACGACCTGCTGCTGCCCGATCACGTCAAGAACATGCTCGAGTTGCTCGAGACCAGCGTGTTCGTGCAGTCGCGCAACGGGTTCATCGACGCGGAGGATCGGCTCCAGCTCTTCCCCGCCGACCTTGCTGACCCCCTGTGTATCGCGTGGCATCTGAAAGACCCGCCCCGGAACGCGGTCAGCATCACCGGTACTGCACACTCTCGCCAGTTCTACCTGGAGTTGGATGAGGGTTGGACGGTGACCCCACCCGGCATCTGGACCGACCTGTACATGTGGCGCAAGTTCTTCCGGCACCCCGACTTCTCCGGAGCCACCCACCCAGCGATGACGACCCTGCAGTTTCCGGCGGCGCTGCACATGCACCGCGATCCCGAAGACCTTCACGCGATGATGGTCCGGTGGGATGCGTTCACCCGTCGTGCGGACGTGCGCGCCGAGATGAGCGCACTCCTTCAAGCCAGTGAGGAACGCGAACTTGTCTCGTTGAGCGCCGCGCTCGTCGATCTGCGGACGGAGGTCGCAGACATCCTGAAGTCGCGCGACGAGCTCGCCGCACAACTCGAAGCTGTGCACGGCACGAGGTCATGGCGCTGGACTGCGCCACTGAGAAGAATGATGGCGCTCTTCCGGTCGACCTAGCTCGCCAGGGCGACCGGCGCGCCCAGCCGCTCGAGGCGCGCTCCGGCGCGCTTCGCAAGCTCACCGAGTGAGGATGCCTCGTGCCGCTGCGCCGCGTGCACGACGATCGCGGCGCAGGCTTGCGCGTCCGCCAGCGCGTCGTGGTGGGCGAAGTCCTCGTACCCCGCAGCCATCGCGGCGACCGGGAGCCGGTACGAGTCCAGGTGGTAGGTCTTGCGCGCCACCTGGAGGCTGCACAGGTAGTCGTAGCTCGGGGTGGGCAGGTACGACGCGACGCATGCCGCCGCGATGACACCCATGTCGAAGCTGGCATTGTGGGCCACCAGGGTGTCGTTCTCGGCGAAGGACTGCAGGTCGGGCAACTGCTGCCTCCACAGCGGGGCGTCCGCGACATCCATCGCCATGATGCCGTGAATGCGCACGTTCCATTCGGAGAACACGTCGTGCCCGGACGGCGGGCGGATCAGCCAGGATGCCGTGTCGACAACCCGGCCGTCGCGCACCTTCACGAGCCCGACGGAGCATGCGCTCGCGGGTGAGGAGTTGGCGGTCTCGAAGTCGATCGCGGTGAAGTCCACTGGCACGCTCCGATGCTCACACGGGGCACCGACGCCAGGAGTCGGGCACGCCGCATACGCTGGAAGCGTGAGCGACGAAGCATCCGTTCCCCAGCGCCGATACGAGCATGCGCTGCACGGCATCACGCCGGGGTGGTGGCGGGGCGCGGCCGCGATCGTCATTCTGCTCGTGCTGTTCTTCGGCATCTCGACGGTACTCGGTGGCCTCGCGCTCGCGCTCGACGTGCTCGGCGGTGCGATCACGCCGCAGCAACTCGCCTCTGGCGTGGTGCCGATCACCCCGCTCGTGCTGCTCAGCACGAATCTCAGCGCCGCCGCGATGATCCCGATCGCTGCGGTGCTGCAATGGACCTTCTTCGGCGTGCGTCCCCGCTTCTTGTCATCGGTGCAGGGCCGCTTGCGCTGGCGCTGGCTGGGTCGGCTGTCGCTGGTGATCGTGCCGGTGTGGATCGTCTACGTCGGTGCGTCGACGCTGCTCGGCCCGCCCGGTGAGTTCCGCGTGGATGCCACGGCGCTCGCGCTCATCGCGGTCGTGATCCTCACCACGCCGTTGCAGGCCGCGGGCGAGGAGTACGGCCTGCGCGGGCTCGTGCAGCGCTCGGTCGGCTCCTGGTTCGCGCGCCCGCGCACCGCACTCATCGTCGCGACCGTGTTCTCCGCCGGCGTCTTCGGGTCTGCGCACTTCGCGACCGACCCGTGGTTGATCGCGTACTACGTGACCTTCGGAGTGGCGTTGTCCCTTGCGGCACACTTCACCGGAGGGCTCGAGGCGCCGGTGCTCATCCACGCCGTCAACAACGTGCTGCTGTTGGTACCGGCCGCGCTTCTCGGGCAACTGGGGCAGGGCATCGACCGCAGTGCGGGGGCCGGCGGTCCGATCATCCTGGTGCCGATGGCGGTCGTGCTGCTGGGGGCGTACCTGTCGGCGCGGTCGGCCCGGAGGCGAGGCATCCGTGTCGTCGCTCCTGCCCCGCCGAGTCACTACGACGCCGCCCCGGTACGCTAGAGCCCCGTGGCTCTCACCATCGGCATCGTCGGCCTGCCCAATGTCGGCAAGTCCACCCTGTTCAACGCGCTGACCAAGAACACCGTGCTCGCGGCGAACTACCCGTTCGCGACGATCGAGCCGAACGTGGGCGTCGTCAATCTGCCGGATGCCCGGCTCGACGTGCTGGCCGGCATCTTCAACAGCGAGCGGATACTCCCGGCCCCCGTGTCGTTCGTCGACATCGCCGGCATCGTGAAGGGCGCGAGCGAGGGAGAGGGGCTGGGCAACCAGTTCCTCGCGACGATCCGTGAGGCCGATGCGATCGCCGAGGTCGTTCGCGCCTTCGAGGACTCGGATGTCGTACACGTCGACGGCAAAGTCGACCCGGCTGCCGACCTGGAGACGATCAACACCGAACTCGCGCTCGCCGACCTGCAGACCCTGCAGCGGGCGATCGCCCGCTACGAGAAGGAGGTGAAGGCGCGCAAGCTCGACCCCGCGGTGCTGCAGACCGCCCTGGACGCACAGGCGGCGCTGAACGCCGGCACACCGCTGTCGGCGACATCACTGGATCTGGCACCCATCCGCGAACTCGGACTTCTCACCGCCAAGCCCTTCATCTACGTCTTCAACGTCGACGAGGCAGTGCTGACGGATGCCTCCCGCCGAGCCTCCCTCGCGGCCCTCGTCGCTCCCGCTCAGGCCGTGTTCCTCGACGCGAAGCTCGAGAGCGAGCTCGTCGACCTGTCTCCTGAGGATGCCGCCGAACTGCTCGCTTCCACCGGCCAGACCGAGTCCGGGCTCGACCAGCTCGCCCGCATCGGGTTCGACACCCTCGGCCTACAGACCTATCTGACCGCAGGACCCAAGGAGTCGCGGGCCTGGACGATCGGCAAAGGCTGGAGAGCTCCGCAGGCTGCCGGCGTCATCCACACCGACTTCGAGAAGGGGTTCATCAAGGCGGAGGTCATCGGCTTCGACGACCTTGTCGCCGCCGGGTCCATCGCCGAGGCGCGGTCGCGGGGGAAGGCGCGCATCGAGGGCAAGGAGTACGTGATGCAGGATGGGGATGTGGTGGAGTTTCGGCATAACGTGTGAGCCGAGGCTCAGGCCAAGGCGTATCACGCGATATAGTCGGCTCGTGACGAACCCCGTCCGAGAGCTTCGTGAGGCTTCTGGCCTCAGTCAGACAGAGCTAGCCCGGAGGTCCGGGGTGGCTCAGCCAAACCTTGCCGCTTACGAGGCCGGACGGCGCAGGGCCTCGGCCGAGATGCTGGAGCGCCTACGGGAAGCCGCGCGGCCACTTCCCCGTGATGCGCTCAGAGAGCGCCGTACCGAGCTGGTGAGTCTCGCGAAGCGCTATGGCCTCAGCGATGTCCGCGTCTTCGGCTCCGCCGCGCGCGGCACCGACCGCCCCGGCAGCGATCTCGACATCCTCGTTACGCGCTCGCCGGGAACCGGCCTGCTGACCATCTCGGCATTCGCTGCAGATGCGAGCGACCTGCTCGGTGTCGACGTCGATGTCGTGACAGACGGCAGCCTGCGTGCCGGGCACGAGATTTTGGCTACGGCCGTCGCGGTATGAACGAGCGGGATGCTGCGGCCCTGCGCGAGATTGTCCGCTTGTGCGATGTCGGTGCCAGTCTCGTAGCGCACGGTCACGAGTGGTACCGCGGCGACCCGGACAACGTGCCGGGGCTCGCTGCGGAATCGCTGATCATCAAGATCGGTGAGAATGTCGCTCGCCTGAGCGCCGACACGACCGACCGGCATGTCGAGGTGCCGTGGTCGCTGATCAAACGGATGCGTGACCGCCTGGTGCATCGTTACGAAGGCACCGATTACGAGGCGGTCTGGGACACGTTGGTTGTCGACTTGCCGACCATCAGGATGCACATTCGGTCGCTGGAAGCGGAGTGAACGAGAGGAGCCAGCGTGAGCCGGCGTTGCCCACTCGGGCCGGGGACCTCGATCACGCGGTGCACACAGATCAGCATCATGTGATGCTATTTTTGGTGCATGCGCACTACTGTCACTCTCGACGACGCCTTGCTCGCCCGCGCCGCTGAGCTCAGCGGAACGGTGGAACGCACCGCACTTCTGCGCCAGGGGCTCGAAGCGTTGATCGAGCGGGAGAGTGCTCGGCGGCTCGCGCTGCTCGGGGGCAGCGATCCGTCAGCGAGGGCAGCCCCCCGAGATCGCCGCACTGCCTAGCGGATGATCCTCATCGACACCTCGGTGTGGATCGATCATCTGCACAGTGCGGAGCCCGAACTGGTCGGATTGCTCAATCGATCGATGGTCGCTCAGCATCCGATGGTGATCGGGGAGTTGTCGCTCGGCTCGCTTCGAAACCGGGATCGGGTGATCGATCTACTCGCAAACCTTACGGTCACAACCATCGCCACTCACGACGAAGTTCTCGCGTTCGTGAGGGTCAACGCACTGCATGGTCGAGGCTTGACCCTGGTGGATGCGCATCTCCTCGCCTCGGTGATACTGACCTCGGGCGCTCAGCTCTGGACCCGCGACAAGCGGCTGCGCCAAGTAGCGGAGGATCTCGGCGTCGCTCGATAGGAATGTCGGTGGCTGCTGGTTGCATAACAGTCATGGACATCCCGCTGCTGTTTGACCCGGCTCGTGCTGAGACGCGGGTTGAGTTCGGGATGGCTGAGGCTGAGTATG
>VFQO010000418.1_pt1 | contig 46770 bp, 41 predicted proteins | sample 3512331 | NCBI WGS metagenome assembly VFQO01 (sample SAMN10412371, study PRJNA504923) | tailings metagenome | isolation source: Replicate 3 from Balatoc abandoned mine | place: Philippines: Itogon, Benguet | collected 2017-08-28 | reverse complement strand
AGGTGCCGATGATCGCGGTCAGCACATTGTTGAAATCATGCGCGACCCCGCCCGCCAACTGCCCGACCGCCTGCATCTTGGTCGCCTGCGCGACCTGGCGGCGCAGCTGGTTTTCCTGCGAGGTATCAGCAAGGCTGAGCAGCACCGCCGCATCGCCCAGCCCCCGCACGCCGGCAAGGCCAAGGCTGACCGGCTCTTCCGGGCTGCCCAACAGCCGCACCGCGACATCGCCGCTGGTCGAAGGCCCGCGCCCGTGCCGGCGCACCGCATCGGAAAGCGCCGCCTTGTCCTCGCGCACCACCAGATCGGTCGGGAAGGCCGGCAGGCCCCGCCCTTCCCGCCCGACAGAGCGCAAAAAGGCATCATTGCCGAACAGGAAGCGCCCGTCACGATCGGTCATCGCCAGCCCCAGCGGCAATTGCGCCAGCAGCGCATCAAGCTGGGCAACGCCCGCCTGCGCCGCCCCATCGAAGCCGCCGCCGATGCCGACGCCCGAATCGATCAGCAGCATCAGCGACGTCGCCTCGTCCGGGCCTGCCGCCGTCACGCGTTCCTCGGGGTCCACCAGCGGCACATCGACCAGCGTCTGCGGCGTGCCCCCGCGCCCTTCGCGGGCGAAGAAGATCCGGTCGCGCTCGTCCGAACGCAGGAAGCTGACAAAATCCTGCCCGACCAGACTGGCGCGCTCGTCCCCCGCAGCGCGCTCGGCAAAGCCGGGGCTGACCGCACGGATCACGCCGTCAGCGGTGGTGATGGCGCTTTCGATGCCCGCCCGGCTCAGCATCTTGCCGAAGGGCCCGGCCAGATCGAGCGCGCCAAGATCGGCAGCGCCCCGGGTGCGGGCGATCGGCTTCAGCCGCCAGATCAGGTGATCATCGCCGCGTCCGGCGCGGGTGGCGGTGATCTGCCAGCGGGTTTCATCAGCGGCCTCGATATCCTCGATCGCGGCTGTCCCGTCACGCCAGGCATTGCGGGCAAGCAGCGTCACCGCCTCCAGCCCGGCGCGGTCCATCGGCAGCGCCGGGGGCGCGGCATTGGCGCCGAAGCTGTCGAGGAAGAACAGGTTGGCGCAGACCATGCGGTTGGCGCGGTCGGTGATGGCAATCGCCTCGCCCGCCCGTTCGATCGCGGCAACGGTCACGCTCCAGTCGGGGACAGGGGCGCTGTCGCTCTCGGGCGCGGCGCGCAGGCCATCGAGCAGGACCACGCCCGCCAGCAACACCCCCGCCGCCAGCACAAAGGCCAGCGCCACCAGCCAGCTGCCGGTCGCCACCATCAGCACCAATGCGCTGACGATCACCCCGCCGCCAAGCGCAGCCAAAAGGCGCGTGGGCGGCAGGCCGGCGTCCGCGGTGCCTTCATCGGCAGGGATCAGCGTGCTGGAATCGGTGCCGGTGCGGCGGGACAATGCGGGGGACTCCTGTAGCTCGGACAAGCGGCGCAGCAACGCGCCGGGAAAGAGGCTTCCTACTGCGCGCCGAGCCGCTGGTCGAGCCGCGCTTCCATCGCCTTCAACCGCCGGGCGCGCTTACGGGACACTACGGCGCGCCATACCCAGCCAGACAGGACATAGCCGATCACGGGCGTGGCAAAGGACAGCACCAGATAGCCCACCAGCGTTGCCCCGGCGACTTCATAAGCGTCAGCAAACCAGTTCCACGCGCCGGTGCTGGCGGCCTTGGCGCTCGCCACGGCAGGCGCGGTCGCTCCGAAATGCAGCACGAAATCCCCGACCTTGTAGGCAATCGCCGCCCAGAACGGCAGCGTGAAGGGATTGGTGACAAAGGTCACCAGCGCCGCTAGCGGGACATTGGCGCGCACCGGCAGAGCGAGGAAGGTCGAGATCAGAATCTGCCCGAGCGGGAAGATGAACGCCGCAAACAGCCCCAGCGCCACGCCGCGCGGCACGGAGCGGCGGGTGAAGCGCCACAACTCAGGCGAAAGCACCCGGTGCGCGACTGGGGCAAGAAAGCGGTTCTTCGCCATCTCCTCACGCGTCGGCGTGTTCTTGCGGATGACATCCATCGCCCAGGTCTTGGAGCGCAGCCCGAGACCGGGCTTGCGGGGGCCATCCGGCATGCTCATGCGCAGGCGCCTTGCGGGCGCTCGGCAGCGGCGATCAGGGAAGGATGGGACAGGGCCGGCATGGTGGTTGCCCATATGGGTAGCATGGCAGTGCTGACTAGGTGGTGAATCGCGACCCCGTGCGAAATATTCGACGAACGCCCTCAGCCGCGTTCGCGCATCAGGCGGGCCTTGTCGCGCTTCCAGTCGCGTTCCTTGATGCTGGCGCGCTTGTCATGGGTCTGCTTGCCCTTGGCGAGCGCGAGTTCGACCTTGGCCCGGCCCGTGCGGTTGAAATAGACCGACAGCGGCACCAGCGTCATGCCCTTGCGCTCGACCGCGCCGAACAGGCGTTCGATCTCGCGTTCGTGGAGCAGCAGTTTGCGCGGGCGGCGCGGTTCGTGGTTGAGGCGGTTGCCGTGGCTGTATTCGGGGATGTTGGCGTTGATGAGCCACACCTGCCCGTCCTTTACCTCGGCATAGCTTTCAGCAATCGACGCCTCGCCCGCCCGCAGCGCCTTCACCTCGGTGCCCTGCAAGGCGAGACCGGCCTCATAGGTGTCCTCGATTGAATAATCGAACCGCGCACGGCGATTCTCGGCGACGATCTTGAGCTTGTCGAAGGTGACGGGTTTGGGGCGTGCCATGGGGCGCGCCATGTAGGCGCTGGAACGCGAAAAAGCGAGGCCCTTTGCGATTTGGCCGCGCCGGGCCTAGCGTGCGGGCAAGGTCGAAAGGGGAACACGAGGGGTATGACCGCAAGCCAAGCCTTCATCATCGCCGGGGAAAGCATCGCAGCGGGAACGGCGCGCGATATCGCCTTTCCGATCACCACGATGGCGACGGGAACGACCTCGTCGCTCGCGGTGCGGGTGCTGCATGGCGCGAAAGCTGGCCCGGCGGTGTTCGTGAGCGCGGCGATCCACGGCGACGAAATCATCGGCACGGCGGTGATCCAGCGGCTCGCACAGGAACTGCGGCCAGAGGCGCTGTGCGGCACGGTGCTGCTGGTGCCGGTCGCCAACATCTTCGGCTTCATCACGCACAACCGCTACCTGCCCGATCGGCGCGACCTCAACCGCAGCTTTCCGGGCAGCGCGGGCGGATCGCTCGCCGGGCAGCTCGCGCATGTTTTCACCCGCGAGGTGGTGGCGCGCTGCACGCTCGGCATCGACATCCACTCGGCTGCGATCCACCGCTACAACCTGCCTCAGATTCGCATTGCCGCGGGCAACCGCCGGCTGGTGGAACTGGCGATGGCCTTCGGGGCGCCGGTGATTATCGAAAGCCCCTTGCGCGAAGGGTCCCTGCGCGATCACGCGCAAGCGCAGGGCGTCGACATGCTGCTGATGGAAGCCGGCGAGGCGCTGCGCTTCGACCGCCTGTCGATTGAAACCGGCGTGGAGGGCGTGACACGGGTGCTCGCCCATCTCGGCATGATCGAGGCCGATGATGGCCTCGGCGCGGTCGGCGTTCCGGCGCGCGCCAATCGCACGGTGTGGGTGCGATCTCCGCGCGGGGGCGTGGTGCAGATGGTGCGCGAATCCGGCGATCCAGTGCGCAAGGGCGAGGTGCTGGCCCGTGTCGGCGGGCTGTTCGGCGAAGAGGCGCAGGCGCTCGTCAGCCCGGTCGATGGCATCGTGATCGGCCACGCTACGCTGCCGGTGGTCCATCAGGGCGATGCGCTGTTCCACATCGCCGCGATCGACCACCCCGAACGCGTCGGCGCGCAGATCGATTCGATCACCGAGGCAATCCTCGCCAGCGAGCCGCAAGGATCCGCGCAGAGGCTGCTGGACGAGGACGAGGTGGTTTAGGCGTCTGCGCAGGCCCACCCCGCTGCGACTAGCCAGCAATCTGGCAGGTGTCCTTCGGACAGCTGCGCTTCCTCGCTCCCCTCCCGCTTGCGGGAGGGGTTGGGGGTGGGAAAACCGCAAAGCTACCCCTCCAGCACCCCGGCGCTCACCAGCGCTTCATCCACCGCGCGCTTCGCCTCGTCCGAACATTCGACCAGCGGCAGGCGCACTTCCGGTTCGATCCACGAATGCACCCGGCTCAGCGCATACTTGACCGGTGCGGGCGAGGCGTCCGAGAACATCGCGTAATGCAGCGGGAACAGGCGGTCGTTGAGCTGGCGGGCCTTCTTCAATTCGTTGGCCGCAATGGCTTCGTGGAATTCGGCGCACAGCTTGGGCGCGACATTGGCCGTCACTGAAATGCACCCGCGCCCGCCCGCGGCCGCATGGGGCAGCCACAGTTCGTCATTGCCGGAAAGCTGGCAGAACTCGCGCCCGATACCCATGCGGTGATCGGCGACGCGCGACAGGTCGCCGGAGGCGTCCTTGATGGCGATGATCCGATCGGGATACTTGCGCACCAGTTCCACCACCGTGTCATCGAGAATGTCGGTCACCGTGCGCGCGGGCACGTTATACAGCACGATCGGCAGGTCGCAGTTTTCCGCCAGATAGCTGAAATGCGCGATCAGCCCGCGCTGGCTGGGGCGGTTGTAATAAGGCGCAACGCACAGGCCCGCCGCCGCCCCCGCCTTCTTGGCGAAATTCATGTGCAGCTGAGCGTTGCGCGTATCGTTCGACCCGCAGCCTGCAATCACCGGCACGCGGCCCGCGGCCTGCTCGATGCACACCTCGATCACCCGGTGATGTTCGGCGTTCGACAGCGTCGAGGCCTCCCCCGTCGTGCCGCAGGGGACGAGAGCGGCACTGCCGTTCTCGATCTGCCAGTCGACCAGCCGGCGGAACGCGACCTCGTCGAACGTCCCGCCGCGAAAAGGAGTCACCAGAGCGGGAATGGAGCCGCTGAACATTGCCTTAGTCCTGCCTTCATCGCTAGATATCGGAACACGGGGCCTCTTCCCCGTCATCCCACCGTTCAGCGCCTGATAAGGAGCCGATTGGCACTATGTCCAGCATGGTCCGCACGCTTACAAGTTTCACCCGGATTTATGCTGCAATTCTCGGCATCGGCACAGCGGCGATAGCGGCTGTGCCCGCGGCGGCGCAGGATTGGGGGCCGGGCAGCGATCTTGTCGCCCGCCAGCCCGGCGCGATGGACGCGGCCATCCAACGCTGGGAAACCCTGCAAGCCAGCCGCACCCACGCCTTTGCCGATTATGCGGGCTTCGTGCTGGCCTACCCGACCTTCCCCCGCGCCGACATCCTGCGCCTGCGTGCCGAAGCCGCACTCGAAAACGAAGCGCCTTCCCAGGCCGAGGTGCTACGCTTCTTCGATGCCAATCCGCCGCTCACCAATCCGGCGCGGGCGCGCTATGCCCTCGCGCTGGCGGCGGCCCAGCGGCCCGAGGCGCTGGCGCAAGCTCGCAGCGCGTGGCGCGGTGGGGCGATGAGCGATCCGGTCGAGCTTTATATTTCCGGCCTTTATGGCACACAGTTCACGCCCGATGATCACGCGGTGCGCATGGATGCGCTGCTGTGGCAGGGCAAGGCCGATGCCGCCTCGCGCCAGCTGATGAACCTTGACGAAAGCCAGCGCCCGATGGCGATCGCCCGGCTGGCGCTGCTGCGGGGCAGCCGGCCCGAGACAGCGGGGATCATCGTTCCCGCCGGGGCGGAGGCTGATCCGGGCTATGTCTTCAATCTGGTGAAATACCTGCGCGCCTCGGGCCAGACCGGGGAAGCCGCGCAGGCCTTCACGAACCGCCCGGCGTTTGCCCGCCCGGCGCTCGATCCCGAAGCCTTCGTGGGCGAACTGCTGTCGCTCGCCAAGGCGGGCGGCGCGCGCGATGCGGCCAATATTGCATCGCGCACGGCCGATCTGTTCGCGCCCGGCACCGATCTTTCCGCAACCAGCTTCACCTTGCGCGACCGCCTGACCGATCTCGCCTGGCTGGGCGGCACGCGGGCGCTGTGGGATCTGGGAGACGGCACCGCCGCCGCGCCGCTGTTCGCGATGTATGGCGATGCGGCCAAGACCCCGCTGACCAAAGCCAAGGGCTATTTCTGGGCCGGCCGCGCGGCGCGGGCTGCGGGCAATCAGGCGGGCGCGACCCGCTGGTTCGAAATGGCCGCACAATGGCCCGATTACTACTACGGCCAGCTCGCTCTGTCCGCACTGGGCCGCCCGATGCCGGGCTTTGCCGGCCTGCCTCAGCCTGCGATGGACGCTGCGGTGCGCGCCGAATTCGAAGCGCGGCCCGTGGTGCAGGCGATCCGTGCCCTCGCCAGAAACCGCCGCGATTGGCGCACCGAACGGCGCTTTTTCGAGGCGTTGGGCGACGAGGCCGATACCCCCACCGAAATGCTCATGGCCGCCATGCTCGCCCGCGAGACCGGGCTGGACGAGATGGCCGTGGTGCTGGGTCTGAAGATGGGCGAGAACGGGCTTTCGGGCCTTGAACGGATCGGCTTCCCGACTGTCGCCACACCGCCTGCGGTCAATGACTGGGTGATGGTCCATGCGATCGCACGGCAGGAAAGCGAATTCGACCGCACCCGCGAAAGCCATGCCGGTGCGCGCGGGATGATGCAGCTCATGCCCGGGACCGCGCGCGAACAGGCGGGCAAGCTGGGGATGCAGTATCTTTCGGCAGACCTTACCGGATCGCCGCAATACAACATCCAGCTGGGTGATGCCTACTTCGCCCGTATGATGAGCTATTACGGCGGGGCCTATCCGCTGGCGGTTGGGGCCTATAACGCTGGGCCCGGGCGGGTGAACGAGTGGCTGCGCCGCAACGGCGACCCGCGCAAGGGCGAGATCGACTGGGTGACCTGGGTGGAGAAGATCCCCGCCAATTTCGAGACGCGCTATTACATCATGCGCGTGATCGGCAATGCGGTGACCTATTCGCACATGTACCCCGAACAGGCCGGCCTGCCGCGCCCGGTCGACAGCTTCCTGCGCTGAGTTTGCACGATGAAACCTGCGGGGCCTCCGATCACGCCAGCGGGGATGGCGGCCTTGAAGGCGCGCTATGACCACCTGCTCGGCACCGAACGCCCGGCGATTGTCGAGATCGTCAGCTGGGCGGCGGGCAATGGCGACCGCAGCGAGAATGGCGACTATCTCTATGGCCGCAAGAAAATGCGCGAGATCGACCGCGAGCTGGCGCATCTCGCGCGGCGGATGAAAGTGCTGCGGGTGGTCGATCCGGCCGCAGCCGTGGATCACAGCCGCGTATTCTTCGGCGCGCGCGTGACGATTGCCGACGAGGACGACAACCACCAGACCGTCACACTCGTGGGCGATGATGAACAGGATGCAGCCAAGGGCCGCATCGGCTGGAACGCGCCGCTGGCGCGTGCCTTGCGCGGCGCAAGCGTGGGCGATGTGCGGGTGGTGGCCTTGCCCTCGGGAACGCGCGAATGGGAGGTCATGGACATCGCCTATGACTAGGCTGATTGCCCTCGCTGTGCTGCTGATCGCCGCGCCGCTGGCCGCCAGAGAAAGCCTTGGCGTCTATGACAGCTGGGCGGCGTTCAAGGATGCCTCGCCGCAGCGCTGCTATGCCATCGCCAAGGCTGCGGGAAAGCCCGCAAACCCCGCCTATGCCACGGTCTCGCTATGGCCGGACAAGGGCGTGCGCGGGGCAGTGCATATCGTCTTGTCCCGCGCGGTGGCAGCAAAAGCGCCTGTCAGGCTGGCGGTGGGCGACAAGCGCTTCGACCTCGTCGCCAAGGGCCGCAATGCCTGGGCCGCCGATGCGCGGGGCGATGCAGTGATTGTCGCAGCGATCCGCTCAGGCACCCGAATGAGTGTTACGGGCAGCGGCTTTACCGATCGCTACACCCTTGCGGGCGCAGCAACCGCCATCGATGCGGCCACGGTAGGCTGCGCAAAGCGCTGACTGGTCAAACGGGACGCTTGCCCCTATATGGCCGCCACTCATGGCCGATACCGCACTCATGTCCATCCCGGGCCTCGTTGACCCGGTTCCCGCTTCGCGCGACATTACGCCGCGTGCCGATGGGCGCATTGACCTGATCGGCCTGCCCCGCCCGCGCATCCGCGAATTGTTCGAGGAGGCTGGCCTTGACGCGAAGGCTGCCAAGCTGCGCGCCAAGCAGGTGTTCCACTGGCTCTACCACCGCGGTGTCACCGATTTCGAGGCGATGACGGACATCGCCAAGCCGATGCGCCCGTGGCTCGCCGCACGCTTCGTGATCGGCCGCCCGGATGTGGTCGAGGCCCAGCACTCGGTCGATGGCACCCGCAAGTGGCTGCTGCGCACGGCTGACGGCCACGATTTCGAGATGGTGTTCATCCCGGACGAGACGCGCGGCACTTTGTGCGTCTCAAGCCAAGTCGGCTGCACCCTCACCTGTTCCTTCTGTCACACCGGCACGATGAAGCTCGTCCGCAACCTCACCCCCGGCGAGATCGTCGGCCAGGTGATGCTCGCCCGCGATGCGCTCGGCGAATGGCCGCGCGGGACGATGGTCTCGGACGCCGACGCGATCGACGAGGATGACGAGGCAGGCCACTACACCGCCGACGGTCGCCTGCTCACCAACATCGTGATGATGGGCATGGGCGAGCCTTTGTATAACTTCGATCACGTGCGCGATGCATTGAAGCTTGTGATGGACGGCGATGGCCTTGCCCTATCCAAGCGCCGCATCACCCTGTCGACCAGCGGCGTCATCCCGATGATGGAACGCTGCGGCGAGGAGATCGGCGTGAACCTCGCGGTGTCCCTGCACGGCGTGCGCAAGGAGGTGCGCGACGAGCTGGTGCCCTTGAACAAGAAATACGGCATCGAGCAGCTTCTTCAGGCCTGCGCCGACTATCCGGGCGCAAGCAACGCCCGGCGCATCACCTTCGAATATGTGATGATCAAGGACAAGAACGATAGCGACGATGATGCGCGCGAACTGGTCCGGCTGCTCAAGGCATACAACCTGCCCGCCAAGGTGAACCTCATCCCGTTCAACCCCTGGCCGGGTGCGGGATATGAAACCTCCACGCCCGAGCGGATCCGGCGCTTTTCGGAAATCGTCTTCGAAGGCGGGTTCTCCGCCCCGGTGCGCACCCCGCGCGGACGCGATATCGACGCGGCGTGCGGCCAGTTGAAGACCGCAGCCGAAAAGAAGTCCCGCGCCCAGCGTGACCGCGAAGCCGCTGCGGCTGCGGCTGCGGCTGCGGCGGCCGAGCAAGCTTGAGCACCGATCCCGCAACACTCGCCTTCTATCAGGCCCGCGCGCCGCATTACGTGCTGAAGTTCGGGCAGTCGCATTCGTGTCAGCTCGATCCCTTCCTCGACCGCCTGCCGCCCGGCGGGCGCGTGCTCGAACTGGGCTGCGGCGGCGGGCAGGATGCTGCACGCATCAAGGCACGCGGGTTCAACGTCGATGCCACCGATGCCACGCCCGCGATGATCGCCAAGGCCAACGAACGCTGGAATGTGGCAGCGCGGGTCATGGCCTTCGACCAGTTGGAGGCCGAGGCCGCCTATGAGGGTATCTGGGCCCACGCGAGCCTCCTCCACTGCCCCCGCACCGTGCTGCCCGATGTGCTGGCGCGCATCCACCGCGCACTTGCGCCGGGCGGCTGGCACTTTGCCAGCTACAAGCTTGGTGAACAGGAAGGCCGCGACCAGCTTGGCCGGTTCTACAACTTTCCGTCCGCCGATTGGATCGCCGCGCAATATGCGGCGATCCCCGGCTGGCAAATCGTCGAAACCCACACCTATCAGGCTGGCGGCTTCGACAATGTGACACGCGACTGGATCGACCTTACGTTGAGGAAAGCATGACCCGCTGGACCATCGAGGCCGTCTGCACCGGCACCGCCCGCCCGTTCCACGGCGCGGAGCTGAGCGCCTTTGCCAAGCGCCCGCGTGAAGGCGCGGTGCAGATCCATGCCGAGGGCCTTGCCCCGGATGAACAGGCCGACCGCCGCGTTCACGGCGGGCCGGAACAGGCGCTGCACCTTTATCCGCTCGATCATCACGACTGGTGGCGCGGGGCTATCGGCGACCATCCGCTGCTGGACGAGCCGGGCGGGTTCGGATCGAATCTGGCGGTTCGCGGCCTGATTGAGGAACATGTGCACATCGGTGACCGCTTCGCATGCGGCACGGCTCTGATCGAAGTCAGCCGCCCGCGCGCGCCCTGCTGGAAGATCGAACACCGCTTCGGCCACAAGGGCATGGTCGCGCAGATCATCGAGAATGCGCGTTGCGGCTGGTATTTCCGGGTGATCGAAACCGGCGAGGTCACGGCAGGCGACATGCTCGAACGGGTCGCGATCGGCGCGGGCGAATGGAGCGTGGAAGCGGTGTTCCGCGCGCTGGTGGCCGGCAAGGCCAGCCCTGCGGATTACGCCGCGCTGGCCGATCTCCCCGCGCTCAGCCCTTACCTTCGCGAAAAGGCCGCAGCCAAACGCGGCTGAAGCACGGTTCATCGGAAACCTTGCGAAACTGAACAAATCCTGCTGTTTCCTGAAAAAGCCGTTCAGCCACGGTTCGTGTTAGCTGAATGAAAAGGGGGTCGCTCCACCGCGGAGCCGCCACAAGGACACAGACCATGAAGACCCTCGCTCTGCTCGCAGCCACCGGTTCGATGCTTGTCACCGCGCTTCCGGCGCAGGCTGCGTCATTCGCACCGGCCCCGGCCCCCTTGACCGCACACGCCATCGATGCAGGCTCGCCCTTCGCGCAGGTCGCCAGCTACCACGATGATGACGACCGCCGCGATCGTCGCTGGCGTGATGACCGCCGCTGGCGCGATGATCGCGGGCGCTGGGACGACCGCCGCTGGCGCGATGACCGCCGGGGTGACTACTGGCGCGGCGATGATGGCCGCTGGCGCTGCCGCCGCGCCGACGGGACCACCGGTCTTGTGGTCGGCGCTGTCGGCGGGGCGCTGCTCGGCCGCACCATCGACACCCGCGGCGATCGTTCGGTCGGAACGCTGCTCGGCGCCATCGGCGGCGGTCTGCTGGGCCGCGAAGTCGACCGCGGCGGTGCGCGCTGCCGCTAAGCCTTGATGAGACGCGGCGGGCGTCTGGCTGATACCGGCCCCGTCCCGCCGCCCTCCCCCTTCCCTGACTGGCGGGGCAATGCCAGCCACCCCTTCACGCAGCAGGCAAACCGAAAGGAGAACTGCCATGAAGAAGCTCGCTCTCATCCTTGCCGCCGGCGCCATGACGCTGCCGATGGCGACCCCCGCGATGGCCGATCCCCCGCGCCACGCCAAGGCCTGGGGCAAGCGCGACAAGCACCGCATCTATGACGATCGCGGCCGCTATTACGAACCGCGCCGCCTGAGCCGCGGCGACCGCATCTGGCGCGACGGGGATCGTTACTACTGCCGCCGCGACAACGGGACCACGGGTCTGGTGATCGGTGCGGGCGTAGGCGCCTTGCTGGGCCGCACCATCGACACCCGCGGCGACCGCAGCGCCGGCACGCTGCTCGGCGCGATCGGCGGCGGCTTGCTGGGCCGCGAGATCGATCGCGGGGAACTGCGCTGCCGCTGATCGCTGCGCAGGGGCCGCGCACGCCTCTCCCCAATTGAAGCGCGGCCCTCCTGCTGGTAGCGCTGCTGTCATGCCCCTCTCCCCCGACAGCAGCGCCATCAAACCCCGCCCCGCCGTCCTTGTGACCGGCGGGGCAACCCGTATCGGCGCCGCAATCGTGCGCCGCTTTGCCGCGGCGGGGTGGCATGTGGTGATCCATTACCGAAGCTCCGCAGATGCGGCCGAAGCACTCGCCGCGCAGCTTCCTTGCGCCGAGACAATCGGTTTCGATCTTGCCGATGATGACGCGGCGGTGGCTGCCGTTACCGCGCTGGCCGCGCGGGTTCCCGGCTGGCGCTGCCTCGTCAATTCGGCCTCGGTGTTCGATTATGATCCTGTAACCGCGCTCGACCCGGCGACGAACCGGGCCGCGATGCAGATCAACGCGCTTGCCCCGGCCCGCCTCGCGCAGGCTTTCATCGCTCTGACTGCCGAGGGTGCGGATGTGCGCAGCGTGATCCATGTCACCGACATGAAGATCGAGAACACCAACCCCGATTTCTTCAGCTACACCATGTCCAAGCACGCGCTCGCAGCGACCATCGGGATGCTGGCCAAGGGCAACGCCGGAAGCAATGTCAGGGCCTATGGTATCGCGCCCGGCGCGATCCTCGCCAGCCATGACCAGCGCGAGGAGGAAACCGAGATTTCCCACCGTCTCAACCTGCTCGGCCGCAAGACCGGCGCGGACGAGATCGCCGATGCGGCGCTGTTTCTGGCCGGCGGGGCGCTTGCCAGCGGGCAGAGCCTGTTCATCGACAGTGGCCAGCACCTGCTGGATCAGCCGCGCGATGTGATCTGGCTGGCCCGCGAGGGTGCATGAGCATGGGCAGCATGAAACGGCGCCACCTCCTTTCCACGCGGCTGTGGCACTGGATGAACGCGGCGGCAATTGTCGTGCTGTTCATGACCGGGCTCAATATCTCCAACGCCCATCGCCACCTCTACTGGGGCGAATACGGCTTCGATGCGCGGGACGCGTGGCTGGATGTGATCCGCTTCCCCGGCTGGGCGACGATCCCGCAGCATTACAACCTTGCTCTGGCGCGTGATTGGCACATCACGATGGCCTGGCCGTTCGGTGTGGGACTGCTGTTCATCTGGATCGCGATGCTGGCCAACGGACACTTCTGCCGCGACCTGATGACTGCACCGCGGGACTGGACACCGCGCGCGCTGATCGCCTCGATCAAGGCCCATGGAGGCACGGCGGGCCATGACTACAATCCGGTCCAGAAGATCCTTTACGGCATGGTGTTCGGGGTGCTGCTGCCGATGATGGTGTTCACCGGGCTTGCGATCAGCCCCGGTTTCGGCGCGGTTGCCCCGTGGCTGGTCGATATCCTCGGCGGACGGCAAAGCGCCCGCTCCCTCCACTTCATCGCTGCGTGGGGGATTTTCGGTTTCGTCGTGATCCATCTGGCACTTGCCCTTGCCAAGTGGCGACTGATTGTGGCGATGATCACCGGCGGCAAGCGCCCCGCCGAACAGGAGGGCCCCGCCCATGGTTGACCTGCCGCGCCGTTCGCTGCTTGCCGGGATTGCTGCTCTGGGCGCATCGGCCTGTTCGAAGATCAACCAGAACGAGACGACCCAGGCCCTGTTCGACACGGCCGAGGATGGACACCGCGCTCTGCACCGCGCGCTGGCGGGCAAGCAGGGGCTGGCGCGGGAATATACCCGTGCACAGCGATCGCCCGGCTTCCGGGGCAATGGCTCGGTCACGGTCGCCGATCCCTTCTACCAGCAGCAGCTCGCCAGCGGTTTTCCCGACTGGCGGCTTGAAGTGCGCGGACTGGTCGATACGCCGCTTGCCCTGTCGCTGGACGCGATCAAGGCCCTGCCCCAGCGCACCCAGATCACCCGTCACGATTGCGTGGAAGGCTGGAGCGCGATCGGCGAATGGCAGGGGGTCCAGCTCAGCCGGTTGCTCGATGCCGCAGGGGTCAAGGCTGAAGCGAAGTTCATCGTCTTCCGCTGCGCCGACACGCTGTATGGGCGCGATTATTACGAGAGCATCGACATGGTCGATGCCTATCACCCGCAGACCATCATCGCCCACAGCCTCAACGGCGCGCCGCTCCCCGAAAAGAACGGCGCCCCCTTGCGGATGCGGATCGAGCGGCAGCTGGGATACAAGCACGCCAAATATGTGAACGCGATCGAGGCGGTCGCCAGCTTCGCGGCGATCGGTCAGGGCAAGGGCGGCTTCTGGGAGGATGTCGCCGGTTACCAGTGGTATGCCGGGATCTAGGTATCCGGGAACAGCCGTCGCATCGCGGCCCAATCGGCGGCGATGATCTCTTCCAGCACCGCCAGATCGATATCGGCCAGCTTGTTCACATAAAGACAGCTCTTGCCGACGCTGTGCTTGCCCAGCCGCGCCAGTTTCCCATCCCGGTCCGCGCCCGCTTGCCCATCGCAATAGCCGCCCATGAAATAGAGCGAATGCTTGGCCTTGCGCGGGGAAAAGCCGGCGCGCATCCAGTGAACATCGCGCCCGCTGTCATAGGTGGTGCGGTATTCGCCATAGCCGATGATGCTCGGCCCCCACATTTTCGGCGTCTCGCCCGTGACCTTGCGGAACAGCGCGTCCAGCACCTCGGCTTCGGCGCGCCGGGCCGGCGGCTCGACGCCCGCGATGAACGCCTCGGCAGTTACCTCGGTGATCGTGGTCTTTGCTTCCCCCATAGCATCTCCCCCGCACCGCTCCGGCGATATTGCGAACGCCGCCCAACCGGTTAATTTGTCTCCCAGCATCCTCGAAAGGAGCCCCATGAGCAAGCCTCTCCTCGATCGCTTTCTCTCGCGTGCGGTGAAGCAGGGCCGCCTCGGCATTGTCTTTGCCGATGGCAGCGTCAGCACCTATGGCGCGCCGGCCGAGGGCTTTCCCGAGATTGTCCTGCGCTTCACCGATGCCGCCGTGGCGCGCGACATTGTGCTCGACCCGCGACTTGGTGCAGCGGAGGCCTTCATCGATGGGCGGCTGCTGATCGAGGAGGGCGACGTGATGGGCCTCGTCAGCCTGCTGCGCGCTAACAACCCGTGGGACAGGGGCGGCGATATCGGCAAGCCCAGCCGGCTGAAGCGCCTCGTCAATCGGGCCAGCTTTGCCACCGAACAGATCAACAACCGCGTGGGCTCGAAGAAGAACGTCGCGCATCACTATGACATCGGCAATGATCTGTACGCGCTGATGCTGGATGGCGAGCATTGGCAGTATTCCTGCGCCTATTGGGCCGAGGGCGTCGAAACGCTGGCTGAGGCACAGGGGGCAAAGCTTGCGCATATTGCAAAGAAGCTGCACCTTTTGCCTGGGCAAGAGGTGCTGGATATCGGCTGCGGATGGGGCGGGCTGGCAATCCATCTGGCGAAGCATCACAAGGTGCGCGTGACCGGCATCACCCTGTCGGAAGAACAGGCCGCGCTTGCCCGCCAGCGGGTGCAGGCAGCAGGCGTTGCCGACAAGGTGACGATCCTCCTCGAAGATTATCGCGATACCGCCGCAAGCGGCCGCCGCTTTGACCGGATCGTATCGGTGGGCATGTTCGAACATGTCGGCCGGGCGCAGTTCGACACGTTCTTTGCAGCCTGCGCCAAAATGCTCGCGGATGACGGCGTGATGCTGCTCCACACCATCGGCCGCTTTGGCGGGCCGGGGACGACCGATGCCTTCACCCGCAAATATGTCTTCCCCGGCGGCTATATCCCGGCCCTGTCCGAGACGCTGGCCGCTTCCGAGAAATACCGCCTGATCGCCGCCGACGTGGAAACGCTGCGGCTGCATTACGGCAAGACCATCCGCGCGTGGTATGCCAACTGCATGGCGCAGCGCGACAGGATCGTGGCGCTGTATGACGAACGCTTCTTCCGGATGTGGACCTTCTACCTTGCCGGGGCTGCCACCGTGTTCGAGAACGGGGGCATGGGCAATTACCAGATCCAGTACATCCGCTCGCGCCGCGCCTTGCCGATCACGCGGGACTATCTGCTGGGCGCCTAGCCCAGTTCGGTTGCACTGGGGCGTTGCCGGGGGCGATAGACCGGGCCGAAGCCCATCAGCGCCGCGCCCACCAGTGGCAGGGCAATCACCCACCAGCGGAGGCCGGAAACGCTGTCGGGATCGGTGATGGTCAATCCTGCCGTCGCCCCCAGCCCCGCGCAGATTGCCAGAACGCCCAGCACCGCCCGCAGGCGCGGCACAGTGCGTCCGCCGCGGATCGGACCGAAGCTGCGCTCGTGCCGGGCGAAGATCCCGATCATCGGCAGCAGCGCCAGGATATAGACCGCGATCCACAGCGGGCGGGTCGCCCACCACTCGCCAGTCCCCGGCACCGGGCCAAGGCCCCAGCCGCCCAGAAGCAGCCAGTCCACCGTCATCACCAGCACGAAGGCGGTCAGGTGCCACAGGTAAACGGTCATGATCATGCCGTTCATCAGCACCGTCGCCGTCCACACCTGCACGCTCGCCAGCATCCGCCGCCCCAGCGGCTCCAGCGCCAGCACGAGGCCAACCTGCATGGCCCCCAGCGCCAGCAGCGCCAGCGTGGGAGGGAGCGAATTGGAGAAGCCGCCGGGCGCGGACACCATCGAGACAGGGTAGAAGCCGAACACTGTGATCTTCGCGAGGATCGCCAGCGACACCGCGAACCACAGCCATGCGAATAGTGGACGGTCAAACTTGCCCGCTCGCCACGCAAAGCCGAGCTGGTGGATGGCGAGGAACACCCACAGGAAGTTGGTGAAATTGACCCACGGCACCTTATGCGTGAAGGTCAGCCAGTCGGTCAGCATGGCCAGCGGCAGGAACAGCACGACGCTCCCCCAGCCAAGCCGCCCCCACATACGGTGCGCGATCGGCGTGAAGGCGGTGACCAGCAGATAGACCGCGAGAAACCATACCGGGATCAGTGCCGCCTCGGTCGCCATGCGGATCTGCGCGCGCGGCAGGCCGATCTGGGTCATCAGCACCGCCAGCGCCGCCCACAGGAGCAGCACCGGAAACGTCGGCGTGATCAGCCGCTGCACCCGGCTCGCCAGCCAATCGCGATAGACACCCGGCTGATCGGGCGCGGCCTTGGCGGTGGTCGCCGCCCAGCTCACCTGATTGGCATAGCCGCCGACGAGGAAAAACACCGGCATCACCTGAAAGGCCCAGGTCAGCCAGTGCGCCCACTGCGAAATCGACAGCAGATCGCCGCGCCTGAGCTCGCCCGCGGCGTCGATGTAGAGGCCGGCCATCAGCCAGTGCCCGACAACCACCGCCATGATCGATACCGCGCGCAGAAAATCGACCCAACGGTTGCGCTCGGGCGGGGTCAGTTCCGCCAGCTCGCGCGCCTTGCTCCACATTCCCAGCATCGTTCGACCCCTGTTTGCCCCGCGCAGGGCCATCGCCTTCATGGACGACTTATCAGGTAGTTCTTAGCAGCCGATTGCCAAGCCAAGACGAGTTGCCGCCCTGTACATCACAGCGCGATTGCCCCCGCAGCCCTGCGCTGTTAGGGGCGCGCGCAAGTTATTCCCAAGGAACCTTCTCCCATGGCCCAGCCCCAGAAAGTCGTCCTCGCCTATTCGGGCGGTCTCGATACCAGCGTCATCGCCAAGTGGCTGAGCGTGGAGCGCGGGCTGGAGGTCGTGACCTTCACCGCCGATCTGGGTCAGGGCGAGGAAATCGAGCCTGCCCGCGCCAAGGCCCGCACGATGGGCATACCCGACAATCACATATTCATCGAGGACCTGCGCGAGGAATTCGTGCGCGACTTTGTGTTCCCGATGATGCGCGCCAATGCCCGTTATGAGGGGGATTACCTCCTCGGCACCTCGATCGCCCGCCCGCTGATTTCCAAGCGCCTTGTCGAAATCGCGCACCAGACCGGCGCCGATTTCATCGCTCACGGCGCGACCGGCAAGGGCAATGATCAGGTCCGCTTCGAGCTGTCGGCCTATGCGCTCGATCCGGATATCAAGGTGATCGCCCCCTGGCGCGAATGGGACCTTACCAGCCGCACCGCGCTGATCGCCTGGGCCGAAGCGCACCAGATCCAGGTGCCCAAGGACAAGCGCGGCGACAGCCCGTTTTCGACCGACGCGAACCTTCTGCACACCTCCTCGGAAGGGAAAGTGCTGGAAGACCCGTGGGAGGAAACCCCCGACTACGTCTATTCGCGCACGGTAAACCCCGAAGACGCGCCCGATACGCCGGAATACATCACGGTGGACTTCGAGAAGGGTGACGGCGTGGCCCTGAACGGCGAGGCGATGAGCCCCGCAACCCTGCTGGCCGCCTTGAACGAACTCGGCCGCAAGCACGGCATTGGCCGACTCGATCTCGTCGAAAACCGCTTCGTCGGCATGAAGAGCCGCGGGATGTACGAAACGCCCGGCGGGGAAATCTACGCCCGCGCCCATCGTGGGATCGAACAGATCACGCTTGATCGCGGCGCAGCGCATCTCAAGGATGAACTGATGCCGCGCTATGCGGAGCTGATTTACAACGGCTTCTGGTTCTCGCCCGAACGCGAGATGCTGCAAGCCGCGATCGATCACAGCCAGGACAAGGTCACCGGCACGGTGCGCCTGAAGCTCTACAAAGGTCTGGCGAGCGTGGTGGGCCGCAAGTCGCCGTTCTCGCTCTATTCCGAAGCGCATGTCACCTTCGAAGATGACGCCGGGGCCTATGACCAGAAGGACGCGGAAGGCTTCATCAAGCTGAACGGCCTGCGCCTGCGCCTGCTGTCGCGCCGCAACCGCGACGCCTGATAACGCCAAGCCCATTGGGGAAAACCGAGTCGCTGCGCTCGTCGCAGCGGATCGCGGCCTCTAAACTGAACGCTGACGGGCGGTTTCGTTCCCGTTTGATGTCCGCCTCGCGCCTTTTGCGACGAAGCGTTGACTTATCCACGCGTGTCCACAGGCCAAATCGCCGGAAGTGGAAAACTCGTCCGCCGGAATGTTGTCATAACGCCGATTCAGGCGCACTTTAAACCTGTCTACGGGACACGAAACAACCGGAACGGAAAGCCGCAAGGCCTTGAAGAACCTGAGGTTTTGATCCCAAGGATGGCGGTGGCATCTGTCCACGCGCCGATCTGGAGACGGCATGCAGGAGGCTTCGGCTAAAGGCAAGTCGGCTCAATTGAAGGATCGGAGCGAAGCGAAGTCACCGGATAGGCCAAGAACCTGGCCGGACGGAAGAGCAGCGGAAACGGCGAAAGCCCCCAAGCCGCAGTTCTTGTGACCGGTAAAGGGACGAAGGCCTCGGCAGATGCGATGGTTCGCTGGCGAATGTGAGACGGCTCAGGCCGAAAGACGGACGCAGCAGCAGGCCGAAGCGAAAGCCGGATGCCGGCGCGAGCGCCGGTGACAAATCTCTGGCGGGCCAGCCGCAAGGCAAGGCAGCGAGAGGCTAGACATCGGGCGCCAAGCATGGCCCCACGCGGAAGAAGCTGAAGGTTCGCCGGACGCATCGGAAACGAGGGTCATCCACACGCCGGTGAGAGTGGGGTCGGCAGCGATGCCGGCCCCATTTGCATTGCGGGCGGTGCAGCCTCCCGCTCCGAGTCGGCTCCGGAAATACGCCTAGATCCACCGCAGCCCACGCCCTTGGCCGCTTCGGTTCATCGCATTTCGGGGGCGTCTCATGCCTCCGGTGAGAGCACCGGGCGATGAATTCCTAACCTGGTTTGCCTTCAACAATCCCGCACCTGTATCCGCCCCGCCATGCGGACGGGAAATCGCATCGAGGGCTACAAGGCCCGCAGCTTCGCCAGCCGGAGCATGCAGGCCATGGTGGCTGCGGGCCTGCTCGGCCTCGCCCCGCTGGCCGCCTCGTCCGCCGCTGCCCCCGATGCGCCGGCCGCGGGAATCGAACCGGCCACCAGCGCCGCCGTTATCGAGCTCGTGCCCCTGCAACCCACCGCCGAAGTCACCGCCCCCGCACATGCGGAAGAGGCGCCTGCGCCTTCCGCTCCGCAGGAAACCGTCCTTGGCCGGGGCAGTGCCTCCTATTATGCCGCGAAGTTCGATGGCAGGCGCACCGCCAGCGGCGAACGCTTCGATAACGACCAGAAGACCGCGGCCCACCGCACCCTTCCCTTTGGCAGCCTGGTGCGTGTGACAAACCCAGCCAACGGCCGGAGCGTGATCGTGCGCATCAATGATCGCGGCCCCTTCAGTGCTGGCCGGATGATCGATGTCAGCCGCGCCGCCGCCGATGAACTCGGCCTCGTCGCGCGCGGCCACGGCACTGTCGAAATCGCGCTCATCGCCGATTGATCCGCGCTGCACGGCCCGGAGCGTAAAGGGCTGACGACAGGCAGTTTCTTACGCTCTTGCGTGCCACCACCGCGCGGCTAGGAATGACCCCACTGGCCCACGGCTTGGCGAAGCGGCGGGCGCGGCAACTCGGGGGAATTCGCCATAACGCTCGCCTTGATCCTCGCCTATGTCGCGGCACAGATCGCGCTTGCCGTATGGGCGGGACGGGGCGCCCGGTCCGATGCCGATTACCTCGTGGCGGGCCGCCAATTGGGCACCTTCGCTGTCGGCATGAGCCTGTTTGCCACGTGGTTCGCCTCTGAAAGCCTGATCGCCACCTCCTCCGAAGTCGCGCGCGACGGGCTGGCGGGCGCCCGCGCCGAGCCCTTTGCCTATGCCCTCGGCATCCTTGCGATTGCCCTGTTCTTTGCCCACCGCCTGCGCAGCGGGGGCTTCATCACCCTTGCCGATTTCCTCAAGGACCGCTTCGGCCCACGCACCGAAAGCCTTGCCGCAATCGTGATTGCGCTGTCCGCCACCACCTGGTCTGCCGCGCAACTCTTTGCTTTTGCGAGCATCATCGAGAGCGCCTCGGGCCTCGCCTTCACCCCGGCGCTGATCGGGGCGACCTTGCTGGTGATGAGCTACACGCTGTTCGGCGGCCTTGCGGGCGATGTGGTGACCGATATCGTGCAGGGCCTCATCATCCTTGCTGCGATCATCGTTCTGTTCGTGCTGATGGCGGACGCCGCGGGGGGCCTTCCCGCGATGTGGGCCGCGATGCCGCCGACGGTGTGGACCTTCACTGCGCCGGGCGAGACATTGGTCGACCGGGTGGAATTGTGGCTCATCCCGATCATCGGCACCATGGTCAGCCAGGAAGCGCTCGCCCGCACGCTCGGGGCGCGGTCGCCTGAGGTGGCGCGCAAGGGGGCCTTCCTTGGCGCGGGGGTGTACCTTTGCGCGGGGCTGGTGCCGGTCAGTTTCGGCCTGTTCGCCCCGCAGCTCGGCCTTCCGCTGGCCGAGGGCGAGGCCTTCCTCCCCAGCCTCGCCGCGGCGCTGTTTCCGGGCTGGCTGCTGATCATCTTCACCGGAGCGCTGGTGTCCGCAATCCTCTCCTCGGTCGATTCCGCTTTGCTCGCCGTTTCCGCCGTGGTGACGGAGAGCGGGTACAAGCGCCTGAAACCAAATGCTTCTCCCCTCGCCCTGCTGCGTGCCGCACGCATGGCGACTTGCGGCGCTGCGATGGTGGCGGCGGGGTTGGCGATGCAAGGGGAGAGCTTGCGCAACCTCGTCCTCGATGCCGGAGCGATTGCGGCAGTGCTGGCCGTGCCGATCATCGCCGGGCTGGCGGGAGTGCGGGCTGGCGAGCGGGCAGCGGTCGCGGCGATTGTGGTCCAGATCGCGGTGCTTGGCCTGCTCGACCATGGACTGGGCCTGTCCGGTGCGTTCTTGTGGATGCTGGCGAGCGGGATCGCGGTGTTTGCCGCAATGGCCGCGCTGGAGCGCCGCAAGACCGCCTCTAACCGGGATCTGGAGGGGGTCTAGAGAGGGTCTAGGGCGAGGCTGGACCCGTCTGGAGGCGGTCTGGATTTCAGCGATCTCTCTATAAATCAGCACCTTGCGCGTTTCATCCAGCATTTTCCGGTCATTTTCGCCCCCTGAGGCATCATCCCACCCTCCCCTGCCCCCGCCACCCGAGGCCGACGCCTGCACGGGAAGGTGTCCAGATTGCGGGAGTGTAGGAAAGGGCTTCGAGTCAGAGACCTTAGCTGAAGTTGGCCCGCGTTAGCTAATGACACAAACGCATCCAAAGAAATCTAATCTAAATCAGCCACAACAGTTGTTGTGATCAAACGATTTTCAATTGAAAATTCAACAGGGCACTGAAACCATTCTGTCACACATTGCCTGATCGCAGTAGCGACGCTCAAAACTGCGATTTATGATTTAACGTTTCATTAGAACACTGATTTCTTTTCATATTTTTCTGACTTATTAACCATACTAATCTTAGGAAACTATTTTTTCCCTCATAATCAAGCTCTTAAAAATTCGACGCACACTCAAATCTTAACCAATGGCTCCGGGTTTTTCCTTATTTTAGCAACCTAAGTTAGGGGTATGATGCCGATGGACGAAACCCCGCCCCCACGCAAAGTGGGTGATAGTTCGACAACAAGAGCGACAGGAGTTCGGCCGCGCGATAGCAGGCCGCTGAAGAACCCCTATGCCGCCCCCAGACTGCGGGCCATTCCACACGAAGAATTGCCCTCTTCGCTTCAAAATCTGTTCTATACAGTAAAGTACGTCTACATAAATGATGTCTTCGCAAAGTATCGCGAGACCTTCATTGAAGAAGCCCTCAAGGGCGCTACGTTTCACAAGTATCGCCTGCTTTTCGATACGTTCCCGTGCACGTTTGAAAAATGCGACGTCATTATCGTTGGCGGGAACGATCTCGAGCGCCTCGCAGCCTTCATGCGGGTGAACCGTCCGCTCGTTCAGCGAACGCCAACCATCGCTGTTGCCGGAACGCTCAACCCGAGGAACCGCGCCGAGCTGATCAAGCTGGGCTACGACGATGTCGTCAACCTCAAGGGCCTCCACGCCACGGAGTTTGCAGCCAGGGTCGCGGCCATCTTCAACAGATACAGACTTACTGAGGAAAAGACCCAACGCCTGACCAAATATATCGGCTCCTTGAGCGATATTTGCGAAATCAGCAAACTCACGCGGTCACAAAGACTGGTTCTGGAGGCGCTTTTCGACGCTCGTGATTACTTTTGCAGATACGGACACCTCAGAACAATTATCGCACGAAACTACAACACGCCGTCCCTGATGCATCTGCGTGTCATCATTCATGGGATCAAGGCGCACATGAAACCTGGCCACGCCATCGAAAACGTCAGGGGTCTTGGTTACCGGATCACATTCCAGGAAAAACCATAGTTTCAAGTGCTTAATTTCCAAGAGTTTCCGATGCAAAAAGAAAATGACGTCAGCCAAAAGTATATAAAATTACTTGTCAAATCTCCTGAAAAACAAAAAAGGGCAGTATTCGAAAGAAAATTCGCATTTGTTCCTAAGCGCATGCGCGACGGAAAATGGATTTTCTTTAAACATTATTACAAACGATTGTATTAATGATCCGGCCTTGCAGGATGTGCTTGACCCCTGAGAATTGATCATCCTGCCTTTTTCTTATGGGCGGCATCCGGCAAAGCGACCCCCTGATGCCGCCCACCCAATCAATCTTGCCGGACGTGCGTGACCATTCCGGGGACACGCAGGATCAGGTTAGCTCGGTTGCCCGCTACCCTCGCCCTGCATCAACGCCGTTCGAGCAGTGGCTTGAGGTAGGCTCCCGTAAACGACCGCGGCTCCTGCGCGACCGCCTCCGGCGTCCCCACGGCGACAATCTCACCCCCGCGCACACCGCCCTCCGGCCCCAGATCGATGATCCAGTCGGCGGTCTTGATCACATCGAGGTTGTGTTCGATCACCACGACCGAATTGCCGCCCTCGACCAGCCGGTGCAGCACTTCCAGCAGTTTGCGCACGTCCTCGAAATGCAGGCCGGTGGTGGGTTCATCGAGGATATACAAAGTCTGCCCGGTGGAACGGCGGGCGAGTTCCTTGGCGAGTTTCACCCGCTGCGCCTCGCCGCCTGACAGGGTGGTCGCCTGCTGGCCGACCTTGACGTAGCCGAGCCCGACCTCGTTCAGCATCCGCATCTTCTCGCGGATCGGGGGGACGGCCTTGAAGAACTCCTCGGCATCCTCGATCGTCATGTCGAGCACGTCGGCGATCGAGTGGCCCTTGAACTTCACCTCCAGCGTTTCGCGGTTGTAGCGCTTGCCGTGGCATTCCTCGCAGGTGACGTAGACGTCGGGGAGGAAGTGCATCTCGATCTTGATGAGGCCGTCGCCCTGGCACTTCTCGCAGCGGCCGCCCTTGACGTTGAAGGAGAAGCGCCCGGGCTTGTAGCCGCGCGCGAGGCTCTCCGGCAGGCCGGCGAACCAGTCGCGGATCTGAGTGAAGGCGCCGGTGTAGGTGGCGGGGTTCGACCGGGGGGTGCGGCCGATGGGGGACTGGTCGATCTCGATCACCTTGTCGCAGTGGTGCAGCCCCGTGATCTCGTCATGCGCGCCCGCGATCACCCGCGCGCCGTTGAGGACCCGGCTTGCCCCGGCCTGAAGCGTGTCGATGGTGAGCGAGGATTTGCCCGAGCCTGACACGCCGGTGATGCAGGTGAAGGTGCCCAGCGGGATCTTGGCCGTCACCCCCTTCAAGTTGTTGGCGCGGGCGTTCTTGACCACGATGTGCTTGCCATTGCCCTTGCGGCGCTTGGCGGGCACGTCGATGCGGCGCTTGCCGGTGAGGTAATCGGCGGTGAGCGAGCCCTTGGCCTTGAGGATCTGCTTCAGCGTCCCCTGTGCCACGACCTGGCCGCCATGCACGCCGGCGCCGGGGCCGAGATCGACGATATGGTCGGCGGTGCGGATGGCGTCTTCATCATGCTCGACGACGATGACGGTGTTGCCGAGATCGCGCAGGCGCTTCAATGTTTCGAGCAAGCGGTCATTGTCGCGCTGGTGGAGGCCGATGCTGGGTTCATCGAGCACGTAGAGCACGCCCGACAGGCCGGAGCCGATCTGGCTGGCCAAGCGGATGCGCTGGCTTTCGCCCCCCGACAGGGTGCCGCTGGTGCGATCGAGGTTGAGGTAATCGAGGCCGACATTGTCGAGGAAACCGAGGCGTTCGTTGATCTCTTTCAGGATGGCCTTGGCGATCTGCGACTGTTGCGGGGTGAGCTGGGCGTCCAGTGCCAGGAACCACGCCTTGGCATCGGCGACGCTCATCTGCACCGGCGTGGAGATGTCCGCGCCCGCGACCTTCACGGAAAGGGCCTTTTCGTTGAGGCGCTTGCCCCCGCAGGTCTCGCACGCCTGCGCGGTCTGATATTTCTCCAGCTCCTCGCGCATCCACGCGCTTTCGGTCTGCATCATGCGGCGGTTGAGGTTGCCGATGACGCCCTCGAAGGGCTTGTGAACGGTGTATTCGCGGCGGCCATCCTTGAAGGTCAGCGGCACCGGCATCCCGCCCGTGCCGTGGAGGATGATGAGTTTTTGCTCCGGCGCGAGGTCCTTCCACGGGGTCGTCAGATCAAAGCCGTAAGCCTTGGCGAGGCTGGCGAGCACCTGCATGTAATAGGGCGACGGCGGATTGGACTTGGCCCAGGGCACGACCGCGCCCTGCTTGAGCGTCAGCGCCTCGTTGGGGACGACCAGCTGCGGGTCGAACAGCATTGTCTCGCCGATCCCGTCGCAAGCGGGGCAGGCGCCCTGGGGCGCGTTGAAGGAGAACAGGCGCGGCTCGATCTCCTCGATAGTGAAGCCGGAGACCGGGCAGGCGAATTTTTCGGAAAACACGATGCGGTTGGGCGGCAGGCCTGCGCCCTTCATCTTTTGCTCTTGGGCGCCGCCCTTCCCTTCATCTTCGCGCCCCGGCACCACGCCATCGGCGAGGTCGACATAGGCCAGCCCCTCGGCCAGCTTGAGCGCCTGTTCGAAGCTGTCGGCAAGGCGGGTCTGGATACCGTCACGCACCGCGATCCGGTCAACCACCACTTCGATGTCATGCTTGAACTTCTTGTCGAGCGCGGGCGCTTCTTCGATCGGGTAGATTTCCCCGTCGATCCGCACGCGGGTGAAACCCTGCCGCTGCCATTCGGCGATTTCCTTGCGGTATTCGCCCTTGCGCCCCCGCACGACGGGAGCGAGCAGGTATGCGCGGGTGCCTTCGGGCAGGGCCATCACCCGGTCGACCATCTGGCTGACGGTCTGGGCGCTGATCGGTTCTCCGGTGGCAGGCGAGTAAGGCACGCCCACGCGCGCCCACAGCAGGCGCATGTAATCGTAGATTTCCGTCACCGTCGCCACGGTCGAGCGCGGGTTGCGGCTGGTGGTCTTCTGCTCGATCGAGATCGCGGGGGAGAGCCCGTCGATATGCTCGACATCGGGCTTCTGCATCATTTCGAGAAACTGGCGCGCATAGGCGCTTAAGCTCTCGACATAGCGGCGCTGCCCTTCGGCATAGATGGTGTCGAAGGCGAGGCTCGACTTGCCGCTGCCGGACAGCCCCGTCACCACGATCAGCGCATCGCGCGGCAGATCGATGTCGATACCCTTGAGGTTATGTTCGCGCGCACCGCGCACGGAGATGGTGGTGAGGCTCATGGGCGATCGTGTTCCGGAAATGTTCGCGTGGGTCAAGGGGGCGCGGAAAGGCCGCGCGCCGGTCATCCCCAGATGGAGACTGCGGCGCAGTGATGCAACGGGCAAGGCCGGGATTGGTGCCCGATAAATGGGCAGCGCAGCCGGCTATTTCAGGGCAATTGCGCAGCGGCCCATCAGGCCACATCGCCGCGGAGCTGACAGGGCGTTCTGCCGCTGCGGTCAACCCTGCGGGCGGTGTGCTGCCCCGCCTGCCTGCCCTTGCCGGCAAGGCTGCGGCAATCACCGCTCTGATCGCCCTCGCAGGGGATTTTGCACAAAAAAGCGCCACATTTCAGTAGATACCCTTACCCTACAGAAAATCTGAAGTCGCCATTCTGGCCCGCTTAGGTCAGACAAAAGACCTCTCCTGCGGCATCAGCCGGGTCCCTTCGAGGGTCGCAACCTGGCTGCTTCGGGGGACCCTTTGCGGGAATGGAGAAAGGCGGGTTGGGGTCGGTCGCCCCCTCCCGCCCCAGTGTTCCCGATACCGACTGGCCGATCAGGACATATTGCTTGCCAGGGCCATCCGCCCCGGTTCGCCCAGCCAGTGCGCGTTTACGCCCCAGACGCGTGCAATCCCATCCGGCGCGAGTGCCAGCGGAGGCGCCCCTTGGGCCACAAGGCGGCCTTCGTGAAGCACCAGCACGTGATCGGCATGGTTCATCGCCAGCGCCAGATCGTGGAGCACCACCACCACCCCCTGCCCGGCCTTCGCACAGGTCTTGAAATGGGCAATCAGGCTGAGCTGGTGTGCCAGATCAAGCGCAGCAAGCGGTTCGTCGGCGAGAATCCAGCGCGGGGTCCCTGCCAGCACCCGCGCCAGCAGCACCCGTGCCCGCTCACCGCCCGAAAGGCGGCTCACCGGACGATGGCGCAGCGGCCCGAGATCAAGCGCGGCGAGCGCGGCCTCGACCTGAGCGGCGCCCCGGTCGCGCCACGGCAGGCGGCCCAGCGCGACCAGCGCCTCGGCGCTGACATCCCAGGCGATATCAGGACTTTGGGGAAGATAACCGATCGCCTGTGCCCGCGCGCGCGGGGCCATCGCCGCAAGCGGGGCGCCGTCCAGCCTCACCATTCCTCCGCAAGGCTCCAGCAATCCGGCCAGCGCCAGCAGCGCCGATGATTTGCCCGCGCCATTAGGCCCGACGATGGCGGTGATCCGCCCCGGCTCCAGCGCGGCGGCAAGGCCCTCCACCACCGCCCGTCCGCCGCGCATCACTGTGAGATTATCGGCAAGAAGCATCACAAGCGCCCCCGTCGCATCCGCACCAGCAGCCAGCCGAAGAACGGCGCGCCGATAAGCGACAGTGCAATCCCCAGCCGCAGTTCGGTGACCAGCGGCAGGATACGCACCGCGCTGTCCGCCGCCAGCACCAGACACGCACCCGCCAGCGCGCTTGGCACAAGCAGGCTCGAAGGCAGGCGGTCTGTCAACGGGCGCACCAGATGGGGCACGATCAGCCCGACAAAGCCGATGATCCCGGCCACCGCCACCCCCGCCCCCACGGTCAGCCCCACGCCTCCCACCAGCAGCAACAACAGTCCCCGCGGCTCCACGCCCATGGACCGCGCCGCCGCCTCGCCCAGTGTCAGCGCGTCGAGACTGCGCGCCGCCAGTGCCAGCACGGCGATGCCCGCCAGCGTGAGCGGCGCGGCAATCATCACCTCGCGCCACGACCGGTCGGTGAGCGCGCCGTTGAGCCACATGACGATTTCCGACAGGGCAAAGGGATTGGGCGCAAGCGTGATCGCCAGCGCGGTGAGCGCCCCGGCGAGGCTCGCCAGCATCAGGCCAGCGAGCGTGAACAGCGCAATCCCTCCGCCCGCACCCGCAGCCGCGTCAGATGCGGTGCGCCCGGCGATGAGCGCGAGCGCGCCCATGCCAAGCCCTGCGCCCGCCAGTGCCAGCAGCGGCAAGCTCCACGCGGCAGTTGCAGGCGGCAACAGGGGCGCGATCCAGAAACTCGCGACCGCCCCCAGCGCCGCCATCGGGGCGATGCCGAACAGCCCCGGATCGGCGAGCGGGTTTCTGAGATAGCCCTGCATCGCCGCGCCTGCCGCGCCCAGCCCTGCGCCGATCACGATCGCCAGCACCGCGCGCGGCAGGCGCAACTCCATCAGGATCAGCGCCGCGTCCGGCGTCCCGTCCCCCAGCGGCGGGATCCACACCCGCCCCGCCAGCAGTGACAGCGGCACCAGCACCGCCAGCAACAGGGCAAAGATCATGCTCGCGCGGTTCACGGCATCTGCTCCACCCTTGCGCGGATTTCGCGCAGCCGTGCGCGGGCCTTCGGGATGGTCGGCCCGCCGCAATAGATGAGCGACGGGTCAAACTCGGCGATCAACATTTGCTTCCACGCGCCTTTCATCAGGGGATGGCGCTGCCCCGCCGCATCGCCCGCGATCAGCAGCACTGCGGGGCGATGCTTGATGATCCATTCGAGGCTGACCCGGTCCGCCTGCCCCAACCCGCTTCTGGCCGCATGGCTGGTGAAGCCTTCCTGCCGCAGCAATTCGGCAATCAGCGTCGCCTCGCCCGCGACGATCTCGCCCGGTTGCCACAACAGCGCGCTGACCGGCGGGAGAGGACTTTGCGGCGCCTCTATGATCTGTGTAGCGAGTGCTTCACCCGCTGCTGTGTGGCCGGTGAGCCGCGCCACTTGGCGCACCTGTTCCACGCTCTCGGCGATGCTGGTGGGGCTGCCGAAGGTTTCAACCTTGAGCCCCGCGCGGGTCAGCGCGGTTCTGGTCGGCTGCGGCAGATAGATCGAGGCCAGCACCAGATCCGGCTTGAGAGCGATCACCTCCTCGGCCGTGCCGCCGGTGACGCCGTAGCGGGCGGCGACAGCTTGCGGGATCGAGCTTGATCCGGGATCGTGGCTGTAGTGCGAGAGGGCGCGCACCTGCTCCGGCCCGGCCAGTTCCACAAGGATCGCATCGAGGCAGGGATTGAGGCTGACAATGGTTGGCCGGGCAGCCGTGTTCCCGGCAGTGGGCTGCGCAGGCGCGCAGGCGGCAAGGCCGAACGCCAGCCCCGCCAGCAGCACCGCGCCGCACCGGCTCCCAAGCCCTTCTCTGATGCGATCCCGCGCCATATCCCGTCGCTCACGGCGATAGGGCGGCAGGCCCTGCGGTGCAACGTGTTAACACGATAGCGGCAGCCGTCCTGAAACGGGACGCTGCGGCGCGGCGTCCTCGCCCCGGCTGGCGCTCACGCGTAGGTGGGAGGCCGATCATGGCCCGTCCGCGCACCCTTTTTGTCGACACCGCCGGTATCGCAGCCCCGCGTGCGCGCACCCGCTGGGCCATGCCAGGCGCTGTGTGGCGCAAGCGCATCGCGGTGCTGCTGGCGGCGATCACCGTCCCCGCGATGGCCGCGACAGGCACCGTCACCACGCTCCCCGGCCCCGCGGTCGAGAGCACCGCCGCGCTCGCCACCCGCAAGGCCGCCGCTGCCGCCCTGCCCTTCGAACGCCCCGGCATGAGCTTTCCGGGCTCGGCCTTCTATTACATGGCCGACCCTGCCGGGACCGCGCTGGTGGCCCTGCCGACCGACGATCCGCTCGGCCAGGGCGCCGAAAGCGGGCGCGAGCTTGGCGCGCTGATCGATGTGGGCGCTGCGGCCAAGCCGTTCTTCGGCGCGGGCACCGGCATCACCCATCTGCGCGCGCAGGAGTGCCTCGCGCAGGCCGTGTGGTACGAAGCCGCCAGCGAAAGCGAAGCGGGCCAGCGCGCTGTGGCGCAGGTGGTCTTGAACCGCGTCGCGCATCCCAGCTGGCCCAATTCGGTGTGCGGGGTGGTCTATCAGGGATCGGAACGCTCGACCGGGTGCCAGTTCACCTTCACCTGTGACGGCAGCCTTGCGCGCCGGCCGGGCGGCGCAAGCTGGGCACGGGCACAGCGCATCGCCATCGAGGCGCTGAGCGGGAGCGTCTATGCCCCCGTGGGCCTTGCCACGCATTACCACACGCTCTGGGTCAATCCCTATTGGGCGGGCACGCTCGACCACATCGGCACGATCGGCGCGCACCGCTTCTACCGCACCCGCGGGGCGAGCGGGCAGGCGGCGGCGTTCACGGGCGGCTATGCGGGGCTCGAACCGGTGGTCAGCGGGCGTACGACCCCGCCGCCTGCCAGCGCGGCGCTTGCCGTGCCGGCGGCCATCCCCGCGGCAGCGAGCGCCCCTGCGATCGCCTATGATCCGGGGTTTGCCCCTGCGAAAAAGCCCGCTGCAACCGCGACCCCGGCCACGCCCGCCGCATCGGCACCGACCAGCGAGCCAGTGACCGGAACCGGCGCCGTGCGGCCCGAATATGCGCGCGCCGGGCAATGGAAAAGCCAGCCGAACGGCGCGCAACCCACCAATTGAGCGGCCCGCCCCAATGGCGGGAAAACAGGGTTAAGCCCCCAGCAACCCTGTTGTCACACCAAGCTTTAGCGGCGCGCCGCTAGAGGTTTGTGACGCGCCGACGCATTTTTCTTGCGTTGGCCTGAAAAATGAACAGGAACGCCGCGCCTCATGTCCGTCCGCTTCGCCTCTGCCAACAATCCTGCGCGCCGTCTTGGTTGGCGTGCAACGGGACGCGGGCTGGTGGCCCCGGCACTGGCGCGGGCGGTCAACGACAATGGCGTGGCCCTTCCCGCCAGCACGCGCTTTGACCCGCTGCTGACCGACGCGCTGCGTCATTTCGCGGTCCACGGCCTTGCTTCGGCCGAAGCGGCAGCCGACCTTGCCGCCGAGGCGGGGCGCCGCGACGATGTCGACGCGCGCGATCACTGGCTGGCGGTAACACGAATGTTCGACCGCCGCCTTGCCGCGCGTGCCGAATGCGTGCTCGAACCGGCCTGAGACCCGCCCCACTCCCCTTCCCTTACGGCGCGCGCCTCAGGGCGTTCCCTTAGCGCGCCCAGCCGAGGCATTAATGCAACTGCGAACTGTTTGCAAAGATAGTTGCCGCCTACCACCTTTTGACGGTTGCAATCGCGTTTTGAGGGGCCTACCGCGCCTTTTGTAACGGGTGCCCAGCCGCTTGGGACGGGGGTTGGCACCGGCGCCTCGCTTGTTCACGCGCGCTATATCGCTTCGTCCCGAGGATCAGGGAAGGAAGTCCTTAGAAATGGCCCGCAAGAAGATCGCCCTCGTCGGCGCCGGTAATATCGGCGGCACGCTCGCTCACCTCGCAGCTTTGAAGGGCCTTGGCGACATCGTCCTATTCGATGTGGCCGAGGGCATTCCGCAGGGCAAGGCGCTCGATCTTTCGCAGTGCGGACCCGTAGAGGGCTTCGACGCCTCGATCACCGGCTCGAACGATTATGCCGACATCGCAGGCGCTGACGTCGTGATCGTCACCGCCGGTGTTGCCCGCAAGCCCGGCATGAGCCGCGACGACCTGCTCGGGATCAACCTCAAGGTTATGAAGGCGGTCGGCGAAGGCATCCGTGACAACTGCCCCGATGCCTTCGTGATCTGCATCACCAACCCCTTGGACGCGATGGTCTGGGCGCTGCGCGAGTTCTCGGGCCTGCCCGCCAACAAGGTCGTCGGCATGGCCGGCGTCCTGGACTCGGCGCGCTTCGCCACCTTCCTCGCATGGGAATTCGGCGTCAGCGTCAAGGACGTGAACGCCTTCGTGCTCGGCGGCCACGGCGACACGATGGTGCCGGTGCTCTCCTACTCGACGATCAACGGCATCCCCGTGAAGGACATGGCCAAGATCAAGGGTATCTCCGAAGACCGTCTGGGCGAAATCGTCCAGCGCACCCGTTCAGGCGGCGGCGAGATCGTCGCGCTGCTCAAGACCGGCTCGGCCTTCTATGCCCCCGCCACCAGCGCGATCGCGATGGCCGAAGCTTACCTCTACGACCAGAAGCGCATCCTGCCCTGCGCGGTGCAGGTTGACGGCAAGTACGGCGTCGACGGGCTTTATGTGGGCGTGCCGGTGGTGATCGGCGCAGGCGGCGCGGAAGAGGTGATCGAGATCAACCTCACCGACGAAGAGAAGGCCAACCTCCAGGTCAGCGTCGATGCGGTCAAGGAACTGCTCGATGCGTGCAAGGCCCTGGATGGCTCGCTTGCGTAACTTCGCATCCCTCCGTCACCCCGGCGAAGGCCGGGGCCCAGAGGCCACCGCAGAACTGGGTCCCGGCCTGCGCCGGGATGACGAGTAGAGAATGGAATATGGCGGCTACGTCTACATCATGGCGAGCCGCCGCAACGGTACGATTTACATCGGTGTCACCAGCGATCTTGCGAAGCGCGCTTGGGAGCACCGGGAAGGACTGATTGACGGCTTCACGAAGAAGTATGGCTGCAAGATGCTGGTCTGGTTCGAACGCCACGACACCATCGAAGCGGCCATAATCCGCGAGAAGCAGATGAAGGAATGGCGGCGGGCTTGGAAACTGCGCCGCATCGAAGAGATGAACCCCGACTGGAACGACCTGTTCGAGTTGGTTTGCCACTAAACTGGACCCCGGCCTTCGCCGGGGTGACGATAATGGAGAGATGAGTTGAGCATCCTCGTAAACAAAGACACCAAGGTCATCACCCAAGGCATGACCGGCAACACCGGCACCTTCCACACCCAGGCCGCGCTCGATTACGGGACGCAGATGGTCGCGGGCGTGACCCCGGGCAAGGGCGGCACCACCCATATCGGCCTGCCGCAGTTCGACACCGTGCGCGAAGCCAAGGCCGCGACTGGCGCCACCGCGAGCTGCATCTATGTCCCGCCGCCGTTCGCCGCCGACGCGATCTGCGAAGCCATCGATGCCGAGATCGAGCTGATCATCTGCATCACCGAGGGCATTCCGGTGCTCGACATGGTCCGCGCCAAGCGCGCGCTGGCGGGCTCCAAGTCGCGCCTGATCGGCCCCAACTGCCCCGGCGTGCTGACCCCCAACGAGTGCAAGATCGGCATCATGCCGGCCAACATCTTCAAGAAGGGCAGCGTCGGCATCGTCTCGCGCTCGGGCACGCTCACCTATGAAGCCGTGCACCAGACCACCATGGCGGGCCTCGGCCAGACCACCGCGGTCGGCATCGGCGGCGATCCGGTCAACGGCACCAACTTCATCGACGTGCTCGACCTGTTCCTCGACGATCCGGAAACCGAGAGCATCATCATGATCGGCGAAATCGGCGGATCGGCCGAAGAAGAAGCCGCTGCCTTCATCAAGGCCGAGGCCGCCAAGGGCCGCAAGAAGCCGATGGTCGGCTTCATCGCCGGGCGCACCGCCCCTCCGGGCCGCCGCATGGGCCACGCTGGCGCCATCGTCAGCGGCGGTCAGGGCGGCGCGGAAGACAAGATCGCGGCGATGGAAGATGCGGGCATCCGCGTCAGCCCCTCGCCCTCGCTGCTCGGCGAGACGCTGGCCGCGATGCTCAAGGAAAACGCCTGAGTTAACGACGACCGCCCCCTCGCTGCCTAGCGAGGGGGCATACTTCCTTTTCACGTTTTTCTCCTCCCCGGGAGTCCCCATCATGGGCAACGAACCGCAGAACTTCATCCCCGCCTTCACCGATCAGGAAGGCCCGCAGCCCGGCCCTTCGTGGGCAAAGCGCGGCTGGCTCGACACGCTGGCAGACAGCGGCGCGGATCTCACCGCGGCGATGGACCCGACCGAGATGAAGCTCGCGGTCGCCAAGGCGGCGAAGGATGCGGGGCGTGCCCTCGACCCCAAGGCGACCGAAAAGGCTGCCTCGCTGTCGATCGCGGCGATGACGCTCGTTCGCCTCTACCGTGTGCGCGGGCACATGGCGGCCGATCTCGACCCGCTGGGCCTGTCCAACCGCGAAGGCCCGGCTGACCTCACGCTCGAATGGCACGGCCTTGCGGGCAAGGAGAACGAGGACGTCTATGTCGGCGGCGTGCTCGGCATGGAGTGGACCACGGTCGGCAAGCTCCACCAGCGCCTGCGCGAAGTCTACTGCGGCAAGGTCGGCCTCGAATACATGCACATCGCCGACACCGAGGAACGCCGCTTCCTTCAGGACAAGTTCGAAAAGCCGGGCGAGACGATCCAGTTCACCCCCGAAGGCAAGAAGGCGATCCTCGCCGCGGTGCTGCGCGGGGAAGGCTACGAGGAATTCCTCGCCAAGAAGTATGTCGGCACCAAGCGCTTCGGCCTTGATGGCGGCGAGTCCATGATCCCGGCATTGGAAGCCGTGATCAAGCACGGCGGCAGCGCGGGCGTGCGCGAGATCATCTACGGCATGGCCCACCGCGGCCGGTTGAACGTGCTCGCCAATGTGATGGCCAAGCCCTACCGCGTGATCTTCCACGAATTCTCGGGCGGCTCGGCCAACCCCGATGACGTGGGCGGCAGCGGCGACGTGAAGTACCACCTCGGCACTTCGACCGACCGCGAGTTCGACGGCATCAGCGTGCACATGAGCCTTGTGCCCAACCCCTCGCACCTTGAGGCGGTGAACCCGGTTGTGCTGGGCAAGACCCGCGCCCAGCAGGCGATCCGCGATGATCTGAAGAAGAAGGATCAGGTGCTCCCCGTGCTGATCCACGGCGATGCTGCCTTCGCAGGGCAAGGCGTGGTGTGGGAGAGCCTCTCGCTCTCGGGCGTGCCGGGATATGACACCGGCGGCTGTGTGCACTTCATCATCAACAACCAGATCGGCTTCACCACTTCGCCGAAATTCGCGCGCTCCTCGCCCTATCCCAGCGATGTGGCCAAGGGCGTCATGGCGCCGATCCTGCATGTGAACGGCGATGACCCGGAAGCGGTGACCTTCGCCTGCAAGCTTGCGGTCGAATATCGTCAGACCTTCCACCGCGATGTCGTGATCGACATGTGGTGCTACCGCCGCTTCGGGCACAACGAGGGTGACGAGCCCAAGTTCACCCAGCCGGTGATGTATGACAAGATTCGCGCCCACCCGAAGGTCAGCGTCTCCTATGAAGCGCGGCTGGTGCGCGAGGGCGTGGTCGAACCCGGCACCCGCGAAAAAATTGCGGCCGAATTTGTCGCACTGCTCGAAGCCGAGTTCGAAGCGGGCAAGAGCTACAAGGCCAACGAGGCCGACTGGTTCGGTGGCCGCTGGGCGGGGCTCAACAAGCCCGCCGATCCTGAAACCGCGCGCCGCTCGGTGGAAACCGCGATCGAACCCAAGACCTTCGATGCGCTGGGCCGCGTGCTGACCGAGGTTCCCGCCGATCTGGAAGTCCACAAGACACTGGACCGCGTGCTTGCCGCCAAGCGCGAGATGTTCGCGACCGGCGAAGGCTTCGATTGGGCCACCGCCGAAGCGCTCGCCTTCGGCAGCCTTGTGATGGAAGGCTACGGGGTGCGCCTCTCGGGGCAGGATTCCGGGCGCGGCACCTTCTCGCAGCGCCATGCGGTGTGGGTCGACCAGAAGTCGGAACGCAAATACGTGCCGCTCTCGACCCTGCCCCACGGCAAGTTCGAAGTGCACGATTCCACGCTGTCGGAATATGGCGTGCTCGGCTTCGAATACGGCTTTGCCATGGCCGATCCCAAGAGCCTCGTGCTGTGGGAAGGCCAGTTCGGCGACTTCGCCAACGGCGCGCAGATCATGATCGACCAGTTCGTGGCGAGCGGCGAGAGCAAGTGGCTGCGTGCCAATGGCCTCGTGATGCTGCTGCCGCACGGATATGAAGGCCAGGGGCCGGAGCACTCCTCGGCGCGTCTGGAACGCTTCCTCCAGCTGTGCGCGGACGACAATATGTGCGTGTGCAACATCACCACGCCGGCCAACTACTTCCACGTGCTGCGCCGTCAGATGCTGCGGAGCTTCCGCAAGCCGCTGATCATCATGAGCCCCAAGTCGCTGCTGCGCCATCCGCTGGCCAAGAGCGCCAAGGCCGATTTCCTCGGCGAAAAGCAGTTCCGGCGCATCATGTCGGACACGAAGGACATCGCCGACGACAAGGTGCGGCGTGTGGTGCTGTGTTCGGGCAAGGTCGCCTATGACCTGATCGAAGCGCGCGATGCGGCGGGGATCGAGGAGATCTCGATCATCCGCATCGAACAGCTGTTCCCCTTCCCGGGCGATCCGCTCAGCCTGCGCCTGTCGCGCATGACCAATTTGCAGGACGTGGTGTGGTGTCAGGAAGAACCGCGCAACAACGGCGCGTGGTTCTTCGTCAATGAACGCATCGAGGAGTCGCTGACCGCTGCCGGGCACAAGGGCATGCGCCCGACCTACGCCGGGCGCGATGCCGCCGCCTCGCCCGCCACGGGCCTCGCCAGCCGTCACAAGGCCCAGCAGGAGGCGCTCATCAACGCCGCGCTGGGGCTGTAACCGGTCCGCGCCTTTTTCACACGAAATACAAGCAAGTTTCAGGAACCCATCCCAATGGCCACCGAAATCAAAGTCCCCGTTCTTGGCGAATCCGTCACCGAAGGCACCATCGCCGAATGGCTGAAGCAGCCCGGCGAAGCGGTCGCCGCCGATGAACCCATCGCCAGCCTTGAAACCGATAAGGTTGCGGTCGATGTGCCCTCGCCGGTCGCGGGCATCATGTCGCAGCATGTCGTCGCGGTTGGTGACACGGTCGAAGTTGGCGCGGTGATCGCGATCATCGAAGAAGGCGCGACTGCGGGCGCGGCCCCTGCCCCTGCTCCCGCCGCCGCCAAGGCCGAGGCCCCCGCCCCGGCTGCCACTGAAGAGGTGCCCGGCGCAGCCCAGACGATGTCGCCCGCCGTGCGCCGCGCGGTGCTGGAACACGGTGTCGATCCCTCCACCATCAAGGGCACCGGCAAGGATGGCCGCCTGACCAAGGAAGACGTGCTCGCCGCTGCCGAAGCCAAGGCCAAGGGCGGCGCCACCCCGGCGCCTGCTCCGTCAGCCCCCGCCGCCCCCGTGGCATCGGGCGGCGCACGCGGCACTGAACGCGTCAAGATGACCCGCATGCGCCAAACCATCGCCAAGCGGTTGAAGGCCGCGCAGGACAATGCGGCGATGCTGACGACCTTCAACGATGTCGACATGAGCGCGGTCATCGAAGCGCGCGACAAGTACAAGGACCTGTTCGCCAAGAAGCACGACATTCGTCTGGGCTTCATGGGCTTCTTCGCCAAGGCCGCCTGCCTTGCGCTGAAGGATGTGCCCGCGGTCAACGCCTATATCGACGGCGATGAGATCATCTATCACGACTATGTCGATATCTCGGTCGCGGTTTCGGCCCCGAACGGCCTTGTCGTTCCCGTGATCCGCGATGCCGACAAGAAGGGCTTTGCCCGGATCGAGCAGGACATCGCCGATTTCGGCGCGCGCGCCAAGGCGGGCACGCTGACCATGGAAGACATGACCGGCGGCACCTTCACGATCTCGAACGGCGGCGTGTTCGGCTCGCTGATGAGCACCCCGATCATCAACCCGCCGCAGAGCGCGGTGCTGGGCCTCCACCGTATCGAAGACCGCCCCGTGGTGCGTAACGGCCAGATCGTGATCCGTCCGATGATGTACATCGCCATGTCCTACGACCACCGTCTGATCGACGGGCGGGAGGCGGTGACCGCATTGAAGATCATCAAGGAAGCGATCGAAGATCCCACCCGGATGCTGATCGACTTGTAATTCCATGACCGTTCGGGCTGAGCCTGTCGAAGCCCTGCTCTTTCTTTTGGAGCGACGGTACCCAAGTGAAGTGCAGCCCTTCGACAAGCTCAGGGCGAACGGAGTTGGAAATGGCTGAATACGATTACGACGTCCTGATCATCGGTGCCGGTCCCGGCGGCTATGTCGCGGCGATCCGCGCCGCGCAGCTCGGGCTGAAGACCGCCTGCGTGGAATCGCGCGCCACGCTCGGCGGCACCTGCCTGAATGTCGGGTGCATCCCCTCCAAGGCGCTGCTGCACGGTTCGGAACTGTTCGAGGAAGCCGCAGGCGGCCACTTCGCCACCTGGGGCATCACCGCCACGCCGACGCTCGATCTCGGCAAGATGATGGCCGAAAAGACCAAGGCCGTGGGCGAGCTGACCGGCGGGATCGAATTCCTGTTCAAGAAGAACAAGGTCACCTGGCTCAAGGGCCATGCTGCCTTCGAGGACGCGCACACCGTCAAGGTTGGCGATGCAACCTATACCGCCAAGGATGTCGTGATCGCCACCGGCTCTTCGGTCACCCCGCTCCCCGGCGTGACGGTCGACAACGCGGGCAAGCGCATCGTCGATTCCACCGGCGCGCTCGATTTGGATGAAGTGCCCGAACACCTCGTGGTGATCGGCGGCGGCGTGATCGGGCTGGAGCTTGGCTCGGTGTGGCGGCGCTTGGGCGCCAAGGTCACTGTGATCGAATACCTCGACCAGCTGCTCCCCGGCATGGACGGCGAAGTGCGCAAGGAAGCGCAGAAGATCTTCAAGAAGCAGGGCATGGCGATGATGCTCGGCCAGAAGGTCACCGGCGCTTCGGTGGACGGCAAGACCGTGACCCTGACGGTTGAACCGGCGGCCGGCGGCGAAGCGCAAACCGTTACCGCCAGTCACGTGCTGGTCGCCATCGGGCGGCGTCCCAACACCGAGGGCCTCGCGCTCGACAAGGCGGGCCTCACGCTCAACAGCCGCGGCCAGATCGAGATTGACCACGATTTCCGCACGGCGGTGGATGGCATCTGGGCGATCGGCGACGTCGTGCCCGGCCCGATGCTCGCGCACAAGGCCGAGGATGAGGGCATCGCGGTCGCCGAAAACATCGCCGGGCTCACCGGCATCGTGAACCACGATGTGATCCCGAGCGTTGTCTACACCGCGCCGGAAATCGCGGGCGTGGGCCTCAGCGAGGAACAGGCCAAGGACAAGGGCCTCGCCGTCAAGGTCGGCAAGTTCCCGATGATGGCCAACAGCCGCGCCAAGGCCAACCGCGACACCGACGGTTTCGTCAAGGTGATCGCGGACGCGGCAACCGACCGCGTGCTTGGCGTGTGGATGATCAACTCCCTTGCCGGAACAATGATCGCGCAGGCCGCGCAGGCGATGGAATTCGGCGCGACCTCGGAAGATATCGCCTATACCTGCCACGCGCACCCCACCCACGCCGAAGCCTTCAAGGAAGCGGCGATGGCGGTGACGGGGAAACCCATCCACATGTGAATTGCTCCTCCCCTCAGCTTTGCCTATCGCGGAGCAGAGGGGAGAATTCACACAATGGCCTATCCGCAATTGACTGAAAAGGCGGGCGCGCTCGCCACCAGCGCCGCCGTTCGCGCTGGCAAGATGAGCGTTGCCGAGGCGGTCGATGCCGCGATCACGCGGATCGAGAAGCTCGATTCCACCATCGATGCACTGGCCGTCCCCAATTTCGAGGCCGCCTATGCCGAGGCACGCGCTCTCGACGCGGCCGGCCCGCGCGGTGATCAGCCGCTGTTCGGCGTCGCGATGACCATCAAAGAAAGCTTCGATGTGGCGGGGTTGCCCACCACCTGGGGCCATCCGCAGTTCAAGGACAAGCCAGCCCCGCGCGATGCCTTGCTGGTGCGGCGCCTGAAGGCGGCGGGCGCAATCATCATCGGCAAGACCAACGTGCCGGTCGACCTCACCGATTGGCAGAGCTTCAACCCGGTCTATGGCCGCACCGTGAACCCGCACAATGCCGATCGCTCGCCCGGCGGTTCCTCGGGTGGCAGCGCAGCGGCAGTGGCAAGCGGGATGGTGCCTTGCGACTATGGCACCGACATCGGCGGATCGGTGCGGGTACCGGCGCATTTCTGCGGGGTGTGGGGCCACAAGACCACCTGGGGCCTTGTCCCCAAGACCGGCCACGATCACCCCGCCATGAGCCGCCGCGAGGGCTTCATCGCCGCGGCCGACGGTCCGCTCAGCATCGCCGGACCGCTTGCTCGCAACCCGGCCGATCTTGCCGTGCTGGTCGAAGTGGGCGCGGACGTCCCGCTGCGCCGCCGCCCAAAACCGCTCAGCGAATGCCGCCTGCTGGCGATCACCGCGCTGCCGGGCGCGCCTGTCGATGCCAGCGTGCGCGAACCGACCGAGGCCGCGCTGGATACCCTCGCCCGCGCAGGCGTGCGGATCGACCGCGCGAGCGACCTGCTGCCCGATCAGGCGGTGCATTATCGCAGCTATCTCAAGATGATGAACATCACCATGTCAGGCGGCGCCCCCGCGCCCGATGGCAAGCGCGCGACCGCAGCCGACTGGTTCGCCCTGATGAACGCGCAGGCCACGGCAATCGCGCAGTGGGAGGCGCTGTTCGCGCAATACGACTTCGTCCTCGCCCCGCCCGCTCCGGTGCTGGCCGTGCCTCATGCCGACAAGGCGGTGTTCCGCGGCACGATTGCCATCAATGGTGACGAGGAGCCCGGCGGCAGCGGGCTGATGTGGTCGGGCATGGCGACCTTTCCGGGACTGCCCTCCACTGTCCTGCCGATCGGCAGCGGCACCTATCTGGGCGCTGAATTGCCATGCGGCATGCAGGTCATCGGCCCCCGCTGGGCTGACCTCGATTGCATCGCCGCAGCTGAGGCAATCGGGAACATCTTGCACGGCTGACAGGCCTCGGTCATGGCGCAGGCATGAAGATCATCACGATGCGCTCCCTTGCCAAGTGGCACATCTGGCTGGGCTGGCTGGTCGGCGTGCCGATTGCGATGTGGCTGGCAACAGGCCTGCTGATGACCTTGCGGCCAATTGACGAGGTGCGCGGCGATCACCTGCGCGCCAAACCCGCACCGGCGGCGCTGGAACTTCCCGGCAGCACGCTCGCCGCGCCCGGCACGGGGCTGAAGGAGATGCGGGTCACGATGCAGGGGGGCCGCGCCGTGGCGATCCTGACCACCTTGACGGGCGAGACCCGCCGCGTCGATTTCGCTACCGGCACGCCCCTCCCCCCGCTCGGCGCTGCCGAGGCGCGGGCACTGGTGGCGCGAGCGATCATCGGCGGCGATACAGCTGAACGCATCAGGCTGTTCGCGGCCGACAAGGCCCCCTTCGATTTCCGCCGGCCGCTGGCTGTGTGGCAGGTGCAGTTGGCGGACGGCACCAATATCTATGTGGGCCGCGACACCGGCGAGATCGAGGCCGTGCGCACGCGCTGGTGGCGCGCCTTCGATTTCGCCTGGGGGCTGCACATCATGGACCTGTCGGAACGCGAGGATACCAGCCACCCGGTGCTGATCGGGTTCGCCGCATTGTCGCTGGTCGGCGCGCTGATCGGCTGCGTGCTGATGTTCCGCCGCCGCAAGGCACGGGTGACGGTGCCTGCCCGGTGACGCCCACGGTTCTCACCCCGATCCTCGATCTGCTCGATCTGGCCGGCATCGCGCTGTTCGCGCTGTCGGGGGCAGTGCTGGCGGCGCGGCTGCGTCAGACCTTCGTGACGATGGCCTTCTTCGCGCTGGTGACGGGCGTGGGCGGCGGCACGGTGCGCGATCTGCTGATCGGTGCGCCGGTGTTCTGGATGACCGATGCCTGGGTTGCTGCCGTGTGCCTTGGCACGGCGCTGATCGCATGGTTCACGCCGGTTCGTTGGTGGGAAGGCAAGGGCTTCGATTATGCCGATGGCGCGGGCCTGGCAGCCTATGCCGTGCTCGGCAGTGCCAAGGCGCTCGCCTACGGCATCCCGCCGGTGCCGGCCGCGCTGATGGGCGTCATTACGGGCTGCGTGGGCGGGATCATCCGCGATGTGGTGGCGGGCCGCCCCTCGATCATCATGAGCCCGGAACTCTATGTCACCCCCGCCGCGCTGACTTCGGCCTTGAGTGTGGCCGGGATGCTGGCCGCGCCCCACCTCGGCCTGCCCGATGCGGCGATCTGGCCGCTGGCCTTCACCTGCGGCTTTGCGCTGCGCAGTGCGGCGATCCGCTGGGAATGGGGCCTGCCGAGCTATGCCGGCGAGAAGGAGGGGGATTAGCCCCCTCCCCCCCGGCGTGCGGCGGCTTACCCGCCGCTGGCTTCTTCCAGCGTTTCAGGGATTACCTCACCCGGGATCGGGCCGCCGGGATAGGCGGGCAAGGCGCTCGCCGCCAAGGCAGGGGCTTGTCCCTGACCAGCAGCAGGAGCCTTGCCGCCAACCTCGCTCACCGCCAGATCGGGCCGCACCGCCCCGCCAACCTGCGCGCGCAAGGCGGCATAGGACTGATCGCTCAACTGACCGGGTGCAACAGGCAAGGCCGATTGCGAGCCGCGCCAGTCGCCTGCGCTGAAGCTGCCGTCGTAATCGACCGCATCGATCTGGCCGCTGTTCCCGATCCGGCACCGGAAGCCCGTGCCGTTGAACAGCGCGCCGCTGACCTGCCAGCCGCTTGCGGTGCGCTCGACATTGTCGACCGTATCGACCCGCACATCACGCTCGATCCGGTCAAGGCACATGTTCACCGCATTATCGAGGCCAGACGCCCCAGTGCCGCGCGGCGCGGCGCGGCGATCATCGCGGTAGCGGGTATCGCGGTGGTCCCAGTCACGATCACGGAAATCGGGGTCACGTTCGACGACGACCACATCGCGGTCGCGCTGGCGACGGTTGGAATTGGCGATCGCGATGGCACCGCCGATGATCGCTGCGCCGATCAGCACGTCGCCCCCGTCGATGCGGTTGCGCCGCCAGCCGCGATGGCCCCAGCCGCAGCCCCAGCGGCACCGCCGCCAGTCGGCAACATCGGCCGCCTGGTCATAGCGGCTGAAATCGGGGGTGATCGGCACGGCCGCAGCCGCAGGCACCGCGCTCAGCGGCGCGGCCGATGCGGGGGCGGCCAGAATGGTGGTCCCGGCAAGCGCAGCCGCTACCGCCGCCGCGCGCAAAGTCAGAGCCATGATGCTCTCTCCTCCTGTTACAAAACCCGGACGCCCACCAACGCCCTTGTGCGCGTGAGCCTAGCCGCGCCCAGCTTGCGCGCGGCTGAACCACTTTCCGGCACGAAACCGCCCCGCCATCCGATGGAGCGAATGGCGGGGCGGCAAGGATGCGCGCGGCGATAAGGCAAACAACGCCGCGCGCGAGGGGAGTTTCCGGATCAGCGCAGGCCGCGGATCCCGTCGAAGTCGATAAACGGGGCGCCGCGACCATCGAGGCGGCAGGTGAAGTTGCCGCGATCATTGCGGTTCCAGCCACCGCCCACATCGATCCGTCCGCGCACCCGAAAGCCATCGCGGGTGCGATCAATGTCGCGCACATCGATCACATCGGCATAGCGGTAGCCGCCAAAGCGCCGCGCCTGGTTCTCCGCCGCTCTGACGCAGCGGTCCACCGCCGTGCGCGGGTTGATCCCGAAGCCGCCGCGATCCCAGCGCCCGCCGCGATCCCACCGGTCACCGCGGTAATCCCAGCGATCGCGGTCGCGATCACCATCAAAGGCTCCGGCAAGCGCCGCAAGGCCGCCGATCACCACAGCGCCGGCGATGATCTCGCCTGCGCCGATACCGTCATTGTCACGGTGATCGCGGGCCATGGCGGGGGTGACGGAAGCAGCAGTCAGGGCAGTGGCCGCGACCGCGCCGAGGACAAGCCGGGCCAGTTTGCCGGAGGCCAGCCGGTTGGTCTTGGTGGTCATCGAAGCATTCCTCGTGTCGGCACCGCTAGCGGAATTGCGGCGGGCTCGAGGACGTTGTGCGCGATTCGGCGTGAGGCTTGCCTGAATCGAGATGACAGGCTTTGTTAATCAAAATCCTTCCTTTTCTGAACAATCACGCCCTCACTAATTCCCCGCCAAACCGGCCAGCACATCGCGGGTGAAGGCGGCGATATCGAAACCCTTGCCCGCCGGATCCTCTCCGCGGCGCACGATTGCGATGTTTCGGGAAGGCACGATCACCACATATTGTCCGCGATTGCCGATAGCCGCGAAGGTGTCCGGCGGCACGCCCTTCTCCTTGTTCAGCAGCCAGAACCCCGCACCATAGCCGAAGGTCCCGGTTGCAGGCTGGGGGCCGCTGGGGGTGGTCACGTACTTCACCCAGCCCTCGGGAAGAACTCGCTCGCCCGAAGGCAGCTTGCCGTCATTGAGGTAAAGCTGCCCGAAACGCATCAGATCGCGCGCGGTGGTCCAGACCTGCGATGAGAGGATGTAACCGCCCTGCCAATCGGTCTCGGCGACGGTGTGCTCCATGCCCAGCTTGGCGAAGAATTCCGCCGGGGGGTGGGCCTCGAATGTGTCCCTGACTGCGGCGATGGCGGCCAGCGTGTCGTTGTTGGCGTAGCGATAGGTAGTGCCGGGTGCTGCGACCAGCGGCCAATCGAGCGCAACCTCATCCACCGTGGCCCCGCCAAAATAGAGCGGATCGGTGCGGTTGCCCGGCGTGTCGCTGTAGCGGCCCGATGCCATGCGCAAAAGGTGATCGATGGTGACCGCACGGCGCGGATCAGCTTCATCAGCGCCGAGCCCTGCCGATGCCGTCACATCCGCCTCCCCGCGATGTGCCGCCGCGCCGATGATCGTTGCCGCGAGGCTCTTGGCGACTGACCAGGTGCGCTGCGGCACGTTTGCTTCAAACTCCGAATGATAGAGTTCGAGGCTGTTATCCGGGCTCGACACCAGGACCGCCGTGGTGCGCGTGCCCTCGCCGTAGCGACCTTCGAAAGCACCGAACATGGCCTCACGCAGCCCGACCGACGCCTCCGAGCGGGTTTCGAGCGACAGCATCGTGAGCGGTCCGTCGGGCGGCGATACGGGATCGACCGTTCCGCCTTCCGGCATTTGCGGCGCTGTGCCGATCGGCGCGAGCCGGCACCCTTCCCCGCCAACATGGCTGGCGATGCGCGGCGGCATCGCCTCGGTCCAGTCGACTGTCACGCTCGCCACCCTACCATCGGCATGACGCACGATACGGTGGGCGAGCCCGCGCACAATGCCATCGAGCGGCGGCTGGATCCCGGTCAGTTCCCAGCGGGTGACGCTATCGGCGGTGCGGCTCGCCCCGGCGCTTTCGGCATTGGCGATGGCGCTGCACAGCATCAGCGCCTTGTAACCGGCCGCAAGCGCGCGGTCGTATTGCGTGTCCAACGCCTCCTGCTGGTTCTGGGCGGACACAGGTATGGCGAACAGCAGCGCGCTGGCTGCAAGGGCGGTGCGGATCATGCCGGGCACCCTATCCCCGGAAGCGCAAAAAGGAAGGGGCCGGAAGCGCTCTACGCCCCGGCCCCTTGCCAGTTACCTGTAAGGCTACGCTTTACGCGTCTTCGTATTCGTCTTCCGAAGCGACCGGGCCGCTGTCCTGGCCCTTGGCAGCTTCATCACGGTCAACGAGTTCGATGATCGCCATCTGCACGGCGTCACCGGCGCGGACACCGGCGCGCAGCACGCGCGTGTAACCACCATCACGGTCCGAGTAACGCTCGGCCAGGACTTCGAAGAGCTTCTTGAGCTGGGTCTCGTCACCAAGACGAGCCATCGCCAGACGACGGTTCGAAAGACCGCCACGCTTGGCCAGCGTGATCAGCTTTTCAACGTAGGGGCGCAGTTCCTTGGCCTTGGGGAGCGTGGTGGTGATCTGCTCGTGCTTGATCAGCGCGGCGGCCATGTTGCGGAACAGGGCGTTGCGGTGACCCGTGCGACGGCCCAGCTTGCGGCCCGAAATACCATGACGCATTTGTCGTTCATCCTTTGCTGTGCTGACCCTTCCGGGCGGGAAACCGGTTCCCACTTTCCCTGAAGGGATCAGCGGTTCGAAAAGGGGCCGTTCCAGGTACCCCAGTGCTGGTGGCTGTCAGGGCCGCCACCTTCGCCCTTGCGGTGAGCCTCCGCTTACGCGAGGGCTCCCGTATTCATCAGCCGAGAAGTTCCTGCTCGAGCTTCTTGGCCATTTCCTCGATGTTCTCGGGCGGCCAGCCGGGGATGTCCATGCCGAGGCGCAGACCCATGCTCGAAAGCACTTCCTTGATTTCATTGAGCGACTTGCGGCCGAAATTCGGCGTGCGCAGCATCTCGGCTTCAGTCTTCTGGACCAGATCACCGATGTAGATGATGTTGTCGTTCTTGAGGCAGTTGGCCGAACGCACCGACAGTTCCAGCTCGTCCACCTTCTTGAGGAGGTAGCGGTTGAGCTGGTTGGCGTCGCTCTCTTCCGGCTGCACGGCGTGGCCGATCATCTGGCCGACCGGCTGCGGGATGCCGTCTTCGAAGTGGACGAACAGCGTCAACTGGTCCTGAAGGATGCGTGCGGCATAAGCCACGGCGTCTTCCGGGGTGACGGTGCCATCGGTTTCGACCGTCAGCGAAAGCTTGTCATAGTCAAGCTCCTGACCGACGCGGGCGTTTTCGACCTTGTAGCTGACCTGACGGACAGGTGAGTACAGCGAATCGACCGGAATGAGACCGATCGGCGCATCGACCGGACGGTTCTGCACGGCCGGGCTGTAGCCCTTGCCGGTGTCAGCAGTCAGCTCCATGTTGAGCGTCGCGCCTTCATCGAGGTGGCAGATCACGAGATCCTTGTTCATCACCTCGATATCGCCGGTCACAGCGATATCGCCGGCGCGGACTTCGCCCGGGCCGGTTGCCGAAAGCTGGAGCCGCTTGGGGCCTTCGCCTTCCATCTTGAGCGCGATCTGCTTCACGTTCAGCACGATGTCGGTGACGTCTTCACGCACGCCCGCAAGCGACGAGAATTCGTGGAGCACGTTCTCGATCTTGATCGAGGTGATCGCGGCGCCCTGAAGGCTGGAGAGCAGCACGCGGCGCAGCGCATTGCCGAGCGTCAGGCCGAAGCCCCGCTCAAGCGGTTCGGCCACGAAGGTCGC
>VFQO010000417.1_pt1 | contig 46837 bp, 44 predicted proteins | sample 3512331 | NCBI WGS metagenome assembly VFQO01 (sample SAMN10412371, study PRJNA504923) | tailings metagenome | isolation source: Replicate 3 from Balatoc abandoned mine | place: Philippines: Itogon, Benguet | collected 2017-08-28 | reverse complement strand
GCGTCGAATTGCGCTCAATATCGCCACGTTTATCACTCCTTGATTTCTCCCGCCAAATCCAGACGGGAAACAGTGTCATACGTGGGTCAAATTTCGACGCAAATCTTTACTCTAAGTGGGTCAATTTTGGATGCAACTCAACACAGGCGTCTACATCATCAACTGCGCGACGAATGAAATCGCCAAAGCGGCCTAACCCCTCCATCGAGCGGACGTTAGCCATCAAGAATACTTGCACAACGTAAACATTATGTTTATGATTGACGTATGATTCAAACATTTGCCAACACTGAAACCGAGGGCTTTTTCGTCACAGGTAAATCTCGTCGTTTACCTTCGGAAATTCTCAAACGTGCAGCTATGCGTCTTAATCAATTGCATGCCGCTACAGAGTTAAAAGATTTACGTTTGCCGCCATCCAATCAACTGGAGGCTCTTTCAGGTAATCGCATTGGTCAATGGAGCATACGTATAAACCAACAGTGGCGTGTCTGTTTTACATTTGAAAACGGTGACGCATTTAATGTCGAAATAGTGGATTACCACTAGGAGGAATAACATGATCCGCAATGGTTTAACATCCATCCATCCTGGCGAGTATCTCGCTGAAATCCTTGAGGAGCTTCATGTTTCTCAAGCATTGTTTGCTCGCACCATTGGTGTGTCGCCCATGCGCATTTCCCATGTCGTTAAAGGCAAGCGCCCAGTTACGGCTGAATTGGCATTGCTGTTTGCAAAAGCTTTTGATCAAACTCCACAGTATTGGCTCAATTTGCAAGCTAGCTATGATTTAAAAACCGCTGAGAAAAGTATCGCCAATCGTCTTTTCTCCATTCATAGTTTGGCGCATGTGTAATGGCTAACCCCTCATTCCATCCGACTGGCCGAAAAGCGCGGCCAGTCGCTGAATTCAAACGTTAGGTGTTTCAAATTGGGCCCAAAAACTGAAGAGCTAATCGGTGTGTTGGATGAACTCGCCGCAGTTCTTGAAGAAGACGGAAATGTCCACTGGGGCGGATGGATGCGAAAAGCGAGAGCGCGCCTACTCAACTCAGATTACTCGGGCATAGAGTATTTTCTTTCTGCGTATGGTGGCATGGGTTCGATGAATGACGTTATTGTCGGTCAACGTTATAAGAATGGTGTTCTTGAATGGAGGTCTGGGCATATTGAACTCAATCAGAAGTTCAACGCTCTTAGTGCCAAAGCATTGAAGTTGGCTGATGCCATTAAGCGTTCACAGTAACTGCGGTGCACTAACAATTTGGAGTTGACCCCGTTTAACGGACACGCCGGGTCGAGCCTCTCATGTCCAACGGTTTCCTCAACACTAAGCACAAACACCCCCATCAATAAAAAAACCGAACCTGGTTAACTCAAGGTTCGGTTTTTTTACATCAACCCAAAAACAATTACTTCAAAGGTTTGCAACGCACTCGCTTCGGCCGCGCGCCTTCTTCACCCAGCCGCTTGATTTTGTCAGCTTCGTATTCCTGGAAGTTGCCGTCAAAGAACACCCATTGTGAATCACCTTCACAGGAAAGAATGTGGGTGGCAATACGGTCCAGGAACCAGCGGTCGTGCGAGGTCACCAGCACAGTGCCCGCAAATTCCAGCAGTGCATCTTCCAGCGAGCGTAGTGTTTCCACGTCCAGATCGTTGGATGGTTCGTCCAGCAGCAACACGTTGCCGCCGGAAATCAGGGTTTTGGCCAAATGCAAGCGACCACGCTCACCACCGGACAAATTGCCAATCAGCTTTTGCTGGTCGCCACCCTTGAAGTTGAAGCGTCCCAGGTAAGCGCGTGAAGGCATTTCGAACTTGCCCACGGTCAGAATGTCGGCACCATCGGCCACGCCATCGAACACTGTTTTGTCGTTGGGCAGTGAATCACGGGCCTGGTCAACCACTGCCATGCGCACAGTTGAGCCAACTTTGATTGAACCACTGGTGGGCTCTTCTTTGCCCGCAATCATTTTGAACAGGGTTGATTTACCCGCACCGTTGGGACCGATTACACCCACAATTGCACCCGGTGGAATCTTGAAGCTGAGGTTGTCAATCAGCAAGCGATCGCCGAAGGCTTTGCTCACATTTTCAAACTCGATCACCTCATTGCCCAAGCGCTCGGCCACTGGAATAAAAATTTCCTGTGTCTCGTTGCGCTTCTGGTACTCATGGCTAGACAATTCTTCAAAGCGTGCAATACGCGCTTTCGATTTCGCCTGGCGTCCTTTCGGGTTTTGGCGAACCCATTCCAGTTCTTTTTTCAAGGCTTTCTGGCGTGCGCTTTCGCTGCTTTCTTCTTGCTTTAAGCGATCTTGTTTCTGGTCCAGCCAGGAACTGTAATTGCCTTTCCATGGAATGCCAGATCCGCGGTCCAGTTCAAGAATCCATTCGGCGGCATTGTCCAAAAAGTAGCGGTCGTGGGTTACTGCCACCACAGTACCTGGGAACTTGTGCAGAAATTGTTCAAGCCAGTGAACTGATTCCGCGTCCAGGTGGTTGGTGGGCTCATCGAGCAGCAACATGTCCGGTTTGCTCATCAACAGGCGGCACAATGCCACACGGCGTTTCTCACCACCGGAAAGCGTGGCCACACTGGCTTCCCAAGGGGGCAGGCGCAGTGAATCGGCTGCAATTTCCATCAGGTGTTCAGCATCGTTGCCCGCAGCGGCAATCACAGCTTCCCACTTGGCTTGTTCCTCAGCCAGTTTGTCAAAGTCTGCTTCAGGGTCGGCGTAGGCGGCGTAAATTTCCTCCAGCTTTTGCTGGGCCATGCCCAGTTCACCCAAACCTTCTTCAACGGCCTGGCGCACCGTGTGCTCGGGGTTCAGTTCGGGTTCCTGGCTCAAATACCCAATATTCAAATTGGGCATGGGCACTGCTTCGCCTTCAATGTCCTTGTCGACACCCGCCATAATTTTCAGCAGGGTAGATTTGCCAGAGCCGTTCAAGCCCAGCACACCAATTTTTGCGCCGGGAAAAAAGCTCAGCGAAATGTTCTTCAAAATCTGGCGCTTGGGGGGAACAATTTTCCCCACGCGGTTCATGCTGTAGACGTACTGGGCCATTCGGTTTCCAATTCAATAGGTTTAACGTTGCCGCAATTTTAAATCATCGCAGGCAGTTGGGGGGTTAAAGCTTGGCGTTCTTTGCTGGCCTCACCCAACAATGCCATGCCCAGCAGCGCGCCATCTGCGCCTTTAAACAAGGCTTTCACACCGTTGTCATCGGCTGTTATTTCCCATTCACCCTCATGCTCGGGCAGGGGTGGGTTCACCACCGCAGGGCAATCGGGCGTTTTAATGCTCACCGGCATTGCAGGGAATTTGATTTCAGTGGGTTTGCCCGCAAGGGTTTGCGCCATGGCGCGCGCAGCTTGCATCACCGGCATGATGTACGGCAGCACAAACTTGCCCAGGTATTCGGCGCAATCACCCAAGGCATAAATGTTGTTGTTGCTGGTTTGGCCAAGGCTGTTTACCACGATGCCGCGCGCCACGGTAATGCCAGCATTTTTAGCCAGTTCAGTGCGTGGCTTTAAACCAACCGCGGACAACACTAAATCTGCTTGGGTTGTTTCGCCAGTGGAATCAGTCAGTGTGTAGTCAGCCCCGCTCTTCACGATGCTGTTAACGGTACGACCCAGTTTCCAGCTCACGCCTTTCTCGGCCAGTTTGTTTTGCATGAAATTGCTGGCTTGTTTGGGCAGCAGGCGGGCCAGGGGACGGTCTGCCAAATCAAACACGGTGGTGTGAATGTCCGCCTTCAACAAATCGTTGGCAAATTCGCAACCGATCAGGCCTGCACCCAACACGGCCACTTCTTTCTTGCCATCCAGCAGTTTTCGAAATTCTGCATAATCATTCAAGTCATTCACGCTGATGACGTCGCTGGCACCATCGCCTGCAATTGGCAGTTTGATGGTGTCGGCACCCAAGGCCAAAACCAGATTGTCGTAACTGAATTCACCTGCGCTGCTGTTCACCTTCCGAGTTGATGTATCGATGGCCTTTACAGTAGTGTGAGCGACTAGCTCAACTTTCTGTTGCTCTGCGAATTTGGGGGCTGGAGTCATGACCAGGCTCTCGGCTGTTTTGCCACTGGCCAATGCATTACTCAACATGGGCTTGGAGTAAAAGTCACCGCTGTCTGCCGTGATCAGGCGAATCTCCGCCTCGGGATCTGCTTTGCGAAGTTCCCGAACCAATGTCCATGCGGCCACGCCGCTGCCAATGATGGTGGTGTTCATAGTGTTAATCCTGTGTGTTGCTCGTGAAGCTTAATAGTCAATTACTATAGACGTTGATTTTTAATCACGCATTGCTATCGTAAACGTTGAGTACTGGCATTGTAAGCGCAATCCAAATGTATACGGGTGTTTACCAAATAGAGTGGCATTGGTTAAGATGCGCGTAGACATTCGGTTTTCGAGCCCCTTTCTCAGTTAGGCTTGCTACATTCCATTATTATCAGACGACTTCTACACAATACACATCAAAGGGAGACAACTTTGAGTACATTTGATCGCATCGGCACTTCTCGTATTATCAAAACCGCGGCCTTGGCTTTGTCAGTGACTGTTTTGGCCGCTTGCGGATCAATTACAGGTATCAAAGATATTCCCGAGTACCTCGACTCTGATTTTGAGCATGTGGGTCCGCGTGATTTCATCACCAATATCGATCTGGCCCGCATCAAGCTGGGCATGTCGCCGCTTCAGGTTCAAAACCGATTGGGCATGCCCATGCTGAGCGCGAAAGACCAAGACGATCGCTGGGACTATGTGCTGAAAAAAGGTCAGGGCGCCAGCGAAGAGTTTGTGCCCTATGCTGTTTACTTCAAAGATCAAAAAGTGGTGCGTTTGGCGCCATTGACTCCACCGCCTGCACCCGTGGCTGATGCACCTGTCGAGGCACCTGCGGTGGATGCCTCTGCGGTTGTTGCACCAGAAGCCAGCGCTGGCGAGGTGATGGCCCCCGAGCCCAGTTTGGCTGTGGGTGCTGATGTGGGTGACGCTGCTGCGATTAACGACATGTTGAGCAACTGGGCTGCTGCCTGGTCGTCTAAAGATGCGAATGGATATCTCGGTTTTTATGCAGATACCTTTGAGCATGGAAAGAAATCCCGCGCTGCTTGGGAAAGCCAGCGTCGTGCGCGTTTGTCCGACAAGGAAACCATCTCGGTTAGCGTGTCCGATGTTCAAATTGATGTTCAGTCCGAGGCCTTGGCCACAGTCAAGTTCAAACAAGACTATTCATCGAACCGCTACAACGACTCCGGCATCAAGGTACTGACCTTGTCCAAGGCCAGCGGTGCCTGGAAAATTCAACGCGAAGAATTTCAGAAGTAATTCTTTCTGACCGCGAAAGCACAAAACCCCTTGTGGCTCTACGCTGCAAGGGGTTTTGTTTTAATACACGCTGCTTGGGGTTATTGCTCGAAAATCTGGATCTTTCCGCAACCATCCAGGCGTTCTACCAAATCGCTGCCCATCAGTTTTGAAGGTGTGTAGGCGCCACCGGCCACGTTCTTCTCCATCAAGATGAAGCTGGCCACGGCCAGTGATCCCATGACGGTCAAAGAATATCCATTGGCAGTTTTTACCCGGGCAACCACCTTTTTACCTTCGGCATTCGTGGCCTCACCCCACACATACGCAGGCATTTTCGCGCGTTGTTCTTCGTTGGGGCCTTCTACTTTCCCAGCCTGTTTTTTCAGAATTCCCTGAACCAGAGACATGCCCAGAATAGGGCGGGCCAGGTTTGCAGCACGCATCATCCGCACCGATTTTGATGACGACGGGATGTACACCTCAATGTTGCGAATGCCGGTACTGTGAAATGCAGTAGATACATCACCCCACGGAATGGTGACAGCAAACTTGGTGCCGTTGCCAAAATTGATTTCACGAGTGTTGTAGCCCAAACCAACGGCCTTGATTTCACCGTCTTCACGAATGCGGCCACCCAGTTTCATGGCCTCGACGGTGGTTTTCGCAGTGCCGGCAGACAAGCCACTGCGGGAATCAAAACCAAGCGCCAAGTGTGTGGCATCTGGCAACAACTCGTGCAGGCGGGCAGCAACGCAATCTGTTGGAATCACATCGAAGCCCACACCCGGGCACAGCACAATTTTTTGTTTGCGTGCTTTGCCACTCAGTGATTGAGCAAGTTCGAACACCGAAATTTCACCCGTGATGTCAAGGTAGTGTGTTTTGGTTTGCAGACAAGCCATCATCATCGGCTCGGCTGTCTCTGAAAAGGGACCAGCGCAATGCAAAACCAGGTCAACTTCATTCAACCCTTCAAGCAAGGCGGTCTCATCATTCAACGAAAAAACTCTGCTGGGCAGGCTCAGCTTGTTGGCCAACGCCGTCACTGCTGCCTCGTTGCGGCCAGCCAAAATGGGCCGCATGCCGCGTTTGGCCGCTTCGCGTGCAATCATTTCACCGGTGTAACCATTGGCACCGTAGATCATCCAGGGCATTGCGTCTCCTAAAGCGCTTGGAGCCCTCCAAAGGGCTCCCTCATTGTTTTGTTCAAGATTCCAGTTTGGCTTTCACGCGATCCAGAAATGTTCCAACCTGTGCATCGAATTCCGATTTCACGATACCTTCCGCAATCCCTTTCATCAGGCGGGGCACCGGCATTTCGAACTCGCCAGTGGAGCGGAACGAGATTGTACATGCCTTGGGGCTGTCTTCCTTAATCACCCAACCGCCAGCCACAGTGGCATTGCCTTCGCCCGGAACGGGGTTCCAGTCAATTTTCGATTTTCCATCGTTGGTGTACTTCACCGCATATTTCACTTGGTGTGAAATGCCCGCGGCACCAATTTTTGCCATTTCCCAGCGCCACACTGCATCGCCAAGGTCAACAATTTTGTCCAGTTTGGGAAACAAAGCCACGGTGTCGGCGACATCTGCCAATTGGTCAAACGCTTTTTTGGCACTGCATGCCACTTTGAACGATTTTTCGATTTTTACATTCACGTTAACTGCCATATGTCCCTCACTTTTTTTGTGGATGTTGTACTGCATGGGTTGAAGTGTATCGGTTAATTGGCGCGCTTGTTAGCCCGATGAGGCAACTGCGTGGCGCTTGATTGGGGGCTTGTGAAATCTCGTCAAATACCTGCTTTGACTGAAATCATCTGTGTTGCGTCGCACTTAATCTGTGATTCTTCCAAATCCTTGCGTGCACTGCTTCTTCGTCGGGCTTCATTGAAATTATGTTGCGGCGCAATGTAAACCATTGATTTTTTTCGAATTGAGGCTCTAGAAAAGTCGCTGTTTTTTTGGTGCAATGAGGTTGACAGTTGTTCCCTGAAAGCGCATGTTACGCCTCAGTAACTTTGAAGTAACTTTGATGACATTCAAGGGGTATAAACATGTCAAATTCACTTTTCGCCGTTTTTTCAGCAGTAGTGCTGATCGGCCTTGTCTACAGCGGTGCAAACCTGCTGACCTTCACCGCCGCCATTGGTGCGGCTGCTCTGGGTTTCTATGCCTTGGGTGGTCTCGGTGAGTTGGGCCTCGTTGTGTTTGCCGCAATTTACCTGCCGATCGCTGTGGTACTTAACGTGCCCGGCCTGCGCCGTGGCGTGTTGACCGCACCAATCTTCAAGGCCTTCAGCAAGGCCCTGCCAGCCATGAGTTCAACTGAAAAGGATGCGCTTGAGGCAGGTGACACTTGGTGGGAAGCCGAAATGTTTGGTGGCAAGCCAGACTGGTCAAAGTTGATGAATGTGAAGTACACCGAGCTGACAGCCGATGAAAAGTCTTTTCTAGAAAACGAGACCGAAGAACTGTGCAAAATGCTCGACGACTGGAAAATCACCTTCGAGCTGAAAGACCTGCCTCAAGAAGTGTGGGATTTCATGGGCAAGAAGAAGTTCTTCGCCATGTTGATCGCCAAAGAACATGGCGGTTTGGGTTTCTCTCCCTACGCACAAAGCTGCGTGGTTGCGAAAATTGCGACCCGCTCCCTGACAGCGTCAGTGACCGTGATGGTTCCCAACTCCTTGGGCCCAGGCGAACTGATCATGCACTACGGCACGCAAGAACAGAAAGACTATTGGTTGCCTCGCTTGGTAGACGGCCGTGAAATTCCATGTTTCGGCTTGACCGGTCCTGAAGTCGGCTCTGACGCATCCGCAATCCCTGACACCGGCGTGGTTGTCAAGCGCGTGGTAAACGGGAAAGAAGAGTTGGGCATCGTATTGAATTTCAGCAAGCGCTATATCACCTTGGCACCCGTGGCCACTGTGGTTGGTTTGGCATTCAAGCTGAAAGATCCAGAAGGTTTGTTGGGCGACAAAAACAAGGTCGACTACGGTATTACCTGCGCTTTGCTGCCAGCCGACACACCCAATGTACAAATTGGCCGCCGCCACTTCCCGGGCGCGGTGTTCATGAACGGCCCCATCATCGGTAACGACGTTTACATTCCGCTGACTTCCATCATTGGTGGCCGAGAAATGGCCGGCAAGGGTTGGAGAATGCTGGTTGAATGTTTGTCAGCAGGCCGTGGTATTTCATTGCCAGCGCTGTCTGCTGCTTCTGGTTGGGGCATGTACCTGGCCACTGGCGCCTACGCCCGAATTCGTCGCCAATTCAAAATGCCAATTGGTCGTTTTGAAGGCGTTCAGGAGGCAACCGGCAAAATCGGTGGCTTGACCTACAAACTGGAAGCGTCACGCGTGTTGACAGCAACAGCTTGTGCTGAATGTGCACCGTCCGTTGTCACCGCCATGATGAAGTACCACATGACTGAAATGATGCGTGAAATCGTTCTACGCTCCATGGACGTACACGGTGGTCGTACGGTAATTCTTGGCCCACGCAACTACCTGGGTCAGGCTTACCAGGCCATGCCAGTTGCCATTACTGTTGAAGGCGCGAACATCATGACGCGTAACCTGATCGTATTTGGTCAGGGTGCAATCCGTTGTCATCCCTGGGTGCTAAAAGAAATGCAGGCAGCCCAAAACCCGAACAAAGAGGAAGGCTTGCGCGATTTCGACAAAGCATTCTTCGGCCACTTGGGTCACATTTTCAACCGTGCCATGCGTGCCTTGGTGTTGGGCCTAACTGGCAACCGTTTGGCGAAAAGCCCCGTGAGCGGCCCAATGGCTGATTATGCAAAAGCCATTGAGCGTCGCTCTGCCGCCCTGGCATTCACAGCCGACGTGGCCATGGGTGTATTGGGTGGTGAACTGAAGCGCCGCGAGCGTTTGTCGGCCCGTTTGGGTGACGTGCTCAGCCACCTGTACATGGCCACAGCCGTGCTGAAGTACTTTGAAACCAATGGCCGTTTGGCTGATGAGTTGCCACACGCGCAGTGGGCGATCGAAGATTCATTGTTCGAAATCGACAAGGCTTTCACCGAGTTCAACCGCAACTTCCCCAACAAGGCTGTTGGCAAACTGCTGAACTTCGTGGCCTACCCATTGGGCATGGGCAAAACCAAAGGCCCAAGCGACAAGGTGAATGCCCAAGTGGCAGAACTCCTGATGACTCGCAATGCTTTCGCAAATCGCTTGCTCGACAAAGTGTTTGTAGGCGAAGGCTTGTCCGACCCAACTGGCCGCATTCTGGAAGCTGCCGACAAACTGTTGTCCATCGAGCCCGGTTACAGCAACTTCCTGAAGGCGGTGTCATCAGGCAAGGTGGTGGGAGAAGGTCTGGAAGCCCAGTTGAAAGACGCTGTGGCCAAGAACCTGATCAGCCCCGATCTGGCCCAAGGTATTCGCGAGTACGAACCAATTCGTTTCGATGCGATCCTGACCGACGACTTCAGCAAAGACTACTTGCGTACCAACGGTCAAATTCCTGACGAGATCATTGAAGCCAAGCCAGTCACGGAGTACAAGGCAGCTGCTTGATTTTAAAGGGCAAGTTTTCTCGCTATATTTTGTTGTAGCGAAAACATCGAAAGGCCTCGCGAAAGCGGGGCCTTTTTTGTTACTCGTTCAGAATTTTTTGCGCTATGCTGAATACATGGCAATTGAATTGATTCGTGACAATCGTTTTGGCGCATTCTTCTGGACGCAGTTTCTCGGCGCGTTCAACGACAACCTTTTGAAATTCGCGGTTACGCTTGCAGTCACCTACAACGATGCACTTCGCGGCAGTTTTTCGCCCGGTTTGCTCATCAATCTGATTGCAGCACTGTTCATTCTCCCTTTTGTCATTTTCTCCGCCACCAGCGGACAACTTGCCGACAAATTCGATAAAACCAAAGTCATGCGATTGGCCAAATGGCTTGAGCCACCCATTGTGCTGATCACCGCTGCTGGCTTTTTATTGAATTCCGTTGAACTGCTCATCCTTGGTGTATTTTTGCTGGGTACCCAATCTGCATTTTTTGGTCCCGCAAAATACGCTTATTTGCCCGAACAACTCAAGTCAAGCGAGCTGGTCATGGGCAACGCCTTGGTCGAGTCAGCAACATTCATGGCCATTTTGCTGGGGACAATCGCTGCCGGTAGTTTGATGAGCCAAGAGGCCGGCGATGTCGCCGTTTACATCGTGTGCGGGTTTGGTTTTGTGGTGGCCTTGTTGGGCGTATACCAAGCGCAGCGTATGCCTTTGACCCCGTCCCATTCGCCCGACCTGAAGGTGAATTGGAACTTGTTTACGGAAACATGGCGCAATGTCCGTTTCGCAACCAATTTACCCAAAGTCTGGCCAGCCTTGCTTGGAATTTCCTGGCTTTGGTTTGTGGGGGCAACCTATTTGACCCAGTTCCCGCTGTTGTCGAAAACCCTGCTCAATGCCAGCCCGGGTGTGGCCACTGTTCTGCTCTTCGCGTTTACCGTTGGGTTGGGTATTGGCGCATTTTTGTGCGAAAAATGGTCGCGAAAGCGCATCGAAATGGGTTTGGTGTTGTGGGGCTTGGTCGTGATGATTCTGGCTGGTGTATTGCTGCATGGTGTGCTGGTGACCTATCAAACCAATCCGGATCAACAAACTGTGGTCGAATTTTTTAGTCAACTGAACAACCTGGCCGTGCTCGGGCTATTTGTACTGATCAGTGTTGGCGTGGGTTTGTACAGCGTTCCCCTGTACGCCACCATGCAAGCCTTTGCGCCCAAAGAAAGCCGCTCGCGGGTGGTGTCGGCCAACAACATCATCAATTCTTTTTTCATGGTGGTTTCCGCCGGGTTCGCCATCGCCATTTTGCTGGCCATGAAAGGCGAGGTGCTCTGGGTGTTCACCGCAGTCACTGCCATCAATGTGGTGGTTTTGGGCCTGTGGTTGTTCAAGCAGCCGTATGTGGTGCTTCGCGCTCAGCTGCTGTTGAAGGTTCCGGGCAAACATTTGCCACGCATTGAAAATATGGATCACCTGGGCGATTCGGGTGGCAACCTTATTGTGTTCCCAACCTTGCTTCATGAAAATTATCTGCAGCGCATGGCGGGTTTGCCCATTGAAATGACAGTTGTGCTTTCTGGGCGGTTAAAACAATCCAGGTTTGTGAATCGTTTGCGTAAACACGGCTTTGTGCTCGAGTTTAGCAAGCTCTCTGAAATTGATACTCAAAAGGAATTAATCAAGGCGATCGCGTCACATATTCAACAGGGCAAGTCGATCGCCATCGACAAACCCATGTTTGAACTGCTGCGCAAACAGTACCGCCTTGATGACATGCCTGGCGTGTTGGCCAAAAAGGGCGTGGTCATGAATGTGCTGGAGTTTATGGAAGAGCAAGTGCAACAAAAAGTTCAGAAAAGTGCAATTTCTCAAACAGTCTGGCGTCTAAACAAAAGAGAGGCTTTAACCGCTTCAGGGGTTTGATGGCCCAGTCGATCAGGAGATAGTGGTAACGACAAAGTGAAAAGGAAAGTGTTGCAAGCACCAAAACAGCACAAAAATGTAAACAAACAAGCTGGCCTGTTTTTTGCAACTTTTTCGAGAGATGAAAGTGAACGCTTTGGGCGCGAAATAGGTTCACGGCCGAAGCAAAAGGCAAAGAAGCGTTGTGCAGGAGGACATCATGAACACAGAGCTTGAACCGCGTGATTTGAATTCCAGCGATTCTGACATTTTCGGTCAGTTTCAGTCTCGTTTTGCGGCTTTGCAGCAAACCGAGATGAGCCTCGAAGAATACCTCGACCTGTGCAAAGCCGACCCCCTCACATACGCCAGCGCGGCTGAGCGCATGCTGCATGCCATTGGCGAACCCGAAGTCATCAACACCCGTCACGATCCTCGTTTGTCTCGTATTTTCGCCAACCGGGTGGTGCGCCGTTATCCGTCGTTCAAAGAGTTCTACGGCATGGAGGAGGTGATTGAAAACATCGTCGCCTATTTCCGCCATGCCGCCCAGGGTCTTGAAGAACGCAAACAGGTGCTTTATCTGTTAGGCCCTGTGGGCAGTGCAAAATCTTCCTTGGCTGAACGCCTAAAAGCCTTGATGGAGCAGCAACCCATCTACGCCTTGAAAGGTTCGCCTATTAACGAATCTCCATTGGGTTTATTCGATCCAGCACAGTTTGGCGCCTCGCTTGAAGACAAGTATGGCATTCCTCGCCGTTATTTGACCGGGATTGCCAGCCCTTGGGCCACCAAGCGCCTGGCTGAATTTGGTGGCGATCTGCGCAAATTCCGGGTGGTTCGCTTGATGCCGTCCACCTTGAATCAAATTGCCATTGCAAAAACCGAACCCGGCGACGAAAACAATCAGGATATTTCAGCACTGGTGGGCAAGGTCGACATTCGCATGTTGAACCAGTTCAGCCAGGACGATCCCGATGCCTACAGTTTCAGTGGAGGCCTATGCCTGGCCAACCAGGGTTTGCTTGAATTTGTTGAAATGTTCAAGGCACCCATCAAAATGCTGCATCCCTTGCTCACCGCCACGCAAGAACGCAACTTCAAGGGCACAGAAGGTTTCGGTTCGATTCCTTTTGACGGCATTATTTTGGCGCACAGCAACGAGTCGGAATGGCAACAGTTCCGCAACAACAAAACTAATGAAGCGTTTCTGGACCGCGTTTACATCGTGAAGGTGCCTTACTGCCTTCGTGTATCCGAAGAAGTGAAGATTTACGAGAAATTGTTGGAGAATTCTTCGCTGAACAAGGCACCATGCGCACCCGGAACGCTGAACATGATGGCGCAGTTCAGTGTACTGACTCGTTTGAAAGAGCCTGCCAACAGCAATCTGTTCAGCAAAATGCGTGTGTACGACGGTGAAAACCTGAAAGACGTCGACCCCCATGCCAAGCCGATACAGGAGTATCGTGACCAGTCCGGACCCGACGAGGGTATGAATGGCTCATCCACCCGTTGGGCTTACAAAGTGCTGTCCAAAGTGTTCAACTTCGACCACCATGAGGTGGCAGCCAATCCAGTGCATTTGTTATACGTGCTTGAACAACAAGTGATTAAAGACAACTTGCCCGAGGAGCAAACCCGCAAATACCTTGATTTCATCAAGAGCTACCTGACTCCCAAGTACGCTGAATTTGTCGCCAAGGAAATTCAGACCGCTTATTTGGAAAGCTACAGCGAGTATGGACAAAACCTCTTCGAGCGTTACATACAGTTTGCTGACAAATGGATTCAGAACGAGGAGTTCCGTGACCCGGCCACTGGACAAATTTTCGATCGGGACTCGCTGAACGAAGAGCTGAATCGCATAGAAAAGCCCGCAGGCATCGCCAATCCGAAGGACTTCCGCAATGAGGTAGTCAACTTTGTATTGCGGGCTCAGGCCAGCAATTCCGGCACCATGCCCGCGTGGACCAGCTACGAAAAATTACGTGAAGTGATCGAGCGCAGTATGTTTTCGAAAACCGAGGATTTGCTGCCTGTTATTTCTTTCGATCACAAAGGCTCGAAGGAAAGCCAGGAAAAGCACGAGAACTTTGTGGATCGAATGGTGGCCAAGGGCTACACCGAAAAACAGGTTCGTTTGTTGGTGGAATGGCATTTGCGCGTGAAAAAGGCGTCCTGATCACGCAAAACGCATAGGGAGTTTGCCATGGGCGATTCAACCATTATTGATCGCAGGCTCAACGGCAAAAACAGAAGCTTGCCTAACCGCGAGCGCTTTATTCGGCGTTACAAAACGCAGCTGAAAAAAGCGGTCGCGGACGTGGCAGGTGAGTCGTCAATTTCTGACGTCAGCGGCGATGGGCGTGTGAAAGTGCGTATTCCCACCCGCGAAGTGTCTGAACCGACCTTTATTTTTGGCCAGGGTGGTGATGTCGAGCATGTAGTTCCAGGTAATCGCGATTTCGTTCCGGGCGACCGCATACCACGACCCGGTGGCGGTGGCGAAGGGCAGGGTGGTGGAAAGCCCGGCAAGGGCGAGGGTGAGGACGGATTCACCTTTGTGTTGTCCCGCGAAGAATTCCTGAATCTGTATTTCGACGATCTTGAATTGCCAGAACTGCTGAAACGGGAAATTTCATCGGTTAAGCGGATGAAAAGCCGAAATGCGGGTTACTCCCGCACGGGCGCACCTACCTCGCTATCGGTGCTTCGAACCATGAAGGCCTCGCTCATGCGTCGCGTCGCGCTCGAGCCCAGGGGCGATGATGAGGACGATGACGAGGACGAGAAAGGGCAGCTTGATCTTCTCGAGGATGTGAAGAAGAAGCCCTATGTGCCTTTTCTTGACGAAGTCGACCTGCGCTACCGCAACCGCGTCACCTACCCCGAGCCTTCCACCAACGCGGTGATTTTCTGCCTGATGGATGTCTCTGCTTCAATGGATGAGGCCAAGAAAGACCTGGCCAAACGGTTTTACACACTGCTTTACCTGTTCCTCACTCGCAAGTACGAGGAAGTGAAGCTGGTTTTTATTCGTCACACCGATGAAGCGGAGGAGGTCAGCGAGGAAGACTTCTTCTATGGCAAAAAAAGTGGGGGTACGGAAATCATGCCCGCCATGGAGTTAATGCATCACATCATCGAGACGCGCTATCCGGGCAGTGCGTGGAATGTTTACGTTGCACAAGCCTCGGATGGCGACGCAACCTCCCGTGATGCCCGGGCCAGCGCGGAGTACCTCTCTTCCAAAATCATGCCGCATGTGCGTTACTACGCTTACGTCGAAACCATGCCAACACCCATGTTCGGCATGGCCCGTGCGTCGGACCTATGGGAGAGTTTTGAGCGGCTCGAAGACAGCTTCGCCGGTCACTTTGCCATGCGCAAGTTGTTTAACCGTCGTGACATTTACCCCGTGTTTCGTGGTTTGTTTGAGAAGAAAGAAGTCGCCTTTGGGCGCTAGGAGTAGCAACAATGGCCCAGCAACTTGACCTTGCCGGCAATGAGTGGACATTTGATCTGCTGCGTGACATTGACACGCAGCTTCACGACATTGCAGCCAACAAATACAAACTTGACACCTTTCCCAATCAAATTGAAGTGATCAGTGCCGAGCAAATGCTGGATGCGTATTCCAGTGGTGCCATGCCCGTGATGTATCCACACTGGAGTTACGGCAAATCCTTTTCGGTCAACGAGCATCTCTATGAGACCGGGCAGCAAAACCTGGCCTACGAAGTGGTGATCAATTCCAACCCCTGCATTTCCTATCTCATGGAAGAGAACACCATGACCATGCAGACACTGGTGATTGCCCATGCCTGCTATGGACACAATTCCTTCTTCAAGGGCAACTACCTGTTTCGGCAATGGACCCAGGCCGATGCAATCATTGATTACCTGGTATTTGCCAAGAAATACGTCATGGAGTGCGAAGAAAAATATGGCATTGATGCGGTTGAAGAAGTGCTTGACGCTGCGCATGCCATCCAGCATTTCGGTGTGGATCGTTACAAGCGACGCTTTGAGTCCGAGGCGTCACTGAAAGTAAAGCGCGACGATCTGGCTGAAGAAAAGCGCCGACAGTACGATGAAATCATGGCCAAGGTGTCGCCGGTCGAGGCGGCTCAAATTGAGCGTCGCCAAGACAACTACCCCCGCGAGCCTGTCGAAAACATTCTGTACTTTGTCGAGAAAGAAGCGCCCAAACTGCGCGACTGGGAACGCGAACTGGTACGCATCGTTCGCAAAATGTCTCAGTACTTTTATCCGCAAGGTCAAACCAAGGTGATGAACGAAGGTTGGGCCAGCTTTTGGCATTACACCTTGCTCAATACCCTGTACGACGAGAAACTTGTATCCGATGGATTCATGCTCGAATTCCTGACGTCTCACACCAATGTGGTGTTTCAGCCCGATTCGCGCGACGGACGCTTCAGGGCCTTGAACCCCTACGCCCTCGGTTTTGCCATTTTCAGCGATATTCGTCGCATGTGTGAAAAGCCCACAGAAGAGGACAAACGCTGGTTTCCTGAAATTGCGGGTAGCGGCAATTGGTTGAAAGCCGTTGATTTTGCCATGCGTAATTTCAAGGATGAATCATTCATCCGCCAGTTTTTGTCCCCCAAGGTCATTCGAGACTTCCGTTTGTTTGCAATCGCAGATCACAAAACTGAAAGCGAACTGTTTATCGATGCCATTCACAACGACGAGGGTTACAAGCGAATCCGCACCCTGTTGGCAAACCAGTACTCCCGGGAAAGCATGGTGCCCGATATTCAAGTGACTTCCTATGCCCGCATGACCGATCGATCCCTCACGCTCACCCACATGAGCCGTCGAGGCAGACCGTTGAATATGGATGAGGCAGAGAAAACACTCGCGCAAGTGGAACGTTTGTGGGGCTTCCCTGTGCATCTGGAAACATCGGATGCGCATTGAAACCAGCGTCATTCAACAGGCCAAATTAGATCTTTCAGGTTCCGTTGCTCCTTTTGAGTTGGTCTTGCCTGATATGCCAGCTTCCGTGTGGGCCAGCCCAGAGCACCTGCGCTCACGTTTTCATCGGGAGGCAGCCCGTTTTTTTGAGTGCGAATCGGTGTTGGCGGTAACTGGTATAGAAAGCGGTATTTCAGCACTCTCGCGCTTGTTTCAGACTTGGTATGGGTCTATGAGAGTGGTTTTGGCAGAGCCCAGTTTTGACCAATGGGACAAACGTTTTCGAAGAGCCAATCACGTGGTCCTCGACTGGCCTGTTGATCTTGTACTGCAGGGGGACATTCCGGAATGCGATGTGGTGGTGCTGGGGCGTCCGGTGAATCCTACATGTCAAATGATCAGCATCCAGCAAATCAAGCCTCTCGCCAGGAGACTGCGCGCGCAGGGTGGTTGGCTTATTTTGGACGAGGCATACCTGGATTGGACCGGTGAAGATTCATATGCGTCATTTATTGAAGCCGAGCCCGCCATCGTTCTTCGTTCTGTAGCTCCTTTTTCAGGTCTGGCTGGGGCCAATCTGGCTTTTGTTTGCGGGCCCAAGGCTGTGTGTACAGCACTGCTCAATGAAGTGGGCACACAAGCTGTTTCCTCACCGCAATGGTGGCTGGCGCTGCAGTATTTTGCAGCAGAAGGCTGGCGGGCCGAACAGCTGATTCGTCTCGAAGCGTTGTGTGCTCGTTTGGAGTCACTTTGGCGAGTTCGACTGGGCGAGCATGTCAAAATTCACAAAGGTGGCTACTTTATCAGTTTTGCCCACCCCAACAACGAGCAGTGGGCTGCCGATCTCGAACACATGGGGATATTGGTGCGTATCTATCTCGCAGATGAGTGCATCCTGCGATGTGGGTCGCCAAAGTCAGAGGCAGACTGGATTCGGTTGCAGAACGCGGTGAACTTGTTGAGCGATTAGTCGTGACGCATCACTTCTTCAATGCCACGTTCGCGCGGTTTGGTTGAAACCAGCAAGGTTTTCGCCAGACGGTCTTGAGGAAACTGCCCATTCTTGTCAAAGAATGAATAAACGAAGGCAATGCCTGTTAAATTGAAAAACCAGCACAGCACATAGCGCAGTATGGCTTGAGCCACCCCAACACGCTCCCCGTTTTCCTTGACCAATCGAATATGCCAGGTTTTCATGGCAAGGGTTTGGCCCCCATGGCGCCAAAACCACACAAAATACAAGCCAAGCACGGCAAAAAACCACCACTGACGGGCCTCACGGAGGTATAAGGCATGTCGGCTTTGGGTCAGTGTATCGAAGAAGTAGCCAGCAATGAATAAAACGCCGAACAGCAGCATGCTTTCGTACAGCATGCTCGCAAATCGGCGTTTTCTGCTGGGGCTGATCAGCCCGTTGTCAATGAGTCGTTCCATTCCGGTATTTTATCGTCTGCCGATTCCACGGTATGGTCGCGGCATCCAAACAGGCTCCGGTTTTATGGTTTTTTACCCTTGAATTCATCCCGTTTTTTGGGGTCGAGGCTTTGGTAGCTGTTCCAGCTTGAATTTCGCTCACCCTGACGTTTTTCCTTCAATGCCTTGTAGTTCTCGCGCGCGGCTGCCTTTTCCCGAGGGCTTAGCTCGCTCCAGGTGCTGACCCGTTCCCGCATGATGGCCTGGCGATCCTCAGGCTCATTCTCATACTTGCGTCCGACTTTAAGCCAGCGCTCCTGTTGCGCATCGGTCATTGAATTCCAGTCGCCCTTGAGTGGGGCTAGCAACTCCTGCTGCTTCGGCGACAACTCAGACCAGTCTGTATCGGCCAGCGCGTCAGTGCTCTGGAGGGCCAGCACGAATACAAGGCCCAAAGTCCACATTCCGGAGTAAATTCGAGTCGCAACCATATCGTTCTATCCTCTTTGACTAGATCGATGTAGTGAAGTCGGCGGGCAAGGAATCCATCCACTGTTCAATTCCGTCTTCAGCTGGAATTGGGTTGTTCTTTTCCAGCTCTGTTGCGTAGTTGATGAAGCCCTTGTCAAGGTAGGCGTCCGGTGGCAGATCATCCGACAGTATGGCTGCGTCGAGATCAGCTGTTTCAGAAATACGTGCATCCGAGTTTTCCAGACCAAACTGCGCAACACCGAACGCGGCACCTGCGATAAACAACGCGCTCACGGCCATGGACAAGGCCGGACGGTTAAACCACTCTGAAACCTGCTGAAACCAACCACCGATCGAGCCGTGATTGGAATTATTCTTAATTTGCTTCGCATGACTTTGCGATCCATGTTTCTCCGAGTGGAGTTGCACCGATTTGGCAATAGCCAGATTGAGGCGGTCCTGAATGTGGGGCGGAACCTGACTCGCCGACTCATCAAGTAGCCTTTTTACTACACTTGCGGTTAGCCGATCTTCATTCATTCCCGAAACCCCTGTTGCCTCAATACCTGTGCCAATGCCTTTGTCGCTCTGGAGCAATGCGTTTTTACACTGCCTTCAGAACATCCCATGATCTCTGCCGTTTCTGCCAAGTCCATCTCTTCCCAATAACGCAAGATGAATGCCTGGCGTTGACGCTCTGGCAGATTTGCGATGGCTTCTTCGATGGCGGCCATATTCTGTGACTGTTCAATCTCGTCCTGAGCGCTCGCATTCTGAGATTCATCCTGTGCGAGAAGATTCTCAAGCACGTCGTAGTCTTCTTCGTCTTTCTTCTGAAAACTGGAAAAAAGTGTTGTCCAGGTATTTCTGACCTTCTGGCGGCGGTGATAGTCAAGGATCGTGTTCTGCAAAATGCGGGTGAACAGCATTGGCAGCTCTTCTTTTGGCTTGTCACCGTACTTGTCGGAGAGCTTCATCATGCTTTCCTGTACCAGATCCATGGCACTTTCTTCATTTTTTACGGCAAAAAAAGCCTGTCGATAAGCCCTGTGCGACACCTCTCTCAAAAAATCCTCTAATTCTCGCGTGCTGGCCATAAATGTGTGTGTCGAGGTGGTGTCAGAGGGTTTTGGGTCGAAGCGAGAATGATTCGCAATATTTAACAATACGGCATGATATCAAAGCCACAAGCTTTTTTCTTGACCCACGGCAGGCTTCGCACTAAGATCTCGTTCTACCCTGTTTTTGTCTCTAGTTAATCAGCATACCCTTGTTGTTTTAGCGAAAGACGCGCTAGGGCGCTGAGCTTGTGGCTCAGAAGCCCATGGCCAACCTGCCCGACATAATCGGGTTGTGATCGCCAGCGCTTTGCGACATGTCCACACCCACAAGGTTGTTCATCTTCAAAAAGCCTGTGCCCCACGGCAATGCGATCCAGGACGGCATCCGACCAATGTCCCGTGGATTTTGTCAGGATTTTTTAAAATGGAATATACCGGCGCGGAAATCGTTGTCAAATGTCTGGAAGAGGAAGGCGTCAAGCACGTTTTCGGTTACCCAGGCGGAGCAGTACTCTACATTTACGATGCCATCTTCAAGCAAGACGGTTTCGAACACATTCTGGTACGTCACGAACAAGCTGCTGTACATGCAGCCGATGCCTACTCGCGTTCAAGCGACAAGGTGGGTGTCTGTCTCGTTACATCCGGCCCAGGTCTGACCAATGCTGTTACTGGCATTGCAACGGCCTACATGGATTCGATTCCCATGGTGATTTTGTCTGGTCAGGTGCCTACGCACGCGATTGGTCAAGACGCATTCCAGGAATGCGACACCGTGGGTATTACACGCCCCTGCGTCAAGCACAACTTCCTTGTGAAGGATGTGAAAGACTTGGCGCGTGTCATGAAAGAAGCGTTTTACATCGCCCGTACAGGCCGCCCAGGTCCTGTGTTGGTGGATATCCCCAAAGACATCACCATTCACAAAACCACATTTGATTATTCCGAGCCAGTCAAAATGCGCTCGTACAACCCGGTGGTCAAAGGCCATCAGGGTCAAATCAAAAAAGCCGTGCAAATGATTCTGGAGGCCGAGCGCCCCATGATCTATTCCGGCGGTGGTGTTATTTTGGGTGATGCCTCTGCTGAACTGACTCGTCTGGTGGAGTGGGTTGGTGCGCCAACCACCAATACTTTGATGGGTTTGGGTGCATTCAAGGCCAGCGACAAGAAATTCGTGGGCATGCCTGGCATGCACGGCACCTACGAGGCCAATTTGGCCATGCAAAATTGCGATGTGCTGATCGCTGTCGGCGCTCGTTTTGACGATCGTGTGATTGGTAACCCCAAGGATTTCGCGTCCATCCCGCGCAAAATCATTCACATCGACATCGACCCGTCTTCCATTTCCAAGCGCGTAAAAGTGGATGTGCCTATCGTTGGCAACATCAAAGATGTACTGGTTGATTTGATTCAGTTGCTTGAGGAAAGTGGCAAGCGTGTTGACCAGGGCAAGCTGCAAAGCTGGTGGGAGCAGGTGGAGAAGTGGCGCGGACGCAAGTGCCTAGACTACGCCAAGTCTGATGAGCTGATCAAACCTCAGTTTGTGGTTGAAAAGCTTTGGGAAGTCACCAACGGCGATGCATTCATTACATCCGACGTTGGCCAGCACCAAATGTGGGCGGCGCAATATTACAAGTTCAACAAGCCTCGTCGATGGATCAATTCCGGTGGTTTGGGCACGATGGGTGTGGGTTTGCCTTACGCCATGGGCGTCCAAATGGCCAACCCTGATGCCCAGGTGGCGTGTATTACCGGTGAAGCATCTATCCAGATGAACATCCAGGAATTGTCGACCTGTTTCCAGTATCACTTTACGCCCAAAATCGTGAACCTGAACAACCGTTACCTTGGCATGGTTCGTCAATGGCAGCAGCTGGATTACGGTTCGCGTTATTCCGAAAGCTACATGGACGCATTGCCGGACTTCGTGAAGCTTGTGGAAGCCTATGGTCACATTGGCATGCAGATCACCAAGCCATCCGATGTGGAGCCGGCGCTGCGCGAGGCTTTTGGCAAGTACAAAGACCGTTTGGTGTTCATGGACTTCATCACCGACCGCACTGAAAACGTGTGGCCTATGGTGAAAGCTGGCAAGGGTCTGTCTGAAATGCTGCTGGGTTCGGAAGAACTGTAATAGGAGATGGCAAATATGAGACACATTATTTCCGTTCTCCTCGAGAACGAACCAGGCGCGTTGTCCCGCGTGGTAGGGCTTTTCTCTGCTCGTGGCTACAACATTGAGACATTGACCGTGGCCCCTACGGAAGACGAAACTTTGTCACGCATGACAATTGTGACCGTGGGCTCCGATGACATCATTGAGCAGATCACCAAACACCTTAACCGCTTGATTGAAGTGGTCAAAGTGGTGGATCTAAGTGATGGTGCGCATATTGAACGCGAACTGATGCTGGTAAAATTGCGGGCGGTTGGCAAGGAGCGTGAGGAATTGAAGCGCACTGCGGACATTTTCCGTGGTCGAATCATTGATGTCACCGAAAAAAGCTACACCATCGAGTTGACTGGCAACAAATCCAAGCTGGATGCATTCCTGGAGTCGATTGACCGCACTGCCATTCTGGAAACTGTCCGTACGGGCAGCTCCGGCATTGGCCGGGGTGAGCGAATCCTTCGCGTTTGATGCGTGATCAAAAGCCCGGTTAACAATCCGGGCAATGAATTTAAATACCTGAATCAAAAGGAAAATGACATGAAAGTTTATTACGACAAAGACGCGGATCTGTCCCTGATCCAGAAGAAGAAAGTATCCATCATTGGTTACGGTTCACAAGGCCATGCACACGCTCAGAACCTGCGTGATTCCGGTGTTGAGGTGACTGTTGGTTTGCGCAAGGGTGGTGCCTCCTGGTCCAAGGCCGAAGGTGCAGGCTTGAAAGTGAAAGAAGTGGCCGACGCTGTAAAAGAAGCCGATGTGGTCATGATTCTGTTGCCCGACGAGAACATCCCCGATGTGTACAACAAAGAAGTGGCCCCCAATATCAAGGCTGGTGCCGCTTTGGCGTTTGCTCACGGCTTTAACGTTCACTACAACCAGGTTGTGCCACGTGCCGACATCGATGTGATCATGATTGCACCGAAGGGTCCTGGCCACACCGTGCGTTCCGAATACCTGAAGGGCGGCGGCGTACCCTCTCTCATCGCAATTTATCAGGACAAAACAGGCAACGCCCATGACATCGCGCTGGCCTACGCTGCAGCAAACGGCGGTACCAAAGGTGGCGTGATCGAGACCAACTTCCGCGAAGAAACAGAAACAGACCTGTTTGGTGAACAGGCGGTGTTGTGCGGTGGTGCTGTTGAGCTGGTAAAAGCTGGTTTCGAAACTTTGGTTGAAGCAGGTTACGCACCAGAAATGGCTTACTTCGAATGTCTGCATGAGCTGAAGCTGATTGTTGACCTGATGTACGAAGGCGGCATTGCCAACATGAACTACTCCATTTCCAACAATGCGGAATATGGCGAGTATGTAACAGGTCAGCGTGTGATTGCTGATCAAGCCCGCGCAGCCATGAAGGAATGCCTTGCCAATATTCAGAATGGTGAATATGCCAAGCGTTTTATTCTGGAAGGCAAAACCAATTATCCAGAAATGACAGCGCGTCGCCGTTTGAATGCTCAGCACCCCATCGAGATCGTAGGCGCCCAGCTGCGTGCCATGATGCCTTGGATCAGCAAAAACAAGTTGGTTGATCAGTCCAAGAACTAATTGGCCGCTTTTCTGCTTTAAAAGAAAACCCGCAGTGCGAAAGTACTGTGGGTTTTTTTGTATTGAATTGGGGGGCCTCTTCGGATTCTTATTGGTCAATTCGCACAAAACCTCACGCACTTGACCTTTTTGGCTTATAAAATCGGTCTAATAATCATTCACAACAAAGAGCTATGAACTATCCACATCCCATCATTGCCCGCGAGGGTTGGCCTTTCCTTGCAATTGTTGCCATTTTGGCGCTTGCGCTACAGTCCTTTGGCCTTACATTCCTGTCGGTAATTGCCTGGATACTGTTCATTTTTGTTTTGCAGTTTTTTCGAGATCCTCCCCGTTATATTCCAGCCCAAAAAAATGCAGTGGTGTCTCCGGCAGACGGTCGTATCGTGGCTGTGGAGCGTGTGGAGGACCCTTATGCTCAACGCGAAGCCCTGAAAATCTCGGTTTTCATGAATGTGTTCAACGTTCATTCCAACCGCATTCCGATCGGTGGTCAAATCAAGTCCGTTGATTATTTCCCTGGTCTTTTCGTGAATGCTGATTTGGACAAAGCCAGTACCCAGAACGAACGCAATGCAATCGTGATTCACACTGAGAGCGGCGCTACGGTGACCGCAGTGCAGGTGGCCGGCTTGATTGCTCGCCGAATCCTTTGCTACGTCAAGCCAAGCGAGAACGTGGAGAAAGGCCAGCGCTACGGCTTTATTCGTTTTGGCTCGCGCGTGGATGTATATCTGCCTACCGATTCCGTACCCAAGGTTGCAATTGGTGACAAAGTCTCCGCATCTTCAACCGTGTTGGCCGAGTTGGTGTCCTGATTATGCGTTTCAAGCGGAACAAAAACCGTTTTGGCGCGCCGCGCACTTTTTCTGGCGGCGCAACTCGCCCTGCAGGTAAACCGCACAAGGGTGTTTACCTGTTGCCTAACCTGTTTACCACAGCGGCATTGTTTTGTGGTTTTTACGGCATCGTGATGGCCATGGGGCAGCAATTCACCACTGCTGCAGTAGCCATTTTCGCAGCCTTGGTGCTCGACAGTCTTGACGGCCGAGTGGCCCGAATGACCAACACCCAAAGTGCATTCGGCGCTGAGTACGACAGCTTGGCCGACATGGTTTCCTTTGGGGCTGCGCCAGCGCTGATCATCTATGAATGGTCGCTGAGCGGAATGGGCAAGCTGGGCTGGGTCGCTGCTTTCGTCTATCTGGCTGGCGCCGCTTTACGCCTTGCGCGATTCAATACCAATGCAGCCGTGGTGGACAAAGCGTGGTTTCAGGGGTTGCCAAGCCCGGCTGCAGCTGCTTTGGTGACCGGGTTTGTGTGGGTAATGGATGATGCCAAAATGGCCGGCGCCGAACTGGATTGGCTGGCCTGGGGTATTACCTTCTACGCCGGGATCACCATGGTATCCAATGTTCCCTTTTTCAGCGGCAAAGACTTCCATTTTCGCCGCAGTGTTCCCTTCCTAGTGCTCGCCTTGATTCCCTTGGTGTTTGCGCTGGTATCCCAGGATCCTCCCAAGGTGTTGTTTGGCGTGTTTGTCCTATACGGGCTTTCGGGTTATGTGGTGTACGTGGTGCGTAAAGTGAAAGGGCAGGGGCTCAAAGGATTGGATATTGAGCGGGATGAGCACTTTTAACGAGTGGTTTCTGTTTTTTAGAGCGTGGCTGAGTATGAATTTGGCCCTGCTTGAAAAGCGCTGAGTTAATCGCTCACTTGCCCTCTGCTCGGGTTCGCCGCAATACCGCTTCCAGCCTGCATTGTTGTATCCTTAGAGCACAATCAGGAGAACAGCATGTCAGACCGCCTCATCATATTTGATACCACCTTGCGCGACGGAGAGCAAAGCCCCGGCGCGTCCATGACCCGTGAGGAAAAAATCCGCATCGCCAAGCAGTTGGAGAAGCTGAAAGTGGATGTGATTGAGGCCGGTTTCGCTGCCTCGAGCAATGGCGATTTTGAGGCGATTAAATCAATTGCCTCGGTCATCAAAGACTCCACTGTGTGTTCTCTGGCCCGCGCAAACGACAAAGACATTACGAGAGCCGGAGATGCGCTGGCACCTGCCGAGTGCCGCCGCATTCACACCTTCATTGCCACGTCGCCCTTGCACATGGAGGTGAAGCTGAGAATGACGCCCGATCAGGTCTTGGAGCAGGCGGTAAAAGCAGTGAAACTGGCGTTGCAATACACTGACGATGTCGAGTTTTCTGCTGAAGACGGCTATCGCTCTGAATTGCCATTCCTTGCCAAGGTTTGTGAGGCGGTCATCAAGGCAGGTGCCAAAACAATCAATATTCCGGACACCGTAGGCTATGCTGTGCCCTCGCTGTATGGCGAATTCATGCGTGATTTGCGCACATTGACGCCCAACAGCGACAAGGCAGTGTGGTCGGTTCACTGCCACAACGACTTGGGCATGGCGGTGGCCAACTCACTGGCAGGTGTTGCCATTGGTGGAGCACGTCAGGTCGAGTGCACAATCAACGGATTGGGCGAACGCGCTGGCAACTGCTCGCTTGAAGAGATTGTGATGGCCGTCAAAACCCGTCGGGATTTCTTCGATCTGGATGTGGGCATCGACACCACCCAGATCGTGTCCGCCAGCCGCCTGGTCAGCAATATTACCGGTTTCGTGGTGCAGCCCAACAAAGCAATTGTGGGTGCCAATGCCTTTGCCCATGCGTCTGGTATTCACCAGGACGGTGTGCTCAAGGCTCGCCAGACCTACGAAATCATGACTGCCGAAGACGTGGGTTGGTCAGCAAACAAAATTGTGCTGGGCAAGCTATCGGGTCGAAACGCCTTCAAGCAACGATTAGAGGCTCTCGGCATTGAAATGGAGAGCGAGCAGGCCCTCAATGATGTATTCCAGCGCTTCAAAGATCTGGCAGATCGCAAAGCTGAAATTTTTGATGAAGACATTCATGCGCTTGTTTCGGGTGACGGGGTAGGTGGTGAGTCTGAACACTATCGTTACGTATCGCTGGTCCAGCATTCGGAGACTGGCGAGCGACCCAAGGCGCGTGTTGTGTTCTCTATCGACGGGCGTGAGGTGATCTCCGAGAGTCAGGGTAATGGTCCAGTAGACGCTACAGTGAAGGCCATTGAGGCGGAGGTTCAAAGCGGGGCTGAGTTGTTGCTGTTCTCGGTCAACGGAATTACCTCGGGTACCACTGAATCGCAGGGCGAGGTCACCATGCGACTTCAGAAAGGTGGGCGGATCGTCAATGGCGTGGGTGCGGATCCCGATATTGTGGTTGCATCGGCCAAGGCTTATCTGTCTGCTCTCAATAAATTGCAGTCAAAGCACGAAAAGTTGAATCCCCAGGTTTGATTTTTGTTCAATTTCCAATACAATAGCGGGTTCAGGTGACCACCTTTTAATTAGTTGCAATTGGCGGTGGTCTTTTTACACGGAACTGCGGTCAACCATTTGGGCTGCAAGTTCACGCAAGTGGAGTAATAAAGATGTCAGAAATCAATAAAGCGGCAATTCTTGCCGAATATCAACGCGCCAAGGGCGACACAGGTTCTCCCGAGGTTCAAGTGGCATTGTTGACAGCCCGAATCAACTCGTTGACCGATCACTTCAAGGCCAACGCCAAAGACCATCACTCACGTCGCGGTTTGCTGCGCATGGTGTCCCGTCGTCGTAAGCTGCTTGATTACCTCAAGCGCAAAAACGCAGATGCCTATCGCAACCTGATCAGCAATTTGGGTCTGCGCAAGTAATTGGTCGCTGCCACAAGCCGTTGATTTGACTCAAATGCCTGCAACCCTGGTTGTGGGCATTTGTGTTTTAAAACTGACGGGCTCTCGCATCCGGGTATTGTCCTGGCGAGATTACTAAAAGGAAAAGACAAAGTGTTTGAAATTCATAAAGAAACCTTCCAGTATGGTCAACACACAGTGACACTGGAAACCGGTGAAATCGCCCGTCAAGCAGACGGCGCGGTGATCGTGACTGTTGATGATACCGTGGTGTTGGCCACCGTCGTGGCTGCCAAATCAGCCAAGCCAGGGCAGGATTTCTTCCCGCTGACAGTAGACTACGTTGAAAAATTCTATGCCGCCGGCCGTATTCCCGGCGGTTTCTTCAAACGTGAAGGCAAGGGTACGGAGCAGGAAACCCTGAACGCACGCCTGATTGATCGTCCATTGCGTCCCTTGTTCCCCGAAGGTTTCTTCAATGAAGTTCAGGTGACCCTGACCGTCATGTCAATTAACCCTGAGGTTAATCCTGACATTCCAGCGATGATTGGTGCGTCGGCAGCGCTGGCCATTGCTGGTATCCCGTTTAACGGGCCGATTGGTGGTGCGCGCGTGGGTTACATCAATGACCAGTACGTGCTGAACCCCACAGTAAGTCAGTTGAAAGACAGCAAGATGGATTTGGTGGTTGCGGGTACGGAAGCTGCGGTGCTGATGGTTGAATCCGAAGCACATGAGTTGTCTGAAGAAATCATGCTGGGTGGCGTGGTGTTTGGTCATGAGCAGATGCAGGCGGCAATTAATGCCATCCATGCATTGACTGCCAAGGCGGGCAAGCCCGAGTGGGACTGGAAAGCTGCTCCGGTCAATGAGCCCTTGGTGGCCGCTGTGACTGAACTTGCTGCTGAAAAGCTGGCCGCAGCCTACAAAATGACCCAAAAGCAGGCACGTAGTACTCGCCTGAAGGAAATTTCGGCTGAGGTGGCTGCTGAGTTGCCAAGCAAATTGACACCCGAGCAATATGCCGAAATTACTCCTGCTGACGTGGGTGATGTATTGTTTAGCCTGGAATCCAAGATTGTTCGTGGTCAAATCCTGAATGGTGAACCGCGAATTGACGGCCGTGACACGCGCACAGTGCGTCCAATCACCGTGCGCACTGGCGTATTGCCGCGCGCACACGGTTCAGCGCTGTTTACACGCGGTGAAACCCAGGCCTTGGTGGTAACCACCTTGGGCACTGGTCGTGATGAGCAAATGATTGATGCGGTAGCCGGTGAATACCGTGACCGCTTCATGTTCCATTACAACATGCCCCCGTATGCTACCGGCGAATGTGGTCGCATGGGTGCACCAAAGCGTCGTGAAATCGGCCACGGTCGTTTGGCTCGTCGTGCGGTTGAAATGATGCTGCCCGCACCCGAAGATTTCCAGTACACCATGCGTGTAGTGTCTGAAATTACTGAATCCAATGGCTCAAGCTCCATGGCTTCTGTCTGCGGCGGCGCATTGTCCCTGATGGATGCAGGCGTTCCTTTGAAACAGTTGGTGGCAGGTATTGCCATGGGTCTGATCAAGGAAGACAACAAGTTTGCGGTACTCACAGACATTCTGGGTGATGAAGATCACCTGGGCGACATGGATTTCAAGGTTGCTGGTACTGAAAATGGTGTTACTGCTCTGCAAATGGACATCAAAATTCAGGGCATCACCAAAGAGATCATGCAGGTTGCTCTGGCACAGGCCCGTGAAGGACGCATGCACATTCTGGGTATCATGAAAGAAGCGACCGGTGGAAGTGTGGGTGAATTGTCTGCTTACGCGCCGCGCATGATCACCATGAAGATCAATCCTGAAAAGATTCGCGACGTTATTGGCAAGGGTGGCGCGACCATTCGTGGCATCACTGAGCAAACCGGCGCAAGCATCGACATCAAGGAAGATGGTTCCATCACGATTGCGTCCGTGGATGGTGATGCTGGCGAACGTGCCAAGAAGTTGATCGAAGACATCACAGCCGAAGTAGAAGTGGGTGCTGTCTATGAAGGCACTGTGTTGAAATTGCTCGATTTCGGCGCAATCGTTAGCGTATTGCCAGGTAAAGATGGTTTGTTGCACATCTCCCAAATTGCCAACGAGCGGGTCAACACAGTTGGCGATTTCTTGAAAGAAGGCCAGGTTGTGAAGGTTAAAGTGCTGGAGGCCGATGAAAAGGGTCGCCTGCGCTTGTCCATGAAGGCCTTGCTGACTCCAGAAGCGCCTGCTGAGCAGACGTCTGAAGGCTCAAGCGAAGGTTGATGAGTAAAGCGCTTTTACAGCAACTGCCCGTCAAGATGAGGGCGGTGGGTGTGAAAGCCCCCGGTGGCGTAGATCAGCTTGAGTTGATCGAACTGCCGGTTCCATCACCCCAGCCCGGTGAGGTTCTCATTCAGGTTAAGGCCGCCGGGGTGAATCGCCCCGATGTGCTTCAGCGCTTGGGTTTGTACCCACCGCCCCCAGACGCCAATCCCAATCTCGGATTGGAGGTGTCGGGGGTCGTTGTGGGCGTCGGGTTGGGAGTTGCTGATGACATGCTGGGCAAGCCCTTCATGGCCTTGTGCAACGGCGGGGGTTACGCGGAATATGTCTGTGTGCCTGCCGGGCAGTGTATGCGCATACCAGAGGGTTTAAGTTTCACCGAGGCTGCCAGCCTGCCTGAGGTGTACATGACCGTTTGGCAAAATCTGTTTATGAAAGGTGGTGCCAAATCGGGTCAAACCGTATTGGTTCATGGCGGCAGCAGTGGCATTGGCACAGCTGCAATCCAGTTGTGTAGAAAACATGGATTGCGAACCCTGGTGACTGTGGGTAGTCAGGAAAAGGCAGACTTTTGTCTGGGTTTGGGGGCTGAAAAAGCTTACCTGTACAAAACTCAGGATTGGGAGCAATTGGTATTGCAGGACACGCAGCAGCAGGGTGTCGATTTGGTTCTCGACATGGTGGCGGGTGAGTACCTGAACAAAGACATCAGCTGTGTGAAGCCGCAAGGCATGGTGATCGTCATCGCGCTTTTGGGCGGCCGGTTTGCCAATATTGATGCCGCAAAGTTAATGACAAAGCAGGTGGTTTTGACGGGGACTACATTGCGCCCGCGTTCTGCGGAGTTCAAGACGACTTTGGCCCGGCAGGTTGAATGTGAACTTGGAGAAGGTTTTTCCTCTGGAGTGCTGAAATCGTTGGTTCAAGCCACTTTTGCACTTGGTGATGTTGCCCAGGCACACCTGTTGATGGAGTCGGGTAACTCTTTGGGAAAAATTGTGCTCCGTGTTGAGAATTGTTAAGTGTAATCAGGATAAACATGAGCGAAACGAACAAACAAAATCCGAGAAAAAAGCTGGTGGCAGGCAACTGGAAGATGAACGGCAGTTTCGATTCGAATGAAGCGCTCATCTTGGGTTTTCTGCCCGAAGTTGATGACCTGGTTGATGTATCCGTGTTTTGCCCGTTCCCCTACCTATCGCAGGTGGGCAAACTCCTTGAGGATCAAAGCGTAGCTTTTGGTGCTCAAGATGTATCCGCAAAGTCCAGCGGTGCCTACACGGGCGAAGTTTCGGTGGGCATGCTCAAAGAATTTGGTGTGAGGCAGGTGCTCGTCGGCCACTCTGAGCGTCGCCAATATCACGCTGAAAGCAGTGTGACAGTGGCTGAGAAGGCTGTGGCGGCTATCCAGGGTGGTATTACGCCCATTGTGTGTGTGGGTGAAACGCTGGCAGAGCGGGAAGCCGGGCAAGTTGAAGCCGTGATTGCCTCTCAGTTGGACCCGGTTGTTGAGCGTTGCTCGAGGTTTGTCGAGAACGGCTCTTGGAACCTCGTGATCGCCTATGAACCCGTTTGGGCGATCGGCACTGGCGTCACTGCCAGCCCTGAGCAGGCCCAAGAAGTGCATGCCATGATTCGTGCCCGATTGAATGCGATGTTGGGGCCAGAGTTGGCTCAGAGCACACGGATTTTGTACGGTGGAAGTGTAAAGCCGGGCAATGCAAGCGAGATTTTTGCAAAAGTTGACATTGATGGTGGCCTAATTGGCGGTGCTGCTTTGTCTTCTGATGATTTCTCTGGAATAATACGCGCCGCGAGAGGTTAAATAATTTATGAGCATTTTCAATACATTTTTGGTGGTCATGCAGATCATCTCTGCAATCGCCGTTATCGTCCTTGTTTTGCTGCAGCACGGCAAGGGCGCAGATATGGGTGCAGCCTTCGGTAGCGGCTCATCCGGCAGCCTGTTTGGTGCCACAGGATCGGCTAATTTCTTGAGCCGGGCGACCGGCTTTTGTGCTACAATCTTTCTGCTTTGCACACTGGGTTTGGCCTTTTATTCAAGGGCCGGCGTTGAGCCAGAATCCGGTGGTGTGATGGAGTCAATTCAGGCATCTCCAGTGGAGGGAACGGCAACCCCTGCGGAGACCAAGCCGGCTGAACCAAAAACGCCCGTGCAGGATATTCCGAAGTAATTTTTTGCACAGCAATTTATTGCATAGCAATAGTATGCCGACGTGGTGGAATTGGTAGACACGCTATCTTGAGGGGGTAGTGGCCACAGGCTGTACGAGTTCGAGTCTCGTCGTCGGCACCAAGGTTTAAATCAAAGCCGGTCTTGTATCTAACGACCGGCTTTTTTTCGGGCTAATCGAAGGCCATTAGGGTTTACACGGGAGTCACAGTGAATTTAGAGTCTTATTTTCCAGTGTTGTTGTTCATCCTCGTGGGGATCGGTGTAGGCGGTGGCGCCATGCTGGTCGGTCGAGTTCTCGCCCCCCATCGCCCCGACGGGCAAAAACTTTCTCCATACGAGTGTGGTTTTGAAGCTTTCGAAGATGCACGAATGCAATTCGATGTGCGCTACTACCTCGTTGCCATTCTTTTTATTCTGTTCGATCTGGAAATCGCCTTCCTCTTTCCTTGGGCAGTTGCCTATCGGGAAATTGGTCCGGTTGGTTTCTGGGCCATGATGATTTTCCTGGGCGTCCTGGTGGTGGGCTTCATTTACGAATGGACCCGCGGTGCACTGGATTGGGAATAAGTTGTCAAATAAGCGGGCTATTTACGGGCAATTGATCGCCCCACTTTCGTGAAGGTAGTAGGCAAATGGGTATTGACGGCGTTTTAAACGAAGGTTTTATCACCACCACGGCTGACAAGTTGATCAACTGGGGTCGCACAGGTTCGCTTTGGCCGATGACTTTTGGTTTGGCGTGTTGTGCTGTCGAAATGATGCATGCGGGTGCCAGTCGTTACGACTTGGACCGTTTCGGCATTATTTTCCGCCCCAGTCCGCGCCAGTCCGACCTCATGATTGTGGCAGGTACGCTGTGTAACAAAATGGCACCTGCCTTGCGCAAGGTATACGATCAAATGGCAGAGCCTCGTTGGGTATTGTCCATGGGTTCTTGTGCCAATGGTGGTGGTTACTATCACTATTCATACTCGGTGGTTCGTGGTTGTGATCGCATCGTCCCGGTGGATGTCTACGTTCCGGGCTGTCCACCCACAGCGGAGGCTTTGATGTACGGTTTGCTCCAGCTGCAGAACAAGATCAAAACAACTTCTACCATTGCGCGATAAGGGGTTCTATTCATGACACAGAACCAAACCTTGAGCCTGGAAAAATTAAGTGCCGATCTGGTCGCCGCACTGGGCGATCGAGTTCTCGAATGCAAAGTGGCCTTTGGTGAAGTCAACCTGACAGTGAAAGCAGGTTCTTACCTCGAATCGTGCACCATACTTCGCGACCATGAAAACCTGAAGTTTGAACAGCTGATCGATCTTTGTGGCCTTGACCGCAGCGAGTACGGCAACGAATTGAACGAATCCCAGCGTTTCTGGGTGATTTGTCATTTGTTGTCAGTGTCTAAAAACATGCGTGTGCGTCTGAAAGTATGCTGCCCTGATGACGAGCTGCCGACAGTGGCCTCTGTGATCGACGTTTGGTCTTCAGCCAACTGGTACGAACGTGAGGCATTTGATCTATACGGTATTGTCTTCGAGGGGCATCCGGACCTGCGCCGTATTTTGACGGATTACGGCTTCGTAGGTCATCCGTTCCGCAAGGATTTCCCCTTGTCGGGACATGTGGAAATGCGTTACGACCCGGAGTTGGGCCGTGTGGTGTACCAGCCGGTCACCATTGAGCCACGTGAAATCACACCTCGCATCATTCGCGAACCTCAATACGGTGGAGCGAAATAATCATGGCTGAAATTAAAAACTACACCCTGAACTTTGGCCCCCAGCACCCCGCCGCACACGGCGTGTTGCGTCTGGTTCTTGAACTGGATGGTGAGGTTGTGCAACGCGCTGACCCGCACATTGGTTTGCTGCACCGTGGCACTGAGAAGCTGGCTGAGCACAAAACATTTATTCAATCGTTGCCATACATGGATCGGCTGGATTACGTGTCCATGATGTGCAACGAACATGCCTACTGCATGGCGATCGAAAAGCTGTTGAACATTGAGGTGCCGGTTCGCGCGCAATACATTCGCGTGATGTTCGACGAAATCACCCGCATTCTTAACCACCTACTTTGGCTGGGTGCTCACGGGTTGGACGTTGGCGCCATGGCGGTGTTTTTGTATGCCTTCCGTGAACGTGAGGATTTGATGGACTGCTACGAGGCAGTGTCAGGTGCACGTTTGCACGCCGCATATTTCCGTCCAGGTGGCGTGTATCGGGATTTGCCGGATCGTATGCCGCAGTACAAACCTTCCAAGGTACGTTCTGCGAAGAAGGTGGATGAGTTGAACAAGAATCGTCAGGGTTCATTGCTCGATTTCATCGACGACTTCACACAGCGCTTCCCCAAGTATGTGGACGAATACGAAACACTGCTGACCGACAACCGAATCTGGAAGCAGCGCCTGGTTGGGGTTGGGGTGGTGACGCCCGAGCGTGCATTGTCCATGGGGTTCACTGGTCCAATGTTGCGTGGCTCTGGCATTGCCTGGGATTTGCGCAAAAAGCAGCCTTACGAAGTGTATGACCGCCTGGATTTTGATATTCCCGTCGGTAAAAACGGGGATTGTTACGACCGCTACTTGGTGCGCGTTGAAGAAATGCGCCAGTCGAACAAAATTATTCAGCAGTGTGTGCAATGGTTGCGAGCCAATCCAGGCCCAGTCATGAGCGACAACCACAAGGTAACGCCGCCCAAGCGCGTGGACATGAAATCCAATATGGAAGAGTTGATCCACCACTTCAAGCTGTTCACCGAAGGTATGCATGTACCCGAAGGTGAATCCTATGCGGCAGTTGAGCACCCCAAGGGTGAGTTTGGTATTTACCTGGTTGCAGACGGCGCGAACAAGCCTTACCGCTTGAAGATTCGCGCTCCCGGTTTTGCACACTTGCAAGGATTGGACGAAATGTCTCGTGGTCACATGTTGGCCGACGTGGTAACCATCATCGGTACCCAGGACATCGTGTTCGGTGAAATTGATCGCTAAGGATTGAATTGAATCATGAAGTTGAGCGAAAACGCCTATCGTTTGATAGACAAAGAACTGACCAAGTATCCAGCTGATCAGAAAATTTCTGCTGTCATGGCTGGCTTGAGAATCGCACAGGTGGAACTGGGCTGGTTGCCCACAGATGCAATCGAGGCTGTTGCAGAATACCTGGAAATTCCGCCGATCGCAGCTTATGAAGTGGCCACGTTCTACAACATGTATGACACCAAGAAAGTGGGCAAGTCGAAGATTGTTGTATGCACGAATCTCCCGTGTGCCTTGTCTGGTGGTACCGACGCGGCTGAATACCTGAAGAAAAAACTGGGTATTGATTACAACGAGACCACCAAAGACGGCCTGTTCACTCTGAAAGAAGGTGAGTGTATGGGCGCTTGTGGGGATTCCCCAGTCATGTTGGTGAACAATCACCGCATGTGCAGTTTTATGAGCAACGAAAAAATCGATGCGCTGGTAGAGGAGTTGAAGTCATGACTTGTTTGCACGGACGACATATTAACCCAGTGATTCTGGCTGGTCTCGATGGCAGCAACTGGGACCTGAAAGGTTACGAAGCACGTGGTGGTTACAAGGCGCTGCGCAAAATCCTGACTGAGGGTATTTCTCAAGAAGACGTGATTGCGGAAGTGAAGAAGTCCGCGTTGCGCGGCCGTGGAGGCGCAGGTTTTCCGACCGGCCTGAAATGGAGCTTCATGCCTCGCCAGTTTCCAGGGCAAAAGTATTTGGCCTGTAACTCCGATGAGGGTGAGCCGGGCACATTCAAAGACCGTGACATCTTGCGCTACAACCCGCACTCAGTCATCGAAGGCATGGCGATTGCTGCCTATGCGATGGGTATCTCTGTGGGGTATAACTACATCCATGGCGAAATTTGGGAAACCTATGAGCGCTTTGAAGAGGCCTTGGAACAGGCTCGTGCCGCGGGTTACCTTGGTGACAATATCATGGGTTCCAACTTCAGCTTCCAGTTGCATGCCCATCAAGGCTATGGCGCTTACATTTGCGGTGAAGAAACCGCGCTGATTGAGTCTATCGAAGGCAAAAAGGGTCAGCCCCGTTTCAAGCCACCGTTTCCGGCTTCTTACGGAATTTATGGCAAGCCCACCACCATCAACAACACAGAAACATTCGCTGCAGTACCTTTCATTATTCAGAACGGTGGTGACTGGTTTCTTGAGCTGGGTAAACCTAACAACGGTGGTACGAAGATTTTCTCGATCTCCGGCGATGTTGAAAAACCCGGTAATTATGAAATTCCTCTGGGGACACCCTTTGCGACGCTGCTGGAGATGGCAGGTGGCATGAAGGGCGGTCGAAAAATCAAGGCGGTGATTCCAGGTGGTTCATCCATGCCAGTGTTACCCGGCGACGTGATGATGGCCACCGACATGGACTACGACTCAATCGCAAAAGCGGGCTCCATGCTGGGTTCGGGTGCTGTGATCGTGATGGACGAGACACGCTGTATGGTGAAAAGCCTGTTGCGCCTGTCGTACTTCTATTACGAAGAAAGCTGTGGCCAATGCACACCTTGCCGTGAAGGTACTGGCTGGCTTTACCGCATTATCAACCGGATTGAACATGGCGAAGGCCGTCCCGAAGATCTTGATATGCTGAACTCGATTGCCGACAACATTCAGGGCCGTACCATTTGCGCGCTGGGTGACGCAGCGGCGATGCCAGTGCGCGCTTTCTTGAAACATTTCCATGAAGAATTTGAGCATCACATCACACACAAGTCGTGCATTGTGCCGGCTTACGTTTGATTCCCTGCGGGTAGATACAAATGGTTGAACTAGAGATTGATGGTGTAAAAGTTGAAGTGGCCGAGGGCAGCATGCTCATGGACGCCGCTGAGAAGGCAGGCAGCTATGTGCCTCACTTTTGCTATCACAAAAAATTGTCGATTGCGGCCAATTGCCGCATGTGTCTGGTTGACGTAGAAAAGGCGCCCAAGCCGCTCCCCGCTTGTGCTACGCCTGTGTCGCCGGGCATGATTGTTCGCACCAAAAGCGAAAAAGCCGTGAACGCCCAAAAAAGCGTGATGGAATTTTTGCTGATCAATCACCCGCTTGATTGCCCGATTTGTGACCAAGGTGGCGAGTGTCAGTTGCAAGACATCGCAGTGGGTTACGGTGGCGTGTCTTCACGCTATCAGGAAGAAAAACGCGTTGTATTCTACAAAGACATCGGGCCGCTGGTTTCCGCGCAGGAAATGAGCCGTTGCATTCACTGCACACGTTGCGTGCGTTTTGGTCAGGAAGTGGCCGGCGTGATGGAACTGGGCATGGCCAATCGCGGTGAGCATTCAGAAATTCTGAGTTTTGTGGGTAATTCGGTGGACTCCGAATTGTCGGGCAACATGATCGATCTGTGCCCGGTGGGTGCGCTCACATCCAAGCCATTCCGTTACAACGCCCGCACTTGGGAAATGGCGCGTCGCAAATCCATCTCGGCGCATGACAGCCTGGGGTCGAATGTGGTGGTGCAGGTTAAGGCCGACAAGGTCATGCGCATTGTTCCGCAAGAAAACGAGAGCGTGAATGAGTGCTGGATTTCCGACCGCGACCGTTTTAGCTATGAAGGTTTGCAGGCCGCGGATCGTTTGACAGAACCGATGATCAAGAAAAACGGTCAATGGGTGACAACCGACTGGCAAACCGCTCTGAATGTGGCCTTTGAAGGTTTAAAGAAGGCCCGACGCGAATCGACCGACCTGAATAGCATCGCCATGCTGGTTTCGCCAAACAGTACCTTTGAGGAAATGGCACTGGCCAAGGCTTTGATGTCAGGTATCGGTTCAACGAGTATTGATGCGGGTCTGCGCCACAGTGCAAACATTAACCTGGCCGGTGCCAATCCCTGGTTGGGCGCTTCAATTCAAGAATTGGCGGATGCGGAATCGATCATTGTTGTGGGTGCTGACCCCCGCAATGATCAGCCTTTGCTGACTCAGCGAATTCGTCAAGCGGCAAAGCAGGGTGCCCGGGTGGTATTGGTGAATGCCGGTGGATTGGATCCATTGATGCCCAAAGCCGTATGGCTCAGGGCTGCTCCTTCCAAGTGGGCTGACACCCTGGGTCACGATGCTGTATCCAACGCATTGAGCGCACCTGAAGGCGGAAAGTTTGTACTGATTGGTCAACAGGTTTTGATGAGCCCCTTTGCAGGTCAGGTATTGACCAAGGCAAATGACTTGGCCAAATCGACTGGCGCGACACTCGGGTTCCTGGGTGATGGTGCCAACTGGGTCGGGTCTTTTATTGCAGGCATTCAAGCCAGTGCTCATGGTGGTAAAGGCGCCCAAGCGATGCTGGAAGGCAAGGCCAAGGCAGCGATTGTTTTTGGCGCAGAACCTGATCTGGACAGTGTGCAAGGTCAAAAGATCGTACGCGGCCTGATTGATGCGGAATTTGTGGTGCAAGCCAGTGCATTTGTGGGCAACGCCAAGCAGTATGCGGATGTCCTCTTGCCGATCGCGCCCAGCACTGAAACATCCGGTACCTTTATCAACATTGCGGGCACCGCTCAGACGTTCAAAGCTGCGGTTCGACCATTGGGTGAAACTCGCCCAGGCTGGAAGGTATTGCGAGTGTTGGGCAATTTGCTGGGCCTGGAAGGTTTTGAGTTCAATAGTTCTGAAGAAGTATTGAAAGCATTCTTGCCAGCCAACCATGCTGCGGTCTTGAGCAATGCGATTCCCGAACAAGCTGTCGCCGGCGTGGCGCTCAACGGCCAACTCGAACTGGCAGCATTCGCGCCAATTTATGACACCGATGCATTGGTTCGCCGTGCGGATTCACTGCGTAAAACCAAGGCGGCGAAGCCAGCGCTTGCGCAAATTGGTGTACGAACTGCCGACGCATTGGGTATCAAGTCCGGTGACAAAATTCAATTGACAGACTCTGAGGGCGGCACGTTGCGTGCTGCGGTTCTAGTGAATAAAACAATTGCTGACAACACAGTGTTGGTGCCCATGGGGCGTGCGGATTCGCAAAGCCTGCGTAACGTATTTGGTGGTGTAACAGTCGAAGCGGTGGTCGCCAGTGAGGTGCAGGCATGAGTTCGCCGGTTGAAATGATCACGACCTTCGGCGCTGATTTGCTGGGCCCGGCCTGGCTGCCAGTTTGGACACTGATCAAAATTCTGTGTATCACTTTGCCGCTATTGGGTCTTGTGGCTTATCTGACCTATTGGGAACGCAAAATGATTGGTCGCATGCACATCCGCATGGGTCCAAGTTATGTGGGCCCAATGGGTTTGCTCCAGCCAATCGCCGATGCGGTCAAGATGATGTTCAAGGAAATCATCGTGCCGATGAATGCCAACAAAGGCTTGTTCATCATTGCGCCGATCATGACCATCATGCCAGCCTTGGCGGCGTGGGCGGTGATTCCGTTCGGACCTGAAACCGTTCTCGCCAATGTGAATGCTGGTTTGCTTTATCTCATGGCGATTACATCGCTTGAGGTGTATGGCGTGATCATCGCCGGTTGGGCATCCAATTCCAAGTACGCCTTCCTGGCTGCCATGCGTGCTTCTGCGCAAATGGTGTCCTATGAATTGGCGATTGGTTTTGTACTGGTCACAGTGTTGCTGGTAGCAGGCAGCCTGAACATGACCGACATCGTGATGACTCAGACCACAGGTCAGTTTGCTGATATGGGTTTGAACTTCTTGTCCTGGAACTGGTTGCCGCTGTTGCCATTGTTGGTGATCTACATGATTTCAGCTGTGGCTGAAACCAATCGTCACCCATTTGACGTGGTAGAAGGCGAATCGGAAATCGTGGCTGGCCACATGGTTGAATACTCTGGCATGACGTTTGCCATTTTCTTCCTGGCTGAATACGCCAACATGATTTTGCTGTCTTGCCTGGCAGCGATTATGTTCTTCGGTGGTTGGGACGCACCAGTTGCATTCCTGAGTTTCATTCCAGGCTGGATCTGGCTGGGTATTAAAACCTTTTTGCTGGTGTCGATGTTCATTTGGTTCCGTGCATCATTCCCGCGTTACCGCTATGACCAGATCATGCGTCTGGGCTGGAAAGTGTTCATTCCATTGACACTGGTTTGGCTGGTAGTGGTGGCTGCCTGGATGCAGACTCCCTGGAACATCTGGAATTAATTGAGAGCGAACCATGTTTCAAGTTGTTAAAGAATTTTTGAACAGTCTGTTGCTGCGCGAGATGCTGAAAGGCATGGCGCTCACCATGGGTTATATGTTCACTCAACCCATCACGGTGCTTTATCCGATGGAGAAAACACCGATGTCGCCCCGTTTTCGCGGATTGCACGCTTTGCGTCGTTATGAGAACGGGGAGGAACGCTGCATTGCCTGCAAACTCTGTGAGGCGGTGTGTCCGGCCATGGCGATTACGATTGAATCCGAGCAGCGCGAAGACGGCACACGTCGCACAAGTCGTTACGACATCGATTTGACCAAGTGTATTTTTTGCGGTTTTTGTGAAGAGTCGTGTCCAGTAGATTCAATTGTAGAAACCCATATTCACGAATATCACGGTGAGAAGCGTGGTGATTTGTACTTCACCAAAGAAATGCTTCTGGCTGTGGGCGATCGCTACGAGGCTGAGATCGCAGCCAATCGCGAAGCCGATGCAGCCTACCGTTAACTTGATACAAAACTTAGAAGACTAAATGCAATGGATGCAATAACCGGTTTCTTTTATGTGTTCGCCGCCATTCTGGTATTTGCCGCGGTGCGCGTAATTACTGCCAGCAACGCTGTACATGCAGCCTTGTATCTGGTGCTGTCGTTTTTCTCAGCCTCAGCGCTTTGGATGTTGCTCGAGGCAGAATTTCTGGCTATTTCCCTGGTGCTGGTTTACGTCGGTGCGGTCATGGTTTTGTTCCTGTTCGTGGTCATGATGGTTGATGTGAACATGGACAAGGTGCGCGCCGGGTTTTGGAAAAATCTGCCAGTGGCCGCAATTGTCGGCTCGCTGATTGCCTTCCAGATGTCGGTCGTATTGCTTCGCGGCTTCTGGGACCCCAATCTGGAAACTCCGGAACAGGCTGCCAACAACACTGCGGCTTTGGGTAAGTTGCTGTACACCGAGTATTTGTATCCATTCGAAGTGGCTGCCTTGATTTTGCTGGTGGCCATGGTTGCCGCGATTGCCCTCACATTGCGAAAGCGCAAAGACACGAAAGGCCAAGTGCCGTCTGAACAGGTTCGAGTGAAGTCTACTGACCGAGTGACCCTGGTGAGTATGCCCGCCGACCTTGACCGCAAACAAACAAAAAGCGAGACCCCAAGTGGTCCCAAAGCCTGATCGGGAATAGACAACAATGATTTCACTTTCTCATTACCTCGTGCTGGGCGCGATTTTGTTCTCGATCAGCGTGATCGGAATTTTCCTGAATCGCAAGAACCTGATCGTGATTTTGATGGCCATTGAACTGATGCTTCTGGCCGTGAATATGAACTTCGTGGCGTTTTCTCACTTCTTGGGCGATTTGTCCGGGCAGTTGTTCGTTTTCTTCATCCTCACAGTGGCTGCCGCTGAGTCTGCAATCGGCTTGGCAATTCTGGTGGTCCTTTTCCGTAACATGAATTCAATCAACGTCGAAGACCTCGACCAGCTGAAGGGGTAAGCGCGAATGAGTCCCTTGTATTTGATCGTTCCGTTCGCACCGCTGGTTGGCGCCATTCTCGCCGGTTTTTTCGGTAAGCAAATCGGTCGAACCGGTGCCCATACAGTCACCATTGCGGGTGTCGCCATTTCCCTGATCGCTTCGATCATGGTTTTTATGGATGTGATGGAAGGCAACACGTTCAACGGCACTTTGTATGAATGGGCAGCCGTTGGCACCTTGGTGTTCGAAGTTGGTTTCCTGATTGACACACTGACCGCCACCATGATGTTGGTCGTAACTAGCGTGTCGCTGATGGTGCACATTTATACCATCGGCTACATGGAAGAGGACGACGGTTATCAGCGGTTCTTCTCCTACATCTCGCTGTTTACTTTTTCCATGCTGATGCTGGTCATGAGTAACAACTTCCTGCAATTGTTTTTCGGTTGGGAAGCAGTGGGCCTGGTCTCTTATCTGTTGATCGGATTTTGGTATAAAAAGCAAAGTGCGATTTATGCCAACTTGAAAGCTTTTCTGGTTAACCGTGTCGGTGACTTTGGTTTCATTCTGGGTATCGGCCTTGTGATGGCTGCTACTGGTTCAATGAACTACACCGAGGTTTTTGCTCAGGCAGACAGTCTCGTCGGTCAGACCATGCCTGGAACGGATTGGCCTTTACTGGCTGTGGCCTGTATCTGCTTGTTCATCGGCGCGATGGGCAAGTCAGCCCAGTTCCCACTGCATGTATGGCTGCCAGACTCGATGGAAGGTCCAACACCGATCTCTGCCTTGATTCACGCGGCGACCATGGTAACCGCAGGCATTTTCATGGTCAGCCGGATGTCACCGCTGTTTGAACTCAGCGACATCGCCTTGAACTTTGTACTGGTGATCGGTTCAATCACTGCCTTGTTCATGGGTTTTCTGGGCATTATTCAAAACGACATCAAACGCGTGGTGGCTTATTCAACCTTGTCGCAGTTGGGCTACATGACTGTCGCCTTGGGGGTTTCCGCCTACCCAGTGGCTATATTCCACTTGATGACCCATGCTTTCTTTAAGGCCTTGCTGTTCCTTGGCGCAGGTTCCGTCATCATTGGGATGCATCACAATCAGGACATTCGTTACATGGGCGGCTTGTGGAAGTACATGCCCATCACTTGGCTGACTTCTTTGTTGGGTTCGCTGGCTCTAATTGGTACGCCGTTTTTCTCGGGTTTTTACTCGAAGGACAGCATCATCGAGGCAGTGCATTTCAGCAACTTGCCCGCGGCCGACTTTGCTTACTTCGCTGTGGTGGCGGGTGTATTCATCACTGCCTTCTACAGCTTCCGCATGTATTTCCTAGTGTTTCACGGCAAAGAGCGTTTCCATGACATCCAACACCACGATGACCATGGCGATGATGATCACCATGCGCATCACGGTCCCGTGCAACCTCATGAGTCGCGCTGGGTGGTTACTTTGCCGCTGATTTTGTTGGCCATTCCCTCGGTACTTATTGGTTATATCGCTGTTGAGCCCATGCTGCACGGCACTTTCTTCGAAGGCGTAATCACCATCAACCCCGAACATGGGGCCATGGCTGGTCTGAGCAGCATTTTCCACGGTGCAGCCGCAATGGGTGTTCATTCATTGCAAACAATGCCATTCTGGCTGGCTTTGGCTGGCGTGGTTGCCGCCGCCGTTTGCTACTTGTGGGTTCCGGCTATTCCAGCAGCGTTTATGAAAGCTTTGAAGCCTGTCCACACGTTGCTGGACAACAAGTACTACATGGACAAGTTCAACGAAGTGGTGTTTGCCGGTGGTGCACGTGGCCTGGGAGAAGCATTGTGGAAGTTCGGTGATCGCATGTTGATCGATGGGTTGGTGGTCAATGGCAGTGCCAAGTTGGTGGGTTTGATCTCGGGTGTGGTTCGCTTTGCGCAAAGCGGTTTTATTTACCACTATGCGTTCGCGATGATTCTCGGCGTTCTGGCCATGATCATCACATTCATCACACTCAAATAAACAGGGCGGAACCTCGGTTCTTACGATTGGAAAATATCAATGTCTAACAATATTCCTTATCTAAGTTTGGCGATCTGGCTGCCAATCGCCTTCGGTGTCTTGATCATGGCCTTGGGCAATGACAAGAACGCTGGGGCAGTTCGGGGAGCTTCCCTGATTGCTGCGTTGATTAGCTTCGCCGTAACTCTGCCTTTGTACTTTGGCTTTGATACGAGTACGGCTGAATTGCAATTTGTTGAAAAGATGCCGTGGATCGAGGCCTTCGGCGCTTCGTATGGTTTGGGTGTGGATGGCTTGTCAGTCTGGTTTGTGATCCTGACTGCCCTGATCACAGTGTTCGTTGTCGTCGCGGCCTGGGAAGTGATTACCGAGAAAGTTGCGCAATACATGGCCGCTTTCCTGATTCTGTCTGGTTTGATGGTTGGCGTGTTCACAGCGACCGACGGATTGCTGTTTTACGTATTCTTCGAAGCAACGCTGATTCCGATGTACATCATCGTGGGTGTGTGGGGCGGTCCAAACCGAATCTACGCTGCTTTCAAGTTCTTCCTGTACACCTTGTTGGGGTCGCTGTTAACACTGGTTGCGATTATTTATCTCCAGTTCCAGTCCGGTACGTTTGAAATTGCTGCGTGGCACAAATTGCCGCTGAACCTGACTGAGCAAACCCTGATTTTCTTCGCATTCCTGATGGCTTTTGCGGTGAAGGTGCCGATGTGGCCTGTTCACACTTGGCTGCCCGATGCGCACGTGGAGGCGCCCACCGGTGGTTCTGTGGTGTTGGCTGCCATTATGTTGAAGTTGGGCGCGTATGGTTTCCTTCGCTTCAGCCTGCCAATCGCGCCGGACGCAAGCCAGGAACTCGCTGGTTTCATGATCACCTTGTCATTGATCGCTGTGGTTTATATTGGTGTAGTGGCACTGGTCCAAAAAGACATGAAAAAACTGGTGGCGTATTCGTCGATCGCGCACATGGGTTTCGTCACTCTGGGTTTCTTCATGTTCCAGGACCTGGCAGTGCAGGGTGCCATCATTCAAATGATTTCGCATGGTTTCGTATCCGGCGCCATGTTCATTTGTATCGGGGTTTTGTACGACCGTGTTCACAGCCGTGAAATTGCTGCTTATGGTGGCGTGGTCAACACCATGCCCAAGTTCGCAGCCTTCTTCCTGTTGTTTGCAATGGCCAATGCCGGTTTGCCTGCAACCAGTGGTTTTGTGGGTGAATTCATGGTGATTTTGGGTGCTGTGAAGTACAACTTCTGGATTGGTTTGCTGGCGGCGACCACACTGATCTTCGGTGCGGCCTATTCGTTGTGGATGTACAAGCGTGTCGTGTTTGGCGAGGTTGCCAATGATGACGTGAAAGCGTTGAGTGACGTGAATACCCGTGAATTCATGATGTTGGGTGCGCTGGCAATACTGGTTATGGCCATGGGCCTTTATCCCAAACCCTTTACTGATGTGTTGCAAGTGTCCGTCGATGCTTTGTTGCAACATGTGGCTCAGTCCAAGCTTTAATTGAGGAATGTTCGTGGATCAGATGAATCTCTCACTCGCTATTCCTGAAATTGCCCTGGCACTTTTCGCCTGTGCATTTCTGATTGCTGACAGCGTGACCAAGGGCCGCATTTTGCCGATGCTGCACAACATTGTGGTCTTGTTCTGTATCGGTCTTGGTGTGTATTGCCTGGCGCAAGTGCCCACAGCTGGAACCGAACTGGCATTTAACAACATGTACATCGCCGATAGCATGGCTCTGGTACTGAAAGGTTTTTCTGCACTGGCAATCGCTTTCACATTGATTGTAGGTGCGAACTACGCCAAAGACCGTGACATGTTCAAGGGTGAATTGCATGCTTTGGTCTTGTTTGCCTTGTTGGGGCAGATGATCATGATTTCCGCCAACAACTTGTTGCTGGTGTACCTGGGTGTTGAGCTTTTGTCGCTCAGCTTGTACGCGGCTGTGGCCATGCAGCGTGACAATGTGCGTGCAACCGAGGCGTCGATGAAGTATTTTGTTCTTGGCGCTCTGGCTTCAGGTTTCCTGTTGTACGGTATGTCCATGATTTATGGTGCTACAGGGTCGTTGAACCACTCTGATATCGCGTTTGCTGCCACAGCGGCCGTTTCCGGTCAGAAATCCATCATTTTCGTGTTCGGTATCGTGTTTCTGGTGGCCGGGTTGGCCTTCAAGCTGGGCGTGGTTCCCTTCCACATGTGGGTGCCCGACGTGTATCAGGGTTCGCCGTCAATTTCCACTTTGCTGATCAGTGGTGCTCCCAAGTTGGCTGCATTTGCGATGTTGATGCGTCTGTTGGTTGATGGTTTGTTTGTGATGGCATTTGACTGGCAAAACATGCTGATGGTGTTGGCGATTGCATCACTGGCGATTGGTAACCTGACCGCGATTGCACAAACCAGCTTGAAACGCATGTTGGCCTATTCAACCATTGCGCAAATGGGTTTTATGTTGCTTGGTTTTCTTTCTGGCGTTACTGGACAAGACACGGGTAATGCAGCTCAGGCTTATTCTTCTGCTATGTTCTACAGCATTACCTATGTACTGACTACGCTAGGTACTTTCGGTGTGATCATGGTGATGTCCCGCAAAGGTTTTGAGGTCGAAAACATCAGCGATCTGAAAGGGTTGAACAAGCGTGCCCCTTGGCTGGCTTTGATTATGCTGTTGTTGATGTTCTCATTGGCGGGTATTCCACCCATGGTGGGCTTTGCCGCCAAGCTGTCAGTACTGAAAGCCTTGTTGGCCACGGGTCAAGTGTGGCTGACTGTGTATGCCGTCATGTTTAGCCTTGTGGGTGCTTTCTATTACATTCGAGTGGTGAAGGCGATGTATTTCGAAGTCCCTTCGGATGAAACTGAAATTGTGATGGGCAATGATGCCCGCGCTGTGTTGGGCCTGAATGGCTTGGCAGTCATCTTACTGGGCCTCTTGCCTGCACCTTTGATGGCGTATTGCATGACGGCGATTCAGCAAACACTTGCTGGTTGATTGATAGTTTCAATTCTTTGAATATTGACAGGAGGTAGGTTTTGACGCAGACGATTGGGCATTGGTTGTTGTTTGGCTTGGCCTTGCTGTTTGCGAACCTGCCTTTTGTGAGCAACCGAGTGATGGGTATTCTGCCTGTGGCGAAAAAGGGCGGTTGGACCCGAGTGCTTGAAGTAATCGCTGGTTACTTTATTGTGGGTTTAATCGGATTTGCCATTGAAGGTAGTTTGAGCCAGGTAACCCCACAGCGTTGGGAGTTTTACGCACTCACTGCTTGTCTGTTTCTGGTGTTTGCATTTCCGGGTTTTGTTTACCGCTTCCTGTGGCGTTCACCAAAAGGTTAATCGAGGCCTGCCACTGTCGCTTTGCCTGTATTCCTTTCATTCCTCTGTTGCGTTCAAGGTAAACGTGTATTCATGGAAATCCAGTTATGAAACGTTTGCTGCCTGGACTTGTTGTACCTGCAGTATTTGTATTTGGCGCCTGCACAAATTCACCTGAAGCCACAACCCGAAAATTACAGTTTCTTGCCAAGACTGCGTATTCTGGCCAAATACTCCACTGATTCCAGCCCAAAGGCTCCAACCATTCC